>Ga0153916_10000592_pt1 | contig 24742 bp, 26 predicted proteins | sample Opewatmetagenome_FD_109642 | JGI IMG/M metagenome (GOLD analysis project Ga0153916, IMG submission 109642) | Freshwater wetland microbial communities from Ohio, USA - Open water 3 Core 3 Depth 4 metaG | ecosystem: Environmental > Aquatic > Freshwater > Wetlands | place: USA: Ohio, Lake Erie...
GGAGGGCGATGGAGGGCGATCACTATGCGCACCACTATGCGCACCACTATGCGCACCACTTTGCGCATCTTTGTGGTGGTTTTATCCCGCCTCATCCACACAGGTAGAATTGATCCATTCGAGATCTTCAGAGTACCGCAAAAACCGATTACTGGTTTAGGCTGATGAGATATGCAATCACATCTGCGATTTGCTGCTGCGTTAAGGCACCTTTTGCTCCCCAGGCAGGCATCTGGAATGCTGCGTTTGGACCTTCAGGGGTTGAGCCATTCTGTAGGAAGAGGTCCACATTATATGCAAAGGTCTTGTAATCCGGGCTCACCAAAGTTGAATCGATTGGATTCAATGGAGGAATGGTCCCATCATCGCTACCAGGGTTCAATACATTATCAGTCCCTGCATCCCCATGACAGACCTGGCAATGATCCACAAACACTTTTTGTCCAGTGGTCAGATCGCCAGTCAGATTGATCGCATTTCCCGGACCGCCGGGATTCCCAGGACGTGCAATCTCCTCCTGTGATGGCGTTTCCACAGGAATGATGGTTGGGATAATCGCCAATGACCCTGCATTCAAGGTGGGTCCATCCGGCGCAACAGCTCCAGATGGGGCACCGAAGGGCATTAAGTGATAAACAAACAGCATCTCATTCAACAATGATTGCTCCCAATTTCCCCCGCCCAGGATGTCCTCCCCGTGACCGGACGGAGGGGTTCGCTTCCCACCTGCCAGGATACCGAAATAACTGCTTAGGTCCAGGTTGGCTGCCGCGATGGAAATATCTGAATTATGACAAGAATCACAAGCCAGCGCACCTTTGTACCACAGGTCAGGCTGGTTGAAGAGTGGCACCATATCGGCAAATGTTGCCGTACAGGTATTTCCATTATTATCCACGAATCCAAATAACTCCGTCTCTTTATAACCCGAAGTCACCCAGGTGGAAAGCAAGTTACGGGCCGTCACGATGCATACAGGTCTGGTTTCAACCTGTTTCGCGCCACCCTGGAATGGTAAGGATGCCGGGATCAGGGTGGGGATGGGAGTATGAATAATGGCAGGCAGGCTGGCTTGTGAGCAATCAGTGCTAAAACCGCAATTAGCAAAATACAATGCTCCGATGAATAGCAGCAGGAAAATTGGCAGACCGAAGACGGCGTACAGCATGCATGAGGCAAAATCACGTTTCATGATCCTTCTCCAGAGTGCCTATGGTGCCGGGTATGCTTGCGCAAGCGTGCGAATGAAGTTGACCACATCCCAGCGCTCACGCACAGAAAAATTCTCGTTGAGAGGCGGCATACGTCCTGCTACTCCGTTCGATATGAACAAAAACAATGCTCCATCACTGTTTTGCTGCACGTCAAACGATGTCAAGTCAAACGGTTTGTATGTGAAGAACGTGCCAATCACCCCATCTCCTTTCCCTTTTGATCCATGGCATTGGACGCAGTTGACTTTAAACAGCTCAGACCCTCGTTGGATGGATACATCATCTGCACTTACTGGATTGACAGGTACACCCATACCGATTGTATAGGCTGCACCCTCAATGGGGATCGAATCAACCGCGACGGGAAGGGGATGTTCCATCGGCTTGAATGATGGTTGGATCTCCATGAAGGATACCCAGTCGATTTTAATTATGTCATAAGTAAAGAGACCCACCAGTCCCAGAATCGCAGCAGCCACCAGGAGCAGATAGACCACCTGTTTGATCATAAAGGTTGCCTCTCTGAGGGTGTAATGGACTGTGCACCAAGCGAATTTAGCATATTCTCCACTTCACTTACCTTTTCTTCTTGAATACTGTACAGGATGGCGATCTTGCCATCGCTGATATCCGCAATATACTCCTTTGGACGGTAAGAGGGGAATGTACTATCCAGAAACACACCGATGAAAGTACTCGCCAATAGACCCAGCATGGTCATCTCGAATAGCAGCACCACTGTCGGGGCGCCGTTTACCAAACCCTGACCGCCAATCTTGAGCGGATACAGGTTGGTGATGCCAGCAGCCAGGAATATACCAAATAACATCCCTGCGACTGCACCTCCCAAAGCCAGCCTGGGGACGTTGCTCCATATGCGCGGACGTCCCAAGATATGATCCGTCAATGGGATGCCTGAGATGACGTTCATCTGATCGTCTTTGACTCCTTGTTCCCGCAAGCGGTCGATAGCCGCCACGGCTGGGTCAATTTCATCGAACAAAGCCAGGAATGTTTTTATCTCACTCATGCCGGGCTCCTTCCTATTCGATCTCACTCACGGTTTTTACCTCAGCCTTACCAACTTTACGCAAACCGTGAGCCAACTGCCCTTCCTGTACCTCCCACACCGGCACCAATGGGATCAGGCGTGAGGCAATCATATAAATCAGGACAAAGAAGGCCAGGGTGCCGATGCTTAAGAGGATCTCGATGCGTGGAAAGTAAAGTTTCCAGGTGAATGGCATGCGGTTAATCGTCAGTGAGACCGGGATAATAATGTAACGCTCGAACCACATACCGACATTGATCAATAACCCGATGGTGAACAGCATCGATGGATTGCGCCGGATTTTCTTATTCCACAGGGTCAGGAAGGGGATGGCAACGTTACAAATCAACATGCCAAACCACATCCAACCCATTGGGCCTTTCTCGTGAAATTCCAGCAGCATCTGGGTGAATTTGTCGCCACCATACCATTGCACCAAGTAATCGTTGAAGAAGAAGTACGCCCAGATCATTGAGACGATCAGCATCAGCTTACCAAGGGCATCCAAATGTTCTGGGCGGATGAAATACTTCATATTTTTCATCGTGGCGCGAATGAGCACCACCACCATACCCACTGCTGCGATTCCAGATTGCAGGGCTCCGATCACAAAATAAGGCCCAAATATGGTCGAAGACCATCCAGGACGGGTCGCGGCCGCGAAATCCCAGGCAACGATGGTGTGGACAGAGAACATGACAGGGATAATTGCCCAGGCGAAGATGGTCATCCCTGTACGCAAGTGGGTCCATTCTCCCTCGGTGCCTCTGAATCCTAAAGATAGGATACGGTAGAACACCTTCCGCCAACCTGTGGAGCGGTCACGCGCCATTGCCAGGTCAGGGATAAGCGGCAGGAACAGGTACATCGTGCTTGCCATCAAGTAAGTGTTGATGGCCAAAAAGTCCCATCCCAATGGGGAATGGAAGTTAGGCCATAGGGTGCGCACATTCGGGTATGGAAACAGCCAATAAGCCAGCCAGACCCTTCCCATGTGCATGAAGATGCTAAATCCCGCCTGGATAAGCCCAAAAGTGGTCATCAGTTCTGCTGCACGAGTGAATGGACGGCGGAATTCTGCTTTCATCACTCGCAGCAGTGCCGAGACAAATGTGCCCGCATGGCTGATACCGATCCAATAGACTGTATTGACCAAGAAAATGCCCCAGAAGGAAGGCCGATTAACACCTGCCACACCCAATCCCTCGGCAATCAAGTACCCCCAGGAAATGAGTAAACACGTCAACACGATGAGACCCAGGAATACCGCTACCACCCAGAACTTCCAGGAGGTGGTGTGCATGGCATCCATTACCATACCATTCATCTCACCGCGCGGTTTCGGGTCAAGCATCAGGTGCTCGTGGGGATCCTCTGCTCCCACGGTATGTGCCTGCTTGAGCGGTTCAGCCGTTGCGACCATAAGATGGACCTCCCTTCAGGTAGGTGATGCTCGGAAGTGTGCCAAGGTCTTCCAAGAGATGCACCGCCCGACCATCCGCTGCAAGGTGACTCACCTGGCTCGTCGGGTCGTCGATGCGTCCGAACACAATCGCATTGGTTGGGCAGGCTTGCGCACAGGCAGTGATCACCTCCCCATCCGCCAGCTGGCGACCATCAGAACTTGCCTTATCCTCAGCTTGAAGCAAGCGCTGCAGACAGAAGGTGCATTTTTCCATCACTCCTCTACGCCGTACAGTCACATCAGGATGAAGCATGTTAGATAGCGGTTCCGGGCGGGAGAAATCACTCCAATTGAATACCCGCACCTGGTAGGGGCAGTTATTGGCGCAATAACGTGTCCCTACACAGCGGTTGTACACCTGCAAGTTGGTCTTTTGTGACAGGCTGTGCACTGCTGCGAACACCGGGCAGACTGGCTCACAGGGAGCATGCTCACAGTGCTGGCACAATACCGGCTGAAAGGGTGTGTTTTTCACATCGGGATACGCACCTTCCCAGAACCGTTCAATGCGAATCCAATGCATGGTGCGCCCATAACCAGCATCAGCTTCACCAACGAAGGAGATGTTGTTTTCCATGACGCACGCCGTCACACAAGCTTGGCATCCGATGCACAGGTCTTGATCAATGACCATGCCCCATTTGTAAACGGAGGTTGTGGCGGACTGAGTTCCCATTAGTAACTGCCTCCCAACGCGCCTATTAATCGTCTCATACCAATCACTCTCCGTACACACCCATGCGGCTTTCGAGCCGCGAAAGCACTTGTTTACGACCTGTTTTTTCAACCAACACCTTGGTCGCTCCATATGCTAGATCATCTGCACCATTGAATAGCATACTGATCAAATTTTGCGGGTTGACACCTCGACCCTGAGCATACCGACCATATGCAGTATGACCCTGACCAAACGGAATCGCAATCGTGTCCAACCGGATGGCTGGGTAGCGGTAAACGACTGCCTCGATCTCTCCCACCGGAGAGATGATCTTCACCACATCATCGTCGGTCACGCCTAGTACATCCGCACTCTCCGGGTTGATCTCCACCCAGGTATTCCACATGACAGTTGTGGTCGGATCGGGGGTCTCCTGTAGCCAGGGTTTGTTGGCCCCGCTGCCATCTCCGAGGATGGGTGACATAAAGGGCAATAAGTAGAAATCTCCCGTTCCATCAAATTTACCTGGGGCGGCAGAAAGCGGCAGGTTTAAAGCCTGCGAACCATCCGGGATGTCGAGCTTGGGCTGTGCATCCCACCAGCCACCAAACTGTTGGAATTGGGCCATGAAGGTTTTTATCTCAGGGGCATTAAAGAAACCTTCCTGCGTGACCAGGTTTACTAAGGTAGATTGTAAATAATCAACTTCATCCATATAGGGAACTGAAGCTGCCAGGTTACCGCCAATTGCCTCTACAGCAGCCAGCAAGACGTCAGACGTAGCCTTTGTGTTGTAGAAGGGAGCAATCACCGGTTGATAACCTGATATTACTGATCGGTCCGCACCTGTGGGTGCTTTTTGATACCCCCAAGACTCAAGCGCTGTATGGTCGGGGAATATATAGTCGGCTTGCAGGCTGGTTTCGTCTGGGAATGAAGCAAATGAGATGACCTGAGGGATTTTCACTAAAGCCTCCGCGAATCCCAACGCAGGGGGTAGCTCGAATAGTGGGTTGGTGCCATGGATGAACAGGGCCTTCACCTGACCTGATGCCATCCTCCCAACAAGCTCATTCACATCTGCCATCGAATTAGGCAGCCATGGGAAGTCTGAATGCACCGAGTTGCGCGGGCTAAGGAACAAACCCCCGGTCTTTCCCAGGTTACCTACCATTGTATTCAATGCCAATACGGCTTGAGCAGCCTCCAACCCATTGCTTAATCCGAACGCCGAGCCGCCGGGAATTGCCAGCGGGTGAGATGCACTAGCGAAAATATTCGCCAATCGTTGCAGTTCAGGCACTGAAACGTCAGATGATAAAGCTATATTGTCAATATCCACGCCTAGATAAGCATTGGGGATGGCTCCCCCACGAATTTCAGCCACCAAACGCCCAATAGCTAACGCTACCATGCCCTCAGTTCCTGGTACCACTGGTATCCATTCATCCGCAGATGCACCGGTTTGTGAGAGGCGCGGCTCGAACTGCACCAGGTATCCTCGCTGACCAGTCTTCCCGCGCCGCATGTGGGCAAATCCACGGCTGTAGGCAACTGGCGATAGATAGGTCTCGAGAAAATTTGCACCGAATGAAAAGGTCACATCAGCATTAGCCAGGTCGAAGTATGGCAGCGCTGTTGCAGAGAAAAGTTGCTGAGTGGCTTTAACCAGCGTGAGCCGGGCATCATAAATCTCATGCGCACCAAAACTGATGGGTGGTGGTGCACCGATTGCAGTACAAAGCTCGCTAACCAGGTCGAACAGGTGATCCGGTACCATTCCCAGCATAAAACCGAGCTGACCTGGTGGGGTACTTTGCAGAGTGTTCTGGATGATTGTGACCGCTTCATCCCAGCTGATATCGGCGAAATTTTGGCTTCCCCGCCCATCTTGCCTGAGCGGGTTGCGGATGCGATCAGGGTTATACAACCCCTGTAAAGCAGCTTGACCCCGAGAACAAGTTTTCCCCTGGTTGATCGGGTTGTATACGTTCCCTTCCACTTTGAGTGCCCTTCCCTGCTCCGTGCGCACCACAGTCCCACAACCAGCCGGGCACTCACGACAAGTGGTGGCATAAAAGGTGCTTTGACCGTTATAGGTGTATTCAGGCATCCGCGTGTAAGGCTCACGCACTACATAACGTGAGTCAGGTCCGCATCCGGTAAGTACAGCGGTAGCAGCAGTTCCGATTCCAGCAGCTTTGATGAATTCGCGTCGACTCATCTTACGGGTCATAATGTGCTCCACAGATAAAGTGCTCTGCAATCATAAGCAAATCAACGGTGACACGTGCCACAATCAGTGAGCCTGATCAACAGGACCTCATCATATCCAAATCTCGTTCGGTGGCAGTGCAGGCACCATCCCATGTTCAAGTTCTTGCGCGGCTCAGCGACGGTCATCCGGCTGAGCTCGCCATGGCAGGTCTCACAGTTTACCCCTGCCGCGATATGCGGCCGGTGATTGAAGTAGACAAAATCGGGCAGGATGAATACCGGCACCCACTGAATGGGCTCATCTTTATTAACCGCATCAGCCAGCTTCTGCTGGTCTGCATTTTTGATGGGGATCTGCTGGTGGCAGCCCCAGCATTTAGTTTCGGTGGGTAAGCCTGCTGACCGCCCCTTCCAGGCACCAGGATGGCAATACAGGCACTGTACTCCGAACCCCAGGTGTAATTTATGTGGGAATTGAATGGGTTGTTTGGGTGGCTGTTGAGTCAGCCAGATTCCATAAGAGCCCGCACTCAGGAAAAGCAGGATAAAAATTGCTGCGGATATCAGGAATACCGGTCGTTTAATCAGCCGGGTGAGACTTTCAAAAAGGTTAAATGACCTGAACTTCCCAGGCAGTGCCTTGATCCGGTCAATCAGATTGGACTTCTTGAGCTTATCGAGCATTGTTGTGCCTCATGATTTGCGCCCGCTACGCTTGCGCAAAATGATTACCACGATCAAGGCCATCAGGACGAACCCTCCAATAAATGCACCTGCGACCACCCCCATCCCTAGCATCGTCCCCAAACTGGTCAAAATACCTGTCCACAGGTTAGTGGCTGGTCCACCCAACACAGGCGCAGGTGTGCTTTGTGGGTTCGCTGTGGGTTCACCAACGATCTCTCCTCCGGTGGGCAACGTTTGAGCAAATGCCAGAACATCCCGCCCATCCTCAGCTGTCCAACCCAGACTGATCCCCACTGGCATATCCGTCCCAGCTACCCCGAAGCGCGTTCGGTGTAGGAAGCGCCACGGATCACGGTTAGCGATACTGCCCAGGTACTCATTAATCCCCTCGATTTGTAATACGATTTTTTTGCCATCTTCCCCATGGCAAGAGAGGCAGTTGGATTGGTAAAGCTGCTGCCCGTGTGAAAAGTTTGGGTCAACCACCCGTAGAGAGACTGGGTTGATATATAAGGTATCATCCAGGATGCCGAATTTCAGGAAATCCGCCAACTGGGTCAATGAAGTGTCATCCATATAGGCGGAGAAGTTGTGAGCCGGATCGAGGTTACCATTTAGGTGACCAACGATGTCCTCAACTGTCAAACCTTGGACTAGCGTCCATAAGTCTGGGAAGCCTGTGTAATGCGAGCCGGCACGATATTCCCCTTGTGCGCCGCGATAATCCCACCCATGGCATTCGTTGCATCGCCATGTGTCCGCACCTGACCGTGTATTTGTGGTCTGGCGACTCCAGATGGGCATATTCCCTGCCGGAGGATCCACCCCCAACACAGCGAACCATTTATCGTATAGCTGTGCCCCACGGATGATATCCTCCTGGGGTGGTGGCTCATCTTTTGCAAGTACGGTGTGCACAACCAGAAGTGCCAGTGCACTCAAAATGACAATAACGATACTCCGGGGGTTCTTCATAAGCAAACCTCTTTCCCTACAATATGGATGGCTTGTGGAGATTTACCCGATGGAGAAATTATACATCAAGTGAATTAAAATGAGAGAGTTATCATTTCCTCTCATGATATACTATTATGGCACTAATCTATTATTCATCCGATGGAGTCCAAACTGAATATCATACGACTAGATTCCATGATGAATGATATGCTCTCCTTGGAGAGTGACCTTACCAAAAGGAAAAGCACATGAAACGCTATGTGATCATCTTCATTTTGGTTATTGTCAGCACATTTTTAATCCACACCTGGTTGATGAGCATTGGCCTGTTCCCGAAAGAAGCCAGTGCTCAATCAGTGGCAGTCGATCAGCTTTTCCATGTTCATTTATGGTTGATATCCTTTCTCTTTTCACTGATCATGGTCACCCTGGTCTACAGCCTGATCTTCTTCCACCGCAGGAAAGGCGAGATGGGTGATGGAGCTTACTTAACCGGAAATTCTACGCTTGAAATTACCTGGACGGCCATTCCTCTCATGGCCGTTCTCGTTTTAGCTTATGCTGGCGCAAAGACCTTGGGCGCTATCCAGGTGATTGACCCCACTGCACTGCAAGTTAAGGTAACAGCTGGTCAGTGGTATTGGCAATACGCTTATCCGGATTATGGTGTCACTAGCACCGATCTGTATCTGCCAGTCAATTTACAGATTGACCTACAGATGACCTCTGTGGATGTGATCCACTCATTTTGGGTGCCTGAGTTCAGAGTGAAGCAAGATATTGTCCCAGGGCGGACGGTTGAGCTGCGCGTAACACCTACCCTGATTGGTGAGTACAAAGTCCGTTGCTCCGAGCTATGCGGGTTAAGGCATGCCTATATGGAAGGATTGGTTGAGGTAGTCTCGCAAGCAAACTTCGAAAAGTGGATCGCTCAACAACAATCCGCTGCCCCACCGAGTCCGGAGCTTCGTGGTCAACAGCTTGCGACCTCGTACGGTTGTGTTAATTGCCATTCGACGGATGGCTCTGCTAAAACCGGACCCACCTGGCTGCATTTATACAATTCGAATGTGAAATTATCAGAAGGGACCACGGTCACGGCAGACGATAATTACTTGAAGACCTCCATTATTAACCCCAACATTCAAGTGGTATCAGGCTTCCCTGCGAATACAATGCCTGATTTTTCCACTGTATTGGACCAGACCATGGTTGAAGCGCTGGTGGCGTATATCAAAACCTTGAAGTAGCGGAGGCTTTATGAGGAAACTCTATTCCATCGGGTTGATACGCGGATTGCTCTGGCAGATCCTGGGGACAGCCATCGGTATTGGGATCCTAACCGGTATCCGTTTCTTGCTACATTTGCCTGTCTGGAAAGCTGAATCAGCTTTCGTTTTTGGGGCATTGCTGGGTGCTTTATTTTTCGTTTATGGCATCGGGGCAGTGGATGACTGGATTAAAGTGGCTGCAGGGAAAGAAATCCATGAGGCGGATGAATCGAGCTGGGGACGCTTGCGCTATTTTGGCGTCTCCCTCGACCATAAGGTGATTGGTATCCAATACCTGGTCCTGTCATTGGTTCTCATGGTAGTGGGGGGCTCATTTGCTATGCTCTTTCGCTCCGAATTGGCGAATACTGGCATGCAGTTCCTCACCCTGATGGAATACAACACCCTGATGTCTTTGCATGGCATGGTGATGATCATCGGTATCCTGGTTGGAGTCGCAGCGTTTATGAATTACCTCGTCCCGATGATGATCGGGGCGCGTGACATGGCTTTCCCCCGCCTGAATGCCTTCAGCTTTTGGTTAGCTGTTCCAGCCAGCATAATCCTACTTTCCAGCATGGCCTTGGGCGGCTTTGATACCGGCTGGACTGGTTACCCTCCGCTCTCCGCCCGCGCCCCCATCGGGATACAGATGTTCTTCCTGGGTGTCTCCCTGGCAGGCATGGGGACCATACTCAGCTCTCTTAACGTCATCACCACCGCTATCCGCATGCGCGCCAGTGGAATGACCGGATTTCGCCTGCCCATCTTTGTATGGGGCTCTCTTGCTACTTCCCTAATCAGCTTGACCGCCACGCAATTGATCGGCCTATCCTTCCAGATGGTGATGTTCCAGCGCCTGTTCGGTATGGGCTTTTTCGACCCAGCCAAAGGGGGTAACCCCATCCTGTTCCAGCATCTTTTCTGGTTTTATTCCCACCCGGCTGTGTACGTCTTTGTCTTGCCTGGTCTGGGTATCATCAGCGAGCTGTTGCCGGTATTTGCTCGTAAACCCCTCTATGGTTATAAGTGGGTCGCCATCTCCTCATTTGGCATCGCCTTGATTGGCTTCCTGGTATGGGGGCACCACATGTTCGCTTCGGGCATGGCTCAGTATTTACGCGTGCCCTTCATGTATAGCACTCTGTTAGTGGCTGTACCAACCGGGGTGAAGTTCTTCTCCTGGCTGGGCACCTTGTGGCGTGGCAAGATCGTTTTTCCAGTACCCATGCTTTTCGTCCTGGCTGGAATCGTAGTATTCCTGCTTGGGGGTCTTACCGGACCACCAAACGCAACCGTTGCCACTGACCTGCAGCTGACGGATACCTACTTTATTGTTGGTCATTTCCACGATACGATGTTTGGCGGTTATATTTTCCCATTTTTCGCCGCTATTTATTACTGGTTCCCCAAGATGACCGGCAGACGCTTGAATGAGACCCTCGGCAAGATCCATTTCTGGTTAATGGCACCCGCCTTCATCATACTTTCGTCGATGATGATGCGCACTGGGCTTCTCGGTATGCGTCGCCGCATCGCGGATTATGACCCAACACTGAATATCACAAATGACCATCGGGTGATGACGGTGGCCGGTTTTCTTATCGCCCTGGGAATCCTGGTCTTCATCATAAATGCTTTCTGGAGCCGGCGAAATGGTGAAATTGCAACCGGAAATATCTGGAATTCGCGCTCTCCTGAGTGGCAGGTACCCTCTCCAATGCCTGTTCACAATTATGACAAGCCTTTCGAAGTGGTCGGGGAGCCATATGATTACGGACTGCCAGACTCAGTGTATGTGAAATTCATGGAGGAGGAGTGATATGGAACATCCATCCAAGTCCTCCGTTTTACTGCTCGGTTTGCTCGTTCTGGGAGCTTTGGCAGTCCTCACCGCGGTTGAATTCGCCATTGCACTGACGGTCAACATATGGCAAGTCCTGGCGGTTATTCCCATTATCAAGGCTGCGCTGGTATTTTATTACTACATGCATATCTACCGCCTCTTTCAGGCGGAGACGAATGTCGATCGTGAATCCTTCGCTTACAAGCTGGCGACCAATCGCATTGGCCTTTGGCTGTTCTTGATCTCAGACTCGTTCATTTTTGGGGGTCTGATGATTTCACGTATCAACTTGCTTGGGCTTACCCGACCAGACCTGATCCAGGTATTGGGTCTGGTGGTCACCTCAGTCCTGCTCATCTCCTCATTCTTTGCCAATCGCACTGAGGTTTCGATGGAATATGGAGATCGCAAGCAATTCATTCTTAGCATCTCCCTCACCATAAGCCTGGGTATCTTGTTTCTGATAGGTGTCCTGGGTGTAGAATGGCGCCTGGCACCTTTTGGTCCCGAGACCAACCTGGCTGGAGCGATCTTCTACATCATGACCGGTTTCCATGCCTTCCACGTGTTTACTGGAGTGATATTCCTGGCAATCGTTCTACGCAATGGTCTCCGCGGCCTTTATTCTGCTGAGAAGCATTGGGCAGTCGAGGCTTCAGTAGTTTATTGGCATTTCGTGGACGTGGTCTGGTTCTTCTTCTACCCGGCGTTATATTTGATTGGCACGCTGGCGAAATAAAACACAGATATAGATGTACCTACCTGGTGATGTCGTGAATCGGAAATATCTCGTCATTTCCATGCTGGTCCTGGCGGTTGTAGTGCTTGCTGCGTTAGGATACGCCTGGTACAAGTCCGCTCACCCCAGCTTTCATGGCTCGCTGATCTCCCCAGCTCAACCAGCAGCTGACTTTTCTCTCACCAGCCAGACGGGTGTCACAGTTCACCTTTCAGATTTCCGTGGCAAGTACGTTTTGATCTATTTCGGTTTCACTAATTGCACCTCTGAATGCCCCCTAACTATGGGCTTCCTAAAACAAATGCATGACCGCCTTGGGTCGCTGGCAGATCAAACTCAGGTCATGATGATCTCCACCGATCCCGCCCGAGATACTCTTGAGGCGCTTGGGGCGTTCCTGAGTCACTTTGACCCTACTTTTATCGGTTTGACTTCCTCCCAGACGATTCTGCAACCCATTTGGGCTGCCTATGGCGTCACTGTTTTGGATAATGGCGAGACTCACTCCTCGTATCTCTACCTGATCGACCCACAGGGAAATCTGATCGCCACTTATCCACTCCTCTCGACCTCAGATGGTATCACCTCTGACCTGCAACACTTGATTCGCGGAAAATGAGCCTTCGTAAAGACCTCATCTTACGTATGCTTTTTTTTGTGGTGATCGGCGTGGTGGCTGCCGCAATCTTCAGTGAGGTAACATTCCGATTGCAGGGAAATAACACCAGTCGCGACCCACAAACCATCCTGTTGGTCATTCCGCCCGGTACAGCCACAAAAGTAGCTCAAGGGCAAAGCGTGTTGCCTGCAGGTCAGGTATTTGTCGTCGGCGATATCTTGCAGGTAAAAAACGAGGATTCAGTCACCCAAACCCTGGGACCACTGGTCATTCCACCTGGTGCCTCTGCCAGCATGAAACTGGATCAGGTTGGCAGCCTAAGTTACACCTGTTCCTTCCAACCCACCAAATATTATGGCATCGAAGTGCAGCAAGCCCTCACTTTTTGGATGCGCCTGGAAGCTTCTTTGCTGGCTGGTCTTCCTTTAGGGGTGCTGCTTGGTGTATATAGCCTGGTGGTGAAACCTTTGAAACCCAAAGCCGTCACCCCCCAACCCTGATGCATTTTGGACTTGAATATTTCTTGGTACACATATGCTTCGCCTGATATTTTCTCGTCGGTGGTGGTGGACTTCATTGATTGTGCTAGTGGGGATAGGATTAGCGATTCGGTTGGGTATCTGGCAGCTTGATCGAAATGCCCAGCGCCAAGCAGTCATCACACATGTACAGGCTGTGCAAGCCATGCCAATACTCAACCTGAACCAGCATCCGTTACCAGCCAATTTGGATTCAATGGAATTCCGCCAGGTTACCGCCACTGGGGAGTACGATTTCGAGCATCAGGTGGCATTGCGCAATCAGGTCAGGCCACGCATGTCGGGTACCGACCCCGGCATTGGACTGATTACCCCCCTCATCTTGCCGGATGGACAGGCAGTGTTAGTCGAGCGGGGTTGGATTCCACTTGAATACACCACACCCGCTTCATGGCGGCAGTTTGACGAACCTGGGACGGTCAGCTTGCAGGGCATCATCCGCCTGTCAATGGCTAAGGGCGAGATGGGCAGCGCTCTATTAGATCCAACCCTCTCACCTGGTCAGGCGCGTCTGGACTTCTGGAATTTCATGAATTTGTCCCGGTTGCAGGATCAATTGCCCTACCCAATCCTCACCATATATATTCAGCAGGCTCCCGGAAACGACCTTGAGGCTCTGCCTTACCGCTTGATGGAACAGCCTGACCTCGACCCCGGGGCACATATCGGGTTTGCCTTGCAGTGGTTTTTCTATGCCGGTCTGCTCTTCTTCGCTTACCCCGTTTGGTTGAAAAAACAAAAATCTAAGTAGGGACATAATGCTTGTGACCATTCTTATGTAAGGCTGGATGTTATCCCGCCCCAAAGAATGATTTACTTCCATCTAACAAGCCATTCCCGATAGGTTACATTATCATTGATTTACCAATCATGGATACGGAGTAAAAAGTTTAAAAGTCGTGACTGCATGCTTGTAAGCTGTAAATTCATCAAGACCGATCTCACTTAGGTCACAAAACCCACCTGCCGTGAAGTTGAATACAAATATATCGTTATTACGAATTAAGAAAGTGCTTGTTCCGTACCTATTTAGCCCACCAAAACGATATTCAATCGTTACCGCTTCTAGTTCGTTTATGTATTGTTCAGTTTGGGAGGTAATGTCCATCCCATTAATCCACCGATCAACGAATTGACTGAACGAGGGCATGTCATTTACAAGAATCCCGAGCTCGCTTCTGTAACCAAAATTAATATATAGTATATATGGTCTGCTATTTATTTTTCTAACCCGACATTGCAAATAAGATTCAGCATCATATAACTTGGGATACTCAAAAGAAAACCCATACACTCCATTAGAATAAATACTCCATGCATCGACCAAACCGGAATAATCGGAAGTCGGATTAGGCGTCAACGATGGTAGGAAGGTCGGTGATAAGGATGGAGATTCATTTGTGAGGGTTAAAGTAGGTGGGGGTGTAGCAGGTTTAGTGGTTTTAGTTACCGTACTATTGAGTAACGATGTAACTGTAAGGCTAGTGCTAATTTGAGTATTGATGGTTTGATTACTCGTTGAACATGCGACGAAGAGAAACACCATTATTAAAAGGTAAATTGGTGCTTTTATTCTCATATGTTTAATTGCTGCATAAACAATAAAATGTCGAGCAATAATTGACGATAGGAAAGATAATCAAAATCTCCCTACTTCTTCTTTTTCTTCTTCTTCCCTTTCCTCTTGCCTTTCTTTCCTTTTGGTTGCTCTTCTTCCACGTTGAGTGCAGCGTGAGGTATCCCCTGCTCTTCCGCTACTTCGTTATGATATAGCTGCCTGATCGTCACCAGGTCCACCGAAGGTTCTGGATATTTCATCTTCAAACCCTCCAGCGTTTCCACCAGGATTTGTGAAACTGCCAGGTCGCGGAACCACTTGTGGTTGGCAGGGATGATATACCATGGGGCATAGTTGAAGCTGCATTTGCTGAGGGCATCCATATATGCCCGCTGGTATTCATCCCAATATTCTCGTTCGGTATAATCAGAATCAGTGATCTTCCACTGCTTGTCTGGCTCGTTCAGGCGGTCGTGGAACCTTTTGAGCTGTTCTTCCTTATCGATGTGCAGGAAAAACTTAACAATCGTCGTCCCACTGTTTGCCAGCTCTCGCTCGAATTCGTTGATTTCGTTATAACGTTTCGACCATATTTCTTTGGAAACCAAGCTGTGTACCCGTACCACCAGCACATCCTCATAATGTGAGCGGTTGAATACCGTGATGTGCCCTTTGGCAGGTGTCATTTTATGGATGCGCCACAGGTAATCATGCGCCAGCTCTTCCGCAGTTGGCACTTTGAAACCCACCACTGAGCAGCCCTGCGGGTTCATGGCTGCCATCACATGGTGGATGGTCCCATCTTTGCCACCACCATCCATCGCCTGGAGTACGATAAGCAAAGAGTGTTTGTTCTCAGCATACATCAGGGCTTGCAACTCAGTCAGGCGTTGGCTGTAGTTATTTAGCTCTGCAGATACCGCCTCCTCATTTTCAAAAGCACCGTGATAGCCAGCATCGATCTTTCCCAGGTTGACCTTGCTGCCTGTTTTTATGCGGAATTCATTGGTATAGCTCATGATTGGACCCTCCTGAGTGAGATTATATCATCCCCTTTGCTACACTTGGATGTAGCACCTTTTTTGCATATCTTTGATTTATCCACCCATTAAATAATCAACAATTACTCTATCCCGCTTGCCCACCAAAACGTTTTGGAGTATCATGGGATGGGTCATAAAATAGCTGCTTTTGATAGAAACTGATATTATTTTTTTTGGTGATTTTTGAATCATCATGGATCAATTCTTATCCACCGAAACCCTTATCATAGAACTTTTACTCATTGTGTCCATCGTTGCCATTGCTGTTCGCCGGTTGCGGATTCCATACACGGTTGCATTGGTCATCGTTGGTCTGTTGATCACCTTCCAATCTTCACTAAAATTCGAGCTCACGCCTGAACTGATCCTGGCGCTTTTAGTTCCTCCGTTGGTTTTCGAGGCTGCATTTCACCTGAACATCCAAGAATTACGCCGGAATTTACCCGCCATCCTTCTCCTGGCGGTTCCTGGTGTCATCATAACTATGTTCATCATCGGAGGAATGCTGGTTTTCGGCATAAAGCTGAGCCTTCCTTTAGCCCTTGTCTTTGGCGCATTGATCGCCGCTACCGACCCAGTGGCTGTAATTGCATTATTCCGCACTCTAGGCGTTCCTAAACGCCTATCGGTGCTCATGGAAGGCGAAAGCCTGTTCAATGATGGCACTGCCATCGTATTATTTAATCTGATGCTCGCAATTTCCTTAACCAGCAAGTTCAGCCTAATCGATAGCATTGCTGGATTCTTCCGCATATCTATTGGTGGCATTATCGTCGGTTTGGTGCTTGGCTGGCTAATCTCACAGCTGATTTCACGGGTTGACAATTACCTGATCGAGACTACCTTGACCACCGTTCTAGCATTCGGTTCCTATCTGATGGCGGAAAAGCTCGGCGTTAGTGGAGTTTTGGCGGTAGTGGCAGCCGGGCTGGTAAATGGCAACATCAGTGCACAAGGTATGAGCCCCACTAGCCGGATTGTGATATTCAACTTCTGGGAGTATGTGGCCTTCCTCGCTAACTCCCTGATATTCCTTTTATTGGGATTACAGGTCAATATTACTGCTCTACTTGCCTTCTGGCAGCCCATTTTGTGGGCTATCCTGGCGGTATTTATCGCCCGTTTCATCGTCGTCTATGGTCTGAGCTGGCTAATAAATCGGGTTTCTGAGCCTATACCCTTCCGTTGGCAGCATATCCTCAATTGGGGTGATCTGCGCGGTGCTATCAGCTTGGCACTGGTCCTTAGCTTGCCTGTCTCATTGGGTGATGAGCGTGACTTGCTGCAGGTAATGGCCTTCGGGGTGGTCTTATTCACATTGCTGGTACAGAGCACTACCATGGCACCCCTCATCCGTTGGCTTAAGATCATCACCCGTAGCGAAGCCCAGGTGAATTACGAGCTGCAACATGCACGCCTGACTGCCCTGCGTAATGCTGATTCTCGTCTGGATCGCATGCACATCGATGGCTTGCTATCCAGCCATACGTCCGAAAGGCTCAAACAATATATCACCCAACAAGCTTCCCCCCTGGCTGACAAAGTGCGGAACTTGTTGTTGGCTGACCCTGCTCTGGAAGCTGAGGAGCTGGATACAGGCTGGCGTGAAATGCTGCGTGCCCAACGCTCCTCGCTGCTTGACCTGCGCCGGGATGGTGTCATCTCGGATGAAGTTTTCGAGCAATTATCTACAGACGTAGATGCTCAGTTGATTGAAGGTCCTCCTACCCTGCCTGATGAAGCAGTAACCCTCACCCAATTCCTCGAAGTTACCATTCCGGATGATTCACAAGCCGTAGGGAAAATCATTGCTGAATTGGGCATTCCACGCGCAGCTGTGCTCGTCTCCATTCACCGTGGTGATGAGGTCATCATCCCTCGAGGTGATACCAGGCTGCATGTGGGTGATGTGGTCACCACTTTATGTGAACGTGAGACCATCACCAAAGTCAAGGATTTGTTACTTGCCTCAGACGAAAAGCCAGAAAGTGATCAAGCGAATCCGACACCTACCGATGAATAACCTGCATATCATTTGGATGTCTTTATTCCCACAAACGAGCTATGACAATAGAAACCAGGTAGGATGATGCCTGTCACCATTCGTGATGTTGCCAAACAGCTCAACCTATCCATCACTACCGTTTCTCGGGCACTGGATGGCTATTCTGATGTTTCAGAAGCAACCCGCCAGCGTGTCCTGCAAGCTGCGCATGAGCTTGGGTATCTACCCAACCGGGCTGCCCGCCAGCTCAGGCGTAAACGCACCGATACCATTGGATATATCCTGCCTTCCGGTGCAGCTTGCTTCTCCGATCCATTTTTTGCTGAGTTCATCTCCAGCTTGGCCGATGCAACTGCCCAAAACAGCTATGATTTGCTCGTCTCCTCTGCTCCGGCCGGCGGAGATGCTGAGCAGCAAGTATACCAACGTTGGGTGTGTGAACGACGTGTGGATGGATTCGTGATAAATCGTGTCCGGCAGTCAGATTGGCGCCTCCGCTATCTGGCGGAAGAACACGTCCCATTTGCCACACTAGAGCGCTCACTAGACACGCTGGATTACCCATCCATCCATGTAGAAAATACCAAAAGTGTGTCCAGCTTGGTAGATCACCTGGTTGCACAAGGCTTTCAGCGCCTCGCTTTTATTGGTGGTCCTGAGAATTTGACCATCCAATATGATCGTTTTGTAGGATACCGTCAGGGGTTGGCAGACCACAACCTACCGTTTGATCCATTATTAGTCACCCAGGCAGACCTCACCAGCCCGGGAGGCTACACGGCAGCCAAGCAGCTATTGTCAATGTCTGATCCACCTGATGCGGTGATTTGCGTCAATGATGAAACCGCGTTTGGAGTGCTGCATGCCGCACATGAAGCTCATCTTTCGGTGGGCGAAAATTTTGCAGTGGCTGGGTTTGATGGAGTTCAGGATTCAGTCTATTCCCAGCCACCGCTGACCACAGTTGATCAACCTGTTACTGAGATCGCTCAGCGGCTCGTACGTATGCTCCTGGCTGAGATTAATGGGGATACTCTTCCTGAACAGCATGTTGTGATTCAGCCTGCTCTACGCTTTCGCTACTCAACCATTAAAGGAGGTCAAGCATGAGTTTCCTGGATTCATCGCTCTACGTGTGGGTGGCCTTGCCAATCATGGTGTTCTTTGCACGCGTGACCGATGTTACCTTGGGCACGCTGCGTATTATTTTTATTTCACGCGGTAAAAGGAACCTGGCACCTTTGCTGGGTTTTGTTGAAGTGTTTATTTGGATCACGATTGTTTCCCAAATTGTCAGTCACGCTCATAATATCCTGGCTTATCTGGCATACGCGGCGGGTTTTGCTTCTGGAGCCTTCGTGGGGATGTATATCGAAGGTCGTCTGGCCATCGGTACACAGGTCATCCTTACCATTGTGCAGGATAATGCCAATGTGCTGATTCATAATCTGCACGCGGCTGGATACGGGGTCACCTGCGTGGATGGGCAGGGAGCCAATGGCATGGTCAAGCTGATCTACACGATTTTTCCTCGACGGAACCTGGAAGAGGTGGTATCCATCATTCACCAAACGCACCCGCATGCATTTCTATCCATCCAGGATGTCCGCTCCACTCAGGAAGGCATCTTTCCAATCCCTGCGACTGCTCAAAACGGATTTTTATTTCCGCGAAAATCCAAGTAAACCTGGTCAAAAAACCCCAACTTGGTATTGCTAAACCTGATAGTTTTTTCTTAATCCAAGGTTAAGTTGACATCCAAAACGTTTTGGATTAAGATATCATGTTTAATCGCTCCACCACGGTACGTTAACGAATGGATGATATCTATGTATAGATATCATCCTGTCATTACAATGATGGTGTGAGGAGGATTATAAAATGGATAATCCAGTCATATCTCAGATCAATAAAATTACCGATTGTACGGAGGATCTTCCGTATAAAGATATACCATCGTTGATTAAGCAATTAAGCGACACTGATGGCTTTGTCCGCATGCAAGCCCGTGAAGTGTTAACCTGCATCGGAGCACCAGCAGTCACCGAGCTTATTCATACACTTTCAAGCGCCATTTCACAGCTTCGCTGGCAAATTATCAAAATCTTGGATGGCATCCAAGACCCAGCTGCTGCTCGTGTCTTGGTAGAACAGCTGAAAGATGATAACGCAGGAATCCGCTGGGCAGCTTCCGATGCGTTGATCGCACTGCGCCGAGATGCCATTCCTCCACTCCTCGAAACCCTTATGCGCGACTTCGATTCAATATGGTTGCGCCAGGCTGCTCACCATATCTTGCATGTATTTAAAGATGCGGGGAAATTAAATGAGGCAGAAGAAAAAGTTTTCGAGGCTTTGGAAGACGTTGAGCCTGCCATGGCGGTCCCATGGGCAGCTGAAAAAGCACTTGAATCCCTGCGACATAATAAAAGATAGCCTCACTCCCAAATGAGCGGGCTATCCTGAGTTGCTAACCTGTACCGAGTGATTTTCTCGTTATTCAGTGGGCGCGAGAGGGCTCGAACCTCCGAACCTCACGGATGTGAACCGTGCGCTCTAACCAACTGAGCTACGCGCCCTAATCAAGTGGCACAAATTATACACGCGTGCCTGCATCTGCGCAAGTTTGGCATCATCGACTACGCCATTACACTAGACCTCCATGGTCTTTATTTTTCAACCAGTCCCTCTCCAATATCGCGTATACATACTCATCCCACCATTCGCCATTTAACCAGCGCGTCTCCCTCAGCCGGCCATCCTGTTGCATGCTCAGCTTTTCCATCACTCGCACGGAAGCCGCGTTGGAAGCGTGGCAGAAAGCCACTATACGGTGTACGTTGAATTCCCGGAATGCCCAATCTATCACAAACCAGGCAGCTTCTGTGGCGTAACCCTTGCCCCACTCATCAGAATGCACTGCCCAACCGACCTCCCATTCGCGGATCGCTTCCCGCTCCCTGGTCAATTTAAACAATCCCCTGACGGTATTCTGTGGGGGGATGGTGATCGCAAACCTGAAGGTCGTGCGTGGTACTTCAAGCTGATTGCTGATGAGTGTCTCAAGAGACCTGTGTGATTCCTCGACACTTGGAGGAATCCGCTCATAAATGTGCATCTCGGGTCTGGATTCCATCTCCCGAAGCGCTTGGAAGTCTGCCTCGACAAAATCTCTTAATTTCAGTCTTGGTGTAATCAGCTCCATTTCACAATATCGTTTAATATTCTTGATTCATGTTTTGTTTAGCTACGTGTGAGCAAAATGATACTACGGTCGCCAATCATATTCTACGTCAGGAGCTTTCTCTGGAGGCGGGCTGATCCCAAATTTAACTGCAAAGAATCCTTGACATTCATATAGAGTACGCGCGGCAAGGTTCTCTTGATGTGTATGGCACTCAAGCCCGGTGGGTGATAATTGTTTTGCCAGGTTAATAAATCGCTTCCCCCAACCTTTGCGCCACTTAGATGGGTCTACGAATAACCGGTCAATGTACGAGCCATTCATAGCCATATATGCAATGATGCGCCCATTGAGTGTACCCACCCAGATATTGCATTTGGGTAGGATCACATTCTCAAACACCCACATCGCGGTCTCCAATGTCAATGCTTGCCACGTCGGGAGGTATGTATACGTCGCAATCCTCGACCTGTACCATACCCCCACCACCTCGGCTTTGTCCGTTTCCTGGTAAGGCCGAATGAGTCTGCGGGGATTGCTTACTTTTACACCCATGGATGGCGTGGCTTAAACCATTTACTTGGTGATCACGCCTGTCGTTTTATAGAAATCTAATCTTCGTTTGTTCTCATACGGTTGGATGAAACAAGCATAATCTTCTTCCGGGATTTCCTTGCCAATTCTCTCTCTTGCATCCTCGAAGAGTACGATGCGTTCATTTAGTTTCTCACATACATACTGATCACATGATGAGCAGTTATCCAACCCTTTTTCGATGGCACATGGTCTGACCGGACAGCTCCGGTCGATCAATCTTGGATGATCTGCCAGGCAGCCATCGCAGATGATATTTTGAGGTTCTATCCGAAAGCCGAAGTATTTGAACCATCCGTCGCTTAATTTCTGTTGGTTGGATGGTTGTTTTTCAACATTTGGTCTATACGCCAGGCAAAGGTCACATCGATAACCACATCTCGTCAAGATTTGTTCCATACATTCATCTCCCCCCTTTTTAGCTAATCGAAGGTGAAATATTCATAATTAAGCTGGTGCTTTCACGTACTGTACTACACCTGATATGAGCATGACCGCCCCAAAAAGGATCGCTCCATATCCAAGCAGATTGAAACCACTACTTGATGTTGCAGAACTTCCAGAAAAAGTGATTACTAGACCCGCGATCAGCCACATCGCTCCAGAAAGCATATTCTTTCTTCCCATCGCCTTGGTTTTCTGTTGCAGCACTCGAATGCGGGTATCCCCAGAGATGTACCCTTCATTTCCGGTTGCATCGCGCACCCTGACCCAATCCTGTCCTTCCCCTTTTACCACCTGCAGGATGTACAGCTTCGAATTGCGTGCCAGTTGCTGTTTGATCAGTGACCCTCCCGAAGGCTCTGCATGTAAATCTACATTGTTCTGTAACAGTGAACCCTCACGCATGACGAAGATGTGGGTCTCCGCTGGAATATATGCTTGCTGCCCGGTGGATAAAGTGATGGGCACCCATAGCTTACCTGCTTTCCTCTTAGCTCCCCCAAACTCGATCTCGCTCCCCTCCGGCAGGGTTGCGATCGATACGGCATTTGCATCCATACTGCTGTACACTTTAACTTGTGGGTCAAGGATTCTGGCTTTCATTTCAACTCTCCAATCTACGCGCTTAACTAACTAAGTCATTATACAGGACGAACTCCGCCCTGTAAACATGTCTTCTATTACCAGGTTAGAACAATCCGTGGACTTGAATTTGTGGAATCATTTTCCAACCTACTAAGAACTTTGTATTTAAATCCTTCAAAGGACCATAAATTGCGCCTTTTATTTTGGGTAAACCAGGTCTAACTGGTTTTGGAGCATGTGAGTTTATCCAATCCGGAATATTGGATGATGATCTCTCGTCCAATTCTCCTTACCATTCCGGAGACTCAGCCCAGTAGCGATAAATTGTAGCCACTTGTATAGTGATACTCCAGGTTATTTTAATATGGCTGGAAGGTAGCTTCTATTCCAAACAGACCATCGAACGCCCCATAAATCAACATCCGGCGTGATTGATTCATCGCTTGTGGCAAAGATCCCACGTAGCTGTATCGCAGGATACTCAATTGGATCAATACTTGCCAGGCTATCACCATTGTGTGCGTCGTGTACCAAAACAGTTCCATTAGGTGCTAATACATCGATAATCAATGTTGTATTGTCCGGAATGGTTGATGTGATGACCACACTTTCCCATTCCTTTAAATCTACGGGCGGAACAGGTATTGAAAGTGCCATTCCGGTAACATGATGAATTCCATAGAGGAAATCGATATCATAAAGTGCGATGGTTTTAGTGGGATCATTGCTGCTGAAGGAAGCGCGATATTGAATATAATGGCTGCTATCAATTCCAGTCATATTAGTAAAGCATTCAGTGTCATCACGAGGGAATGTATAGGCACAGTAATCTTCCATAAATATTCTTCTGGGAAGCCTCCAGTTCGTCCAGGTGGCGCCGGGCATCGGTGTGTTTCCTGTCCTGAACTCTACAATCAGGCCATCCGGTATGCCAGAATACATCCAATCTGAAGTTGACCAATCTACTGATTTCCCAGCATCGAATACAGTGGATGTATATGTGCCTGTCGTGAAGAAACTCTGCTCCATTTCATTCCAAGCCAGCCTCACTGAGTCAGCGATGGCTTCAGTTTGATAAAATTCCCCACTGGCAAAATGAGCTGTCCAGGTCTGTGTCCAGTGAAGTGGTTCTTCGAGTTTTAGGAATAAGTGGCCTATTTGCACATCTATGTATTCTGATTCTTGCAATTGACCTATCCAGAAATGGTCTAACCATTCTCCTCCCTTAATCACATCCGGTGGTTTACTGAATTCATATGGTTGTGCATTTGCATAATTACTGGCTATCGCAATAGCAATAATTCCTAAAACATTTACAACCACGATTAGAAGAATTCGAAACACTCCTGAGATTTTCATTTCCCGCTCCATTCTTCTGACCCCACAAAATCTGAATTAATTACCCTCTTTTCACAAGTATTTTACGCGGATAACAGCATACGTCGGTTTGATTAAATTCATCAGCTAATAACAGTCCACTGCCCCAGGATTATTGGCTTTTGTATCTCACCAACGCTCATAATATGATACCCAGAATGCTCGCTTTCTTCCAAAATACATTGAAAAATGGATTTTATGGCTGATAAGGCGGCATGTTCATGGCTAGGAATTTGCCTCCCTCACCTTTTATCACTGTAAAATGGAATACGGTTTGTGATGGCGAATCCGTCTCGTTACCACCGCAGCACGGACCACGCACAAAAAAGGTCCCGTCCTCATTTAGGAAATCAACTTTTAAGTCGATTTCCGTCGTAGAAATTGCCTGGTCTAGCCCTGCACTTTTTACTTCCAGGCATTGAGCCCCATTGATCTTGCAGGCGTTTTGAATTAAAGCTGTCTGATTGCAAGGGTCAATCCTTGGGTTGTGATCAACCATAATTTCATTTGTGCCACCATAGAGTTAGGCAGCATTTTCATCCATGCTACTTTAAACTTTTACTTATGGATCAAGGATTTTTGCTTTCATTTCAACTATCCAATCTGCGCGCTTAACTAACTAAGTCATTATACAGGACGAACTCCGCCCTGTAAACATGTCTTCTATTTATAACGCATAAAACACCCCA
>Ga0153916_10000593_pt1 | contig 24726 bp, 27 predicted proteins | sample Opewatmetagenome_FD_109642 | JGI IMG/M metagenome (GOLD analysis project Ga0153916, IMG submission 109642) | Freshwater wetland microbial communities from Ohio, USA - Open water 3 Core 3 Depth 4 metaG | ecosystem: Environmental > Aquatic > Freshwater > Wetlands | place: USA: Ohio, Lake Erie...
ACTAACTTATGGACTTGCCCACCCGAACTCGACCAATACATCAAAGAAAAAACAGAAACAACCGGCGGCGGCAGACCACACTTCCTCAAACAACTCCAACAAACGCACCCCGACATAAAAGACGCCATACTCAACATCGCCGAAGACGCCTGGATCAAGAACCGACCCCTCGGTAATATAGGCCACAACTACAAAACTAAGTATCACACGATCTTCCGACTTCTCAAAGAACTCGAACCATGGAAACCGCAGATCACACAGTATCTTCTCAATACACCCAGGCGAAAACGCTTCTACATACCTGACCTCGATCAAAGCGACTACGAGAACGTTCAAGCCTACATCAAACACGCCCACTCCGAAGAACTCAAGAAATACAAAAGAACAATCCATGAAGGCGAAAGGATCTGGGCCGCTTTAGGATACAAGGACCCTGCCAAATGGACACAAGACGAAATTGATGAATTCCTTAGAACATGCAAAGATAAAGACGATAACGATCAAGCAGGCGCCCAATACAGTTTTGTCGTAGCAGTACGCGCACTCTGCCCACATCTCGACGAAACCATGAAGGTGCGAAAATACTTCGAGAAGCTAGGCCGGCACAAATGGGATATTTTCGCCGAAGAAATCAACTTGATCCACGCAGCCCTGAAACCTTATCCTTACGAACAACTGATCTTGGACCTCCACATCACGATCGGCGCCAGAGAAGGAAAAGACGGCGAGAAAGCAGGAATCTGCGGCATCACTTGGGAACGATTCAAACGCGACTTCACCTTTGTTGATGATTACGAGAGCAAAGTTCGAAAGGGCATCTGGTGGCGCGATTGCCCGGTCGACATTTTCTTTAACGATCTCCCAGCTCGCCTCAGGACATTATGGATTGAAAGAGGAAAGCCATCTAGCCAAGTGGTCCTGAAAGGAGGCTACCATGCACTCTGCACAATATACAAGACAATCCGAAGAGTGCTCTATGAATACTACAACGGCAAAATCGACCCCAGCCTGCTGAAAGAGCTCACAACAGTTCACCCTCACACAGCCGACAAAATCCACGTTAACCTTCTATGGGAAGCAGAAGTCCCCCTGGAAGTCGTGGCCGGCGAATACTTAGGCCAAGGCGAAGGCATCGGGCTCGTAGGCCGCGGCTGGCTCACAATCGACGTTATCAAAAAATACTATCTTAGTCTCACAAGACGAAGCAAAAGATTCCAGAAGATCAGAGAAAAAATCCGAGTCTATTCTGCCTTCTTCTCGGTAAATGGGCCAGTTTCAACAGAAATCAAACCGGTACTCTTAGCAGCGCCTGAACCTGAAGAAATTGAGGAATCTCACACTGATTTTCTCACTGCCCAACGACAAAGTTTTGGAGGCGCCTAAATAATGCTGCCTATCTGCTGTGGTCGTTTCATGGAGTTCTTCGATGGCGGCCGATGGTTCGGGCCTGTTTGGGTTCCTACGCATTATTTCTGTCGAGTTTGTGGAAGGAGGGTTCCAGTTGCAAGGCCTTGTCATAACGGAGACTAAAGGACCGAAACTCGGAGATCCATATTGCGCTCATCATAACATTGTTCTGTTAAAAGAAGAGGTTGAGGCGAAGCGCTGCATTGAGAAAAAGTGCCCCCATTTTGGTTATTTGAAGCAGATTGTGAGGTTTTAGATATGGCGACTTTGACATTTTTAACGCGAGAGGACATGGAAAGGGGGATCATTCTTTTGCCGTGCCCTCATTGTAAGGAGACTACGAAGCATCAAACATATAACACTGAAGGCAAACGAATAAAGCCGTCAAGAGGTTCTGTATTCTTTAACGGTCGTCAGACACCGCGCCATCCTAGAAAATGTCTGCACTGTGGGCATACCGTACTGTTTTGAGGAGGTTGGAAGTTGACATTTACGTGTGGGGTTTGCGGTTCTGTCCTGCAATACGATCCTGATACTAAGAGATACCGATGTCCTCAATGTACTTTCATAGCTCAGGACGTTTGCGATCTGCAATGCCGGCAATGTGGTTGGCAGAACTGTTTTCTCCGAGATAACCGGCGAGGAAAGCGAAAACCATGACTTGTCTTTATCACATTTTGCGCGAGCAAGAGCGGAGTGCGGAAGCTGCCCCAGGAGAATCTTCTAGAAACTTTCCTTCTCCTAGGAATTCTTCCATTCGTCACCAAGGGGCAGCCGCAAAACTCCGCCATTACTACGAGCATACCCAACAACTGCTTTTCCGAACCCTCATGGCGTTTTTCTGCCTATCTTTCCTTTTCATGGTCCTGGTCACACGTTCTCTCGAGTGGCAGGGGGTGAAACGATAGTCCGAAAGAAAATCACAGCTATACTACTAATAGGCATCATCGCCGCTGCAGTTTCAACAACTCTAGCCGCCATCACTCTCTATTTGAACATGCCCATGTCTGTCCAAGTGAATCCGCCAGTCATACCTCAGCTCGCATTCTATGTTGCTGATCAGCCTTGGACCAACAACACGGAAGTAAGCTGGCAGAACCAAACAGCCGGGGAACTTCAACAGAAAACCTTCAATATATACAACACAGGAACCATCGCCGCGCAAGTCAGCATAAACACAGTAGGCATGCCTTCAGCCTTCATCCTCACATATTCCGAAAATGGCACGACAGTTCAGCCGCAGCAATGGCTCAACGGCACCTTAACTTTGACGATCCCAACGGATACAGTGGAAGGTTATTACTCCTGGGCAGTCACCGTAATCGCGGCGCCTTAATCAAAAGGACTCTTTTCTTCCATCTTCTTTCGCAGCGCTTTCAAGCGCTTCTTTCCTCTATCCTGTTCTTGAGAAGCAATCCCCAAAATTGCAGCCACAACGACGATTATAACGACGAGAAATTGAAAGGGAATCTGTGGCTTTTCCCCTGAAGGCCCACTCGGACCAGGTGTCGGAGTTATGCTTGGCGGAACAAATTGGGGCGGTCTTGTAGGCGGAATAATAACCGAAGTGCTTGTTGGTCCGAATGTTGACATTATTTGTGGAAGCAGAGGTATTGTTCCTGCAATGTCGATGCCAACTGTTTTTGAATCATCTAAGTTCCATGAAATTGTGATGCTGCCGAAAATGTTCAGTTCTCTTTTGAAGGAAAAGCTTCCTTGCGGATTGAAGTTTATCTGAATTGGCGAGTAAAGATTCCATGTCACCGTTTTTTGCGAATCTACATTGAAGTTTTCAGCAAAGACAATGAATTGGGAGAAGCTGATCGAACGACTAACCGTGGGCATTAGATCAATGGTTATGTCACTGAAGATGTTCAATTCTCGAGTGAAAGAGAACAAACTTTGCAGGGTAAACCCTAATTGAATTGGCGAATACACGTTCCAGCCCACGCTTTTTTGTGAAGTTACTGTGAAGCTTTCAGTGAGAATGGTTGAGCGCGAGAAACTGATTGAGTGACTGACTGTTGGTGTTAGAGTGAGGGATATGCTGCTGTAAATATCGAGTTCAGTTCCGGGAGCTGGCGTTGTATACTGAAAATTGGCTATGCAGCTATTGTAGGTGTTGCTTCCAAAATAGAAATAATCCACGTCGTCAGCGGCTATGTACCTGAAGTGATAATGAACACTCCAGGTCACTGCTGTAAGGGTCACTAATGTAGCCGTGGTGTTGAGGTCTGCAGTCTCAAAAAGTATGGGCAATCCGCCTGCACCAAGATCATTACTTATCGTTGTGGCGAGACTTCCGCCTATGTAGTAACGAATGACAACGCGCCGCACATTAGAAGTTGCCGGACAATTCCAGGTTCCATTAACAGCGGCAGATGTTCCGGTCGAACCGGTGACTGTGGCGGATATTCCTGATGTGAGTTCTGTTTCTGAATAGGTGCTTCCTTCATACCAAACTCTTATTCCAACTTGCAGTCCATCGACAAACTGGATGCTTCCCAGAGCACTATTCGTGTTTGTTGTTGTAGATTGGTAGGATACGCTTCTGAACCACAGCAGATCTAACGAGAGCCTGAACCGTGAAGTGCCATTGCAGACGATTCTAAACATCCAATTTCCCAGAGAGTCCACGTATTTCAAGCCGTCATAGACGCTATAGCGATATTTCGTCGTGTCACTCGTGGGCGTGAGACTGGTGTCATACATAGTGCTAGGTGACGTGTCCCATCCATTCTGAGTGAAATTGTAGCCCTGAAAATAATAAGTCACGCTTGTGTTGGTCTTCAGCTCTAGGGCGATCTGCAGGAAAGGGATAGAGCCCGAGGAGAATGTGCCGTTGAAAATTATGTTGACTTCTCCGACTGTATTGGTGCTTCCTGTTCCGTTATCTATGACCATGTAGGAATTATCGCTGGCTGCGAGCTGCGCGATCGTGCCGCTTATTCCTAATCCTGTAGTCGTCGTGTTCGATACTGGATAGTTTTTGCTGTCGTTCTGATTACTCGTGTCCCATCTTGTTTCAGTAGTGCCTAGCGCAATGTTAGCCCCGAAGGACAAAATGAGGAGAAAGAGACTCAGAAAAGAGAGTATTTTACGGAATCGTTCTGACTGGAGCATTAACGGTTCCTTCTTACGTCAGAGTCAGCTTGATTTCCATGACGATCGTGAAGGTGCTGTCGATGCCAGTGACTTCTGTGAACGTGTCGTAACCCCAGAGGTTGTTGCCAGCGCTTTCGAAGTATATGCCTAAGCAATCTGCCGTGTACGGTCCTCCTGCACCCGGATGAATAATCACGGTGAAGTTGACGGAGTTATAGGTTCCATCGTGGGCCATCGCTAAGACGCGGGCCCATTCTCCAGGAAGAATTGTACTGTCAGTGGTTAGTACTCCTTGGTTGCCGATTCCAACATATGTGAGATTGAGGCTGTACTGCGTCATGTTGAACATCGTGCTGTTGCCAGTGAGTTTAGCCAGAGTCATGTTTGTTCCAAGTTTTGTGACGGTTCCAGCGTGGTATTCGTCGAAGATTGTTTGATTGTCTTTGTAGATGGTTATTTTCGAGTGGATACTTCCAACAGTAAAGCTCAGTTCGGCAGGTTCGTAAATATTCATGAAAGTCTTATAGATGTTTTCAATATCGTAGTTTGGTCTTGGAATCAATGGTGCGATCACGAAGAAGCTGAAAAGTCCATTGACCAGTATTGACGCTAAAATGACCGTTATAGCGAACATTCTTCTTTGCATAAAAAGTACTATTGCGTACAGTACCCTATATCTTCTTTGCCCTTGAAACTAGCTCGATCAGTCTGAAAACGTGGCCTTCCGGACATTCGAGAAGTTTCCCCCGCACTTGAGCTCTTCCATTATGGCACTCCGGGCAAACTACAAAACTTTGACTATTCATTGGCGCCGTCGCCTTTTCTTGCGCAATCTCCAGGCGAGGTAAACGATTATTCCGAAAACTACGTTTGCTGAGAAACTGATCGCGAATGGCTGAAGCCAGGAGGGGTCAATGGGCAAGCTCATTTATGTCCCTGTCCCCATCTTTTCTTTTTCGGTTCTGACGTGGATGCAGCTCTCGCCGGGGCTTGACTCTTTTTTCGGCCAGCGAATATCATGGTCCATATTCCAGGGTTGAAAACTGTCATAAGACCAAGCACTATCACGATGAGGATGAAGAAAGTCCACATCAACGTCATAGGATTCGTGAACCAATCTGTGACCCATTGAAAATTTGAGCCGAAGCCTTCGTGATAGATAATAGTCGTATTGACTCTTTCGATTTCCTTAGGGAAATCTAGGCCGCCCTGGTCGAATGGTTTTGTCACCTGCTCGGTCCACAAGTACGTAAACGTACCGTAGACCCCGTAGATCATACGGATTCTGAAGTATGCTGATGGATAGTACACGTACCAGCCGTTCCACCAGTCGCCTTTCACGAGAGTTCCGAAATTGTCGATGTTTATGGGAAAGTACATGACTTTGTGCATTGTGCTGTCTGGAGTTTTGACGTCATTCGTGTATGTTGCGTTAGCGTCTTGAAAATTCGGCTGCTGAAAGTCTGACTTGTACTCAAACTTCACTTCAGGAGCATCATAAAGACTGATCATCTGCCCGACGAGATCAGGGCTGAACTTGACTTTAGACATTAACTCGTTCTTCAATTCTTGCAGTTGATCAGCCGTGTAGGTTTTCTCGCTGTCTTTGTTGGATTCTCGAGTTGCCCATACTGGTGAATCTTCTTGAGACATGGTGCTTGTCCATCCTGCTTTTTCCCATCCTTGAATCCACCCGGCGAGGGGAAAGCCTCCCCGGTACTCATACGTTCTTTGCTGGCCTGAAATTGAACCGTTGAAAAGCGTGACGTAGGCGTTTCCGTCTGGGCTTTTTGTCCAGACGTCAGCGTAAGCGTTATCCCATACGTTGAAATCGAGCATGAACCACGCTACGATGTTTTGGTATTCGCCTTCTCTCCAGGTTGATCCTGTCCCGGCTTTTTCCTGTGCCGGCACCAGGTAGAATCCTACCCAAAATTCCACTGGGCTAAGAATGAAGCTCTCTTTCGTCTGAGTGACCTTGTAGGTTATGATTGTCTTTCCGGTCGCCGTATCGTTGACTTCTGAAACTTTTGTATAGTGTGACGATACGTATTCTATTCGGCGTTCATCCATCGGGTTTGTCACGTTCCAGCCTAGCGGATCGCCCTGTCTCGTAATATCTTCGAGTTGAAGGTTGCTTTCAACGTGAATTTTAATGTCAGGTTTAGCCGTACGTGCAGCCAGTGACAATGCATCTAATCCTTTCAGAGAGTTTATTCCAGCATCATTAGGCGTAGCTAGGCTTGTCCATGTCATGTAAGGTATTCCATTCCAGGTGAGCAGAGAGGATTCGGCATCCTGGTATCGATGCAGCGTGTCTGTGCCCTGGAACTGCGCCCAGGAACCGCTTGGAAAGTATAGACCGTAGAACTTGCATTTGCCACCTTCAAAGCCTTCATTCGGTATGCTGAGTATGTATGGTACTCCAACGAACAGAATGATTGCCACCATTATGATGGCTAGACCTTTTCTACTTCTGATTTGTCTCCAAGATTTTCGGATTGTTTCTTCCATTGTTTTCAAACTCCAAATGCTGCTCTCAAATTGTTTATGACATGGGCAACCATGCCCGGACTTAATCTGCGTGATCGGTAGGCTACCCAGCTCAATATGACTCCTCCAGCCAAGACGTAGATCATGGCTTCGGGTTCAACTGCGTATCTGGCGATATGGTAAACTGCGAATGTGGCGCCTGCCAGGAAGATGGCGACGAAGCTTTGTTTTATGCGTGAGAGGAATAGGTCTGTGATAAATCCTCGGAAGAATTGTTCTTCAGCTATGGCCATTAGAACGCCGTAGGCTATAGATGAGAAGCCGCTGAGAGTGATGCCTAACGTGAAGGTTTTAACTGCGAAGCCTGTGATGAAAAGGCCGAACAGCGCGAGTATTGAGTAGAATCCGATTTCTTTCCATGAGCCTTTATCTCGAGTGTTGCTGATATCTTCTGTTTTTCTTTCAAGGAAAAATTCCATGACGATTCCAAACGTGAGCAACAATGCTGGAAAAAGTATGAGCGTTGTTGTTTCGAAAGTTGCCAGATAGACAGACAATGCCATGGCTAAGACGATCATCATTTTGCTTGTTTGGTCCTGTCTTATCATGGCTTTCCTATCCGCACGTTTCATCGAATTTTTGACTAAGAAAGGGGGGTGCTAACTTGCCCGGGTTTTCTTTCGAAAACCCATCACGAGCACGATGGCGCCGCTGACGAGTATCACTCCACTGAGTGGCAGGATTTGTGAGGGAGCGATTATTTCGCCGGCATTATAGGCTATGGGCATCTTAGGTAATTCGGGCGTTACGTTATTGTTGTTTGACGTTTGAAAATCGAAGTTGACGCTTGAGCGTTGGCCGCTTGTGATTTGTGCCTGTCTTAGCTGAACTTGGTTATTGTAGGTAGCATTCACCTGGTAAGTTCCGGCAGGCAAGTTGGGTATGAGAAAGTTGTTGCCGTATCGCGTATCACTATAAGTGCTGGGGGGAGTTGTAGGCATTGGGGGACCGGTTATTTGGAATAGTGCTTGTTCTTGTGTCAATTGGCTGTTGATTGTGAACGTTATTAGGAGCTCGCCTGATGTGGGGGGCTGTTCTTTAGTGACTATGGAAAATTGCCATCTGCCGAAAGAACCTAGCGAGGATTTCAGTCCTATGTTGTTTTCAATCGTGAAATAGAACGAATATTGACCGGGAGTTGTAGGAGCTGGGGGATAAGGGTTTAGCATTGTCCAGTTGTAGGTCCAGGCTTCCCATCCGGAGTTGTAAGTTTTCCATTTCATCATGCTGACTTGAATATTGTAGTTTATGGTCCGTCCCCACATCTGAAATGTCACGCTATGGATTCCAGATTCAAGATCTCGAACGAGAATCTGGGCTGCTGGAAATGGACTTGGTTGATAAGCGGGGTTGTTTGGGGTAATCACGTAATAGTTTGTGTTGTTGGCAGGAACCATGTAAGTAAGGTCGTATTCGGGCGGTGTGTTGTCGGTTCCTCCAACGTCAGTTATGGTGAACTGAATTTGCGTAGTCAATCCTATGATGATGAGAACGATTCCCAGTATCACGTAAGCGTTGCGCTTCATTGACGTCACCAGGCAAAAAAGGGGGAAGGGAAGTTATGGGTGTCCGGCGTACTTGCGGGTCCACTTTATCCAAACGACGTAGATGATGGCCGCGGGAACGAAGCCTCCGATCAGCACTGATATCCAGTCTGAGCCGCGCACATTGAAGAAGGCAAGCACGTAGTTTCCTGCCCAGGAACCAGCTAGGAAGGTCAGAAAGAACACTATGAGTTCTTTGACCTTGATTTTGGTGACAGCTTTCGTGTCGTGGATGAACTTACGGATGAATCCGCGTAGTCCGGGGAATATTTTGGAGTTCATATCCGTACTCCCTTAACTCTTCGTTGCCCAGCAAACGATTGCGCTGCCGCTGCCTTTTCCTGATGATGTACTGTAGGCTGTGGCTTGTACCATTGCTCCAGGTCCGTAAGACGTCATCATACCGTATGCGGTAGGTATCGTTGTTGTTGTGCTTCCGATCTGGACATTGGCTTCTCTTTGCATGTCGAGTATCCAGAAGCGGAAAATGTATCCGCCGCTGGCGGCTGCTGCATCGTAAACGGGAACTTGGATTGCCGGTGGTGATGCAATGCTTCCTTTGCTTGTGTAGAATGGGCCTATTTGTTTGTAGAAGGCTTTTTCGGCGTAGAGTGTGTTGTCGTTGATTGGTTTCCATCCTTCTGCTTGAAGCTGTGCCGTGTCTATGGCGCTCATGTTGGTGCTCATGACCAGGAATGGTGCGTATTCAACAACTTCGCCTTGCGTTGTTACGCCGTAGTCTGACCATCCCCAACCGAGATTTGCGTTGTCGAAAGTTGTGAGGAAACTCAAGTGTTCGCTTGTTCCTGCGAGTGTCGCGTTAGCTGTTGATGATGTTGATAGCCAAGTGCTGCCATCAGTTACACTTGATAGGGTAGTGCCGGAGTACGTGAGATAAAGATTCAATCCGGCTGCTGCTGTTCTGGGGAACAAGAAGAGTTTTCCGAGGTCCCAATAGTTGGTAGTTCCGCTTGTCCAGGTGACGACTGAGCCTGTCTGTTGAGCGCCAGCAAGTGTTACTCTGTAGGTGTATGGTTGTGTGGTGACTATTTGAAGCATGCTCGGTTTCAAGTAGTAGATAGGGTTGCCTTCGTGCACGACAACGTAGTACCAGCCGTCATAGTAGTCGAGGCCGTTGGTAGGGTTGCCTGTGCAGTCAGCGTGGATTATGAGTTCTGCGCCGTCTGCGTAGAAGACGTTGTAAGTGTCTGGATTCGAAGCGTGAGTCATAGTGTCAGCTTGAGTTAGAAGGTTGAAGACGCCGCTCGAGGCTTGGGAAAAATCAACTGTGGTGGTTGCGGTTGTTATGCCGCCGCTCGTGATGAAATCGACGACTTGAAGCTGTAGCTGAGCTGCAGGATGAGTTATCGTACCTGAGGGTGGAGTTGTGCCTGGAGGCAAGGGAGCTCCGCCGCCGCCTTGGAAGTATGGAATGCTGATCCAGCCCATGTAGACTGCGACAACGAGTGCGATAGCGATCACGTGCCATATCTTGAGTTTGAATGCCATTTTTCTATTTTCCTCCTGTGATTGTACTATACGGTACTGTAACTTTTATAAGTCCTGACTAAATATTATTTGAATGGCGAATATATCTTGAAGAAAAAACGTGGAGAAATCCATGTTGATGGCGAACTTCTCGATAATGATGAAAGAAAAGTAGGAAGAGTCGGATGCAGTGATCATGTTAGTCTTCCTTCTCAATGGAAAACATTTCTCGTAGGAACCGTCGTTGAATTAAGTCTCGTGCGAGATTCTGAAGGAGAGCTCTGCATTGTCATTTCCAAGCCTAAAAAATCGAGCTAAGTATCGTTCTCAGCAATGGAAAATAACTGTTAGAATCGCAGTGCTGATTTCTGTTGCGCTAGCGGCTTTCTTTTCTTGTTGGCTATTCGTGGGATTGCTATGGGCGTGGTTTGCAGTCAGCTTAATCTTTCTCGTAGGCCTGAGCGCATTTTATCTGGGAATACGTGCTGGTACAGAAACGCCTATTGATACAAACCTCACTGGTTTGCCTTCTTCCACAATTTTCCTTTATGAAGCGCCGAATGCATCGAAGCCGGAAGTAGATTCATCAGATCCGGAGGAACTGATTTTGTCGGCTGAAGTTGATGAGCAACGACCTTGGTTGTATACCGGGAATCTTGAGGGCATGTTTGGAAAAAAGAAGACTAAGAGGCTTGCGTGATGGATAGAACTCAATTATTCGATTTTCTCCCAGTTATCACAATTTTCGTTTGGATGGGCGTTGTTACACCGCTCTTTCCGCCAGAGTATAGAAGTCCCGCTAACCTGGTAGGCATGTTCTTTTGCATTGGCATAATGGCGTTAATGACGGAAATCCTGAAGTACCAGGCTGCTAGCTACACGCATTTAGAGGCAATTTGCAGGCCTTCAAACACGAAGCTTGATTTCTACATCACGCACATGGAAACGGTCGAACTTGAGACAGGCGAATGTGCGACGAGGCTCACGCTAGGCCAGAAGTTGAAGCATCCTTTTTACGGTGAATTGTCTCCAGGTGCAGAAGTTATTATTCGGCATAGGCTGCACTGGGAAGACCGTCTGCAGTATGGGAGTGCTAAAGCCTGGTTCAAAGATCAAATAATCGATCACCCAAAAAGCGCAATGATCACTTTGTATGAGCCCGAGATATCGGACATGGATCATCTAACGCCGATTCCTGTCTTTTGGTTGAAGGAAGCACCTTTAGACTATACATTGCCTGAGGTATTGGATACTTCGAAAGCTGCCCTGGTCTTTAATGGTAAACAAGTTTTGATGCAAGGGAAGGAAGTTTCGGGTGCTTCCGTGCTATTCCAACTTCAAAGAATTAAGAAAGAATCTGAGGATTTGCGAGGGCAAACTATCGAGCTTAAGCGTCAGGCGTTGAATTGGCATCAGAAGGCTATTCGCCTAGAAGAAGTGAATGATCAACTGAAAAACGAGCTCCATGCAGTCCTTTCTAGTAAGAGCAATATGAAGGAATCTGTTATCGAGCAGGTTCTTACAGCTTTAGAGGCACATACTAAGATTCACAATGCGTACAAGGCCCTTCAGGGAACAAACTGGCTTACTCGTACAGTCGTGATCGCAATCGTGGCGATCGCCCTTGTCGGTGCCTTCCTGTTGAATCCTAATGCAGTCACGAATTTCTTGAGCGATCGCATGAACCAAATGTTCATTATCATTCTCGCTGCGATTGGCGCCTTCGCTGTTTACATGATTAAGAGACGAGGAAAGTAAGTTGGGGTTCAGGGATACTCTCCGTAAAGTTCTGAAAGGACAAACAGAAGGCAGGGAAGAAACTGATGAGATGGCAACTCAGGGCGTTACGATCCTGCAGGATAAGAAGCTGGCGGCCAGGCTTCAGGCTTTGCAGAGTTTGTTCGATGAGCTAGAAGCTGAGATCACGGCCGCAACACCCATAGCCTATATTGAAGAATTGGACAAGCGCCTTTCAATGCTGAACCGCGCGATCCACAGTTTAGCCGCGCCTTATTATCGCGCTGGAACAAATCCGGCTTTCAGGGAAATGGTCGAGGGCTGGACCCTATGGCATAGCCTAGCAAAGACCTGGATCGGCGCTGTGAAAGACCGCGTTATGGCTGTCACAATGCAGGAGGGCAAGAATGGGAAGAGTCAGAGTCTCTTAAATAACATGGATACTTCTGCTGACAAACTAGGGTTAGCTTCGATTACGGCCATTGATATCGAGACTTTGGTCAGACGCCTTCATCACGTTATGATCATGCACGTTTTCCAAGATGGAATGCTCGTGTTAGCTGGTTCATTCCTGGGCGAAGATGTGGCGCCTAGTCACGCGATCGTTGTGAAGACTACTGGGCAGCATGGAGGATTTGACATTAGCAGTCTCAAACTTGAAGAGGGCGAATGAAGAAGCTGAAGCTAAAAGGCCCAACTATCGTGTTTGGTGGGGCAGATTTCCGTATGATGAAGCTGCAAACTTGAATCAAGCGTTAAAGAAGCCTAAGACTTTTGCAGTAATCGGAGGTACTGGTGCTGGAAAGAGCGCACTTGTTGAATTATTCTCAAGCAAATACCGGCGGATTATAGACCTTTATGGAAGTGCCGACAATGAAGGTTTAACTTGGTTGCGCAGTCCCGATCACAAGAACGTACTATTGCTGAAGGGTGCTTCTGCGAAAGTCGATTGCAATTGCGCTGATGTAATAAACGCAACCGATTTGACGTTACCGGATATTGAAGCGCATGATGCAGTTATTTCGGCAAATGCTTTCTACAGTAAGGATGAAGAAGAATGGTATTCAGTCGGCAAGATTATGCAGAAATTGCGTAATCGGTTACATTGGACCGAATGTTGGAGTCTAGCGATTCGTGAAGCGAGTAGTCTCATTTATTCGCGCTTATGTCTTGGCGATAGTCAAACTATGGCGAAGAATTACGTGCTTAATGTTACGAAGCAGATGCGGCATCATGGTTTTGCTGTTGCGTTAGATACGATAAGGTGGATGGGAATTGACGTTGAAATGCGAAATATTGCAGACTATACGTTTATCAAAGCACAGGGTATTGATGGATTACCGGCAAACCTGAGGTTTTTGTACCGGTATTTCTTACCAAGCGGAATCATGCGTATGCCTGTCTACGATTTTGTAGTGGTAAGTCGAAAGGGACCTGTGGGATTTGGACTGAGTGACTGTCCTTTTTGGCATAAGAAAGAGGAAGAAGACCTGCTTCGAATTTTCGACATTGAAGTTTCCTATAAGGAACTGGCCCGTGTGACTGATGGAAAAATGGGTGTGAAAGTTAGCGATTACGAGCATGTGCGGATCGTGAAGGCTCGATTAACATTAAAAGATAAGTTTGAGAGACCGTTGGGGATGCAGAAGCTGGCGAAGGCAGTTATGAGAAGTAGTGCAACAATTTTCAGGCATATTGAGGAGCACAATCACATGGTTGAATTGCTTGGACAGTGTGAGATGTGTAGCCGCGTCAATAGTGAATACGCTAAGAAACTTATAGAACGAAGGGATTGAAAAGTTAGTCCCAGGGGTTTTCTTTTTTCCATTGGGTTTTGACTTTCTTTTTGTCGGGGAAGTCGAGTTTTCGGTTTCTGTTTCGTTGGCGTGTTGTGTTCCAGTTGGAGCGGCCTTGTTTCATTTTGCTTTGTTTAGTGTATGTTGAGGCGAGGATTATGGCGATGGCTATGAGGAAAAGTATCCACCATGGAAACGGTTGGTCTTTGAAGATTGATGTGTCGGGCAGGGATAGTGAAGGTCCTGGTGTTTCAGGGAGAGGTGTGAGGCGGGGGTTTTGTGGAACGTATTGAGGGATAGGTGGTTCATTGTTTTCTGTGGTGGTCACAATGGTATTCTTGTTTTGCCATCCTTTCCAATCAGCATCTTCTCTACCAGAAATTAGTATCCATCGGTTGTCTCCGAAGATATTGAATGCCATTGCTGGTGCGGAGAAGAGTTTGAAGGTTTCTAAGCCGTCGGTGATGGTTATATCGCTTAGCCAGGTAGTGCCGTTCCAGTAGAAACCGTAATAATTGCCATCGCCTGCACCGGAAATCAGTATTGCCGTGTTATCTCCGCGCACATTGAAGCCTGTTGTTGGCATGGAGTAACTGCCGATGTCGCCTAGTCCTGAAATAAGTGTCGAATTGCTGATCCACGAACTGCCGTCCCAGTAGAATCCATTGAAGGTTCCGGCGGATTTTCCGGCGATTAAGGTCCATTTGGCGTCTCCTGTCAAGTTGTATGCGAGTGATGGAGAAGAGTAGCTTCCGATATCGCCTAAGCCGGTCACGATGTTTTGGTCTACGTGCCATCCGCCGTCCCAGTACCAACCGTGGAATAGTCCGTAGAAATCGCCTGATATTAGTACCCATTTTCCGTCAGCCCGAAGGTTGTATGCGATTGATGGAGTAGTCCATACGAAAGTGTCGTTGTATAAGCCTGCTACTAGTGTGGAATCGGGTATCCATAGGCTTCCGCTCCAGTACCAGCCGTAGAAGGTTGAGGAGTAGGAGCCTGAGACTAGTATCCATTGGTCGTCGCTTCTTAAGTTGTAGACGGGGTTTGCAGGCAGCGAGTCTAGGCTGGTGCTTGATAAGCCAGGAATTATTGATGTGTTGTTGCTCCATTCTGCCATTGAGTAGTTTAAAAGAAATGTTGTGTCGCCTGTTATGTTGGGCAGTATTGTTCTTGTAGTATAGGTGTTGGTGTTGTTGATGAGCCAGCTTGAGAAATTGTATGTTGCCGTGGAATTGTAATAATATTGGGCAGCAGTAAAGTTGTAGACGCCAGTCGCTAAGGTCGTGGAGTTTGGAGTCGCATATTGGGTTCCATTTACGTAAAAAGTTGCAGTGCCAACGTTAGATGTTGTATCAACTGTTGGGTTTGATGTGCTAACTAATTTTCCGTAAACGTAGAAAATCGTATCGATAGAAGCATCATAGGAGAAACCGCTATTCAAGTAGTAAAAAGAGTTGCCCGAATGGGTTGGGCTTGAGTTGTCTTCTCCGATATTGTATGAGTGAGTGATGTCAAGAGTTCCACTTGCTACGTAACCAACAGAAATGCAGTATTGTTGATTCGCTTGCATTTCGTATTGTTGAGAAGCATTGAAGTTGAATGTATAGAGAGCATAGCTTGTAGTAAGTGTTGTTAAGCTTATTCCTTCACTCGTAGCTAAAGGCTCTCCGCTTGGAGTGCTCGAGCTTCCGTAATTTCCGGCATGGGCATGGAGTTTCGCAAACATAGTTCCTGTTGGAGAACCTATCGCCGTTTTCAAATAGAATGTTGCATTAGTAAGTAAGTAGTTTGAACTCAACATTGTGAAGCTTTGACCGTGAACAGTTTTTGAAGTAGTGCTAGGATGAAGAGCATTAGTTACACCACCACTGGAGTAATTTCCTTCGTTATAGCTATCTATCAAAACAATAGTTGAATCTGCAAATACAACATTTCTTTTTTCAATGAATGCAAAGAGAGATAGAAAAAGTACTAGCGTGAATAAGACTATTGTTACCTTTGGCTTCATGTTCAGTTCACTGATTCACTTACTGTCGATATTGCTTATAAAAATTACAGTACCACAAACCATAAATACAGTACTCATGAGAGGTTAGAATCGCAGAGTATCACTAACTGAGAAGCGGCAACCTGATGAGCTCCGTACAAAGGATTTCCAAATCAGTACGGCGTACATGCCGCTGAGGGAAGACCTTTGCGTTAGTGACCCTGCAACACAAGCGTAGGTAGCATCCATAAAACTGCTACCATCACGATGCCAAACTAGGGCTGGCTGGCGTTAAGCGTTGAGATGATGTCAAAACACGCTTGCACAGGAGACCACGACATAAGGGCTTAACGGCGAAAAGCCGTAGATAATGCTGGTATGCACAAGCGTTGCGGTCGCGGCTAACTGGGACGTTGGCTATGGCTTCCGAGAGCCTAAAAGGAAAAATCCACTCGGCGAACAGCCAGCCCACAAATCAAATTTGCGAAAATTGGAGTCGATGACGTTTCCTGTGGCTTCATGAGGCTTCAGGAAAAAAAGGCTGACTCCACACTGCGTCACGATACATACTTTGAACAAAAGTACGGTGTGGGAAATGGAGAAACGTATCAGAGCCGTCCTGACCCAGAGACTCCGAAAGGAGAAACGAAGGGGATAAAGGCTGTGACGAGCGACACTCCTCTCTTCCCTCAATGCCAAATGATGTAGATTTTGAGCATTACAGTACAGTACCATAAAGGTTATAAAGAGTACAGTACAATACTACGAGTTATCTCTGGAGCGCTCGGCTTCAGGTGGGAGGTGAATAAACTGAAATATAACCCGAAAGAGGAGCTCTATATTCTTGTTGCTGTCAAAGAGTTGGGTTTGGCTTCCATAGAAGAAGTCAGTGAAGTTCTTGAGAAGATGCAGCATCCGATTCAGCGGGAGACTATTGGTTTAGTGCTTGAACGTTGGAAGGCTAGAGACGTTGTGGTCGTTGATTTGGCTACAGGCGTGAAGCGGTACAAGATGGCGAAGATTCCAGCGCCTTTTCTCAGCTTGAAAATGGAGGGCGTGGTGAAACTGAGAGTCGGTGATACCCGCAAAATCATGGACGAAATCGAGAAAGAGAACCCACAGCCAAGCGAAGCTATCCAAGAACCGAAAGGGAAAATCGGCAATTACAAGACCGTGGAACTTAGATTCCAGAACATTGACCCTATACTCGGAGGAACCCCTGTTGACGGTGAGACACAGTTCAAACTTCACAAAGACGGTTCAGGTCAGCCAGTGATTAGTCCGGCGCAGATGCGAGGATGGTTTAGAGAGAACAAGCGGCTTATCGGATTGAATCCGAATGCTCACAGTTACATTGCCTTTGCGGAAGCAGTGCCTGAAGGCGAAGTGAAACTGACTGTCGTAAAAGCACCAGTAGTCGTGCAGGGCAGAGGCGTGGGCATAGCGCAGTACGAAAGTTTCGAGAGAGGCACAGTATTCAAAACTATGATGAGGATTCCGCTGAACGGCATTGGACTGAAGAGCATTGACGACATAAAACAACTGTTCGACCTATGCGAAGTGTGTCCGTTGAGAGGTCTTGGAGCGAACCCGCGATACGTGGGCGGAAGGATAAGACTCCTCGAAATCAAAACAATATGACCTATAGCACTACCACATTTGACGCGACCCGATGGCACTTAATCCCATTTGACTGAACCGCACTCAATAACATTACTTCATACAATAAAATGTCATCATCTAGGATGGTACGGTATGGAACTGAACAGAACTACACATCTGAACCAATACAATACCGCGCTCTATGATATCGAATGGCATTCCACGGACTTATATAGACCACTACGAGACCTGATGCGATGCCATGTGAACATTAGACTTCATAGCATATGACCACATCGGATGAGACAAGACCCTCCGCGACTCAATAGGAAATATCCCTTTTCTCCTTTTTTTGGCGCTGAGTTTTGCAAAGTAGAAATAATGTTTTGTGTTCGTTCAGTTAGCACCTATCATCTTCCACCACACCGATGGTTTTCTGCCATAGGGAAAAATAGTATTGAGTGTTCGCTTTAGTTTTGCAAATAACCTGCTATTTATAGAGATAAGTTGATGGAGCGACCCACGGAGTTTTGCACAAGTCCCTATTACAAAACACTTTGCAAAATTCAAAAAAAATTGCCCTTCATTCATTTCCATCTAGCACTCCATGGAAACGCTGCTAGTTTTGTAATATGCTAGCTGCTAGCAATCAACATCAAACGAGCTAGCATTTCAGTAAAAACCCGAAAAGAACCAAACGATACTACGAGCATTGCTAGCTACTGCTAGCACTTAACCATCAAACCTGCTAGCAACTAAGAGAAGTACAGTAAACCTTTTAAACAGTACAGTACCATAACGTACCTTCAGGTGAAAAATCGTTGTGTCGATATTTAAGTTGTGTAGTCACTAACGACTTCAAAGCCCACTGGAAGAAACAATCGGTCGATCACGAAAGCATCCTTGACGACCTGAAACTCCCCGACGCCACACTCAGGAATCGCACTTTCGTTCGGATAGAAATAACCCCTGAGACTGACCCCCCCACTAGAAAACCGGAAGACTGGAAACTTAGAGTTGACGAAGAAGGCACACTGCCAGAATGGTTCATAGAACACAGAACGAAAGCAGAAACTGCCTGCTGGAAAGCCTGGGAAGAAAGCGTACAAATACAGCTAGCATTAAACGACGAAAAGAAAGAAGTCACAGACACCCTGATTTACCTCTACGGTTCGTCAAGTGCAGTGCTCTACGGTTCGTCAAGGGCAGAGCTCTACGATTCGTCAAGTGCAGAGCTCTACGGTTCGTCAAGTGCAGTGCTCTACGGTTCGTCAAGGGCAGTGCTCAAGGATTCGTCAAGTGCAGAGCTCTACGGTTCGTCAAGTGCAGTGCTCTACGATTCGTCAAGTGCAGAGCTCTACGGTTCGTCAAGTGCAGTGCTCTACGGTTCGTCAAGGGCAGTGCTCTACGGTTCGTCAAGTGCAGAGCTCTACGGTTCGTCAAGTGCAGTGCTCTACGATTCGTCAAGGGCAGAGCTCTACGATTCGTCAAGGGCAGAGCTCTACGATTCGTCAAGGGCAGTGCTCTACGGTTCGTCAAGTGCAGAGCTCTACGGTTCGTCAAGGGCAGAGCTCTACGATTCGTCAAGGGCAGAGCTCAAGTCCACAGTCAGCACGGCAATATGCAACCGCAAAGTAATCGTCCACACAAAAACAACCATCATCAAAAAGACCAACATCAAAGCTGAGGAGCTGTAAATTCCTTGACTTCTTATTGCCCTTTTGTCACTTGCCCATGCAGAAAGAACACGCCACAATCCGCACCTACAAATGCCCACGCTGCGGCTTACGCCTAACCAAAAACTGGAGAAGAACCAAATGACCGAAGACGAGAGTAAGAAAAAACGAGTACAGAAGAACTGGCGTTTCAGTGAAGAGCTCGCCACGAAATTCGACGAAACCTGCACAGCACGAGGAATAGACGGACAAGCAGGAGCAGAGGAAGCAATCCGAAACTGGTGCGACGGTCGCACTAAAACTGGCAAAATCGACAAATCCACAGAAACCATGAAACGCATCCAAAACAAGTACGACGGCAAAAAATGCGGCAACTGCAACAAACCAATTCCTGCCTCAGCATCATGCTGGTGGGCACCAGGTTCGCTATTAATCTGTGAAGAATGTCACAGCAACGCCGAACTCAACAGCCAAAACGACCCCCTCCTCCTCAAGAAAGACCTCATCCTTCAATCTTACAATCAACGCATAGTCGAAGCCAAAAAACTCTACTACTTCCTTCTAAACCGCATCAACCACGCAGCCACACGAGAAGCAGCTCCCGACCTCGAACGCCTCGAACGAGACGCCCAAATGGCAAAAGGCGAAGGCTGGCGCCTCCTCACACTCTACTTGAAAGACAAAATCGGCAGCCCAGAAGAAAAACAGTTCCTCCAACACCTAGCCGAACAACTCAACAAACTCGACCACTTAACACAATCCATCCAACAGCAAAGGCGACAAATGAACCTCAACCCGAAACTCACCAAAAACCTCAAAGAACTCCTCAGAGAAGCCGAAGCCCTCCCCGAACCCATCCAAGTAACAGTCGGACAGAAGCCCTCGCAACAGGAACAAGACTACAGCGGCGCCCAAGACCCCAACAACACAGCACGAAAACAAGCCGGACAAGTATGGTGTCAAACCGATACTCTCTGGGTTTACCCCACGAAATGCCAACTCTGCAAAGAACGAACCCCAACAAAATACAACGAATGCCACAAAGAGGTTAAACCGTGAAGGCTAAGCTTACTCGTAGTATCCACGAAGATATGCTCCACATTGCGGCAAAACTGAGAAAGAAAGCCGACCAGCTCGAAAAGAAAGGCGACAGACCAAAAGCCGTCGCCGCCCGAGACCTCGCACAATACCTAGAAAACCAAGCGGCTGATATTTGATGAACTGGAGGATAGTGAGCCCCTGAAGTCTCGAATGTTTCCTTTCATAACCAGAACGTGGAATCCTCTCGGCGGCGAATGTTTACACCAATGCACTTACTGCTGGGCTAGAGCACTGATTCGTTTTCACGATATGACGAAGTACAAGGGCAAGCCAAAACTCATCCCAAAAGAAATGCAGGAATTATTCAAGACGGATGATTTTGTCTTCGCGTGTGACATGTGCGACCTGTTTGGACCTTGGGTTCCAAGCGAATTAATCCACAAGATTCTCGAAGGCATTGTACCTATGCCAGGCAGGTTTCTATTCTTAACGAAGAATCCAGCTCGTTATCTTGAGTTCTTGACGACGTTACAAAAGACCAATTGTCTGCTAGGCGTGACATTGGAGACGAACCGTGATACTTCCGCCTACTCAAAGGCGCTTTCTCCTGTCGAACGTTGGGAATTTTTCTACGACTTGGAATATTCGCCTAAGTTTGTGGCGGTCGAGCCGATAATGGATTTCGACCTTAACATCTTTCCAGATTGGCTCTTCAACATAACAGGCTTGGAATCAGTCGCCGTCGGCTACGACAACTACGATAACTATCTGCCGGAGCCGCCTTTGGCTAAAACCATGCAGCTCATCGACCGCCTCGAAAAGGCTGGAATCACGGTTTATCGGAAGACATTGAGGGAAGCTTGGAATCTTGGTTGAGGAATGTACCAGATGCCAAGGGAGAGGCTACATCATAAAATGGAAGGGCGCATATTTGGAGCGTGTTTCCTGTCCTGATTGTGAGGGCAGAGGAATGACTTTCAGCGTTTTCAAACACTAGTGATACTCGTAATATTCCTTCTTTTTTTGTCACTTCTTCCACTTCTTCTACTTGTTTAATCTTCGAATCAAGGCGCCAACCATCAGCATGATCGCCATCACAATCGGACCAGCAATAGCAGCCCACAATATTGCCATAACTGCATCAGCATTCATGTTCATCAACCGAAACATGAAGATAACAAGTCCAGTCACGCCAAACGCCAAAGCCCACAACAAATAATCACTCGCTCTCAATGTCACACCTCCAACAACTTACGCAAACCCTCAAGCTCCTTCTTCGACAAAACCTTCCTCAACTTCGCCCGGGCCTCATCACGCGGCAACGCAACCAACGATCGCAAAACCATACCCGCCAACTCATCCCTCTCAAACGCCAGCTTCACGATCCTTTCCAGGACAACATCCGGCAGCTCTGCCTTCTCCAACTGCCCAGCCGCGAACGTGATGATCGCTTCCTCAACGAACTGGCTGACGCTGCGGATCTTCTTGTACCCGGCCTTCTCATTCACTTTGTCAATGTACTCCTGGGCCTGCTTCATCACAGGCTCGCTCACAGTCGCCACAGCATAGCCGCGCTTAGGCAATTCACTTTCACTCTCCTCTCTCTAGAGTACATTTAGAATGTGGTACAGTACCACTTAAATAACTTTCTGAACAACAACACCATAACTTTCAACTAGAACAAACATACAGTGCCATATAGTACCATAAAGCATTTAAGCAAACAAATACAGTACTGTACCATCAGGAGAAAAAACAATGGCGAGAAAAGGTTATGGCAGCGTCACAATCCACGAAAGCACCGACAAACTAGTCACGGCGCTGGCGAAGAAATACCAACGAAGCAAAAGCTGGATTATCGAAGAAGCAGTCAAATACTATGTTGAACATCACGAAGGGGGCAACATCACTGTTCAAGAAAGCCCCCAACAAAGCCCGTAGACTCTTCTTAAACGTCTCAGGAGGCTTCGCATTTGACTATGGACCCAGTTATTCTTTCAGATGAGGAAAAGGCTCTCAGTTTAGATGTTGGCGAGATTGTTCTTCGGCGGCTCATTCTATCAGGGAAGAAAGATTGTACCTGGTGCGAGCTTCATCTAAAATGCAATTTTGAACATAGAAATTATCACATTGGCTTTTACTGCAGTCTGTGGGAACTGAGCAAGAAACTCAGAGAGAATTTGAAGATCACATTAGAGGAGTTTCCTTCTTGAGCGACGATCTTCTGGCCCGATGGAATGTAGCTCACGAGAAGTTGGATGCTGCAAGGCAGGCCATCGACGATTTTCAAGTCTTGGTCCGGCAGCTCCAGGATCAGCAGGCGAAGCAGCTCGAATCTCTGAAATTGCCGGCTATCCCAAACCTAGATGAGAACGCGATCCGCGAATTCCTGAAGCAGCCGTACTTACTGATGCCCCGGCGAGAGAATAGTTGGTACGTTATCGTACCGCGCTTCATAGACATGCAAGTTGGCTGGCTAGAATATCAAACACCCAGCTTCAACGTATTCGTCATTAACAGATACGTGCGCTGGCTTACTCCGCTGCCCTCAGAGATCGAAAGCCGACTTGGAATGCAGCCGACAGTCGATTTGAAAGTCATTGACGGCTTACTGAAACCGGCCGCGGGCATGGAAGAAGAAACGTGGCAGCGATACCGCAAATATCTCACTCGAAAAGCCCAGTTTGGGCTTCGAATCAAACAAGGCTACGAACGCCACCTGATCAGTGAACTTATCCGCGACGGCTACCTGCCTTTCACACCCCAACCTGTCGATCCTGACGATCTGAACCCGTTGCCTGAGGGCTTTGTTATGGAACCTCACCAAAAAGACGCTTACGACGCCTTCCTCAAATGGGGTTCTATAGGCATTTACTGGCCAGGCGGCCAAGGCAAAACCTACTTCGCATCAGCCCTCTGCAAAATGATAAAGGGCCCTAAACTCGTTGTCGTTCCAAACGTCTCAGAAAAAGAGCAATGGCAGGTTTACCTTAGAAAATTCGGCGTCTTCGACGTGGAGATCCTGACTTACCAGGCTTTTCACAAAGCCAACAAAGAGTACATGCTCGTAGTATTCGACGAATGCCATAGGCTGCCGGCGCCAGTGTGGAGTCGATTCGCCACGATCCAAAGCAAGTACCGTGTCGGCTTATCTGCAACGCCTTACCGAGAGGATGGCCGCGAAGACCTCATCATAGCTCTCACCGGATATCCAGTAGGCCTATCCTGGGAACACTTCATGCGAGTTAAAGCAATTCGCAAACCCAAAATCACCGTGAAAGTCGTCAACAACGAAAGAGAGAAGATGAGTATCCTTGAGGATATGCTGAAAGTTCCCATGAAAACGCTTATTTTTGTGGAGCTGATCGCTTCCGGCGAGAAGATTGCGAAACAATTCAATTTGCCCTTTGTCTATGGCAACACGAAAGACCGTCTTGAAATCATAGGCAAAAACCTAGTTTCCGTAGTCAGCCGGGTTGGAGACGAAGGCATAAGCATAAGGGACCTTGAGCGCACTATCGAAGTTGAATTTCTCGGGGGATCGCGTCGACAGGAAGCGCAGAGAGCCTATAGGCTATTGCATAGCGTAAAACCTGAGATCAGTCACACGGTCATTATGACCATTCAGGAATTAGATCAGTTCAGAGGGAGGTTTTTGGCACTTGAAGAAAAAGGATTCCAAGTTGAATATGTTAGCTAGGAAATTTCGACTATTGCCCACACGAGAATTGCCCGAAACCATTTGGGTAGTTTTCAAAAGTCACGGCCCAGGAGAAGGCGCCACAATCCACGCTATATGCGGTTCTGAAAAGCTAACGGAAAAAGCACGGTTACGATTAGCCGCTGAACTGCAGATACCTCTCAAAGACTTCGAAATCGCAGAAGTCGCAACAAACACAGTACATCTCTATGGTATTCTAGTCCAAGACGGTTCATTCGGCCTTAAGGAGGATTCTTGATGCCAACCAAGAATAAAGCTCTCTTCGCAATAGGTATGAATACCGCGAAACGCGAGCGAAAGAGACCGTTAACATGTAAACAAGTAAAATGTCCACTTCTGCCGTCAGGCAAGATATCATGTGACGATAAATCGCTGATCTGCCATCCTGACTACGAAGGGGAGATTGAATCTTGAGGGATAAAGCATCTATCCAGGTTGTGAACGCTAACAGGTTTCGTTCGCTACTGTTTGGAGGTTGCTGGGGCTGTTATGGGCGTATTGTAGCGACTCATGGAGGGCTAGAGGTAGATGCAAGTTATGCTGAGCATGTCCATTAACATTGATGTTGAATGATTGCGTTGTATGGAGGTATGGAAGTTTGGCGCCTGCTGAGAAATATGGAAAAAGACGGCAAATCACGTATAGGATAGGACCGATAGCTGAAGACCGGCTTAGGGAAGTTGCTCGCATGTTCGATATGAGTCCTGGCGAGTACGCGAAGGCAGTTCTTTATCGTGACCTTGGAGTGTTCAATGAGCCGTTAGATCAGCGTAAGCGGTCCTGGCGGCAGAAGCAGAAAGAGAAGGAAGAAGCCGAAGAAGACTAAGGCAACGATACTACGAGTATCCCATCTTTTGCTTATGTAGTATAATACAGTAAAGCTTATATGCGGTACAGTACCATACTATAAACTCGGTGAAGGCGAATGGGAGAAGCAACAACAACTAACTTATGGACTTGCCCACCCGAACTCGACCAATACATCAAAGAAAAAACAGAAACAACCGGCGGCGGCAGACCACACTTCCTCAAACAACTCCAACAAACGCACCCCGACATAAAAGAC
>Ga0153916_10000594_pt1 | contig 24716 bp, 18 predicted proteins | sample Opewatmetagenome_FD_109642 | JGI IMG/M metagenome (GOLD analysis project Ga0153916, IMG submission 109642) | Freshwater wetland microbial communities from Ohio, USA - Open water 3 Core 3 Depth 4 metaG | ecosystem: Environmental > Aquatic > Freshwater > Wetlands | place: USA: Ohio, Lake Erie...
TGCCGTTTTTTGAAGAATTTCGAAAACACTCCGGGCTCAAGCTGACCGTTCATTTTTCCGGTCCCCTTTGGGAATATATGCAAAACAAGGAACGGACGTGCTGGAATCTCATCGGGGAACTCGTTCATAAAGGTCAGGTTGAGCTTCTCGGCGGCGGATTTTATGAGCCCGTCCTCTCTGTCATCCCCGAGGAAGACCGGCAGGGACAGCTGGGAATGATGAGCCGGTTTCTGGAGCGGGAATTCGGAGCCAAGCCGAGGGGCGCCTGGCTGACAGAACGGGTCTGGGAGCCGAGCCTTGCTAAAACGCTGGCCAAGGCAGGACTCGAGTACACGCTCCTCGACGAGGAACATTTTCATTATGGCGGGATCACCGATATTCACAAGATCTACATCACCGAAGACGAAGGATTCGAGCTGAAGCTTTTTCCGATCGACAAGAAGCTCCGCTACCTGATTCCTTTTCAGAATTTGGACGAACTTAGGACCTATCTCGATTCCGTTCGGAGCAGAGGTGGGTTAGCCATCCTCGGCGATGACGGAGAGAAATTCGGCCTCTGGCCGGGGACGAAGAAGTGGGTTTATGAGGACGGCTGGCTCGCCCGATTCCTGGGTTTTCTGGAAAGCGCGGATCTTCAGACACGGACCTATTCCGAAGCGCTGGCGACATTCGCTCCCGGTGGCTGCGGCTATTTGCCGCCCGCTTCCTACGAAGAGATGATGGAATGGGTCTTAGAACCCCAAGCCGCCGAAATTTTTTTGAGAATGAAAGCGCAGAGTCCTCCGGACGCGCGGCGATTTCTGCGCGGGGGCTTTTTCCGGGAATTTTTTATGAAATACCGCGAAGCGAATCACCTTCATAAAAGGATGCTTTTTGTCTCGCGACGAGTTCGGGATCTGGGAGATGACGAGGCGAGAACGGAGCTCTACAAAGCCCAGTGCAATGATCCCTATTGGCACGGCATTTTCGGCGGCCTTTACCTTCCCCATTTGAGAGAAGACGCCTATGCCCATCTCCTCCGTTCGGAAAAAAGGCTGCCGCGCGAGTCCGGCTGGCGAGAGTTCGATCTGGACTTCGACGGGCAGCCCGAGATCATCGGCCAGGGCGAGATATTCGGCTTGGTCTTCAAACCCTCTTCCGGCGGCAGCCTCGTCGAGTTGGATCACTACCCTCTCTGGCGGAACCTGACGGACGTCCTGTCCCGGCGGAAAGAATCCTATCATGTCCAAAAAGCGGCCGGGGTCCATGAAGGGAAGAGCATCCACGAAATCGCAAAAGAGCTTCCGGCCGGAGCCGAGCGGCTGTTTCGCTACGACTGGCATCCCCGCGCTTGCTGTCTCGACCATTTCCTGGATCCGGCCACGACGCTCGAAAATTTTCAAAATATCGATTACCGGGAGCAGGGGGATTTCATCAACCAACCCTATGAATTCAAGGTCAGCGGCACGAGCCTCAGCCTTTTTCGTGACGGCCATGTCTGGATACAGGGAGAGCGAGCGCCTCTTTCTGTCGAGAAGGTGATCCTTTCTCGGGTGGAGGAAATCCTTGTCCGCTATACCATCCAAAACGGATCGGACCAGACGATCGATGTCTTCTTCGGCTCGGAATGGAATTTTTATCAGATCCCGGAGGAATGGAGGCTGGACGCGGCAGGCGTCCATCTGGCCAACGGAAAGGTCATTCTGGAAGCCCAACCGCGTCCGGAATTCTGGCATTTTCCTCTCCAAACGCTCTCCCAATCGGAAAAGGGCTATGATATAATCCATCAGGGCATTTGCCTGTTGCCGAACTGGAAAATTACCCTTCCCGGCAGGGCGATATTTTCTGCCGAGATTCGTTTGCGAGAACGAACTTGAAATATTTTTCAAGGGGGACGCCTCCGGTTGAGGCAGGAGCCTATCCGTTCGAGTCCAGGAAGCGAGAAGGCGGCATTTTTAAGGAGTCGATCATATCCGATGGAACACCTCTCTGAAAAAATAATGGTCATGATCCTGTCCGGGGGGAAAGGCGAGCGGCTGTATCCCCTGACAAAGGACAGGGCGAAGCCTTCTGTCCCGTTCCTCGGCGCTTATCGAATAATCGATTTTAGCCTTTCCAACTGCTTGAATTCGGGCCTCCGAAAGATCGCTCTTCTCACCCAGTACAAATCCCTGTCCCTCGAACGTCATATCCTCTTTGGCTGGAACATTTTTCATCCGGAAAGCCGGGGCTCGATCATCTCCCTGCCGGCCCAGGGACGGGTCGGTGACCGCTGGTACGAAGGTACGGCCGATGCCGTTTTTCAGAACATCTATTCCATCCAGCAGGAAAATCCGGAAGCCGTTCTGGTCTTGTCGGGCGATCACGTCTATAAAGCCGACTACGGACGGATGATCAGGTTCTATCTTGAAAAGAATGCCGATGTCGTGGTCCTGACGAAACCGGTGCCCCGCCAGGAGGGACGGCGCTTCGGCATCGTCCGAGTGGACGAGGAGAGGCGGATCACGGAATTCTTCGAAAAGCCGAAAAATCCTCCTGCTCTGCTCCCCGATCCGGACCAGACCCTGGCCTCCATGGGCATCTATCTCTTTAAGACGCCGATCTTGATCCGGGCCTTGATGCTGGACGCGAAGAACGCCAAGAGCAGTCATGATTTCGGCAAGGACGTTCTGCCACGCCTGATTGAAGACGATAAAGTCTATGCCTATCTTTTCGAGGGCTATTGGGAAGACATCGGGACGATTGATGCCTACTGGAAATCCAACATGGCCTTTCTCTCTGGGGCACCGCCGTTCGATCTCAGCGACGCTAGCTGGCCGATCCGGACTTACCAAGGACAATATCCGCCTGCCTTCATCGATAAGAGCTCGTTCGGCAATTCCATCATCGGCCCGGGCTGCCGCATCTCCGGGGCCAGCATCCGGAATTCCATCCTCTCTCCCGACGTCCGCGTCGGCAGACAGGCTGAGGTCCTGGATTCGATCGTTTTTGAAGGGGTCCGGATCGGGAAAAACGTCAAGCTAAAAAAGGTGATCGTTGACAAAAATTCCGTTATTCCCGATGACTTTGTCATCGGCTATGATGAACAACACGATGGCCGCTATTTCAAGTTCTACGGCGAAGGGATCCGCATCGTGCCGAAAAACTGGAGGCTGGAGTGATCCAAGAGGTTCAGTTTTCCGCATCGGATTTCGAGAAGGACGAGCCCAAGGAGCTGATGCTTCTGTCCATCATCTCCCAGAGCTTTTTCCAGCCGTTCTCCATCGAGGATAACCTCCTGGTCATTCTGACCGCCCTGACCTCGGGTTCCGGCGTCGGGTTCAACCGGGCCATGCTCTTCCGGACCTCGGGGGAAATCCTCAGGGGAGAACTCTGGCTTGGGCCCAAGTCCGCCGAAGAGGCGAATTCGATTTGGGAAGTGCTTTCCACGCCGGGCATCGGCTACATCGAGATCATCGAGCACAACCGGGCCCTGCTCAGACGGGAGGCGGACTCTTTGACCAAGAGAATCAAAGCTCTCGCCTATCCCTTAGATCGAGAGCCCTTGGCCATTCCCGCCCTTCCCGCTGCCAAACGGGAAGTCGCTTGGGTTAAGGGAGCATGGGCCGAGCCGCTCGTAGATAAATCATTCTTAAACATCCTCAATGTCGATGAATTCCTCTGCGTTCCGCTTCTCTCGGGGGACGAAATTCTGGGCGAAGTCATCCTGGACAACGCGATCACCCGGCGACCCATAGAACACAAGGACGTCAAGCTGGCCAGCCTGTGCGGCCTAATGGCCGGCAATTATATGTATACGACGGCCCTTCATAAAAAAGTGGTCGAGATGGAACGGCTGGCCGCCCTAGGAGAGATGGCCATGTTCGTTATGCACCAACTGCGGAATCCCCTGGCCGCCATCGGCGGCTTTACCGACCAGCTTCTCAATTCGACGAACGACGAAGCGCGAACCCGGCGGAACCTGGATATTATCAGGAAAGAGATCAAGCGACTCGAAGAGGTGTTGTTCAAGCTCTCTCCCTTCTTGAAGTTGGATATGCGGAAGCCGATCTCATTTGAGCTCCCGCCCGTCGTCCAGGCCGTCCTGCAGAGCACGAACCTCCAGCTGAAACGGGAAGGAATCCAGATCGAGGTTGAGATGGAGGCCGGACTTCCGGAAATCCTGGGAGATCCCACCTATGTCGGTGAAGCCCTGCGCAATCTTGTCGACAACGCGCTGGAAGCGACGCCCAAGGGAGGCTGTGTTTCTATCCGAGCAGGCCGGGGAGGAAAGAGCGGGGTTGTCTTGACCGTCCAGGATACAGGACAAGGCGTTCCGGAAGCCATCAGGGAAAAAATCTTTGAGCCGTTCCTTTCGACGAAGGAAAAGAGCTTGGGGGTCGGGCTGTTCTACGTTAAGCGGGTCATGGATGCCTGCGGCGGCCGAATCGAAGTGGAAAGCGAACCGGGGAAAGGGACGCTGTTTCGGCTCTTTTTTAAAACCCGTGATGAAAGGAGGGAGAACGGATGAAAAAGCTGCTCATCGTCGAGGACGAAAAAGCCCTCTGTCTTCTTTATAAGGAGGAGCTCAGCCGGGAAGGTTATGACGTGACGACCGTCTATGACGCCGAACAAGCCCTAGCGAAGCTGAGCCAGGAGCATTTCGACCTGATCATCACGGACATCCGGATGCCCGGCCGGGACGGGGTCGAGCTCATCACGGAGATCATGGGTCTGCGGAAGGACGTCCCCATCATCATCAACACGGCCTATCAAAGCTATCGAGAAGACTTCATGACGTGGGCGGCTGACGCCTATGTCGTCAAGTCATCGTCCCTTGATGAGCTCAAAGCTAAGATCAAGGAACTGATGAGCCGATGATCTCTCAACTGCGCAAGGATCAGATCAGCGGCCGCTGGGTTATCATCGCTTCCGAACGGAGCAAAAGGCCGGATGACTTCCGACCGGCTCAACCTGAAAAGAAAGACAATCCTGCCGGATTTTGCCCTTTCTGCCAGGGGAATGAGACAAAAACCCCGCCCGAGGTGTTCTCGCTCAGAAAAAAGGGGTCGGGGCCGGATGAACCCGGCTGGTGGGTACGAGTCGTTCCGAACAAGTTCCCTGCCTTAACCCGCGGCCAGCTGCCCCAGAGGACGAGCCAAGGCCTTTTTGAGTCCATGGAGGGCGTCGGGGTGCATGAAGTCATTATCGAAACGCCGGAGCACGACCAAGAATGGAGCGACCTGCCGCAAGCCCGCCTCCGGGATGTGCTCTGGACTTACCAGCAGCGCATCCGGAGTATCGAGACGGAATCCCAATACCAATATATCCAGGTCTTTAAGAATAAAGGCACGGAAGCCGGTGCCTCGCTCAGCCATCCCCACTCCCAGATCGTGGCCACGCCCATCATCCCCAAGCGGGTGAAAGAGGAGATCTGGAGCTCGGACCGGTTTTTCCGGAAGAGCAAGGAATGCCTTTTCTGCCAAACGCTCAAGGAGGAAATCGAGGCCAAGGAGCGCCTGATCCGCGTCAACTCCCACTTCGCCGTGACGGCCCCTTTCGCGTCCCGCTTTCCTTTTGAAATGCGGGTCCATCCCCTTCGGCATTCGCCGTTTTTTTCGAAGGCGAGCGACGCCGAACTCCTCTCCCTAGCCGAAAATCTGCAGGCCGTGCTGACCAAGTTCAAAAATATTCTCTCCGACCCGCCGTTCAACGTCATCCTCCATCAAGGGCCGCATCCGGGGCTGGCTCGAAAGACCTGGCCCAACGTCGAGAGCCTCTTTCACTGGCACCTGGAGATCATTCCGGTCCTGACGCGGCTGGCCGGGTTCGAATGGGGGACCGGCTTTTACATCAACCCCGTCCCCCCGGAGCTGGCGGCCAGCTATCTAAGAGAATGAAATCATGGCGCTCGTTTGTTGATTTTTGGGATGAAAATTATTACGATCATGCTTTGAGGAGGCTCGATGAGAAGGTCGATGATCTGGGCGGCGACACTGTGGCTCCTGACCTCGGCGGGATTTTCTCAGGAGTCCGTGATCAAATTATCCGGCGGCCTCGGCTTTGCCTCGGGAGGAGATCTAAACAAGACCATCAAAGGAGTCAGCGATCTGCGGAGAGACCTCGATGCTGCCGCGGGCGGACTCGAGCCGTTGCACTGGGGCATGAACTTTGAGGTGGAGTTTATCCACTGTTTTACGCCGAACATCGGGCTCGGCATGGGAGTCGGGTATTTTTGGGCTTCGAGGGAAAGCGGTCCTTCGTCCTCTGAATTCGACATTCCCGGCGTCTTCACCATGGGCTCCCAATATTCTATAAAGCCCAAGATCAGCGCCGTCCCGATCACATTGAATCTTCATTATTTCCTGCCGGCCGGGTCGAAACTCAGCTTCGATTTCCACGCCGGGATCGGCTATTACCTGACGAGGCTGGATTTTAGCGGCCAAGACGTTCTCCACGATAGTTTTTTTGACCAGATCAGTGAGCATTGGACGGAGGACACGACCTTTTCATCGACGAAGGGAGGCCTCGGCGTCCAAGCCGGGGTTGGACTTGAATTCGTCGTGGCTCCGCGGCTGGCGATCGTCTGTGATGTCTTTGGGCGATGGGCCTCCGTCTCGGGCTTCAAAGGTCGATATACATATAAAGAGAGCGGAGACTATACGTGGGAGGAGAGCGCGAGCGATTATTATTTCTGGTTCTATGAAGAGAAATTCGACGGCAGCACTTATGCCCAATACGATTTCTACTCCGAGAAGCCGGAAGGGGAGGGGATTGTCAATTCCAGAAAGGGGTCGGTCGACCTGACCGGATTCGGGATAACGCTCGGCCTTAGAATCAAGTTCTAGGGAGTCATCGAAACCATCAAAGACGCTCTAAGAGGGAAGGATCGGAGGGAAGGAATTTGCGTAGAAAAAAAATCATCGTTTTTTTTATGATCTGGGCAGCCGCCGTCTCTTTTGGCACCTCGCAGTCGTTGAAGCTGAAGCTCTCCGGCGGGTTGAGCTACGCCAGCGGCGGCGACCTGGCTAAAGGCATTCAGGGTGAGACGGAATATCTTGGGGCGGATTACAGCCTGTCCGGTGAATTTCGGGCGCCCTATTTGGGCATAGATTTCGAGGCTGAGCTCATCTATTATTTCGGGCCCAAGTTCGGGATCGGCCTGGGCGCCGGATATTTTCGGCATGCCAAGGAAAGCGTTGTCAATTACAGCATCGACCTGGTCGGCGTCAAGGAGATTCTCAGGCCGGAATTCCGCGTCATTCCGCTGACAGCGAATCTTCATTATCTCGTTGCTCTGAGCCCCAACTTCAGCCTCGATCTGACTGCCGGGGCCGGTTTTTATCTAGCGACGCTCGACTGGGACCATCGAATGGACATGGAGATCATGGGATACCAAGGGAACTTTGAGTACACCTTCAAGTCCATAAAAGGAACCGTCGGTTTTCAGGCCGGCCTCGGGCTGGAAATGAAAATCACATCAAAAGTGGCCTTCGTTTGGACCGTTTGGGGCCGCTATGCCTCGATTCAAGAGTTCAAAGGCGACTGGTCGGACAAGGCCGGGGGCGAGCTCTGGTCGTATGAAGACAGCGGGAACGCGGGGTATGCCTGGACCTATGACCTGATATATAACGACAAGACATACACCCGGGTCGTTTTTGACACGAATGAACCGGCTGGATCGAATTTCTCTAACGTCAGGCAAGCCAAGCTTAGCCTGACAGGGATGGCCACGACGGTCGGGCTGAAGTTCGGCTTCTGACCAAGCCTGGTTAATGACCGGCGATTTTTTGATAAAGGGCGATATACTCTCGGGCCGAGCGGTCCCAGGAGAAATCCTCGGCCATGGCATTTTGGATCAGCCTGTCCCATGAAGGCTTGTCGTCATAAACCTTGATCGCCCTTCGGACGGCGTCGAGCAGAGCCCGGGCCGAATAATCCTCGAATTTGAAACCATTCCCGACTCCGCGGCTTACCTGAAATTCTCGGATGCTGTCGTCCAGGCCTCCGGTGGCGCGGACAATGGGAATGGTCCCGTATTTGAGGCCGTACATTTGGGTCAGGCCGCAGGGTTCATACCGGGAGGGGATGAGGAGCATATCGCATCCGGCCATGATTTTATGGGCGATGCGGTCGTCGAAAGCGATGTTTAAGCCGAAAAAAGAGGGATAGCGGTCTCTGGCCGAGATCAGAGCAGCCTGGATTTTTTCCTCTCCCGTGCCCAGAATAACAAGCGTTGCGCCCAGCCTGAAAAGGCCTACCAGGGCTTCGACGAGTATATCCAAGCCTTTTTGGCCGGCCAACCGGGAAACCATCCCGATGATGGGAGCATCTCTTCTTGAGCGGGGGAGCCCGAAGGTTTCGAGCAAGTCGTTTTTGCAATCCGCTTTTCCATCGAGGGCAGAAGGGTTGTATCGGGCTTTGAGGAAAGGGTCTTGGCCGGGATCCCAGGCGGAGTAATCGACTCCGTTGAGGATCCCGAAAAGGACATCTTTTCTTTTGCGCAATAGACCGTCCAGGCCATGGCCGAACTCTGGAGTTTGGATTTCGCGGCTGTATTTTGGGCTGACCGTGTTGACGGCCGTCGCGTAGAGAATGCCCGCTTTGAGAAAATTCACTTTATCGAAAAACTCCACCCCGTCCAGCGTGAAAAGGCTGTCGGGGAGGCCGGTTTCGGCGAGGATGCTTTTTTCAAAAAGTCCCTGATAGGCCAGGTTATGGATCGTGAATAAACTCCGGCTATTCTTGAAAAACGACGTTTCCTGACGGGGAAATTTCAGGACGGCCAGGGCCATCGCCGATTGCCAGTCGTGGGCGTGAATGATATCCGGCGCGAAATCAAGCGCCCGCAACGTTTCAAGCGCCGCCGTGGAATAGAAAGAGAATCGTTTTCCGTTGTCCGGGTAATCCCCGGCGGGCGTTCCATAGAGGAAGTCGCGGTCATACCAATCATCTTTTTCGATAAAAAAGGCGAACGATGAATCTCCGGAGCCCTGCCAAACGGAGAATGTTTCTCTCCGGTTTCCCCAGTCGGAAGGCTGCTCGTCGAGGATCCTGACGAGCGGAAGGTTCTTTTTTCGGACCTCTCGATACAAGGGCATAACCAGTCTGACCTGGAGTCCCAGCTTGGAAAGGAATTTCGGAAGGGCACCCGCTACATCGGCCAGCCCCCCGGTCTTAGCGAACGGCGTTGCTTCTGAAGACAGGATAACGATTTTCATGGGCGCTATTTTAGCATAAGTTCTGTCCTCCTGGAATAACGCGATCCGCATCTCCTCTGCCTTGATAAATCGGGCGCAAAGGAATATTAGTATAGGTATGCAGATCGTGACGGCGGCCGTGATCGAAAAAGACGGAAAAATTTTGATTGCCAAACGGCGGGCCGGCGACCGTTTCGCCCGGCGATGGGAATTCCCTGGCGGAAAGCTCGAACCTGGAGAGAGTCCAATCCAGTGCCTCGAGCGGGAGCTCCGGGAAGAATTGGGGGTTGAAACGAGAGTGGAAAGATTGATCGGCTCTTACCCTTTTGCGTCTTCGGCTTTGTCCATCGAGCTCGTGGCTTATCGGGTCAGCATCGTCTCGGGCCGTCTTGCCCTGAGCGATCACGAGGAACTCCGCTGGGTTTCTCCCGCGGAGCTGGGCAAATTTTCATTCACTGAGCCCGACCTTCCTCTGGTCAAAATCCTCAGCCAGGAATCAGAAAATAACGAAAACTGCCTTTGACCATGTCCAGGAAAAAATCGGAATCAGGACCGAGCCAGAGCGTCATTCTCGAAAAGGGAAAGGACAAGGCTGTCAAAAATCGCCACCCTTGGATTTTTTCGGGCGCGGTGAAATATCTCCCGGAATTTGAGGATGGCAGCCTCCTGCCTGTCCGGAGTGCGGAGGGAGAGCTCCTGGGCACGGCCTATTTCAACAAACGCTGTTCGATCATCGGCCGTATGGTGAGCTTTGATGAAACGCCGCCGCTCGTCAGCGTCGACCAGAATATCGATCGAGCTATCGCCCGGCGCCGGCCCTTTTTTGGCGCTGAGACGAATGCCTATCGCCTGGTCAACGGGGAGGGGGACTCCATACCCGGGCTCGTCGTCGATCAATACAACGAGGTGCTTGTCCTCCAGGTCTCGACGCTGGGGATGGAACGATTGAAAACCTTCGTCGTGGACGGGCTGATGAGGCGGCTGGCCCCCCGCTCTATCTACGAAAAATCCAACCTGCCCTCACGCCGGGAGGAGGGTCTCGGGGATTGCCAAGGACTCTTATCCGGGGAGACCGTGGAGAGCGTGGAAATCCTGGAAAACGGGCTGCGCTTTATCGTCGACCTCGTCCGCTCGCAAAAAACCGGCTTTTATCTTGACCAGAGGGAGAACCGCCGACTCGCCGAATCCTGGGCCCGGGGAAGGACGGTCTTGAATTGTTTTTCCTACACGGGAGCATTTTCTGTTTTTGCCTTGAGGGGGGGAGCCCTGTCTGTGGACAGCGTGGACACCTCAGGACATGCTCTCGAGCAGGCCCGGGAGAATTGCCGGCTGAACGGTTTCGAGCGCGACGGCAATCATTTTTTTGCGACGGACGTCTTCGATTTTCTACGGCAGAATGACCTCCGCTACGATTTCGTCATCCTCGATCCGCCGGCTTTTGCCAAAAAGAAGAACGAAGTCGTCCGGGCTTGCCGCGGCTATAAGGACATCCACAGGATCGTCTTTCAAAAGGTCCCGGCCGGAAGCCTGGTGATGACTTTTTCCTGTTCGTTCTTCGTCGACGAAGGGCTCTTTCAACAGGTCCTCTTCCAGGCCGCCCGGGAGGCTTCCCGCGACGTCCGGATCTTGCAAAAGCACCACCAGGCTTATGACCATCCCATCAACATCTTCCATCCGGAGAGCGATTATCTCAAAGGCTTTCTTTTATATGTGGAGTGAATAAGGAGAGCGTTCCATGGCCGTCACGTTTTCATTTTCACGGATCGGGAGTTTCGAATCCTGTCGGCTCCAGTATAGGTACAATTACATCGACGGCCTGCGCACCGAGATGGAAACGATCGAAGCCTTCCTGGGGAGCCGCGTCCATGAAGCCCTAAAGAGCTTTTACGATTTTGTCAAGAACGGGGTCATCAAGCCCAAGGATTGGCTGTTGGGCGCCTATGACGAAGGCTGGCAGAAAAACTTTCATGCCGGGATCAAGATCGTCAAGAGCGAGGTTGGGGCCGAGGATTTTTTCCGAAAAGGCGAACGCTGCTTGAGCGATTATTACGAAGCCTACGATCCGTTCGACCAGGCCAAAGTCGTCAAGACCGAAGAACCCATCGCCTTTACGGTCCGAGACGGCGAAGCCGAATATTCCTTCCGGGGCGTCCTCGACCGGCTGGACTGGAATGACAAGGAGAACGTCTTTGAGATTCATGACTATAAAACTTCCTCCAACCTCATGACCCAGGAGGAGGCCGACAGCGACTGGCAGCTCGCGATCTATCAGCTGGCGCTTGAAAGCCGATGGCCGGACGCCCGGCAGGCTCGGCTGATCTGGCACTTTCTTTTGTTCAACAAGGAAATCCGTTCATCGCGCAGCCCATCCGAGCTCGCGGATCTTCAGAAGAAAATCGTGGCCAGGATCCGTGAGATCGAGGCGTGTCGGGAATTCCCTCCTCATAAAAGTGCTCTCTGCGATTGGTGCGGCTACCAGGAGATTTGCCCGGAGTGGAAGCACCCCAAACAGATGGAAAAGCTGGAGGTCGATGACTATCGAAAGAACCCTGGAGTTGTCTTAGTCTCGAGATACGCCGAGCTCGAGCTCGAAAAACAGGCCTTGCAGGAAAAGATCCAGGCCGTCGAACAAGCACAGGCGAAAATCGAGGCGGCCGCCCTGAGCTTTGCCGAGCGTGAAAATGTCCGCGTCATCGACGGACCCGACCACCAGCTTATCGTGACGATCAAGGAGGAGCTGGCGGCGCCGTCCCGAAAAGAAAATGCCGAGAAATGGGAGGGGTTGAGGGACGTCCTGGTTCGGGAAAACCGGTTCATCGAAGTCTCTTCGATCAACAGCCAAATGATCAACGCCCGGATCAAACACTGGCCCCCAGCGACCGTCGATAAAATCCGGGATTTTCTGGAAAAGAGAGTCCTCAAAAAAGTCGAGTTGAAACCGAAAAAATAAAAATCAAAGGAGGAGAGGGGATGGAGGATCTATCAAGATTGAGAAAAGCGTACAGGACGGCGAGTCTTGTCGGTGGGGCGATCATCGTCAGCCTATTTCTATACGTTGCCGTGGTCGAGGTTGGACGGGCTTGGCTCAAGCCGTTTCTGGGCTTGGCCCGGATCGAAAACCCCTTGGTCCTTCGCTATGCATTTTACGCGGCGGCGATCGTCATCGTGATCTTCAGCCGCATCGTGAATTCCCTGATTTTGCGAAAATCCAGACAGGATGATCCGGAAGCCGTCGTTCGAAGACTCAGCCTGGCCGCCCTCGTCTCGATGGCCCTGGGCGAGGGACCGGCTCTCATGGGTCTCGCTCTTTTTCTGCTGGGAGGATTTTCTCGGGATTTCTACATGCTTCTCATCGTCTCCCTGTTCCTTGAATTCATGTATTTTCCCCGGCTGCGGAATTGGGAAGATTACCTTAAGGACCGGCCGCTTTCCTGCCGGCTGTAAGAAGGGTGCCGTGAGGATCCAATTTTTAGGAGCCAACCGGCAAGTCACGGGTTCCCGCTATTTTCTGGAAGCCGGAGGGCTGAGGCTGCTCGTTGACTGCGGGCTGTTCCAGGAGCGGCCTTACCTGGAGCGCAATTGGGAGCCGTTTCCGGCTTCCCCCGGCCAGATCGATTTCCTACTGCTGACGCATGCCCACCTAGACCATTCGGGTCTGATTCCGCGCTTCGTCAAACAGGGATTTTCCCAGCCGATCCTGGCGACCGGCGCATCCGCGGACCTTGCGGAAATCGTCTTGCTGGACTCGGCCCATCTCCAAGAAGAAGATGCGGCCCTGAAAAAGAAGCGTCATGAGAAGGAGGGGCGCAAAGGTCCCCATCCCGAAATCCCTCTGTACACGGCTCAAGAAGCCGAACAATGTTTCTCCCTCTTTGAGGAGGTGGACTATGATAAGCCGGCCCGGCTGGATCCGAACCTTACCGTCCGCTATCATGACGCCGGCCATATCCTTGGCTCCTCATCCCTGGAGCTCGATATTCAAGATCATGGGAACCGGATGAAGCTCATCTTTTCCGGAGATCTCGGGCAATGGAACAAGCCCTTGGTCAAAGATCCCTCCGTTTTCGACCGGGCCGATTATGTGATCATGGAATCGACCTACGGCAACAGAAATCATGAAGCTCCGGCAAAAATCGAAGATTCGTTGGCCCGGGTGGTTAATTCGACCGTGGCCAGGGGAGGGAACATCGTCGTCCCGATATTTGCCGTGGAAAGAGCCCAGGAATTCCTCTTCTATCTGGGTCGGCTCGTTCGCGAAGACAGGATTCCTCCTCTTCTCGTTTTTCTCGACAGCCCGATGGCCGTGGAAGTTACCAAGGTTTTTTCGCGTCATGTTCAAGACCTTGATGAACAGACCCGGGCGCTGATCAAGTCCGGGCGTCAGCCGTTCGAGTTTCCCGGCCTGAAACTACTCCAAAGCCAGGAGGAATCCAAAGCGATCAACCGGATCAAGGGGTCCTGTATCATCATGGCCGGTTCCGGGATGTGTACGGGAGGCCGGATTAAGCATCATTTGACATACAATATCGAGCGTCCCGAATCCACGATCCTGTTCGTCGGATACCAAGCCAGAGAAACCCTAGGCCGGCAGATTCTGGAAGGCAGGCCGGAGGTCAGGATCTATGGTAAGCCTTTTAAAGTCCGGGCCCAAATCAGCCAGATCGAGGGATTTTCCGGCCACGCCGACCAGGCTGACCTGTTGCGTTGGTTGAAAGCCTTCAAACAGCCTCCTCGACGTCTCTTCATCACCCACGGGGAAGAGGAGGCCGCGCTGAGCCTGGCCAAGCTGATCGAAGAACAAAACGGATGGCTTGTGACGGTGCCCCGCTATAGAGACGTTTATGAGCTGGACGATGTCAAGACGCCCTGATGCTCCCCCATAATTTTTAAATTCTCGTTGAAATTCTAAGGTCATCGCTATTAAAATAGGGGACTAAGACAGGGAGTCATCATGGCCGTCGAAGAACACAAGCCCGCCAAAAAAAGATGGAGCATGCTCAAAGTCATCGAGATTTCTCTGAGCACTACTCTGATCATCCTGCTGGCTATGTATCTTTTCCAAGCCCGTCGCCGGGGCGATCCCAAACTGGAAGTTTCCCTGCGGGATATCACGATTTCCCAAGTCAAGCTGGCCCCCTTCCACGAATATCTGCCAATTGAGGCCACGGTCCAGCCCATGACGACGGTCTACCTGGATGCCGTCGAAGGGGGACGGGTGGAGAAGATTTTCGTCGAGGTCGGCTCGGTCGTCAACGAAGGAAACCCCATCCTTCAGCTCGCCAATACCAACCTCCTGATGGATATCATGTGGCGCGAGGCCGAGCTCTTTCAGCAGAGCAACAACCTCCGCAACACCCGCCTGTCCATGGAGCAGTTCAAGCTTCAATTGGACCAGCAGCTGTCCGAGCTCGAAAACCAGATCCAGCAGCAGAAGAGGCTCTACGAACGCTATAAAGAACTCGACAAGGACAGCCTGATTCCGAAGCACGATTTTGAGACGGCCAAAGACCAGTATGAGTATCTGCTCAAGCGCAAAGATTTGATGACCCAGAGCCAAAAGACCGAACTCGCCTTTCGCCGCGGCCAAGTCGATGCTCTGGAACAATCGCTCGAACGGATGCAGGCGAACCTGGATGTCGTCAAGCAACGCCAGGAAAACCTGACCGTCAAAGCGCCGATGACCGGACAGATCACCTCGCTCAACGCCGAAATCGGCGAGTCCAAGTCGCCGGGCCAGCGGCTCGGTCAGATTGACGTCCTGAGCGGTTTCAAGGCTACGGCTTTTATCCAAGAGGAACATCTGGGCAGCGTCGAAGTCAATAAGGCCGGCGTGTTCGATTTTGTCGGCCAAACCTTCAACTTGATCATCAAAAAGATCTACCCCGAAGTCAAAGATGGGAAATTCGAAGTTGAGCTCGAATTCCGCGGCGACCGGCCCAAAGGCATCAAGCGCGGACAGACGCTTCACGTCCGTTTGGAGCTGGGCCAGATTTCCAAGGCCGTCCTCCTGGCCAAGGGTGATTTCTTGAAATCCACGGCGGGAGAATGGGTTTATAAGATCGACATGGACAAAAACCTTGCGACCAAAACGCGGGTTAGGCTCGGCCGCCAGGATGCGCAGGTCATTGAAGTCCTCAGAGGACTCAAACCAGGCGACCAGGTCATCATCTCTTCTTATGACGGCTTCGCCAACAAGGAAGAGCTTCTCCTCAAAGTAAAATAAGGAAGGGAGAATCCCCATGAAAAAAGCATGCGCCGCCCTTATTCTGCTTATTTCTATCTTGAGCGCGGGACCGCCGGGCCGAGGACAGGATGTCACGATGTCCCTCGAAGCCTGCATCTTAACCGCCCTGAAGAACAATCTGGGCGTAGCGATCGAGATCATCAACCCGGAGCTGGCTGAGCTTTCGCTGGCCTTCACGAAGGAGAAATACATCCCCAGCCTGGCCTTCGGCTTCAGCTCCCAGAACACTAGCTCGGCCTCGTTCTCCTGGATCGAAGCGGCTCAGAAAATTTCCTCCCAGGATAAGAGTTACTACGGGCAGGTCTACCAATTCGTTCCCACGGGCGGCAGGTTCTATGCCACCCTGTCCTCTTATAAAAGCGATAGCAACCGCAGTTTCCAGACGATCAATCCCCGCTTCGGCAGCACCTTGACCTTCAGCTTCAGCCAGCCGCTGCTCAGGAATTTCGGGCTGGAGCTCAACCGCCGCGACATCGTCATCTCCCGCAACAACAGGGATATTTCAGAGGTCCAATTCCGTTCCGTCCTCCAGGAGACGATCTATAAAGTCGAGCAGGCCTACTGGAACCTCGTCTATAGCATCGAGGACCTCCGGGTGCGGCAGCAGTCTCTGGAGCTGGCGAGGGACCTCCTCATAAAGAATCGGCGAGAAGCCGAAGTTGGAACGATCGCTCCGATCGAGATCCTCAACGCAGAAGCGGAAGTGGCGACACGGGAAGCGGACATTCTGGCGGCCGAAGCCCAGGTGGCATCCAGCCAGGACCTTCTTCTGAACATCCTCAACGCTTCTGTCCAGGAGGACAGACCTAAGATCGCCGGAATCGTCCCTTCGGACCGGCCGGCCTACGAAAAAAAGGCGCTGAGCTTGGACGAATGCCTGGCCGTAGCCATGGAAAATAGGGCGGACCTCCAGATCTCCAAGATCGACCTCAAGAACAAGGAAGTCTATTACGATTATGCCAGGAACCAGTTGCTCCCGGACCTCAGCCTCTCGGCGTCCTACTGGAGCCCGGGGATTTCGGGAACGCAGATTATTTATCAGGACAACAACCCTCTCACCGGCGTCGTCGTCGGCACGGTCCCCGGCGGGCCATCGGACTCTCTGCGAGACGCCCTCCGGCTCAAGTACAAGAACTGGGCGGTGGGTCTCACCCTGAGCATTCCGGTCAACAATTTCCTGACTCGGGCCCACTTCGCCCAGATCAAACTCAGCTTAGACCAGGCCCTCCTCCGGATCAAGAATCAGGAACAGCAGGTGTTCCTGGAAATCAAGAATGCCGTCCGGGACGTGGAGACGGACTACAAAAGGGTTCAGGCTTACAAAGTCGCCCGCGAACTCGCTGAGAGAAAGCTCCAAGCCGAAGAGAAAAAACTCAAGGTCGGCTTAACGACAAACTACATGGTCCTCTTTCAACAGCGCGACCTGGCGAATGCCCGGAGCGCCGAACTCAAAGCCATCATTGACTACAACCTGTCGTTGGCGGGGTTGGAAAAGGCCCTGGGGACGAGCCTCAAGAACAAGAATATCAAAGTTTCGGAGATCCTCCAAAGAACCGCCGCGAACTAAACCGGCTATTCAGAAACTTCGATTTCGTGGATCGACCAGTCGTAGGTCGGGTCCCCACCGGTACCGGTGATGCGGATGAATCGAGCGACCTTGCAGCCCGGGGCAACGTCCAGCTCCAGGTCCCGCGGGTTCAGGAAAGCCATGGGGGTTCATCCCTCTTGACATTTTCTTTGCCGTTAATGTATGAACGTTGCCGTGATAGCGCATAAAAAAATCGGGAATTATTTCACGAGTGTTGTTCTCATCCCGGCCCTGTTTTTTTTGGTCTACGCCGGCCTCAATTTCAAGACCTTCCTTAATCCAGGGCTTGAAGACGGCGATTTATCTTCGGGCGCCCTGCAAATCATCCGGGCCAAAAATTTTGAAGAATATCTCGGCCCCTACAGTCGGTTCGAATTCAATCATCCCGGCCCGATATCCTTCTATTACTACGCCTTTATGGAAGGGCCTCTCTTCTTTATCCCATCACCCTTCGGGCGGCATCTGGCGGCTCAATTCCTTCTCAACATCTTTTTTCTTTTTTTATCGCTGCACATTCTCTATATTTCTCTCAAAAAAAAGTTCCTGATTCCTATGTTTTTCATTGTTATGCTTTTATGCCTTTATCCTCATCAGCCGAACATCTTTATGAGAATGTGGCCGCCCGCCCTGCTCATTTTTCCGACCATCCTCTTTACTCTAGCCATGGCGAAATTTTCATCCGGCGATCTGCGGTTCCTCTTTTGGGCCGTCGTGAGCAGCGTCTTCATCGTTCACAACAACCTGTCCGGCCTGGCGATTGTCGGGCCGTTCACCATCATAGGCTTGGTCCTATTCGCCTGGAACCGGAGGAAGTCCCTAAAATCCTCAAAGAAAGAGACAGCCCGCTTGAAAAAAGGATCATCCGTGAACCACGAGGAGCCTGAACATCCGGTTCCCGGGGCCCGGCCCACCCCTCTTGATCGGGATTTTTCCGGATCTTCATGGAAAATCCTCGCCGCCTGCCTGGTCTTTCTTATGGTTTCCTTTCTTCCCCCTCTTTATGAGCAATTTAGCGCCGATAAAGGCAACTTGACGAAAATCTATGAATTTTATAAAAATCAAAGCGGCCTTCAGCATCCATTTTTAGAAGCCTGCCGCTATATCTTTGATTTCTATGCCGCCCCGGTCCAGAGCGTCGTTCCGATCAATCCTTTCCTTGTGGTCTTGGTTTTAACCGTCGGCAGCTTGTCCTTGGTCAAAAAGAAAGGCGGTTTTATGAACATCTTGGTTCTGTTCAACTTTGCCGGCATGACTTTTTCGATTCTAGGCGCCATGACGGTGACGGGCCGATTAATGCCCTATATTTTCAAATATGAAGTGGCCTTCACCGGCCTGATGGTTTTTACCTTCTTGGCGGCCCTCCTGACACGGGTCAGGATCAGCTCTCCATGGCAGGCGGCGCTGCTCATCGTCGTTCTGGGCGCCATGGGGCCGGTGAGTCATCATTTCTACAAACTCCAGGCGAGGTCACCGGACCCCAAATATGACGATATCATCAAGGCTCTTCATCCGGAAAAAGGGTTCACCTATGAACTCTTCTGGAGAAAGGGAGGCCCCCATTACGGACAATGGGGAACCGCGACGCGGCTTGCCCTCAAGCTGATCCGACAAGGTTATGATGTCCGCGTTCCAGAAGAATGGTCGTTCATGTTCGGGAAAAAGCTCGTCTCGCCCGCGGCCGGAAATGTGCGGCGGATCGCGCTCTACTCTCCGGAAGCCTATCGACCCCAGGTGCGAGAATATGTCTTTCCTGTCGAAGGGACAATTGTTGAGTTTGGCGAATTGATCCCTCTCTCGATTCCCTTGGCGATTGGGTTTGACTCATCTGACGAATATTTCCCCAATTGGCCGATCGCCGGAGAAAACGGCAGGAACGCCGGCGCCGGCCGGTGCTGGATCAGAATCCCATTGGGCCGGCTTGAGCCCGGGGCGAACTACGTCCTGAGAATAGAAGCCCTTTCTCCTGAGAACAAGACCACCAAAATCTTGGTCAACGGCATCTCCCTGGCAGAGACGAGCTTTAATTCGCTTTCGGGCGAGGTGAAACATTTTTACTTCAAGGCCGACTTCCTCAAAAACCAGGCCGCCAATTTAGTTGAATTCGTCGATTTATTGTCGTTCAGATCGCTGGCCATCCTGCCGGATGGGCCGGGCTCTGCTCCTGTTTATCCATTCGTTTTAGCCATCCCGTCAAGCCGGGCGATGAGCTCAAGCACGGCGGGGAGGGCCGAAGCCGACACTCAATTGGCTAGAAAATAACAAATCCTTCCCTGAAGAAAAGATGAAGCGGCGCCAGGAAGAAGTCGTAGACGAAAATCAACAGAAAAAGGCCCAAGATAAGATATTTGACGACGGGTTTACGGCGCCCTCTGTAGGTGGCAAAAGCAATGATGAGGAACAAAAAAGCTTCGTAGGTGCCCCTGACGCCGTTGTCGATGTGAACCCAGATTTTTTCATAGTTGAGGAGGACCGCGATCAAAGAGAAGAGAAAGAAAGCCAGGCCGAGAGAATCTCTCCTTGTCCAGAGGAAGTACAGGGAAAAAAGGAAGATCCCGGTTAAGATGACGGGATAGAACGCCGCCGACGGAATAAGGTTTTTTATGTATTCGTTCCCCAGTATCTTTTTGTACAATTCGACAAACCCGGAAAACGGAAATGAAAAATCGTTAGGGCTGTAAAAGAAGGTTTCCCAGCCGTACTCGGGAAAAAGCCTCATCGTCAGGAAACACCGCCAGGCCAGGACTGGGATAAAAGAAAGGCCCAAGATCATGGTATTTTTGAAATTTTTCTTTTTGAAGAGTTCGAAGAGGATGATGGCCAGCGCCAGGATCGCTCCCGTTTCCCGGATGAGAAATGAGCAGGCCAATAACGAGGCGGAGACCCAGGGCTTTTCTTTTAAAAAAAAGTAAAAGCCCGCCAGAAGAAAGGCTGTGGCGATGGATTCGGGAAGGGCGTAGTGCAGGGAGGACAGGAAGCCCGGGATGAGGATATAAAGAAAAGCCCAAAAAATGCTCTGTTGAAAAAAATGGATAATCTTGACAAGAAAAAAGGCGCCGAAGAAGTGTGAAAACAGGATCAGGAGCATCATCGTGCGGGGGTAGAGTTGCGGCTGGTCCAGAGAGAAAATCTTGGTCAGCAGAGAAAAGCCGATCCGGCCGTACCGGTAGGGGGGCGAATCCAGCATCAGCCGGTATTTGCGAGGATTGTCTTTGAAGCGGTTCAGAAAAGGATCGTAGGCCATGAAATAGTAGAATTGGCCGTCATAATCTGATATCCCTCTGAAAAGCTTTTCTTTGATTCCGTCATCCCGGTAATAGTGAAACCAGTCGGCGTTGATGTGCCGATAAAAAAGGTTTCGGGATGCGGCGTCCTCGATGACGATGCGGGCCATTTCCCCGACCCAGGGCTTGACGTCCCAGACGTGCATGTCCATCATTTCAATATTTTTTCCCGTTTCTTTCAAAACGGTTTCACCGTTGATTTCCAGAGCGACCGCCTGCTCGGATAAATTGATGTCGGAGAAGGCTTCTCCCCCTCCGATGAGAAAGCCGATTTTGTCTTTCCGAATCACAAACGGGCGGGAGATCAGAGTACCAGAGGGCCTATCTCCCTGGATCGTTCCCGGGATTTCCCCGTCCTGTCCTTGATATTTTTCGAAAGTCCCTATCCAGTACTTTCCTTGATGGTTGACCGGCAGGCGACGGCCCCTGGCGACGACATTGTCGTCCCTGGTGGGCTGGAAAAGAAAGGCATTTCCGGAAGCTGTCCAGTTTTCCAGAGTTCCTTTTTCAAAATCCGAGTTCTCAAAAAGCAATTGAGGCGATTTATTCCAAAAGACGGGGTTATAATTGGAAACGAATTTGTCGCTGAAGCACATAAACCGGCTGTAATCCCCCTGGAAAAATTTGAGCATGCCCGCCAGAAGCAACAGGAAAAAAACAAAAATCAGGCACGAGATGGCCAGAGCTGGGAGATGTCTTTTCCAGCCGACGCTTTGGGTATCCTGGTTGCTGAGAAATTTCTTTAGGGATCGGAATCCTTTCAACAAAAAAGAGACAAGGATTTTTAGGCCGGATAGCGTAAGCGAAAAATAGAGGAAGGGGATGAAAACCCAAAGATTTCTGAAGGCGAATAAAATCCGGTATTTGGAAATAAAAGGAAGCACGGCTGAAATGACAAAAAGAGAGATCAGGATCAGACGGAGAATCTGGTCTAAATTTCTTACCGGTTTTTTGGCAGGAAGATTTTTTACAGCCAGAGCTTGCGCTATTCCCAGGAGAAGAATCAAAAAAAAGGACAGCCCCAGGGAAGACGGGGCCGGACGAAGATAAGCGTCTGTGGCTTTGGGAATAACGATCAGGCGGACCATTCCGCTCGAATAGCCGTAGATGTTTTTTATTTCCAGGCTTTTGAGTTCCCAGGCGTCGTCGCTGCCTTTTATTTCCAGGCTGTTTTCCGGCCGGGAGAGATTCTCTTTGCCAACCTCCAGGAAATAGTCTTGGACATCCTGGCTCGGAAGGCCGAGGTCCGCGATTTTGACGGCGTTGAGAAAAATTTCGAGACTTTTCGCCCGTTGGTCCGTATTTTTAATTCTTAAGCTTAAGAGCAACACCCCTTTGGCATCTTTAGAATTTTCATCGAAGCGGAGAGAGACGAGGTTTTGGACGGGCCGAACGTCAGATTTGGTGATGTTTTCCCTAAACTTGTCAAAGCCGGTGAAGGTGATTCGGGGGAAGAGGACGGCTAGGAAAACGGCCAGCAGGAAATAAAATAAAAGCTTGTCACGATTTTGAAACATGAAAACATATCATAGGGAAAACCGGGGAAAAATTCCAGAAAAAAGCCGCCCCCGACCGGGACTGTCCTCAACCGCAGACGTCCCTAGCGAACGAATCTGTATTTGATCCCGATGTTCAGGCTGAGGCAAGACGGGTTTATTTCGAGAGGCCCCAGAATCATTTGGCTTTTTATCTTGGCCAGCCCGTCGTCATCGACCTGGTCAAGAATAGACACAGCAGAGCGTTCTTCGGCACAATTTTAGAGGATGATCGAATGGAGAATACCTCCTGCGTCCACAGACGGAGGAATATTCGTGTAGGGATGGTTGAACGCTCCGCGTTTATACTCGACCTTGATTTGGCCGGAGGTCAGGGTGATCTTTGTATAACCGGAAGGGCCCCAGAATGTCGTTGTCGGAGAGGCCGCCGATGACTCCGTCCAATAGTGTCCGTACGTTCCATAATGCTTGCCCCACAATGTGCCTTTATACCAGTCCAGCTCGCCCCTGTGTTTTGGCGAGCCCGAACAGATCGCGTACATCTTTCGTCCTTGGCTGTCCGAGATTCTTCTGGTATGAAAGATATGGTCATGGCCGGAGAAAACGGCGTTGAGCCTGTTGTCCATCATGATCTTCGTCAGCTCCACCTGCTCTACCTGATTCGGGTTTTCGCAGTAATCCTGGTAATCTTCAGATGTGAACAAAGGCCCCCGGCCATATGCATAGTGGGTGAGATCTTCGCTCGTCCCGCGCGGCCAACCGCCCAGGACGTGGTGGAAGAACGCGAACTTCCAGTCTGTTTCATACGTCAGGACGGTCTTGAGCCAGCTCTTTTGCTGATCTCCCAGGGTCCAATCTTCCGGCTTGGTCGGCAACAGCCAATCCCGATTATAGCCTTCATTATCGAGGACCATGAAGAGCGGAGCGCCTCCGCCTAAGAACTCCCCGCCCCAGATCATGGGAAAATAATTTTCATCCTCGGAGCCCCCCTGGCGGATGCCGGGCTGCCTGAAATATTTCTTCCTGTAGCTTCGGGCATACGACCTGACCGGGTCATAACTGGATTCTCCGTCATGGTTGCCCTGGACAAGATAGATGGGGACGGATGGGGAAAGAGCCGAATACATTTTCCGCATCCGCAGCCAGAAAAGCTTAGAATAGTCGTCATAATCCTGTTCCGTCAGTCCTGAATCAGGGGCTTTCAGCCCCAGGCCCTTCCATTTGTAGGCAGCCCCGATGCCGGTGGCATCACCCAGGATCAGGATAAAATCCGGGTTTTCATTTCTCAGGATCTGGTGGATCGTCGACGCCAAACAGAATCCGTTCATCATTTTGCCCGAATCGGCATTCGGGTCGGGCAGGAAATTCGGGTCGGTTTGAAGCTCGTATAAATACATGTTCACATAGTCGCCATCCAGCCGGGCCTCTCTAAGAAGGGGATTGGAGACAATCCTCAGACCCATGTCTGCATCGTCGAAGGTGTGTTCGTCGCTGATGAGGACAACTTCCAGTTTTTTTGATTGGGAGAAAGAGAACGGCGTTTTGATGCGTCGTTCGGCCGTCGACTTCCAGCTGCCCTTTCCGCTCTCCCGGTATTCGAGGCGGTAGGTCAGCTGGGGTTGCCAGAGAGGACCGACTAACGGAATATCGATGCTGTCGTCCACGCCCGTGAGGCTAGCCGAAATGCCGCCGTCGATCGAAAGGCCGTCCTTGGCTTTGACCACCCGGAGGTCCAAGCTTTTTCCGGCTCTGGGAATGACGTTAAGGCTGGACTCGCTCGGGCTGAGGAAGACGATGCGCTCAGCCGCCTCGAAAAATTCAGAGTCATAGGGATTAATATTATCGGAGACGGCGTCCAGGCGCTGGAGGAGGGGGTCCTGTTGGAGAAAACGCCCTGGAATCCGAATCCGAGAGGGCCACAGCGCCGCCAGGGCGCTTGTCCCCGTCGTTCGCAAGAAGTCACGCCTCTTCATGTCCTGGCCAGTATTTTACTATATTTATAAGAATACTCAAATATAACCCGATCACTGCTCATCATTCATCGGGATTTCCGGGAGTTTCTCCGCGCCGTTCTGCTTGGCGTCTGCGGCCATGATTTTTCGGAGCTCCGTCTGTAATCGTTTGTCGACGAGCCGCGGAGCGTTCCGGGCCAATATCCTCTGGATTTCGTCGAAAGCCCGGTCGGCCATGGTCTTTTCGCCTAAAGACACCCAGGCGTCATACGTATCACGGTCGGCCAGCCTGGGGAATGTATGCTCGAGGCGATACCATTTTCGGGTGTGGGGCGAGGTCAGGAACTGGGTCTCCGGCCCGATGTTCTCAAAAAGAGGCAGGGCCAGCGGCTCGTCCCTCTGAGAAATACCGTCGATGAGCCTATAGGCCATGCCGCAGATTTCGTCGTCGATGATGAGCTTTTCCAGACTCTGCGAGCTCTCGAAATTCATCATGCCCGGCCCGGAAACGACGTTGACACCGGCTAGGGCGGCGAGGACAGCTCCGGTCCCGGATTCCAGCCCGGCCTGTGAATCGTTGATTTTCGAATCGCTCAACCCCATGTAGGCATGCGTCGGCAGACGAAGGTACTTTCCGATTTGAGCATAAGCAATGTCCAGCATCATGGTTTCGATGGCACCCATGGGGGTCGTGCCTTTGCGCATGTCGAAGCTCGAGGGGGAGCCGCCGAAGATGACGGGCGCTCCCGCTCGGGCGAGCTGACAGATGACCAGGCCGCTCAGGTTCTCGACGACATGTTGAACGAGTGTACCGGCGATGGTCACCGGGGATGTCGCGCCCGTCATCCCCATGGATATAAGCTCCGAGGGGATTCCCGTTCGAGCGCAATCGATCAAACTCTGGGTGGTCAGGTTGCTCCATTTCAGGGGAGGGGAGGGGCAGGCGTCGAAAATGGCCAGCGGTTTTTGACGAAGCTGTTCGCTGCCGCCTCGGACA
>Ga0153916_10000595_pt1 | contig 24677 bp, 24 predicted proteins | sample Opewatmetagenome_FD_109642 | JGI IMG/M metagenome (GOLD analysis project Ga0153916, IMG submission 109642) | Freshwater wetland microbial communities from Ohio, USA - Open water 3 Core 3 Depth 4 metaG | ecosystem: Environmental > Aquatic > Freshwater > Wetlands | place: USA: Ohio, Lake Erie...
CCGCTCTCGAGACGAGCTACGCGATCCCCCACCGGCTCGAGCAGCTGGGTGTCCCCGACGGCGTTGCACTCGGCCTCGCAGGGGCCGCATTCGCCGCCGGCGTTGCATGGCTCGTCTGCGAGGCACGGCGTGGGCGCGCCCGCCTCGGTCTCGCGGCGTGCCTCGTGCTCGTCACCAGCCCGTATCTCGCAGTCTGGTACCTCGGCTGGGCCGTGCCGCTCGCCGGCGCCGAGGACGACGACCCGGCGAAGCTCGCGGCGCTTGCGTTGACGGGGTACCTGCTGCCACAGGCGATCCCGCTGTAGGACGTCAGGACCGACGCAGGACGAGCAGCCCGTCCTCGTCGAACACGACCGTCCAGGACGGGTCGGCTCGGAGGCGTGCAAGCGCGCGCGAGAACTTCCCGGGCGCCACGGCCTCGTCACGGTAGCTCGGTCGGCGTCTGTCGACTGCGACCCACCGTGCCTCGGCGAGGACGGGGAAGCTGAAGATGCGCGACCGTTCCGAGAGATGCGCGCCTAGGGTGTTCGTCGCGCTCACCGGAGCTTCGGCCGGGATCAGCCGTAGTGCCCGCGCGGCGACTCGATCGTGGTCGTCGGCGACGTGATCCCGCGTCGCGAAGGTTTCCCCGAAGGGCACGTGGCGCCATGCCGGCAACGGGCCCAGGAGCACGCCCGACACGACTGCGGTGACGACCGTCAGGCGCACGAGGACGGGCACGACGGCCGGTCGCCGCCGCCGCACCAACGCCGCGCCGAAGACGCCGGCGGCGACCAGGCCGGGAATCGCCGCGGCGGTGTAGTGGAAGTGGATGGAGGTCTGCGTGCGTGTGCTCGAGAGCGTGTTGAGGGCGATCTCGGGTAGGGCGGTCAGCGCGAGCAGGGGCGCCAGCAAGGGGAGCCCGGCGAGGGGCAGCAGCAGATCCTTCAGATAGGCGAGGTCGCGGCTCTGCAAGGCGGCATGCAGGAGGCGCAGCGGGTGCGTGAAGGCGGTCTGCAGGATGCCGGCCGGCGATCCACCGACCGCGTCGTACCTGTGTGCAAACGGCGATCCTCCCCCGGGCGCGTAGCGCGGCACGACGATTGCGGTCGCGACGAGCGCCGCCGCCGCGCCCGCGCCCGCGATCGCGGCGCCGCCGCGTCGTCGCCCGTGCCTCACGGCAAACCAGAGGCCGAGCACGGCGACGGTCAGGCCGACCTGCTCCTTCGTCAGGCAGGCAAGCCCCGCGGCGACGGCGAAGGCGACCAGGCGCTCCTCGTCGAGGAACCAGATCGCAGCGAGCAGCAGCGGGGTCGCGAACGCGACGGGGTGAAAGTCGTCGAGCGCCAGCCACTGGCTGGGCGGGTAGAGCAGGTAGACGAGGGCGAAGCCGAGGCCCGCCCACTCGCCGCCGAGATGCTTGCGTGCGAGGAGGAAGACGGGCAGCGCGCCGAGCGCGACGCCCACCGCCTGGGCGACGAGCAGCATGGACGGGTCGGGCCACAGCCACCACAGCGGCGCGAGAGACGCGACGAGCGGGTCGAAGTGGGCACCGAGCCGCGAGATCTGCGCCCCTCGCAGGCTCGTGACCTGCAGGAAGTCGCCGTGTGCGGTCGACCACACGGCCTGCGTGAGGTTGCCGACGTCGAAGCGGCCCGTCTCGAAGGCGCGATGCTGGAGGGTCGCCAGTGCGCCGAAGCCGGCCCCGAACGAGGTGACCGCGAGCCACAGCAGCACGCGAGGCCGTGTCACCGGATCACCGTTCCGCGGTGACCTGCTCGAGCAGTGACCGCCACTGCTCTCCGAGCACGGTCTCGCTGGCACGGGCCTCGTAGGTCGAGCGACCCGCCTCGCCGAGGCGCTCGGCGAGCGCCGCGTCTGCGGCGAGCGACCTCACGGCGGTGGCGAGCGCGGCCGGGTCGCCCGTCGGCACGAGGAGAGCGTCCGTCCCGTCGGTGAGAAGCTCGCGGGCGGCGGGCGTGTCCGCCGTGACGAGGGGCCGCCCGCACGCGAGCGCCTGGAAGGCCTTGTTCGGAATCACGCGCGCCGTCTTCTCCCCGGTGCCGAAGACGCCGAGGGCGCAGCCGGCCCGCTGCAGCTCGCCGGGGAGCTCCTCGTACTCCACCCACGGTACCCAGGCGACGTTCGGGGGCCGCGCGTCGAGCAGATGCTCGAGCTGTCCGCTGCCGACGACCCGGAACGGCACCTCCGGTACGAGAGCTGCGGCCGCGAGGATGGTCTCGAGACCGTGCAAGGGGATCAGCTTGCCGACGAACAGTGCGTGAAACGGGGCCGCGGGCTGCCACCCCGGGCGAAAGAGCCTGTCCTCGGCCCCGACGAAGCAGACCCGCACACGTTCGGCCGGGAGGCCGAACTCGTCGCGGAAGAAGCGCGCGTGCTGCTCGGTATCGGCGACGACGAGGTCGGCGCGCCGGAAGGCGCGCCGATCGACGAGCTGCAGCACGGTCGCGCCCGGCCCTCCGCGCCGGAAACGCCCGCGGTCGGCGACGAGCGTGTCGTGCAGCGACACGAGCGGGTTGAAGACGACCGGCTTTCCCCTGGCAACGCGTTTCGCGGCGGGCAGGTCGAAATGCCCCGGGTAGCCGACGATGAGCGCGTCGACCCCGCCCCCCGACCCCTTTCGCAGGATCCGCTCCGCGTCGGCGAGACGTGCGAGCTGACGCAGGCCGACCGACCAGTTGTGGCGCTGCTCCCAGACGGGCCGGTGCCGCTCGAGCACCTCGACACCCGCGCCTCGCAGGCACGAGATCACCTGCGCGTTTCGCGGGTAGGCGCGATCGTAGGTCCCGAAGTAGAGGACGCGCATCGACTGTGGCGGGGCTCCCCCGCGCTAGCGGTCCCCGGCGGGTTTCGGGCCGAGCGTTCCGGGACGGCGCACTAGCGCAGCACCTCGTCGACGAGGCGCTCCTTGCGGTCCGCGCTCGAGACGCGCTCCTCGTGCTGGCTCGTGAGGAGCTCGGAGAGGAGGCCGAGCGAGAGGAACTGGATGCCGACGACCACGAGCAGCACCCCCAGCGTGAGGAGAGGCCGGTGCCCGATCGCCTGTCCTGCGAGCTTGAGCACGGTCAGGTAGACGAGGATGGCGACCCCGAGGACGCTGGTGAGCAGGCCGACACCGCCGAAGAGATGGAGAGGGCGATGCCGGTATCGCCCCATGAACGTGACGGTGAGGAGGTCGAGGAACCCCCTGACGTAGCGCTCGACGCCGTAGCGGGAGCGCCCGTGCTCGCGAGGCCGGTGGTTGACCGGGATCTCGGTGACGCGGTAGCCGCGGTAGTGGGCCAGGACGGGGATGTAGCGGTGCAGCTCTCCGTACAGCTGCATGCCGCGGACGACGTCGGCGCGGTAGGCCTTGAGGCCGCAATTCATGTCGTGCAGCCGCAGCCCGGAGACACGTCCCGCCACGCCGTTGAACAGCTTCGAGGGCACACGTCGGGTGATCGGGTCGCGCCGCTTCGCCTTCCACCCGGACACGAGGTCGTAGCCCTCGTCGAGCTTCGCGAGCAGGCGGGGGATCTCCGCGGGGTCGTCCTGCAGGTCGCCGTCGATCGTGACGATCACCTCGCCGGATGCCTCCGCGAACCCGGCGTCGAGTGCGGCCGCCTTGCCGAAGTTGCGGCGCAGGCGCACCACGCGCACGTTCTCGTGCGCCGCATGCAGGCGTGTGAGGGCGCCGAACGTCCCGTCGCCGGACCCGTCGTCGACGAACACCGCCTCCCACGGGCGCCCGAGCGGGTCGAGCGCCGCCGCCAGCTCGTCGTGGAGCAGCGCCACGCTCCGCTCCTCGTCGTGGACGGGGATGACGATCGAGATCACGTCGCGAGGGTATCGCGATCCGGCACGGTAGCGTTGGGGCCGTGACCGATCTCCTCAGCGTGGACGAAGCGCTCGGACGCGTGCTCGCCCGCGCGACGCCGTTGGCGGCCGAGACCGTTCCGCTGGCCGAGGCCGGCGGCCGCATCCTCGCGGAGTCGGCGAGAGCCCCGGTCGACGTGCCGCCGTTCCCCAGCTCGGCGATGGACGGCTTCGCACTGCGTGCCGCCGACACGCCGGGAGCCCTCCCGGTCGTCGGGGCGCGGATCGCAGCGGGGCGGCCCGCGGCTCGTGCGCTCGCTTCGGGCGAGGCGATGGGCATCGCCACGGGAGGCGTTGTGCCGGACGGGGCGGACGCCGTTGTCCCGAGCGAGCGCGTTGTCGAACATGCCAACACGATAGAGATCCCGGCGGCTGTGGCTCCGGGAGACAACGTGCGCCCGCGGGGCGGAGACGTCCATGCCGGCGACGAGGCAGTCGCCGCCGGGTCGGTGCTGACGCCGTCGAGGATCGCCGCGCTGGCTGCCTGCGGTGTCACCAGGGTTCGCTGCGGTGTGCGGCCGCGGGTCGTCGTGCTCGCGACCGGGACGGAGCTGCGCGCGCCGGGCGAGGCACTACGTGTCGGTGAGATCTACGAGTCGAACGGGATCATGCTCGAGGCCGCTCTTGCCGTCGCGGGCGCCCTCGTGGAGCGCCTCGGCTCGGTGGCGGACGACGACTCCTCCCAACGCAACGCGATCGAGCGTGCGCTCTCGGCAGACGTGGTGGTGACGTCGGGAGGGGTCTCGGTCGGGCCGCACGACCTCGTGCGTCGGATCGAGCGCTCACTGGGAGTGGAGGAGGTGTTCTGGGGTGTGGCCATGCGACCGGGGAAGCCGCTGTCGTTCGGCGTGCGGGGCTCGACGCTCGTGTTCGGCCTGCCGGGGAACCCGGTCTCGTCGCTCGTCGGATGCCTGCTCTTCGTCCGGCCGGCGGTGCTCGCCCTGCAGGGAGCGTCCGATCCGGGGCCGCGCTACCTTCCCGGCGTCCTCGCGGCCCCTGTCCACCGCAACCCTGCGCGGGACGACTTCGTCCGCGCCCGCGGAACCTGGGGTGACGTCGGCGTCGAGCTACAGCCGATCGCAGGGCAGGAGTCCCACATGATCGTCCGGAGCGCCGCCGCCGACGCACTCGTGCACATCCCGCGGGGCGACGGTGCCGTTGCGGCCGGCGCGGCTGTCCGCTACCTGCCGCTCTACACCTAGAGCTTCTAGCTCCGCGGCGCGTAGCGCCCCGCGGCGAGCGCTCCGAGCTGGGCTGCGATCGCAGCCCAGGCGAGCAGCGCCAGCACGGTCGGCCACGGAACGAAGCCGAGGGTCATCAGGGCGGTGACGTAGAGCGGAGCGTCGAGACCGAGGTCGAGCTGGTGCGCGACCGAGACGAGGGCGAGCGGTGGACCGATCAGACCGACGCCGTAGAGCACGTCGAGCGCCCAGCTCGAGCGAGCCTGCACCTGGGGAAGCCAGAGCCAGGCGTAAAGGGACGGCACCACGAACAGGAGGGCGTACGGGTTCACCGCCGCAGTGCCGAGAGCGACGGCTCCGAGGGCGAGCAGCGCCACGGCGTAGCCGGCAAGCTCGTCTGCCGCGCTGACGGCGCTGCGCGCCACGAGTCTCGGCCGGGCGCGTAGCCACCCGAGAGCGGCGAGCGCCAGGAGGGCGAGGAGGCCTCCGACGGGCCAGTCGGAGACGGCGGGGCTGTCCGGTGCCGGAGGCAGCGACGACCCACGGGGAAAGACGCCGGCGAACGCTCCCAGGGTCACGACTCCGCCGATCCACAACCACACGCCGAGGCGTGTGCGGAGGCTGAGCCAGGCGCCGCGAAGGGGCAGGCCACGCCTGCGAGAGCGCGCGAACAGGTCGATCACGCCCACGAGGAACGGGATCAGCGACGCGAGCAGCACGAGCTCGATCGCCCAGCCGCGAATCGCGCGGTCGCCGAGGTAGACCGAGCCTGCGGTGCCGCCGGCGAGGGCGACGCTCGCGTCGAGGGACGACAGGATCGCCTCCGCTGCCCGGCCAAGACGCTCGAAGCGGTCGACGTCCAGGTTCTCGGGTGTGTCCGCCGCGGCGTCCGCGCTGCCGTCACCGACGGTGGCCAGGCGGACGGCTGAGATCCCGCGCCCGAGGAACGGCGCCTGCTCTCCGTAGCCGAACGGGATGCCCAGGTCGACGAGTTGCGTCAGCCAACCGGGTCGGGCCGGCTCGCGCGTTGTCTGCTCGGCAACGCGCACGGAGGCCGTGCGCACGAGTGCGGGAGCGGGCGAGTGCGAGCCGAAGCCGGAGAGCTCGAGCCGCGGCCGCGCACGGCCGGCGATGCCGTCGAGCGAGACCACGGCGATGAGATCGGCACGCAGCGGTGACACGGACGCGAACCGCTCGGCACCGAAGCCCCCGTAGGCGCCTCCGTCCGACGAGAGGAACACGAGCGTGTGCTGGGGCTGCGGTCGCCCGGCCACGGTGCCGAGCTCCGCGTAGCCGCGGGCGAGCTCGATCAGCGCGGCCGTTCCTGATCCGTTGACGTTCGAGCCAGGCCCCTCTCCGGTGTTGTCTCGATGAGCAACGACGACGATCGCGCTGCTCGAGTCGCCGGGCACGATCGTGACGATGTTGCGGAGCTGGACGCGGCCGAGGCCCGGGATCTCCTCGTCCCACGTGTCCTCCTGCGTCCCCAGGCCGTACAGCGCCAGCTTGTCCGTGTACCAGCGAGCTGCACTGTCCGCGAGCGCCGTTCCGGGCACCCGGCTCGGGTGGTCGCGTGCGAGCTCCGTCGCCGTGGCCACCGCCGAGGCGGCGTCGAAGGAGGGCGGCAGGGCCGGCGCCGGCAACGACCCGGGGCGCGCGACCGTGAAGGAGGTCAGGAGGAGCGCGGGAACGACGAGGAGCAGCGCCGTCCGCACGAGGCGGCCGTTGACCGGCCGCTCGACGGAGCCACGCCGGGCGCGACGCCGAGGCGTCCGGTGGGCCGATGGCTCAGCGCTGATGACAGGCCCCCCGCGCGCTGCGCTCCGGCAGCCCGTTCCGCTCGACACGGGCTCCCGCCCCATCCCCGAGAGCATCCCCGTCAGGGAGCGGTCGCCGAGCCATCGCCATGCCGGGGCTAGTCTAGGGGCGGCAAGGGCGCGGACGCGCCCCGCACGACGAACGGGACGATGCCCGACACCCTGACCATCCTCCTCGTCGACGACGAGGACTCCATCCAGACCCTGCTCACGTATCCGCTGGAGCGGGACGGGTACCGGGTCGTCCAGGCCCGCGACGGCGACGAGGCCCTGCGCCGGTTTGGCGAGGAGAGCGTCGATCTCGTCGTGCTCGACATCATGCTCCCCAAGCTCGACGGCCTCGAGGTCTGTCGCAGGCTGCGCGCCGAGAGCACCGTCCCGATCATCATGCTCACCGCCCGCGACGACGAGCTCGACAAGGTGCTGGGCCTGGAGCTCGGCGCCGACGACTACATCACGAAGCCGTTCTCGATCCGCGAGTTCCGCAGCAGGGTGCGCGCGCTGCTCCGCCGCGCGGCCACCCCGCACGCCGGGGGCCGCCGGGAGGAGGTGATCGACCGGGGCGAGCTCAAGATCGACCTGCCTCGACGCACGGTCGAGGCGCGAGGGAGCACCGTTCAGCTGACCTTCGTCGAGTTCGAGCTACTCGCCCTGCTCGCCGCGAACCCCGGTGTCGTCTACTCGCGACGGCAGCTGCTCGAGCGGTTGCGCGGTGGCGCCGACTACCGCGAGCCGCGCACGATCGACGTTCACGTCCGCCACCTGCGGGAGAAGATCGAGCGTGAGCCGCGCGAGCCGGAGCTGATCCTGACGGTGCGAGGTGCCGGCTACCGCTTCCGCGACGGATGAGCCTCCCCGGCGGCATTCGCGTCAAGCTGACGCTCGCGCTCGTCGGCATCGTCGGCGGTGCGCTGCTCGCCGCCTACGCGATCGTCGTGCCCTCGCTCGAGCGTAGCCTCGTCGACGCGAAGCTCGAGCAGCTCGAGACGAACGCGAACGCGATCACGAACGGCCTGGCCGGTAGCGGCGTGCTGTCGAGCCCCGTGCAGCTCGACAGCGTCGTGCGAGGCTTCGGCGACGCGTTCGGCGCCCGCGTCGTCGTCTTCCAGGTCTTCTCCGATCCGCTGACGCTCTCGGTCGTCGCCGACTCGGCGGAGAGCGTGTCCACCGAGATCACCAAGGACCCGGCCGCGCTCGAGACCGCCCGCACCGGGCGCACGGTGCGGGCGCGCGTCAGCCGAGGCGAGGAGGAGTACGGCGAAGCGGCCGTGCAGCTCCTACCCACGAACGGGATCGTGCTCGTGTCGGCCTCCCTCGCCGACCAGCTCGCGACCGTGCGACTCGTCAAGCGTCGCATGCTCCTCGCCACGATCGCCGGGCTGGCGATCGTGCTGGCGCTCGGCTTCGTGGCGGCGACGATCCACGCCCGCCGCATCCTCCGGCTGCAGCGGGCCGCGGACCGGATCGCACAGGGGCACTTCGACGAGGCGATCGTCGACCGGGGCAACGACGAGCTCGGCCTGCTCGCCACGGCCTTCGACCGGATGCGCGTCGAGGTCGCACAGCTCGATTCCGCCCGGAAGGAGTTCGTCGCGAACGCGTCGCACGAGCTCCGCACGCCCCTGTTCTCGCTCTCCGGCTTCCTCGAGCTGCTCGCGGACGAGGACCTCGACGAGGAGACGCGCCGGGAGTTTTTGGCGACCACGCGCGGACAGGTGGAGCGCCTGACGAAGCTCGCGACGGACCTGCTCGACCTCTCGCGCATGGACGCCGGCCGCCTGCGCATCGAGTCGGAGGAGGTCGAGCTTGCGGATACCGCCCGAGTGCTGGCAGAGGAGCTGCACGCTCTAGCGGAGGCGTCGGGACACCGGCTCGAGGTCGTGGCGGACGGCGAGGCATGGGCGCGAGCGGACGAGGAGCGCGTGCTCCAGATCGGCCGTGCCCTCGCCGGCAACGCGCTCTTGCATACGCCCGGCGGCACACGGGTGCTGCTCCGCGCGGAGCGCCGCGGCGATCGCGCCATCCTGGCGGTGGAGGACGACGGCCCCGGCATCCCGGCAGAGCACGTCGACCGCGTCTTTCAGCGCTTCTACCGGGTCGAGGGCGGCCACGCCTCCGGAAGCGGCCTCGGGCTCGCGATCGCGCGCGAGCTCGCGGAACGCATGGGCGGCACCGTCGCGATCGAGAGCCGGCCCGGTCGCACCGTCTGCACACTTGATCTTCCCGCCGAGCCGGCGCCCGCGAGCCCGTAGGGCCCACCGCGAACGGGATGTGCGCGCGAACGAGCCTCATTTCCACGTGGAAACGAGCCGGGCGGACGCCCCGGCTACAGTGAGCGTCATGCGCCCCGGAGCTGCCGCGGCCGTCGCCCTCGTCGCCGCCTTCCTGGGCGGCGGTCTCGCGCTCGCGCTCGGGGCGGTGACCGGCCTCACCGACGGCGGGAGCACGACCGTGCTTGTCACCCGCACGGGAGCGGCCGTCACCACCGGCGCCTCTCCGCCGCCGCTCGTCGGCAACCGGTTCGACCCGGCGGCGCTGTACGCAGCTCGCGCGTCGGGCGTCGTCACCCTGTACGCCGATCTCGGCGCCGACGGCGTCTCGCAGGGGTCGGGGTTCGTCGTCGACGCCGGGGGCACGATCCTCACGAACGCGCACGTCGTCACCAACGTGTCGACGTTGCCCGACGGCGCCTCGCCCGGCGACGTGCAGGGCGCCGACGAGCTGTTCGTCGAGTTCAAGGACAGGGACCGCGTGCCGGCGCGCATCGTCGGCTGGGACCTGTTCAGCGACGTTGCGGTGGTCAAGGTGGATCCGGCCGATCACCGGCTCGACCCGGTGCCGCTCGGCGACTCGGACGCCGTCGTCGTCGGCGCTCCCGTCGCCGCGATCGGCAGCCCTTTCAACGAGCAGAGCTCCCTCTCGGTCGGCGTCGTGTCGGCGGTCGACCGCTCGATCGCCTCGCTCACGTCGCTGTACAGCGTGGCGGGGGCGATCCAGACCGACGCGCCCATCAACCGGGGCAACTCCGGCGGGCCGCTCTTCGACGCGAAGGGGCGGGTGATCGGGATCAACGCGCAGATCCGCTCGAACAGCGGCACTGCCGAGGGTGTCGGCTTCGCCATTCCGATCGACATCGCTCGCCGTGCGCTCGACCAGCTCGTGCGCACGGGGCGCGTGAGCTATGCCTACATCGGGATCACGACGCAGGACGTCACGCCGGGCCTCGCGCGCCGGTTCGGCTTCGCGGCCGAGCGCGGTGCGCTCGTCTCGCAGGTCGAGCCGGGCACGCCCGCCGCGAAGGCGGCGATTCGCGGCGGTACCCGGGTGGTGGAGTACAGCGGCCTGCGCATCACGCTCGGCGGCGATCTCATCGTCCGGATCGGGTCCACGGCGGTCGCGAGTGCTCAGGACGTCTCTCGTGCCGTCACCGTGCTGCTGCCCGGCGACCGGGTGCCGTTCACGCTGCTGCGTGGCGGCAAGACGCGCGAGGTGGTACAGGTGACGCTCGCCGAACGGCCCTCCGCGCCCTAGTGCGGCGTCGTCTCATCGTCGTCTCCAACCGGGGCCCGGTCGGGTACGACCGTGACGCCGACGGCCGCCGCGTGCGCCGTCGGGGAGCTGGAGGCCTCGTGGCCGCCTTGCGTCCACTGGTCTCGCACCACGACGTGACGTGGGTGGCGAGCGCGATGACCGACGAGGAGCGGACGATCGCGGCCGCCGGCCCGCTTGTGGAGCGCACGATCGATGCAGAGTTCCGGCTGCGGCTCGTCGCCCACGACCCTGCGGCGTACCGGAGCTTCTACGACGTGATCGCGAACCCGGCGCTGTGGTTCGTGCAGCACGATCTCTGGGGCCTGATGCGCGACCCCGAAGCCGACCTGCTCGGCCCGTGGCACGACGGCTACGTCGCCGTGAACGCAGGCTTTGCGCGCGCCGTGGTCGAGGAGCTGGAACACACGCCCGACGCGGCCGTGCTCTTCCAGGACTACCACCTCTACGTGGCGCCCGCGCTCGTCCGGAAGCGCCGTGCCGCCGCCCGCCTCGGCCATTTCGTCCACATCCCCTGGGTCGGCGCGGACGGCTGGGCGGTGCTGCCGCCGGCGATCGCCCGCTCCGTGCACGAGGGGCTGCTCGCGTGCGACAGTGTCGGCTTCCACACGGAGCGCTGGCGCTCTGCGTTCGTCGAGGCGTCGGGAGCGCTGCTCGGGCGGGAGACCGAGGCGCGTGCCCGCTCGCACGCGAACCCCGTCGCGGTCGACGCGGCCGAGCTCGAGAGAGCCGCCGCCCAGGCGACGGTGCTCGAGCGGGAGCGAGCGCTCGTCGGCTCGCGCCCCGAGCAGCTGATCGTGCGCGTCGATCGCACCGATCCGGCGAAGAACGCGGTCGCGGGCTTCGCCGCCTTCGGGCGCCTGCTGCAGCGGCGCCCCGACCTGCACGGTCGTGTCGGGATGCTGGCGTTGCTCGACCCGTCGCGACAGAGCATCCCCGAGTACGTCGACTACCGGCACGCGCCCGAGGCGGAAGCCGCTGCGGTGAACGCCGCCTACGGCACCCCCACGTGGGCTCCGATCGACGTGAGCATCCGCGACGACTTCCCGAGCTCCGTGGCGGCGTACAAGCAGTACGACGTGCTCCTCGTGAACTCGGTCATGGACGGCCTCAACCTCGTGGCCGAGGAGGCGCCGCTCGTCAACACCCGCAACGGCGTGCTCGTGCTCTCGCGTGGCACCGGTGCCTGGGAGGAGCTCGGCGAGTGGGCGATCGGCGTCGACCCGCGCGACGTCGAGGCAACGTCGTGCGCGCTCGAGCAGGCGCTCGCACTGCCCGCCGCCGACCGCATGGCCAGGCTCGCGGGTATCCGGGAGCGCGTGCTCGCACGCGACCCGTCCGGATGGGCCAACGCGGAGCTCGCCGCGCTGGATGCCCGCAGTACGATGCGCGGGTGAGCGCCACGCCACTGACCGCCAGCGCGGAGCTCGTCTCCGTCGACCCTGCGACACTTCTCGAAGTCGGCCGGGTCCCCGTCACGGAGACGGAGGCGCTCGGCGAGATCGTGTCCGAGGCGCGACTCGCACAGCACACCTGGGGGCGCGAGCCCCTCGAGGCACGTGCCCGTCTGCTGCGGAACGTCGCGCACGTGCTGCTCGCCGACGGGGAGGACGTCGCCCGCACGATCGTCCGTGAGACCGGCAAGCCTCTCGTCGAGGCGTACACGTCGGAGCTCTTCGTCTGTCTCGACAACCTCACCTGGCTCGCAGCCAACCTCTCCGGTGTCCTGCGACGCGAGCGCATACCCGTGCCGCAGCCGTACCTCCCGCACAAGCGGGCCTGGCTGAGCTACGAGCCGGTCGGGGTCGTCGGGATCGTCTCGGCCTGGAACTTCCCGCTCGGCGTGCCGCTCACCCAGGCGGCGTCCGCCGTCGCGGCGGGCAACGCCGTCGTCCTGAAGCCGTCCGAGCTGACGCCGCTGACGGGACGCTTCGTCGAGGAGCTCTTCCGGCGGGCGGGCGCGCCGGTCGGGCTGGTGCGCGTCGTGCAAGGCCCGGGCGAGACGATCGGCGACGCTCTCGTGCGCCAGCGCGGGATCCACAAGCTCGTCTTCACCGGCTCCGCGGACGCGGGGCGCAGCGTGGCCGCCCGGGCGGCGCAGCGCCTCTGCCCGATCACGCTCGAGCTCGGGGGCAAGGACCCCATGCTCGTCCTCGACGACGCCGACCTTTGCCGCGCGATCGAGGGTGCGCTGTGGGCGTCGTTCGCGAACTGCGGGCAGGTGTGTTCGGGCGTCGAGCGCATCTACGTCGCACGGGCGCTCTACGAGCCGTTCGTCTCCGGTCTCGGCGAGCGCGCCGGCGCCCTCCGGATCGGGCGGGGCGACGATCCCCGCACCGATCTCGGACCGCTCGTGACCGAGCAGCAGCGGGTCAGGGTAGAGGCTCTGATCGCCGACGCGGTCGCATGCGGCGCCGAGGTCGTCGCCGGCGGAGGCCGCCCCGACATCGGCCTGCCCGGGTGGTTCCACGAGCCGACCGTGCTTGCCGGTGAGCCTGCTTCCGCCCTGATCCGTAGCGAGGAGGCGTTTGGCCCGGTTGTCACGGTTGTCATGATAGACAACGACGAGGACGGCATTCGCCGGGCGAACGACTCCCGCCACGGGCTCGGCGCGAGCGTCTGGACGCGCGACCGCGACCGCGGACGCCGGGTCGCCGAGCGCATCGAGGCGGGATCGGTGTGGGTCAACGACCACGCGTACTCGTACGGGCTGGGCCAGGCGCCGTGGGGCGGGAGGAAGGAGTCGGGGATCGGGCGCACCCACTCGAAGCACGGGCTCTACGCCATGTCCCAGCTCAAGTACACCGACGCGGACGGCGGGCGGCTCACCCCTCCCTGGTGGTATCCCTATTCGGACATGGTCGTCGACGGCTTCCGTGGTGCGCTGGGCGTCCTCTACGGCGACGGCGTCGCCGCGCGCCTCGCAGCAGTGCGCCGGCACCGGCGCGGATTGCTGGAGCTCGGCAAGCGGGCGCTGCGCGGATGACCGACCTCTCGCACGTCGACGAGACCGGAGCCGTGCGGATGGTCGACGTCGGCCACAAGCCGCTCTCCCGACGCCGCGCCGTCGCACGCGCGACCGTGGAGATGGCGCCGGAGACGGTCTCTCGCCTTCGCGAGCTGCCGAAGGGCGACGCGCTCACGACGGCTCAGCTCGCGGGGATCATGGCGGCCAAGCGCACGAGCGACCTGATCCCGCTCTGCCATCCGCTCCCGCTCTCTGTCGTGGACGTGCAGCTCCACGTGAGCGCAGCGGGGGTCGAGATCGAGGCGGTCGCCGAGACGACGGCGCAGACGGGCGTCGAGATGGAGGCGCTCACCGCGGCGGGCGTTGCCGCTCTGACCGTGTACGACATGGCCAAGGCGATCGACAAGGCGATGACCATCACGGGGCTCACTCTCATCGAGAAGACGAAGGCCGAGATCTGAGTGAGAGCAGCGGTGCTGACGGTCTCGGACGGCGTCCACCACGGGACACGCGAGGACCTGAGCGGCGACACGCTCGACGGCTTGCTGCGCGCCGAGGGCTTCGAGGTCGCCCGCCGCGTCGTCCCCGACGAGCGAGAGGACATCGCAGGCGCGATCGCCGAGCTCGCCGCGGGCGCGTCGCTCGTCCTCACGACCGGAGGCACGGGATTCGCACCCCGGGACGTCACCCCCGAGGCGACACGGGCCGTGATCGACCGCGAGGCCCCCGGGATCGCCGAGGCGATCAGGGCCGATGCCCTGGCGAAGACGCCGCACGCGCTCCTCTCCCGCGGCGTCGCCGGACTCCGCGGCGCGACCCTGATCGTCAACCTGCCCGGCTCACCGGGAGGATGCCGCGACGGCTTCGCGGTGATCCTGCCCGCTCTCGTGCACGGGCTCGAGCTCGCGGCGGGAGACCAGGGCTCACGCCATCGGCAGACATGAGCACGGCGGCGGCATCGCTCCCGCGGCGCTTCGCGTCGCTCGTACGGTTGGAGCACACGGTCTTCGCCCTCCCGTTCGCCTATGTCGGTGCCTTTCTCGCGGTCGACGGCTTCCCGGGCTGGGGCAACCTGCTCTGGATCACGGTTGCGATGGTGGGCGCGCGGACGCTCGCAATGGGGCTGAACAGGCTGATCGACGCCGGCATCGACGCGCGCAATCCGCGGACCGCGTCACGCGAGCTCCCGGCGGGAACGCTCACACGAGGGCAGGTGTGGGCGTTGTGCGCAACGGCGTTCGTCGTCTACCTCGTCGCCGTCCTCCAGCTCGACCCCGTCGTGCGCGTGCTGTGGCCGATCCCCGTCGCGCTCTTCGTCATCTATCCGTACCTCAAGCGCGTCACATGGCTCTGTCACCTGTGGCTCGGCGCCTGCACGGGCCTCGCGCCCCTCGGCGCCTGGATCGCCGTCACGGGAGAGGCGCCGTGGGAGGCATGGGCGCTCTTCGCCGCCCAGGGCCTGTGGGTCGCCGGCTTCGATCTCTTCTACGCGCTGTTCGACGTCGAGCACGACCGCACGGAAGGGCTGCACTCGTGGGCGACCCGGTTCGACGAGCGAGGGGTCTTCGCCGGTGCCCGGTGCTGCCACGCGCTCAGCGTCGCCCTGCTGGCTGCGGCCGGGCCAGGGCTTGCCGCCGGCTTCCTCTACTGGGCGGGCCTCGCCGTCGTCGCGGTGCTGCTCCTCTACGAGCACACGATCGTGCGACCGGGAGACCTGCGCCGGCTCGATGCCGCGTTCTTCACGGTCAACGGCGTGATCAGCGTCGCCTTCTTCGTCTTCGTCGCGCTCGACACGCTCCTCTGACCGGCGGCCACGAGCGGCCTACGTCGCCTCCGGCAGTCCGCCCGGCGAGAACCGGGCGCACTCTCGGCACTCTGTCGCAACGGGATCGTGGCTACCGTGACACCAGGGCACCACGGGTGCCCCCGGGGGCGGTTGGCGAAACGGAGGCGTGCACGGTGATACGGGCAGTCGGCGTCGAGAAGCGATACGGGCGCAAGCGGGCGCTTCGCGGCGTCTCGTTCGAGCTCGCCCGCAGTGGCTTCCTCCTCCTGACAGGAGCCAACGGCTCCGGCAAGACCACCCTGCTGCGGCTCGTCGCCGGCCTCGCGGAACCGTCTCGGGGCACGCTCGAGATCGACGCCGAGCGCGGCGATCTCGGCTATCTCGGCCACGAGCCGCTCCTCTACCGCAATCTCACGGCGCTCGAGAACCTCGACCTCTTCGGTCGTCTCTACCGTGTTCCGGAGCGCCGCGAGCGGGCGGGGATGCTGCTCGAGCGGTTCGGGCTCTGGGATGCGCGCGGCGAGCGTGTTGCGGCCTACTCCCGGGGGATGACCCAGCGGCTCGCCCTCTGTCGCGCCCTGCTCCACGACCCGGGCCTGCTCGTACTCGACGAGCCGTTCACGGCGCTCGACGAGGAAGGTGCAGCCTTGCTCGACCGCGAGCTGCAGGCGATCGCCGGCGAGCGCACCGTGCTTCTCGCCACCCATGACCCGCAGCGTGTCTCCGCGCTCGCGACACAGCGGCTGGCGCTCGCATGATCGGGTACCTCGCAGACGTCTCCGCGCTCGCGCGCAAGGATCTCCGGCTCGAGCTGCGAGCCAAGGACACCCTTCCCGCGATGCTCCTGTTCGTCCTCTCGACCCTCGTCGTCTTCCACTTCGCCCTCCCGAAGGGGACGAGCGAGGATGCTGCGTACGGGCTTCTCTGGGTGGCGATCGTCTTCACCGCGCTGCTCGGCCTGGCGCGTGCCTGGTCGCCCGAGGGCGAGGCCGGCGCCCTCGACGCCCTCGTGCTCGCGCCGTGCGACCGGAGCGCGATCTGGCTCGGCAAGACGCTCGCGACGCTTGCGTTCCTGGCCGCGGCCGAGGTCGTGGCACTGCCCGCGTTCGCGCTCTTCTTCGCGCCGCTCGACGGAGCTGCCTTGGCGGGTGTCCTGCTCGCGAGTCTCGGGATCTGCGTCGTCGGCTCGCTGCTGTCGGCGATGGCCGCCGCGAGTCGCGGCCGCGAGGTGATCCTGCCGCTGCTTCTCCTGCCGCTCTCGATCCCGCTCGTCGTGGGAGGTGTCGGGGCCAGCATCTCGCCGGAGAGCGGCAGGTATCTGCTCTTCCTCGGCCTCTACGATGCCGTCTTCGCGATACTCTCGTGGGCCTCTTTTGAATACGTCGTCACGGAATAGCGCTCTGCCTGCGCTGGCGCTCGGCGCCGTCGCGCTGATGGCTGCCGCCGTCGCGATGGTGTTCTTCGTCGCGCCCGAGGACGCCGACCAGGGCATCTCCCAGAAGATCTTCTACTTCCACGTGCCCATCGCCCTCACCGCCTACGCGTGCTTCGGCCTGGGGGCCTGGAAGGCGTTGCGGCTGCTCTGGGTCGGCGGCGAGCGCCGCGACCTCGAGAGCTACACCGCCATCCACCAGGGGACGATCTTCGGAGCGCTGACGCTGGTCACCGGATCGATCTGGGCGAAGGCGTCATGGGGGGTGTGGTGGAGCTGGGGGTCGAACCAGCTCGTCCTCTTCCTCGTCCTCTTCCTCTTCTACTGCGCCTACTTCATGTTGCGGTTCTCGCTCGAGGAAGGCCCGCGCCGCGAGCGCACCTCGGCCGTCTACGCCCTGTTCGGCGTGGCGCTGATCCCGGTCAGCTTCTTCGCCATTCGGCTCGCCAACGACTTCATCCACCCGACCGTGTTCACCTCGGCCGGCCCCCAGATGACCGGGACGATGTTCGTGGCGTTCCTCGTCGCATGGGCTGCGATCGTGCTGCTCGCCTACGTCATGTACCGGGTCGAGATCGTCGGCAAGCGCACCGACGCGCACCTGCGCGAGTTGCGGGAGGCGCTGTCGTGAGCCAGGGGGACTACGTGGCGCTCGCCTACGGTGCCGTGCTCGTCTTCGTGCTGCTCTGGGTGGCGATCATCGCCGCCAAGCTCGCGCGGCTCGAGCGGGAGGCCGGAGAGCTCGCAGAGCTCGCGCGAAGCCGCGGGGACGATGGCTGAGCTCCTCGTCTGGCCGGCGCTGATCGCGTACGGCGAGGCCGCCTTCGCCTATGCCGGCGAGCTGCGCGGCCCCGGGCTCGCCGGCAGGCTCGGCACCTGGGGCGTTCGCATCGGGTGGCTCGCGCAGACCGCGCTGCTCGTGGTGCAGGCGATCGACAGCGACGGATTCCCGTGGGGCACCTGGGCGGGAGCGCTCAACCTGTTCGTCTGGCTCGTTGTCGGCGCCTACCTGATCTGGGGGTGCAGGCCGCGTTACCGGCTGCTCGGCCTCGCCGTGATGCCGGTCGCGGCGGCGCTGCTCGTCGCCGCCTGGGCGGGTGGCGGCACCGGAGTCGCGGCCCGTGACGAGCCCGGCGGCTTACTCGTCGTCCACGTCGGCCTCATGCTGGCCGGGTTTGCAGGCCTCACCCTCGCGACAGGGATGGCGGCGCTCTACCTCTGGCAGGAACGGCGCCTCAAGCGCCGCGACGCCGGGCTCCTCCGGCTGCGCGTGCCGCCGCTCGACGTGCTCGACCGTCTCTCCGCGCGCGCGGCCCTCGTCGCGCTCGTCGTGCTCTCCTGCGGGATGGTCGTCGGCCTCGCGAGCTTCGAGCGAGGCGACTTCGACGCCGCCATGGCTGTCACACTGGGGATCTGGGCCGTCGTCGCCACGGGGCTCGTGCTGCGGCGGGAGGTCGGCCTGCGCGGCCGTCGCTTCGCCGTCCTCCTCGTCGCCGTGCTCGCGCTCGTCGCCGTCGTTCTTCCTCTGACCCACTTCGCGTCGTGAAGCTCGCGCTCGTCGGCGTCTCGCACCACCAGGCTCCCGTCGAGCTGCGGGAGCGCGTCGCGGTCGACCTCGACGCGGCGTCGCGCCTCGCGAGCTCGCTCGCAAACGGGTGCGAGGCAGTCGTCCTCTCCACGTGCAACCGCACCGAGCTCTACCTCGCCTGCGAGCACGAGGCGCCGCTCGACGAACGTGGCGGACAGGCGCTCGTCGAGCTCGCCGGCGACGAGGGGGCTGCGCTCGCTCCGGTGCTGTACCGCCTCGGCGACGACAGCGCCGCCCTGCATCTCTTCCGTGTCTCCGCGGGCCTCGACTCGCTCGTTCCCGGCGAGGGCGAGATCCTGGGCCAGGTGCGGGATGCCTTCGAGGTCGGGGCCACGGGGCCGCTGCTCGACCGGCTCTTCCGCCAGGCGCTCTACGCCGGTCGCCGGGCCCGGGTCGAGACGGCGATCGGCGAGAGCCCCGCATCGGTGCCCGCCGCCGCTGCGGCGCTCGCCCAGCAGGTGTTCGGCAGCCTCGACGGCCGGGGCGTGCTCCTCGTCGGGGCGGGCAAGATGAGCGAGCTGACCGCCCGCAACCTGCGCAGTCGCGGGGCAACCATCGCAGCCGTCGCGAACCGCACCCTCGAGCACGGAGAGGAGCTGGCTCGTCAGGTCGGCGCTCGCGCGATCGGCCTCGAGTCCCTTGCCGGGGCCCTCGCCGTCACCGACGTCGTCGTCGCCTCCACCAGCGCGCCCGGCTTCGTCGTCGACGTGGCCGGCGCGGCTGCCGCTCTCCGTGCCCGCAGGGGCCGTCCGATCCTGTTCGTCGACCTCGCGGTGCCGCGCGATGTCGACCCCGCGCTTTCGGGCGTCGACGGCTGCTTCGTGTACGACATCGACGACCTCGAGGCGGTCGTCGAGGCGTCGCTCGCCGGCCGTCGCGCCGAAGCAGTGCGCGCCGAGCGGATCGTTGCCTCCGAGGCGGAGCGGTTCCGCGAGTGGCAGGCGTCGCTTGCTGTCGTTCCCGCGATCGCATCCCTGCGTGCCCGCGCGGAGGAGATCCGTGCCACCGAGCTCGCGAAGGCCGAGGCCCGGCTCGGGCGGCTGCCGGAAGGCGACCGCAAGCTCGTCGAGGCCGTCACGAGCCAGATCGTGGCGAAGCTCCTGCACCTGCCCACGATCCGCATGAAGGAGGCGGCGGCTGCCGCCGACGGGGTGGTCTATGCTGACGTCGTGCGGCACCTGTTCGGGCTGGGCGAGGAGGAGCAACAGTCGTGACCCGACCGTTCCTGATCGGACGCCCGCTGCCGCTCCAGGCGCCGACCGCGTTCGTTCGGATCCGGCGGCGCGGCCGCCTCGTGTGCGGTGAGACCCGGACCGCCTCCCATCGCCGCTGCCGTGCTGCTGCGCGTCGGTTCCCGCGGCAGTAGGCTCGCGCTCACCCAGGCCGAGCGCGCCGCGGACGCGCTGCGCAGGCCCGGAGTCGAGATCGCCCTCGTGCCCATCACCACCGCGGGCGACCGCGACCGCACACGGCCGTTCGGAGAGATCGGCTCGCGCGGGGTCTTCGTCAAGGAGCTCGAGGAGGCACTGCTCGCGGGCAGCATCGACGTTGCCGTGCACTCCGCCAAGGACATGACGGCGAGCGACGCGGCCGGTCTCGTGGTGGGCGCCTACACCGAGCGCGAAGATCCCCGGGACGCCCTGTGCGGCGCCTCCGAGATCCGTCCGGGTATGCGCATCGGCACGGCCTCGGCGCGCCGGCGCGCACAGCTGCTCGCACGCGAGCCGACGCTCTCGATCGAGCCGCTGCGCGGCAACGTCGACACGAGGCTGCGCAAGCGGAGCGAGCGCGGTCTCGACGCGATCGTGCTGGCCGCCTGCGGCCTCGACAGGCTCGGGCTGGGCGGGGAGATCGGGCTCAGGCTCGACCCCGACGTGATGCTGCCGGAGGCCGGACAGGGAGCCCTCGCCCTCCAGGTGCGCGCCGGCGAGGAGCACCTCGTCGCCGGTGTCGACCACGGCGCAACCCGCCGTCGTGTCGAGGCGGAACGCCTCTTCGTCGCGCTCGTCGGCGGGGGATGCCTTGCCCCGGTCGCCGCCCACCATGACGGCACGACGCTGACGGCGCTCGTCGCCGACGACGCCGGCGCCTGGGTCGAGCGGCGCTCGGGTGCCGACCCGGCGGCGCTGGCAGCCGAGCTCGCCGCCTTCGCGCGCGCGTGAGGGTCGTCGTCACGCGTCCGAGCGGGCAGGAGGCGGAGCTCGTGGCACGCCTCGAGGCGCTCGGGCACGAGGTCGTCCGCTGCCCGCTGATCGAGATCGAGCCGCTCGGAGACGACCCCATCGCCGTGGACGGCTACGACTGGGTGATCGTGACGAGCGCGAACGGGGCGCGAGAGCTGCTGCGCCGTGCCGTCGGCCGGCTGCCGCGCGTCGCCGCCATCGGCCCTGCCACGGCGGCGGCGATCGGGGTGGCCGACCTCGTCCCGCGTGTGTCGACCCAGGAGGGGTTGCTGGCCGAGCTGCCGCGGCCCGCGGGGCGGGTGCTGTTCGCCGGCGCCGAGGGGGCGCGGCAACTGCTCGTCACCGAGCTCGGCGCCGACTTCGTGCCGCTCTACCGCACGCACGAGCTGCGGCCGTCCCACGTGCCCGACGGCGACCTGTGCGTGCTCGCATCCGCCTCGGCCGCACGTGCGTTCGGCAGGCTCGGTTCGACGATGCCGGCCGTCTGCATCGGCCCCGAGACGAGCAAGGCCGCGCGGGCAGCCGGCGTCGAGGTCGTCGCCGAGGCGGTCACGCACGACACCGACGGGCTCGTCGACGCCGTCGTACGCGCCGCCACGTCGTAGACTCGGTCATCGGTGTTCATCATGTTCCTCACCGACTTCGGGCTTCAGGACGACTTCGTCGGCACGTGCCACGGTGTCATCAAGCGGATCGCGCCGGAGGCCCAGATCATCGACATCACCCACGGCATCCCGCCCCAGGCGGTGTTGCAGGGGGCGCTCGTGCTCTCGAACACCCTGCCGTACATGCCGGTGGGGGTCCACCTGGCGGTCGTCGACCCCGGCGTCGGCGGCCACCGCCGCGCGCTCGCGCTCCGGGACCGGGAGGGACGGCTGTACGTCGGCCCCGACAACGGCCTGCTGCTGCCGGCAGCGGACCGTGCGGGCATCGAGGAGGCACACGAGCTCGCCAACCCGCTGTACGCGCTCGACACGATCTCGCGCACGTTCCACGGCCGGGACATCTTCGCTCCTGCCGCGGCCCACCTCGTCAGCGGTGTCCCGTTGGCCGAGCTCGGCCCCCCGATCGACCCGACGGCCCTCGTGCGGCTCGATCTGCCCGAGCCGTCCTTCGGCGACGGCGTCGTCGAAGCGACGATGCTCTACGTCGACAGCTTCGGGAACATCGCCCTCAACCTGACCCGTGACGACGTCGAGCGAGCCGGCGTCGTGCCGGGAACGCGTGTCGAGCTCGAGCTGTCCGGCGAGCGCTACTACGCGGTGGCGGCGCGGACGTTCGCCGACGCCGCCACCGGCGACGTGATCCTCTACGAGGACAGCTACCGGAACATGTCGGTGGCCATCTCCGGCGGCAATGCGGCGCAGATGCTGCACGCCGCCGTCGGGAAGCCGCTCCGCATTCGTTTATAGGCAAGCGGAGCTTCGCTGCGCGAAGCCTCAGGAATCCGCTAGCGCGGATTCCTGCCGCGCGAAAACCTCCTAAAGCCGGGAACCTACGGTTCCCTATGAACCCTCCCTTCCAAAGCGGAGAGCGCCTTCCAAAGGGGGAGCGTCGTGGCATGGCCGTTGCCCGTGGGCACGCCGCCGCCGACAGGGAAATTGCGCAGGCAGTGGTGTCGTGAATCCCCTCGCCCCTCCGGTCGGTCTCTCTCCAAACCGAAGGGAGGGGTCACGGGGAACCGTAGGTTCCCGGCTTCAGGGATCTGTGCGCGGCGGAAACCCGCGTGAGCGGGTTTCCGAACTTCGCGAAGCGAAGTCCGCTTGCAAGCGAAGACATGGCGAGGGCCGGACTTGAACCGGCGACACCACGGTTTTCAGCCGTGTGCTCTACCAACTGAGCTACCTCGCCTGGGTGGAGTCCGCCAGTGTAGCTAGGCTCCGGCCCCGTGAACGGCGCGAACGGCACGAGCGTGTCCATCATCGGCGCTCCGCTCGACCTCGGTCAGAGTCGCCGCGGTGTCGACATGGGGCCGTCTGCGATTCGCTACGCAGGGCTCGACGAAAGGCTCTCCGAGATCGGGCACGTCGTCCACGACAGGGGCAACATCGCCACGCCGGAGCCCGAGGCGCTGCCGCTCCAGGACGTGCGCGCCCGCTACCTGCCGGAGATCCTCACTGCGTGTGCCCGTCTCGCCGCGCTCGTCGAAGGTGCCGTTCGCGAGAGGTCGCGTCCGCTCGTGCTCGGGGGCGACCACTCGGTCGCGATCGGGACGCTCTCCGGTCTCGCCGCAGCCGCCGGGCAGACGGGCGGCGTGATCTGGATCGACGCTCACGGCGATCTCAACACCCCGGAGACGAGCCCGTCGGGGAACGTCCACGGCATGCCTCTCGCAGCCGCCCTCGGCCGTTGCGGCGAGCGGTTCGTGCACGACGGGCTGACGTTGCCCGCTGTCGATCCCGCGCGCATCGTGCTCGTGGGCGTCCGCTCGCTCGACGACACGGAGCGCGCCTACCTGCGCGATGCAGAGGTTCGCGTCTTCACGATGAGCGACATCGACCGGATCGGCATCGAGCGGGCGATGCGGGAGGCGCTCGCTCGTGTCGCCGGCCCCGGTTTCGTCCACGTCTCACTCGACCTCGACGCACTCGACCCCGAGGTCGCGCCGGGTGTCGGCACGCCCGTGCGCGGCGGCCTCACCTACCGCGAGGCGCACCTCGCCTGCGAGCTCGTGGCGGAGTCGGGCATCGCCGGCTCGCTGGAGGTCGTCGAGGCGAACCCCATCCTCGACCGGGAGAACGCGACGGCGCTCACCGCCGTCGAGCTCGTCGCGAGCGCGCTCGGCAAGACGATCCTGTAGGGGCGAGGCTGTGCCTCGCCCGTGGGTGCCGGTTGCGTCGTCAGCCCGGGAGCTCTGCCAGCGCCACGCGCGCAAGGCCGGGCACTGCGAGCGACCCGTCCGGCGCCACGTACCGCGCAAGCCGCTCGGCCGCACCCGTTCGGATCGCCTCGATCTGCGCCGACGTCGCCGTCGCCACGGCCTGGGCGAGCATGCGCGAGGTGTCGAGCGTCACGTCCCACCACTCGTCGAGCGACGATGCACGCCAGGTGATCTCGACGTCCTCGACGCCCGTCACTTCCAGTCCCGCGCCCTCGAGCAGCTCTCTCAGCCTCTGGGGGTCGGCGAGACGGAACGGGCCGGGGGCGTCGGGGCCTGGACGGCCGATCATCCCGTGCGCGAGGGCGGCACGACCCGCGGCGGTCATCCAGTCGTTTCGGTCGGGCTCGGCCCAGACGGCAATCGCCGCTCGCGCTCCGGGGCGGAGCACGCGTGCGACCTCGCGCGCCGTCGCCTCGCAGTCGGGGACGAGCATGACGCCGTAGCGGCACAGCACGCCGTCGACGGACGCGTCCGGCAGGTCGATGGCGGCCGCGTCCACAATCCGGTACTCGACGTTGGTGAGGCCGAGCTCGGCACCGCGCCGGCGCGCCGCCGCGACCATCTCGGGCGCCGCGTCGGTGGAGAGCAGCAACCCGCCTGTGCCGAGCCGGCGTGCGGCGAGGAAGCCGGTGTCGCCCGGCCCGGCGGCGAGGTCGAGCACCGTCTCTCCCTCTCGCGGGTCGAGCAGCTCGACCATGCGCTCCGAGACCGGACGGGTCGCCTCCCAGAACAGCTCGCGGCGGCGCTCCCAGCCGGCTGCGACCGAGCGCCAGCCTTCGATCTGTTGCCTGGCGAGCTCGCTCAGGCGGCGGCTCCGGCGAACGCGGGGATGATGTGCTCGCCGTAGGCGGCGAGCGTCTCCTCCTGGCTGTGGGTCATCAGGTAGATGCTGAAGTGGTCGACCCCGATCGACTCGAGCTCCCGCAGCTTCGCGGTCGCCTGCTCGACGTTGCCGAGCACCGAGAAGCGGTCGCAGATCTCGTCCGTGACGAACGCGCCGTGTGCAGCGCCGACGCGCGAGTGGTCGTTGTAGTCGTAGAACTTCCGCGCCTCGACGTAGTCCGTCAACGCCTTCGGGACGACCGAGCCGTCGGTGCCGTAGCGCTCGATCAGGTCGTTCACGTGGTTCGACACCATGGCGGGGAACCAGCGGGTCTGCTCGCGCGCGTCGGCGAGGTCGTCGGAGATGTGACTCGGCGCGCAGACGATGCACTTGAGCGCTGACGGGTCCCGTCCGGCCTCCTCGGCGGCCGCGCGGGCGGTACCCATGATCCACTGGATGATCTCGGGGTCGGCGAGCTGGATGATCACCCCGTCGCCGACCCGCCCGGCAACAGCGAGCGCCTTCGGCCCGTACCCTGCGACCCACATCGGGATCTCGGGCAGCTCCGGCCGCACCCACTTGAGCTGGAGGTCCTTGTCGTTCCAGTGCACCTC
>Ga0153916_10000596_pt1 | contig 24673 bp, 24 predicted proteins | sample Opewatmetagenome_FD_109642 | JGI IMG/M metagenome (GOLD analysis project Ga0153916, IMG submission 109642) | Freshwater wetland microbial communities from Ohio, USA - Open water 3 Core 3 Depth 4 metaG | ecosystem: Environmental > Aquatic > Freshwater > Wetlands | place: USA: Ohio, Lake Erie...
GAAGGACTGGGTTTTCCCCTATTTCCGGGATTTGGGGACTTACATTACGCTGGGCCTTCCCCTAAAAAATTACTATCTCTATTGGATGGGGAACGAGGAGGGAATGCGGATACCCGCCGGCCTGAACATCTTCACGATTTCCGTGCCCGTGGGCTCCCAGCTTCCCCACGCTGTGGGCTGCGCCATGGCCATGAAATACAGGAAGGAGCCGGCGGCCGTTGTCGCCTATTTCGGTGACGGCGCGACCTCGGAAGGAGATTTCAACGAAGCGCTGAACTTTGCCGGGGTATTCAAGACACCGAACGTGTTCATCTGCTTCAATAACCAGTACGCCATCTCCACGCCGGTCCGGCAGCAGACAGCGGCGAAGACGATCGCCGAGAAGGCAGCCGCCTTCGGGTTTGAAGGCGTCAGGGCGGATGGGAACGACGTCCTGGCGATGTACTCACTGACGCTGGAAGCCCTGAAGAAGGCACGGTCGGGAGGCGGACCTACCCTGATCGAAGCGTTCACCTACCGGATGGGCGATCACACGACCTCGGACGACGCCTCCCGGTACCGGGCGGAGGAAGAGGTCAAGGACTGGTCACAGAGGGACCCAATCGAACGTTTCCGGATCTATCTGCGGGAAAAGGGCCTCTGGGATGAGGCCTTCGAAGCGCAGATTCAAAAAGAGGCCGGGGACCTGATCAACAGGGCTGTCGACGAAGCAGAAAACACTCCTCCCCCCCGGCCCGAGGATCTCTTCATCCATACCTATAAGGAGATGACGCCCGAACTCAACAGGCAACTGGCCGAGCTTGGCAACTTCTTGAAGAGAGAACCGAGATGATGCTGAACATGGTCCAGGCGCTCAACCAGGCGATGCATCAGGAAATGGAGAGTGACCCGAGGGTTCTCATCCTCGGCGAAGACATCGGAGTGGACGGGGGTGTTTTCCGTCTGACCGAAGGCCTGCTTGAGAAGTTCGGCAGGGAGCGAGTCGTCGACACGCCGCTGGCCGAATCGGCCATCGTAGGGACTTCTATCGGCCTGGCTGTCGCCGGGCTCCGTCCGATCGCCGAGATTCAGTTCATGGGTTTCATCTACTTGGCGATGAACCAGATCATCGCCCACGCGGCCCGGCTCAGGAACCGGTCACGCGGGCGGTACAGCGTGCCACTTGTCATCCGGACGCCCTACGGAGCCGGGGTTAAAGCCCTGGAGCACCATTCAGAAAGTACGGAAGCGCTTTTCTGCCAAATACCCGGCCTTAAGGTTGTCACGCCCTCCACGCCCTACGATGCCAAGGGCCTGCTGATCGCCGCCATCCGCGACGACGATCCGGTCATCTTTCTCGAGCCCACCAAGATCTACCGGGCCGGGCGTCAAGAGGTGCCCGAAGATCCGTATGAAGTCCCGCTCGGCAAAGCGAAGATCGTCCGCGAGGGCGAAGGCATAAGTGTCGTCGCCTGGGGGGCCATGATCCCGGTTGTCGAACAGGCCGCGGAGATCGTGGCGAAAGACGGGATCTTCCCCGAGGTCATCGACCTCAGGACGCTGTCACCGCTCGACCGGGATACGGTCCTGGAATCCGTCAAACGGAACGGACGGCTCCTCATCGTCCATGAGGCTCCCCAGACCTGCGGCCTGGGCGCCGAGATCGCCGCCTTTGTCGCCGAGAGGGCTATGTTCCAGCTGGAAGCACCCATAGGACGCGTCACGGGTCAGGACATCACCATTCCTCTGGCTAAGGGTGAAGACATCTATTACCCGAGTCCCGAGCGCGTGGTCCGGGGAATAAAAACGATCCTGGAGTGATAGACATGGTCAGGCAATTCAAGTTTCCGGATGTTGGCGAGGGGATCACCGAAGGCGAGATCGTCCGCTGGCTGGTCAAAGAAGGGGACGGGGTCAAAGAAGACCAAACGCTGGCCGAGATCGAAACCGACAAGGCCGTGGTCGAGATGCCTTCTCCCTATAGTGGAACGGTCCTCAAGATTCACGCCAAAGAAAAGGAACTCGTCAAAGTCGGGCAAATCCTGGTGACGATCGGCGAGAAGGGGGAAGCGGTCCCTGAAGAGGTGGCCGGAGCGGAGGCGCAAGCAAGACCGGCGCCAGCCGTCGGGCCTTCCGTCGTCGGGGTCGTTCCTGAAAGCCGGGAGGAGATCCGGCAGATATTGGCCGCTCCAAAAGTCCGCAGGCTTGCCGCTGAACTTGGAGTGGATATCAAGAGGATCAAGGGTACGGGCTCTCAGGGACGGATCACCGAGGAGGATGTCCAAGCCGCCAAGACGGTGGCGGCAGGCCCGAAAGAGGAGAAGAAACCGGCCTTCAAGATCAAAGAAAAATTCGATTTTTACGGCGAATTGGAGAGGATACCTCTCCGCGGGGTCAGGCGGGCGACGGCCAAGAGGATGCATCAATCTGTTTCCACGGCCGCACATGTCACCCATTTCGACGAGGCCGATGTCACCGAGCTCGCGAAGGTTAGAGAGGAGATCAAGCCTCAGGCCGCTGAAAAGGGCGTCAAGATGACCTATCTGCCCCTCATCATCAAGGCCCTCCTGGCCGCCCTCCAGACCCATCCCCTCCTTAACGCGACTCTGTCCGATGAGGATGAAGAGATCATCGTCAAAAAGTACTACAACTTCGGGATAGCTGTTGATGTGCCGGACGGACTGATCGTCCCCGTGGTGAAGGGTGTGGAACAAAAATCAATTTTCGAGCTGGCCGGCGAAATCCAGACCCTGGCCGAGGCCGCAAAGAAGAGGACTCTGGACCTCGCGGATCTCAAGGGAGGAACGTTCTCAATTACCAACGTCGGAGGGATAGGCGGCGAGGCCGCCACACCGATCATCAACTACCCTGAGGTCGCCATCCTGGCCACTTTGAAGATCAAGGAACGCGCACGGGTGAAAAGCGGCCAGCTCACCGCGGTCAAAACCCTTCCCCTCTGCCTATCGTTTGACCACCGGGTGATCGACGGCGCGGAGGCGGCCCGGTTCATGAACGACCTCGTGGCCAAGCTGGAGGATGCGGATTTCCTGAGGCGTGCGGCGCATAGTCTCCCGGAGCCCGCTGTGCTATAATACGCGTCTTTGCGAGGCCGACTCCAAGGACGATTGACGGATCCATGATCCCTTCATCCAGAGGCGAAGAAGTATAGCCCCGTGTTCCGAATCGACCGACATCCCATCCTGCCCATCCCGGCCCGGGCTGACCTTCCTTTCCTCTGGGAAGGAAGGACACTCACAGCACGGGAGGGAGAGACGATTTCCTCGGCCCTCTTCGCCAACGGCGTCAGGATTTTCGGCCATCACCCCAAGGACGGCGCCGCCCAAGGCATATTCTGCGCCAACGGGCAGTGCTCCCAGTGTCTGGTCCTAGCCGACGGCATCCCGGTGAAATCCTGCATGGAACTTATCCGGCCAGGTCTCCGCGTGGAGCCTGTGGAAGGGCTTCCGGTCCTGCCAGGCGTCAACGCGGCAAAGGACCTGTCCTCCCTGTTCAGAAATATCGAGGAGGTCCGAGTCCCCGTTCTGATCATCGGCGGGGGACCGGCCGGCCTGTCGGCCGCGATCGAGCTCGGCAAGCTCGGGGTTGAAACCCTCGTCATCGACGACAAGCACCGTCTCGGCGGGAAACTGGTCCTCCAGACCCATCGCTTTTTTGGCTCCATTGAGGCCGTGTATGCGGGCACCCGGGGCATCGATATCGCCACCCGGCTCGAACACGATGTCCGGTCCTTTCCCAGCCTTCGCGTCTGGCTCCAGGCCGCGGCGGTGGCCGTCTACTGCGACAAGAAGGTCGGTGTCCTCATCGAGGGACGAAAATATGTCCTCGTCTCGCCCGAGGTCCTGCTCGTCGCCGCCGGCGCCCGCGAAAAGAACTTGGCCTTCCCTGGGAACACGTTGCCCGGGGTATACGGCGCCGGGGCTTTCCAGACGCTGGTTAACCGCGACCTGGTCAAACCCACTGGCCGCCTCTTCATCGTCGGCGGCGGGAATGTCGGACTCATCGCAGGCTACCACGCTCTCCAGGCAGGGATTGCGGTCATCGGCCTCGTCGAGGTCATGCCAGAATGCGGCGGGTACAAGGTCCACCGGGATAAGCTCGCCCGTCTGGGCGTTCCCATCTTCACATCGCATACGGTGCTCAGCGCCAACGGGACGGAACGCGTCGAATCCGTGACAGTAGCCCATGTTGACGAGCGCTTCCGGCCCGTCCCGGGTACAGAAAAATCATTTGCCTGCGATACGCTCCTCATCGCCGTCGGCCTCGACCCGGTCAATGAGTTCTACGAAAAAGCCCGCGAGTTCGGGATGGCGGCCTTCGCGGCAGGCGACGCGGAGGAGATCGCTGAGGCTTCGGCCGCCATTTTCTCGGGAAAGATCCGGGGGCTCGAAGTCGCCCGGGCGCTGGGACACGCCGTCGGGGAGATTTCCGAAGAGTGGTACAAGACGGCCGAGATCCTGAAGTCTAAGCCGGGGAAAACCTTGCCCGAGACGGTTCCGGCCGGCGAAGGCGGCGTCTTCCCAGTTCTGCACTGCAACCAGGAAATCCCCTGCGACCCTTGTGCTGCCGTTTGCCCCAGCGGCCTCATCCAGATCGACCGGACCGATATCCGGATGCTGCCCTCGTTTTTATCAAGTAAGGACGGCAAGGGCTGCACTGGCTGCGAGAGATGCGTGGCCATCTGCCCCGGCTTGGCCATCACCATGGTCGATTTCCGCAAGGACCTGGAGTTCCCGACCGTGGCCATCCCCCTCGAGTTCCTCAAGGAGACACTCCAAGCCGGAGACTCGGTCGTCGTCGAGGACACGGAGGGTCAGGCCTTGGGCCGAGTCGAGGTCGCCGCGGTCAAGGCGATCAAAGCCAATGACCGCACAGTGATCATCAAAGTCCGGGCCCCCAGGGAATATGCCAAGAAAATCTCCGGCATCCGCCTCCAACCAGAGCTGGAGAGTGACACCCTGGAGCGCTACGTTCAGAGGACGGACGACGACACGATCATCTGTCGCTGCGAGCGGGTCACGATCGGTGAGATCCGGAAGCTCATCCGCGAAGGATCGCGGGACATCAACGAAATCAAGGCCCTGACGAGGACCGGCATGGGGTCCTGCGGGGCCAAAACCTGCACCCCGCTGATCCATCGCTTGTTCCGGGAGGAAGGAGTCCCGGAGTCCGAAATCATCGACCAGCCGAAGAGACCCCTGTTCATTGAAGTCCCCCTCGGTGTCTTCGCCGGCCTCCCTGGCAAGAAGGAGAAAGACGGTGACGGAGCGTAATTCTTTCGACGTCATCGTCATCGGAGCAGGAAGCGTCGGAACACCCGCGGCCCTCTACCTGGCCGAGGCCGGTCTCCGGACCCTCGTCCTCGACGAGCTCCCGAGCGTCGGCCAGGGATCGAACAAGCGGGCTATCGGCGGCCTCCGGGCAACCCATTCCGACGCGGCCAAGATCCGCGTGTCCCTCCGCAGCCTGGATGTCTTCGCTACTTGGGAAGAGAGGTATAGGGACAAGATTGAATGGCACAAAGGCGGCTATTCGTTCGTCGCCTACCGCGAGGAAGAGGAAAAAAACCTAAAAAGGCTTCTCCCCTACCAGAAATCCCACGGACTCCGGATCGACTGGCTGGACAGGAAAGAGCTCCTCGAGGCCGCGCCCGACCTCAATCCGAATGGCCTCATCGGCGGGACGCTGGCGCCCGACGACGGCAATGCCTCTCCGCTTCTCGCTATCCATGCTTTTTACCGAAGGGCCAAGAGCCTCGGCGCCGCATTTCGGTTCAACGAAAAGGTAACGGGTCTGATCATGGCCGGCGGCCGGGTGACCGGTGTCCGGACGGACGCGGGGGAATACGGGTCCGCAGCCGTCATCAACGCGGCCGGCTCTCTCGGCGCAGAGGTGGCCCGCCTGGCCGGTCTCGACGTCCCCGTACGTCCGGACTCGCACGAGGGGGCCGTCACCGAGGCCGTGGCCCGGTTTCTCGAACCTATGATCGTCGACATCCGTCCCGTTGCGGGTTCGGCCAATTATTACTTCTACCAGCACGATACCGGTCAAGTCATTTTCTGCATAACTCCGAGTCCACCGATTTGGGGCCTGGATATAAGGGAGACGAGCTCCTTCCTGCCCCTGGTGGCTAAGCGGATGGTCGAGATCATCCCCCGCCTTAAGAATCTCAGGGTTAGACGGACATGGCGCGGGCTTTATCCCATGACCCCGGACGGCCTGCCCATCGTCGGGGAGACGAAAGAAGTTCCGGGCTTCATTCTTGCCGTGGGCATGTGCGGGCAGGGGTTCATGCTCGGCCCCGGCCTGGGCCAGCTCTTGGCGCGACTTATCCAAGGGAAGCTTACTGCTGAGGATAGAGATACCCTCACCTATTTCAGCCCCCACCGGAAGTTCAGGGGCCAGGAAATGCTGGGCTGAAAAGAATGGGCCCGGAAACCCTCAGAAAATAATCAGCCTCTTTTCTTGCTGCCCCGAGTTGCAGCCTGTCCGGAGGGCTCGGTCAGTTTGTTGAGGTCGAAAAGGCGTTCGGCCTCCGCCCGGTTTAAGATTCCCTTTTCCCCAGCGATCGCCCGGATCGTTCTGTCCCGCTTCCAAGCTTCCCTGGCAATCTCGGCGGCCCTGGCGTATCCGAGCAAAGGGGAAAGCGCAGTGGCCAAGCCCAGGCTTTTTTCGGCGTATTCCCGACATCGCCTCTCATCCACTCTGATTCCCTCCACGCATTTCGTCCTGACCTGCTCGACAGCGTTTCCCATAATCTCGATCATCAGGTGAAGGTTGAAGGCGACAACGGGCATCATGACGTTGAGCTCGAGCTGGCCGGCCTGGGCCGCCCCTGCCAGCGCCAGGTCGCAGCCGATCACCTGATAACAGACCATGTTCATCATCTCGAGCATCGACGGGTTGACCTTGCCGGGCATGATGGATGAGCCGGGCGCGATGGCCGGGATCGAGATCTCGGCCAGCCCCGTTCGCGGACCCGAAGCGAGAAGCCGGAGATCGTTGGCGATCCGGTTGAGTTCAACGGCCAACCCGCGCAGCGCCGCAGAGACCTCGACGAACGGCCGCAGGCTTTGCATCGCTTCCATCAGGTCATCAGCCGGCCTGAGTTTCAGCCCGGTCATCTTGGCAAGAGAGCGGACTGCTCTCACCCTATAGCCGGGCGCCGTGTTGAGCCCGGTTCCAACGGCGCTGCCCCCTATTCCGAGTTCAAGCAAGGAACGGCCCGCCCTCTCGGCGAATTTTCCGCACAGGCCCAGTGCCCTGGAATAGGCCAAGAACTCCCCCCCTATCCGGACCGGAGCGGCATCCTGAAGGTGCGTCCTTCCGGACTTCACGACATGATCGAACTCCTCCGCTTTTTCCCGGAAACTGGCCTCGAGTTTTTTCAGCTTTGGCAAGAGATGATTCCGCAGCAGAACCGCTGCCGCCAGGCGGATGGCCGTCGGATAGATATCATTGGTGCTCTGCCCCAAGTTGACGTGGTCGTTGGGATGAATGAGACGGTAGTCTCCCCTTCTCCCCCCCAAGATCTCTTCTGCCCGGTTGGCGATCACCTCGTTGACATTCATGTGGAAAGAGGTTCCGGCTCCCATCTGAAAAACGTCGACGATGAACTGATCGGCGAGTTTTCCCTTGATGATCTCATCGCAGGCGCAGACGATCGCGGCTGACCGTCTCTCGTCCAGGCGGCCGAGCCCTCTGTTGGCTAGCGCTGCGGCTTTCTTGATCATGGCCGTCGTCCTGACCATTTCCGGATGCGCCCTCAGCCCGCTTATGGGGAAATTTTGCGCTGCCCGGACAGTCTGGATCCCGTAATAAGCACTGACCGGAACCTGGACTTTTCCCAAGAAATCCTTTTCCCACCTGGTCTCCCGATTGCTCGTGTTCCTGTCCATGAGCCCAGCTCTCCTTGGCGGATCGACTCCGGGGGATTCGCCTCATCCTCCCGAGGTCCGCCCGCGATAAAGGTTTCCCGTCTGCTTCTATTTGATCTGGACGATCTTGTTGCCTGCCCCCAGGAGCAGGATCTTGGGCACGAATAGCCCGGCTTCCTCCTCTTCCAGGATTACATAGGAGACGACGATCAGTGTGTCGCCGACCTTGGCCCGGCGGGCTGCCGCCCCGAACACGCCGACTCTCCCCGGGCCCTTCTCTCCCTTGATGAGGTAAGTCGAGAACCGTTCCCCGTTGGAGACATTGTAGACATGGACTTTTTCATAGGGCAGCATATCAGCCGCTGTCATCAGTTCCTCGTCAAGCGACAGGCTCCCCTCATAATCAATATTGGTTTCCGTTACCCGGGCGTGATGGATCTTGGCTTTGAGCATGATCCTTCTCATCTCGCCTCCCTCGTCTTTCCCAGGATGATATTGTCGATCAACCTCGTCCGTCCAATATATACTGCCAGCGCTATGAGCGTTTCTCCTTCGATCCGCTCCACCGGCTCGAGAGAGCTCGGGTCGACGATCTCGGCGTAATCCAGCTTGACCAAAGGCTCAGAGGCAAGAGTCCTCAAGAGTCGCTCCCGGATCGGCGAGGCGGCCCTTTCCCCTTTCTCATAGAGCTGCCGGGCTTCCTTAAGGCTGCGGGATAGAACGAGGGCGGCCCGGCGCTCGTCGGAGCTCAAGTAGGCGTTCCGGGAGCTCATCGCCAGGCCATCCGGCTCCCGGATGATCGGCAGCGCTCTGATTTCGACGTCCATGTTCAGGTCCGTTGCCATTCTCCGGAGGACGACGACCTGCTGCGCATCTTTCTGCCCGAAGAAGGCCCAATCCGGCCGGACGATAAGGAATAGCTTGAGGACGACGGTTGCCACCCCCCTGAAATGTCCGGGCCGCGAACGCCCGCAGAGCTTTTCTTGGAGCCCGGCGACCTCGACCGAGGTGCTGTATCCTGGGGGGTACATCTCCAGGTCCTCCGGGAGGAAGAGGATATCGGCTCCCTCCGCTTCCAGCCGCGCCGCATCCCGGTCCGGGTCCCTGGGGTAGCGGCGGAAATCCTCCTGGAGACCGAACTGCAGGGGGTTGACAAAGATGCTGACCACGGTTATGTCCGCGCTCCTCCGGCACTCCCGCACCAGACTCAGATGGCCTTCATGGAGGGCCCCCATCGTCGGGACGAACCCGATGGTCCGTCCCTGAGCCCGTAGCCCGGCAACAGCTGCTTTCATCCCGGAAATCGCGGTCACGGTCCTCATTTTGTGATCGGCTTCTTCCGGTGAAAGGAATGAATGTCGTCCGGGAAGGCCCCTCTTCTGACGTCTTCGGAGTATTCCTTGACCGCCTCGCCGATGACCGACTGGAGGTCGGCATATCTCTTGACGAATTTCGGGATGTACCCCGTCGAGTATCCTACCAGATCATGGAAAACGAGGATCTGGCCGTCACAATGCGGCCCCGCCCCTATGCCGATGGTCGGGACCTTCAGCTTCGCGGTGATCCTCCCGGCCAGGTCCTGAGGGATACACTCCAGGATGACGGCGAAGACCCCCGCCCGCTCCAGGTCCTGAGCCCCGGCGCAAATCTTTCGGGCCTCCTCGGAGTCCTTTCCCCTGACTTTGAATTGGCCCAGGTGATGGATGGACTGGGGCGTCAACCCAACATGCCCCATGACCGGGATCTCGGCTTCGACCATGCCCTCGATGAGCCTCAGCCTCCTCTTGGAGGCGCCCTCGATCTTGACCCCCTTGGCGCCGGCTTCCTTGAGGAATCGGGAGGCGTTGGCGATGGTGAGGTGCTCTGTCTGGTGAAAGGAGAAATAGGGCATATCGCCGATGACCAGGGCTCGCCGCGTCGCCCTGGTGACGGCTTTGGTGTGATGGATCATCTCATCCATCGTCACCGGGATGGTGTCTTTGTAACCGAGCACGACCATGCCCAGGGAATCGCCCACCAGCACAAGGTCAATGCCGGCCTCATCCAAAATCAGTGCGGTGGGGAAATCGTAGGCGGTCAGAGCGACGATCTTTTCCCCTGTCGTTTTTTTCTTGAGGAGCTGCGGAATGGTCACCGCTGCGTCGGCTGTCTCGGGCATCTGCGTTCCTTTCTCCCCATCCCGCCTCAACCGCGGGATTGAGGTAAAGTCATATTCTCACAACTTCTATTATATCGATTTCTTGCGGGAATCCCTATGGGCATAGCTCTCCGGCACGTAGTACAGGTGACCCTTTTTCACCTGGCCGATCTTGGCGATGATGTCGGCGATCTCTTCTTCCCTGGTCAGGTCGAGGTCGTCGGCCTTGACGACCAGCAAGGGCGCCGCCTGGAAGTTGAAGAAAAAATAATCGAACGCCTCCACCAGATCACCCAGGTATTTCTCTGAAATGCTCTTCTCCATGCTGTCCCCGTCTTTGGCGATCCGCTTGAGGACGGTGGGGAGGGAGATCTGAAGATAGACCACTAGGTCGGGCCGGGGAAGCCTCTCCGCAAAGATCCCGAAAATCCGGTCATAGACAATGAGTTCTTCGTCGCTGAGCGTCTGGTAGGCGAAGACCTTGTCCTTCTCGAAGAGATAGTCGCATATAATCCTCTCCTCGAACAGGTCCCGCTGGGAAAGCCGGAGCTGCTGGTGGTAGCGGTTGACCAGGAAGACAAGCTGAGCGAGGAAAGAGGCCCCTTCCTTTTCATCATAGAAATCCTTTAGGTAAGGATTATCGGTTCGGTCCAGGACGACCCGGCCGCCGATCAGAGAAGCCAGGACCTGGGCCAGTCTTGTTTTCTGAGATCTTGGCACGCCCTCTATCGCGATGTGCTGGAAGGGTAGGTCGGCCTTGGTCATCATAGGGGCCGGCATCCAACCGGCGGACTAATTCATACCTGATTGCTCCGGATGAGTCAATCACCCCGGCTTCTTGATTTCCTCAACCGGGATGATGATCCAGGCAATCAAGTAAAAAATGGCCATGGGGACAATCGCCGTGGCGAGCGATATGGCGATAAAGATCAACCGGATAAGGGTAACATCGATATCAAAATAATCCCCCACGCCCGCACAAACACCGCCGAGCATCTTCCGGGCTTGCGAACGATAAAGTCTTTTTTCCATGACCGTCCTCCTCTCTGTTTCTACGCTTTTGCCTGGAAAAGGTTTGGCTCCTCCAAGAGGCTCAGGAGCCCTCTCGTTCTTTTTATAGCACACTACCAGAGTACAATTCAAGCAAGGTGATGCAATGACTATCGCTTCGGTAACATGGCTAAATGATTTGACACGGCAAGGGCTCTTCCCTTGACTAAGGAAGCCTGATATGTTATCCGATATAGGCGCTTGGATATTCGAAGAAGTCGATAAGGAGAAACCCCGCCCATGAAAGGTTGGACCGGTCATCTGCTGAGAATCAACTTATCCACGGGATCCGTAAAAAAGGAAAGCTTTAGCGAGGAATTTGCCAGGACCTGGATCGGGGGTCGGGGATTCGCCCTGAAAATCCTCTGGGACGAGCTCAAACCTGGGATCGACGCCCTGGGTCCAGAGAACAAACTGGTCGTTGCATTGGGGCCGATCGCCGGAATTCCTGCGCCGAATACCGGCAAAACCGTTGTGGCGGCCAAGTCTCCGCTGACCGGAGGCTATGGAGACGGAAACTTGGGGACAAGAGTCACGGTGGAGCTTCGCAAGGCGGGCTATGACGGCCTGATCATCGAGGGACAGGCCCGCTCACCCGTTTATCTCAATATCGTCGACGATCGCGTGGAAATATTGCCGGCCGACGAGATCTGGGGGAAAGGCACTTATGAGACGAATGATTGGCTTTATAAAAAGTACGGGAAGAGCGTGGGAGTCCTGACCATCGGACAGGGCGGTGAGAACAAAGTGCTGTACGCGGTGATCCGGAGCCTGGAAGGCCGGGCTGGAGGCCGTCCTGGGATCGGGGCCGTAATGGGATCAAAGAACCTCAAGGCGATCGTCGTCAAGGGATCGAACGAAATCCCGATGGCCGACCCTCCGGGAATGAAAAAACTCGGCGCAGAAGACCTAAGAAAAGTCGGGGAGATAGACAAGAAAACCGGATGGTCACTTCAGGGAACAACTGGAGTGCTTTCCTGGTGCAATGAAGTTGCGGCGTTGCCGGTCAGAAACATGAGGAAGACATCTCACCCGGATGCCTGGAAGATCGACGGTGAGCGGCTCAACAACGCCCGCATCGCCACCTATGGTTGTCCGAATTGCACCATGCGCTGCGGCATAGCCATTCATGACCACGAAGGCCGCGAATCCGAGCTGGACTATGAAAACGTCGGCATGCTGGGAAGCAACCTCGAAATCTTCGATTTGCCCCAGCTCGCGTCCCTGAACTATCTCTGCGATGATTACGGTCTGGACACGATATCGGCCGGAGGGGTTCTGGGCTTTTACGCCGATGCCATTGACCACGGTGTTATCGAGGGCAACTTCAAATTCGGGGACGCGGAACGAGCCAAGGAGCTCTTGAGGATGACGGCCCACCGGGAAGGAGTGGGGAATTTTTTGGCCGAGGGATCCAGGCGAATGGCCCAAAAAATCGGCCGGGATTCCATGGACTACGCCATTCAGGTCAAAGGGCTGGAATGTTCGGCCTATAACTGCAAGTTCATTCCCGGCATGGCCCTGGCTTTCGCGACCAGCCCGATCGGGGCCCATCATAAAGAATCCTGGGTGATCATGTTCGAGATCACCCAGACCTCGCGGGAATCCTACGGACCGGAGAAGGCCCAAAAGGTCGTCGAATTGCAGAGGATCCGCGGCGGGATCTTCGAATTTATCGTCGCCTGCCGGTTCCCCTGGATCGAACTGGGTTGGGACCTCCAACACTATGCCGACTACTTCAACAAGATCACAGGCCTGAACTGGACCCTCGATGACCTTTTCAAGGTCGGCGACAGGATCTATGCCCTGATGAAACTCTTCTGGCTCCGCGAATTCCCGGATTGGGACAGGGCCAGGGATTATCCTCCAAAGGTCTGGTTTGATCCCTCCAATGCGGATAAAGAAGGCCCAATCGCCGGTCAGGTCCTGGAATGGGACAAGTATGAGAAACTGCTCGATTCTTTCTACGAAATCCGGGGCTGGGACAAGCGCGGGATCCCCACCAGGAAAACAGCCCTCGGATTAGGGCTGGCCAAAGAAGCCGCCGAAGTCGAAAGATTCGCCAAGCTCGAATAGGCCTCCGGAAAGGATCTATTTAGGGAAGATTGCCGGGATGAAAATCAAGGTCAAAGTCATTGGCCCCTTTATCTATCAGGCGGGGTTCAGTGAAAAGGAGCTCGAGCTGGAAAGGCGGATCACTGCCGGTCAGCTCCTTTCTCTTCTCAACCTCCTGGAGGGAAGGCCCAAGATCATGACCCGGAACGGGAAGGCGATAGCCCCAAAAGAAGAGCTCGAAGACGGGGACAGGATCGCCATCTGCCCGCTTTATTCGGGCGGGTGATGGTCCCCCTATCTATTAGGGGGGCGTGACCTCATGCGAGACGGCCACTCCCCTCTTCCTGAGCCCCTCCATAAATGCAGGGAAAAGATCCTGGTCAAAAATCCTTTCTGGGAAGACCACTCCCCTAGTTGAGACTTGGCCTGAAACGATCATCTGGGCGGCTATCGACGCGGGAAAACTCGTCGTCCTGCCCATAGAGGTGTATTTTCTTCCCGGATCGCCGTAGTCAACCATGGAAAAAGTGTGCGTTTGAGGAACCCCTGATCTTTCCCCGCATACAAGGATACGCAACAAGGTCACGTCTTTTTCCTCGCCCAGCTTCATCTTCTCACCGAGAAGAGCCTCCGAAACCTGCCTGGGGATGATGCGCTGGTCCCCGATCTGAACCGGATCGGCGGAAAAAAACCCGCATTCCTGGAGTGTCTTGAACCCCAGAGCATGGCCTCGATGCCGGACCGTTTTCTCGTAAAGATCTCCGTGTATCTTCCCCTTCATCGTATGGAGCAAAGAACTCAGGCCATCCGTAAAAAAGCATTCCATATCGGGGAAATCGGGGGGAAATCCGATGGGTTCAACCTCGGAGAGCGGGGTGACTTCTTCAACTTGGCCGTGTCTAATGATCAGGGCCGGCCTCTGGTAGAAATTGATCAGGCTGTCAAGAGCATAGACGATTCTATAATCGAGAGGAGGCCGCGGACGGACCGGATTCCCGCCGCAAAAAATGAGGGCTTTTTCCGTTTTCTCAAGCAGACGCACTGCCCTCCCTACCAGGACATTGGTGATCCCGGGCGATAAGCCCATTCCCGAGAGGACAGTGACTCCGTTATCCCTCGCTTCTTGATCATAGGACATCCGGGCTAGGCTCGCTTCTCCCGCCAAGTCAACAAAATGAACGCCGCAGCGGACAGCCGCCTCCAGAGTGGGCAGGCTGTGCCTATGCAGGAGAGCATTGAGAACGAGATCTTTCCCCTTAAAGAGCCTTTTTCTCTGCTCCTCATCTTCCATATCCCCCTGCAGGACCTCGAGCCTGGCGCTCGTGATGGACTCCCTGGCTTTCTCCAGTTGATCCCGACTGATATCAAGCAGCGTCACTCGATTTTGGGGGCCGCTTTCGATCAAGTCTTTAGCCAGGACGACCCCCATCTTCCCGGCACCCAGAACAAGGAAATGACTCATCGGGACTCCTTGAACAAAAGCAATGCCCTATTATTCACCTTTGCTTCTTCATTGACAAGGCGAACTGAGCCTGACTATAATTTGCCCAAAAAAGGCACCTGGAGGAATCCCATGGAAGCCCAACCCGTCCTTATCGGCGGCGTCTGGCAAGATGCGCAAGCTCCCCTTGGTTTCTTTACGGCGACGGACCCCGCGACGGAAGAGAGTCTCGAGAAGAGCTATCCCGTCTCGAGTTTTAGCGATATCGATCGCGCTCTCCAGGCTTCGACCAGGACGGCTTCCGAGCTGCGTTCCATTCCTCCCCCAATGATCGCCGGTTTTTTTGATTCCTACGCCGACCGGATCGAGACGAACAAAGAGGCCCTGATCCAAATCGCCTCTCTGGAGACGGCCCTGCCCGGGGAACCGAGACTCGGGTCCGTCGAGCTGCCCCGGACGACCGGTCAGCTGCGCCAGGCTGCGACGGCCTGCCGCGACCGTTCTTGGTGCCGGGCGACAATCGATACAAAGAACAACATCCGCTCCAAACACGGACCACTCGGCGGTCCGGTCATCATCTTCGGCCCGAGCAATTTTCCCTTTGCTTTCAATCCGGTTGCGGGTGGAGATTTTGCCGCTGCGGTAGCTTCTGGAAATCCAGTGATCGCCAAAGCTCACCCGGGTCATCCCGGCACGACCAGGATCTTCGCGGAGATCGCCTTGGATGCCCTCAAAGAAAACCAGCTGCCTCCAGGGGTCGTCCAGCTCCTTTATCACTTCGAGCCGGACGACGGCCTCAAGCTGGCAGCCCACCCCCTGGTCGGAGCGACGGCTTTCACGGGAAGCCGTTCCGCCGGGTTGAGGCTCAAAAAAGCCGCTGATGAAGCGGGTAAACCCGTCTATCTTGAGATGTCGAGCTTGAACCCGGTCATCCTCCTCCCGGGTTCCCTTGAAGAGCGCCCGGAGCAGATCGCTAAAGAGCTTTTCACCTCCTGCACCTTGGGGTCGGGACAATTCTGCACCAAGCCCGGTCTGGTTATCTTGAGAGAGGACCCGCAAGGCGAGGCCTTTTTCCGCAGCACCCTCGGCCTGTTCAGGCAGGCTCCGGCGGGGCATCTGCTCAGCCAAAGCACCCTCGACAGACTGCGCGAGAGCATTGCCAGGATGGCCCTCCGCGGTGCGGCAATCGTCACCGGAAATAGACAGCCGGATGGACCCGGATACCACTTCGAAAACACGCTTCTCCGCGTTTCCGGGCAAGCTTTTTTGGATCACGCCGATGACCTGCAGATCGAGGCGTTTGGAGGCGTCTCTCTCCTTGTCTTTGCCAAGAACAACGAGCAAATGCTCAAGATCGTCGCTTCCCTTGAGGGGAATCTCACCGGCACCATCTACAGCGAGAGTCAGGATAGAGATGACGACCTTTATGGCCAGATCGAACCCCTACTCCGCTTAAAGGTGGGACGCTTGATCAACGATAAAATGCCGACGGGTGTCGCGGTCTCCCCGGCCATGAACCACGGGGGACCTTATCCGGCGACAGGCCATCCGGGCTTCACCTCCGTCGGCATCCCCGCTTCCCTCCTCCGTTTTACGGCGCTCCACTGCTACGATAATGTCCGCCCGCACCGCCTCCCCGAAGAGCTGCAAGACAAAAATCCCACCGGCAGAATGGTTCGCCTCATCGATGGAGAATGGACGCAGCGGGATGTCTAGGGTCCTGAGAGAGAGATCTTATTCGCTTCCACGAACCTGTCGTTTTCCCTGAGTCCTCGCTCTCTTGCTCTTCATTTTGATCAAGAGTTCTAAAGCCAGGTTGGCCTGCATGTTGGCCACGATGCCCACCCGGGGAGCCATCGGGGATATCCGTTCCTGGATTTCCGTTTCTTCGTCACCGCAAATATAGAGATTCCCCACTCTTCTGGTGTGGAGTCTCCTGTTCCTTCCCAGGCCGGCGAGTCCGGAGGCAACGATGATCGGCTTTTGAGGAAAAAGCGAAAGCCAGCTATCGACGAGCATCTGTTTCATTTCTGCCTTATCAAAGGCTTCGATCAGGATATCGGCAGCCCCGAAAATCGACGCGACATTTCCTGGTTCGATCCTGACAAGATGAGTCTGATATTGAGAATACGCCTGGATCCTTTTCAGGTTTTCGAGAAGGGCCTCGACTTTAGGTTTTCCCACCTGGTCACGGAAATAGTATTGCCGGTTGAGGTCAGACGGTTCGACTCGGTCGTGATCGGCGATGATCAGCGTTCCGAGGCCGGCCCTGGCGAGTGAGACCGCGGCGTTGGAACCCAGCCCCCCCGCGCCCGCGATGCCGACTGTGCTTCCTCTGAGTATCGAGAGAACCCGAGGTTCATGCTTGGAAAAAAGACTTTTTTCAAATTCTCTCCCCCCCAGCTCGACCTCCGGTCCTTTCTCCAAGAAATCGGCGATCTCGCGGATCTCACTAAAACGAAAAACCGGCCGCGAAACATCGATGTCAAAGTCAGAAATGACGGCGGCCAGCTCTCCGAGCGGCGTGGTCACCCTCTCCGCCAGCCCTTTCCGCAGGAGTTCCAGCTTGGGGAGATGCGGGATCGTGTGGTGGCCCTCCACCAGAACGATATCCAGGCTCATAAAATGGGAAGTCGCGAACTGGATATCATCGGGTTTAGCGGATGTCCTCAGGAGAGTGGCTTTCTCCTCTGGAGAAACGAGCCCGACGCCGTCCACACCGGCTTCTCTGAATCGCCAGCTGTCCTTGCCTTGATGGTCAAGGTCGAACCCTTGGGAACAATGTTTTATGACGGCCACGGAAAGCTGGCGCCTCTTCAGCTCTGCGACAAGTCGCTCGATCAGCGAAGTCTTGCCGATCCCGCTGGGACCAATGATGGCTGCGATTCTCATGGCAGAAAAAACCTATAACACAGGGAAATCCTCATGTCAAAATCAGACAAGGCAACAAGGACAAGGGGCCGGAAGGAAGTCTTACAGCCCAAGTTCCTGGTCTATCCCCTGCATGGCCGTGAGGCAGATGGAGATGAACTCATCCAAGTCCAGGCCGAGGTTGCGGGATTCTTCGATCTCCTCTCTCCTGGCCCCGCGGGCGAATCTCTTCTCCTTGTAGCGCCTCTTGACGAAATCGAGGTCGATCGCCTTGATCTTCTTCGTGGGGTGCATGAGGGTCGCGGCGATGATCAGCCCGGTCAGAGGGTCGATGGAATAGATCGCCCAATCCATGGCGCTCTCGCAGGGCACCTTGGCGGCATGAGCCTTGACGGCATGAACGACCTGGGGCAGGACGCCCGCGGCCTCGAGAATCTTGACCGTCTCGGTGGTGTGAAGCTCCGGGCTCTTTTCGGTCAGCTCGTAATCCAGATCATGGAGGATCCCGGCCAACCCCCACGGCTCCGGGTCCTGTCCCAGCCTGGCCGCCACGGCTCTCATGCAGGCCTCGACCGAGAGGCAATGTTTGACCAGGTTTCTGTTCTGAAGGTGCTTTTCGAGCAGTTCAAGCGCCTCTTCTCGTTTCATCCTTCGGCTCCTTTCCGGAGGCTTCGGCTCCGGTCCCTATTTCTCTTTTTCTTTCTTGGAGATTTCGAATCGGATCTCTGCTTCTTTAGCCTGTTTCTCGTCGCTGACCCTTACCCCGACGGCAACACTCCCCTCATTGTCGGCGTACCAAACCCAGGAATTCTTTTCCCCCGCCTCCTGGACGACGGACCTCTCCTCTCCCCGGCGAAGGAAGAACTCGTACTTGGGCCGGAAAAAGCCCGCTGCCTCAGCTGTGAAGGTGACCTCTGTCCCAGCCGGTTGCGGAGAGGCGGGCGAGGCAAGGATCTCGACCTTCACTTTTTTCCGAAGAAAAGTGATGGTTTCCCGGTCTGCCGCTGGATCGAGGACTGCGACCGCCACGTTCGGCTCCGCCCAGACCGGATTCGACTTGATCTCCGTCTTAGCCTCGTAACTGCCGACCGCCTTTCCCGACGTCCTTTCGAGCGAAAAAAGGAGGGGCGATCGCGACGTCGCCAGAATTCCCTGGCCTTCAAGCCCAAGCTCAAAGGCGCTCCGCGACGGAGCGATCCACCACCACAGGATGTTCCCGCCCTTCTTATCCAAGGCGTAGAGAACGCTGTTGGAGGCTTGAAAATAGACCCTCTTCTCGTCCGCCCTGGGGGAAACCAGAAGCCTTCCGCCCCCCTTGATCATCCATTTTCTCTTCATGGTCTCCAGGTCATAGCAGTGAAAACCAAAATCGTCCGTGCCGATATACAGTCTGCGTCCGTCGACGAGCGGGGCGGCCGAGATGGCGCTCCCGAGATCAATGGCCTTCCTCTCGGCTCCCTTGGGGCTGAGCAGGTAGACCCATCCGTCACCGCTGCCCAAGATGACCGAGTCCCCGAAGAAAACGGCCGGGGCCGCAACGGCTCCCTTCGTCCGGAAGCGCCAGAGCGGCTCCCCGGTGACCTGGCTCAAGGCGAGAAAGTCATCCCCTCCGGTCCCCAGGTAAACCCTCTCTCCGTCCCGGGAGATCGGGCTGGAGATCTTGTCGGGCAGGCTCGTTTTCCAGACCGTATTCCCCTTCAGGTCATAGCAGAAAACCGTATTTTCCTGGTCCCAGACAAAGAGGCGCTCTGGAGAGAGCAACGGCGGACAGCCAAACGGCGACGGGTTGGTCTGATGCCAAATGAGCTGTTGCGCCGCGACGTCCAGGCAGTACAAATGGCCCGTATCGGTGGAGAAATAGAAACGACCGTCCTCTCCTTTGACCAGGGCGGAATTGATCCTCCCTTCAAAAGCGACCTGGCCGGCTTCTTCCAGGGGAAAGACTATTCCGGCGGGGTAGGATTCGATCTTCGGTCGCACACAGGCGCTGGAAATGGAAAGAAGGAGCGTCAGGAAAAAAACCGAGGCTTTTCTCACTCCTTTCCTCGTCGGGGTCCCCATCATATCATTTTGACCCCCCTCCCTCAATCTTTACTTGGGAGGATTAAGCTGGTATGATTTTCAAAGATACGCGGATGGTGAACTATATCGTTCTCTACAAGATCCGAAAAAGGGTAAAAAAGATCATCAAAGATAAGATCTCAGACGGCGAGCTGGCGACGACGAAGACGTCGTGTCTGGGCTGCCTGGCCGACGATATCAGCTGGGAGATCTATTACTTGATGAAGGAAAAGGAACAAGAAGATCAGGGCTCTTGACCTTCGGTCTTCTTCTCGGGAGATGCTCCCGCCTGAATCCTCTCTTTGACCTTGAGCCACCAGTCGATCCTTTTCTTGATCTCCTTCTCCAGACCCATGTCTCCCGGCGTGTAGTACCGCCTTCCCTTCAACTTCTCGGGGAACGTCTCCATGTCGGTGGTGGCGAGCGCGAAATCGTGGGCATAGGCATAATCTTTGCCGTAGCCGAATTCCTTCATCAGGCGGGTGACGGGGTTGCGTATTTGGAGGGGGACAGGCTCATAGGGACTGGCTTCGACGTCTTTCATGGCTTTGCCGAAGGCGGCATAGGCCCGATTGCTCTTGGGGGCGGAGGCCAGGTAGATGACGGCCTCAGCGAGGGCCAGCTCTCCTTCCGGTGAGCCGAGGAAATCATAGGCCTCTTTGGCGCGGAGGGCGATCGAAAGCGCCTGCGGATCGGCCAGGCCTATGTCCTCGGAGGCGAACCTGACGAGACGGCGGGCGATATAGAGAGGATCCTCTCCCGAAAAAACCATCCGGGCCAGCCAGTAGAGGGATGCGTCCACATCGCTGTTCCGGAGGCTCTTATGCAAAGCCGAGATCAGGTTGAAGTGCTCCTCACCGCTCTTGTCGTAAAGTAAGATCCTCTTTTGGAGGGCTTCCTGGACTTCGTTCTGCCCGATCTTCGGGCCGGAGGATAGATTCGCGGCAATCTCAAGGGAGTTGAGGGCCCTCCGGGCATCGCCGTTGGCATAATCGATGATCAGCTGGCGCGCCGGGTCATCAAGAGCCGTCTTCGGCCTTCCCAGCCCGTGCTCCTCATCAGCCAGCGCCTCATCCAGGATCCGGGAGAGAGCCTCCGCCGAGAGCGGCTCGAGCAGCAGGACTTTGGTGCGGGAGAGGAGGGGAGCGATGACCTCAAAGGAAGGATTTTCCGTTGTCGACCCGAAGAGGACGATGTCTCCCCTCTCGACATAGGGCAGAAAAGCCCCCTGCTGGGCCTTGTTGAAGCGGTGGATTTCGTCGATGAAGATGATCGTCGGCTTGCCGTACATCTTCCGGTGACTTTCTGCCTTGGCCATGACATCTTTGACTTCCTTTATGCTGGAGAGCACGGCGCTGAAAAAAAGGCAAGGCAAATCGAAGTGTTTGGCCAGCATCATCCCCAACGTGGTTTTGCCCGACCCCGGCGGCCCCCAGAATATCAAGGAAACCAAGCGGCCGGATTCGATCAACTGAGAAAGGATCTTCCCTTTTCCGAGGAGATGCTCCTGGCCGTGGAAGCGGTCAAACGAGGTCGGCCTCATCCTCTCGGCCAGGGGTGTCTGACTATCGTTCCGTTCCTTGGGCATTCCAGCTATCGATTATACCATGAAACCGGCTGCCTCCCGGAGCCGCGGCCCCGGACGCTTTCTTCTTGACCGGTCTGGCGAGTCATGCTATTGTTGGGAAATAAACGCCATGAAGAGCGAAAAGGATCCGGGCAAGCTCTTTTACCGGCTGGAAGAGGTCAGTCGGATCTCCGAGCTTGAGCCCAAGGTCATCGAGAGATGGGAAAAGGAATTCCCGTTTCTCCACGCCGGGCAGACGGGCGCCGGCCAAAAGATTTTCCGCCAAAGAGACCTGGACATCATCCTTCGGCTCAAGGAGCTCCTGGTCAAAGAGGGTCTCACCCTCGCCGGGGCTAAGCGCAAAATCCAGGCGGAATTTGAGGGACGGTCGGCGGAACATCTCCACCCGGACCAGCTTAAAAAAGCCCTGGTCGAAGTGCGCGCGGAACTCCAGGACCTCGCGGCCTGGCTTGAAAAAAAGCCCTGAAAACTGTAAAAACAACTGCCGTTTGAGCTATAATGTCAGCCTCTCGATTCGGGACGTGGCGCAGCCTGGTAGCGCACATGCTTGGGGTGCATGGGGTCGGCGGTTCGAATCCGCCCGTCCCGATCTTCTTTCCCCCGACCGGAACGGATCAGCGGGCATTGGGTTGAGCACTGCGGCCTCAGGCCGTCATCACGGATGAAAGGAGAATGCGGCGATGAGTTCGCTTCGAAAACAGAAAACAGCCGGAGAAACCAAAAGCAAGGCCGAGGACCTGATGACTCTGGTCGATTATCAGTCCGGCTCAATCGTCAGCCGGGAGATCATCAGTCAGAAAAAGGGCACGGTCACGCTCTTCGCCTTTGCCGAAGGCCAGGGGCTCAGTGAGCACACCGCACCATTCGACGCCCTTGTCTATGTGATCGACGGGGAGGCGGACATCACGATCTCCGGCCGCGTCCACCGACTGACGGGAGGCCAGATGATCATCATGCCGGCCAATGAGCCTCATGCCTTGAAAGCGCTCAAGAGATTCAAAATGATGCTGGTCATGATCCGCTCCTGAGACGCCAGGCGCCGATGAAACCTCTGGTTCTCCTGACCAACGACGACGGCTACTACGCGGAAGGGATCCTGGCCCTGGCCCGGCATCTCAAGAGAGAGGCCGAAACCGTAATAGTCGCCCCGGACAGAGAAAAGAGCGCCACTTCCCTGTCCCTCACTCTACGCCGTCCTCTCCGCGTGGAAAAGATCAAAAAAGGAGTCTTTGCCGTAGACGGCACCCCGGCAGACTGCGTTTATCTAGCCCTTAAAATGATCCTCCCGAAGAATCCCGAGCTGATCGTTTCGGGCATTAACCGCGGTCCTAACCTGGGCCAACAAGATATTTCCTACTCCGGCACGGTGGCCGCCGCTATCCAGGGGACCTTTCTGGGAATCCCCTCAATCGCTGTCTCCGTCATGCCAGATGTCCGCGGTAGGCATGACTTCAACCTCTCGGCAGGCGTGGTCTTGAAGCTGGCGCTGAGGATCCTCAAGAAGAGATTGCCTCCCGGGCTGACCCTCAACATCAACATTCCCCCCTCTCCGATCAAGGGAGCCAGGATGACCAAACTCGGGGAAAAGCGCTACGATCCAGAAATCGTCGAAAAAAGAGACCCCCGGGACAATATTTATTACTGGATCGGGTCCGGAAAACCCACTCCCATAGGAGACCGGGCCAGCGACGTTTGGTCCGTCGAACACGGTTACCTCTCGGTTACGCCCCTGCACACCGACCTTACGGACTACGCCGCCTTGGCCCATCCCTCCTGGAAAAGGATCGTTCAGGGGTTGGCCTGAAGCCGGGACGTCCGGCGGTGGCGGACGAACTCGATGACGACGGGGATCATCGAGACGATGATGATTCCGATGATGACCAGGCCGAAATTCCTTTTGATGAAGGGGATATTCCCGAAGAAATAGCCGCCGAAAACGAACAGGGCGACCCAACCGATCCCCCCAACGACGTTATAGCTGATGAACTTCCAGTAGCTCATCCGTCCGATACCGGCCACGAAGGGAGCGAATGTCCGGATGATCGGCACGAAGCGGGCGATGATGATGGTCTCAGCTCCATACTTCTCATAGAAGCGGTGGGTCCGCTCCAAGTATTCTTTCTTGAAGAAACGGGACTTTTCCTGCTGGAAGACCTTCGGACCGACGAAGTGGCCGATCCAATAATTGACCGTATCTCCGAGCACGGCCGCAGCGCTGAGGAAGACAAAAACCCAGAGGACGTTGAGCGCTTTGGCCGCGGCGAACGTGCCGGCGGCGAAGAGAAGCGAATCGCCGGGAAGGAACGGGGTTACCACCAATCCCGTCTCCAGGAAGATGATCACAAAGAGGATCAGGTACGTCCAGACTCCGTACGACTGGATGAGGGAGCTTAAGTGCTTGTCGAGATGAAGCACGAAGTCCAGAAGGCGGTAGATCAGGTCCATCTCCACTCTTCAGAGAATGCCCCGCTCGGCTGCTCTGCCCGGAGCGGGAAAGGCCTTAATTAATACACCTGCCGCCGGGTGTCAAGTGTGCCTGATTCTGCTAGAATGGACCCCAGTCGTAAAAAAGAAATGATCGCAGGGAGAAAAATCGACAGGATCGACTCCGCATTGACCCGGCTCCGGGCCCACGAGTCAGATTGCCGGCTGTGTCCGCGGGAGTGCGGGATCGATCGAAGCGCCGGGAAAAAGGGGTTTTGCGGGAGCGGGCCATCTGCCAGCGTGTCCCACGCCCTGCTCCATTTCGGCGAAGAGCCCGTGCTGAGCGGGGAACGCGATCTCGCCGGCACCCAAAGAAAGACCGGCCGCAGGAGCTCCGGGTCGGGCACGATCTTCTTTGCCGGCTGCAACCTCAAGTGCCGTTTCTGTCAGAATTACCAGTTGAGCTGGCTTGGGCAAGGCCGCCCGGTCGGAGACGAGGCCCTGGCCAAGGCGATGCTCGACCTTCAGGAGACCGGCGCGCTTAACATCAACCTGGTCTCCCCCACTCACTTCATCCTGCCCATCCTAAGGGCCCTGCGAATCGCCTACTCAAAAGGCCTGGAAATCCCACTCGTCGCCAACTCCAGTGGCTATGAAAAGGCCTCGGTCCTGGCGCATCTCGAAGGGATCATCGATATCTACCTCCCCGACCTCAAGTACTTTTCTCCTTCCCTCTCCTTGAGGCTCTCGGACGCCGCAGACTACTTCAGCCGGGCAGCTGAAGCGCTCCGGGAAATGGCTTTTCAGCAGCCTGTCCTAGTCCTCAACGAGCAGGGGATCGCCGAGCGGGGACTGATCGTCCGTCATCTCGTCCTCCCCGGTCAGGCCAAAGATTCAGCAGCCGTCTTGGATTGGCTGGCGGGAGTGCTCGGCAAAAGCACGGCCGTCAGCCTGATGAGCCAGTATCATCCCTGCTATAGGGCTCCGGAAGACATGCAGAGGCCTCTGCCCCTCGAACAATACAGGAAAATCCTCTCCAGAGCCCAGGAGCTGGGGTTTGAGCGGATGTTCATCCAGCCCGAGGCTTTCGGCCCGCAGGATCATCTCTTTCCGGACTTCGACCGGGTTGAGCCTTTCTGTTGGGACAAACCGTCAGAAAAACAATAGGCCTA
>Ga0153916_10000597_pt1 | contig 24640 bp, 25 predicted proteins | sample Opewatmetagenome_FD_109642 | JGI IMG/M metagenome (GOLD analysis project Ga0153916, IMG submission 109642) | Freshwater wetland microbial communities from Ohio, USA - Open water 3 Core 3 Depth 4 metaG | ecosystem: Environmental > Aquatic > Freshwater > Wetlands | place: USA: Ohio, Lake Erie...
CAACTTCGGGCGGGTCGAGGTCGGCCCGGGCGTCTCCAACATCGTGCCGGACCGGTGCGTCCTGCTCCACGAGATGCGCGAGCTCGATCCGAGAGTGCTGGCCCGCCTCGAGCGCCAGTGTCTGGCCCTCGCCAGGAGCGTCGCGAAGAAGTGGAAGCTCAAGGTGACGGTCGACCCGATCTCGAAGAGCCAACCCGCGCGCTGCGCGCCGCGCGTGATGCGGGCCGTGGAGGCTGCGGCGGCCGGGCTCAAGCTCAAGATCAAGCGGATGCCCTCCGGCGCGGGTCACGACGCCCAGAATCTCGCCCTCGTGACGGACTCTGGCATGCTCTTCATCCCCTCGCAGGGCGGGCGCAGCCACCGCCCAGACGAGACGAGCGACTGGCGGGCCATCGAGCGGGGCGCCAACACGCTCCTGTACACCCTGCTCGGATTGGCCGGCTAGCGGCCGCGGTCATGGCCGAGGAGATCGACCGCCTGCGCGAGAAGCTCTCTACCGAGCGGTCCGTCTAAATCCGACGCGCGCGAGCAGGGCATCCGGTGCATTGTGAATTTTCCCACTTGGCTTTCCCGGCTTGCTCAAGTAGACTGCCCGGCTAACGCAGCGATCATTGTAACGAGGGGGCCGTGTCGATCATAACGCATCTGCTGCTGGCCGTCGCGCTGACCCTGTTCCTCGCCGCTCAGGCCCGCTCCTTCGTCTACATCATGCGCTGCCGCCGCGCCCACGAGGCCGGACGCCGGCGGCCGCGCTCCGATGTCCTGTGGACGTCGATCCCGGTCATCATCGTGCTGGCGCTGGCCGCCCGCAGTTGGGTGGCCGTCTTCGACCTCGGGCGCCCGGCGGCGGCCTCCGCCGTCATGGCCCCCGCCCCGGACCCGGGCCCACCACCCAGGTGAAGGAATCCATGCGCAAGAGCCTGCTCTCCCGCATCCCGACGGTGCTCCTGCTGCTGGCCGTGGCACTGCTGCTCTCCTCGTGCGGCTGGTCGATGTGGGACTCGCCCATGACCACGGTGAGGCCGAAGTCGGGGTTCGGCCGGGTCACGAACGATATCTTCATGCTGATCTCGTGGTGGACGCTCGGCATCGGCATCGCCGTCGAGGCCGGGCTCCTGTGGGTCTGCTTCCACTACCGCGAGCGGCCCGGCGCGCCCATCCCGAAGCAGGTCCACGGCCACACGCTCCTCGAGGTCTCCTGGACGATCGTCTTTGCGCTGATCCTGCTCATCTTCGCCATCCCGACGATCGCCGTGATCTTCAAGACCCAGCAGGCGCCGGCGGCGACGGCCCTCCGGGTGGACGTCAGCGGGCGGCAGTGGTGGTGGGAGTTCAGTTACCCCGACCTCAAGGTGGTCACGGCCAACGAACTGCACCTCCCGGCGGGCCAGACGGTCGCCTTCAACCTCCACGCTCCAGACGTCATCCACTCCTTCTGGACGCCCCGCCTGGGCGGCAAGCGGGACGTGGTGCCGGGACGCGTCAACCGCATCACGCTGGCCCCCGACGAGCCCGGCGAGTACCCGGGCCAGTGCGCCGAGTACTGCGGCATGTCGCACGCCAACATGCGCTTCCGCGTCATCGTGGACACCAAGACCGACTTCGAGAAGTGGGTGGCGGCCCAGCAGAGGCCGCCCATCCAGCCCACCGATCCCCTCGCGCAGAAGGGCCAGGATCTCTTCAGCCAGTCCGCCTGCGTGGGCTGCCACACGATCGCGGGCATCTCGGGCGGCGTGCTCGGGCCCAACCTGACGCACTTCGCCAGCCGGAAGACCATGGGCGCCAACCTGATGGCGAACACCCCGGAGAACGTGGCCAAGTGGATCGAGAACCCGGGCCGCATGAAGCCTGGCGCGCTGATGCCGGACCTGGGCATGCGGGGCGAGCAGCCCAAGGCGCTCGCCGCCTATCTCCTGAGCTTGAAATAAGAGGACGTTCATGGCGACTCACGCGGCGTACATGACCGGCACGAAGTTGAGCGCCGGGAGTGTGCTCTGGTCCTGGATCACGACCGTGGACCACAAGCGCATCGGCCAGCTCTACGGCGTCTCGGCCTTCTTCTTCTTCCTGGTGGGCGGGATCGAGGCCCTGATCATGCGCCTGCAGCTGGCGCACCCCGACGGCACGCTCGTCGGCGCCCAGCGCTTCAACGAGCTGTTCACCATGCACGGCACGACCATGGTGTTCCTGGCGATCATGCCGATGAGCGCGGCCTTCTTCAACTACATGATCCCGCTCATGATCGGGGCGCGGGACGTGGCCTTCCCCCGGCTGAACGCGCTCTCCTACTGGGTCTTCTTCTCGGGCGCCCTGCTGCTCCACCTGAGCTTCCTCGCGGGCGCGGTGCCGAACGCCGGCTGGTTCGGCTACGCGAACCTGACCTCGACCCAATTCTCGCCCACGCACAACATCGACTTCTGGATGCTGGGCCTGCAGGTGCTCGGTATCTCCTCGCTGATGGCCGGCTTCAACTTCATCGTGACCATCATCAACATGCGCGCCCCGGGCATGACGCTCATGCGCATGCCGCTGTTCGTCTGGATGAGCTTCGTGGTGCAGTTCCTGGTGGTCCTGGCCTTCCCGGCCATCACGGTGGCGCTGATCCTCCTGATGTTCGATCGCTTCTTCGGCACGCTCTTCTACGCCCCGGCGGGCGGCGCCGACCCCCTGCTCTGGCAGCACCTTTTCTGGATCTTCGGGCACCCGGAGGTCTACATCCTGATCCTGCCCGCCATGGGCATCGTGTCCGAGGTGCTGCCGACCTTCTCGCGCAAGCCGCTCTTCGGCGCGCCCGTGGTCATCTACTCGGGGATCATGATCGGCCTCTTGGGCTTCGGCGTGTGGAGCCACCACATGTTCGCCGTGGGCATGGGCCCGGTCGCCGACTCGGCCTTCTCCATCTCGACCATGCTGATCGCGGTGCCGACGGGCGTGAAGATCCTGAACTGGATCGGCACGCTCTGGGGCGGAAGGATCTACTTCTCGAGCGCGCTCTACTTCTCGCTGGGCTTCATCGCCATGTTCACCCTGGGAGGCCTCTCGGGCATCATGCACGCCTCCCCGCCGGTGGACCTGCAGCAGACCGACTCCTACTTCGTCGTCGCGCACTTCCATTACGTGCTCTTCGGGGGCTCGATCTTCGGGCTCTTCTCGGGCGTCTACTACTGGTGGCCGAAGATCTTCGGCAAGCTGCTCGACGAGCGGCTGGGCAAGGTGCACTTCTGGCTGATGCTGATCGGCTTCAACGTCACCTTCTTCCCAATGCACTTCCTGGGACTCATCGGCATGCCCCGGCGGATCTACACGTACGCTCCCGACCTCGGCTGGAACTTCTGGAACTTGGTCTCGACGATTGGCGTGTTCGTCATCATCCTCTCGTTCCTGACCTTCATCTGGAACGTGATCGCGACCACGCGCTCGGGCCCTCCCGCCCCGGCGGACCCCTGGGACGGGCGCACGCTGGAGTGGACCATTCCCTCGCCGCCTCCCGTGTACAACTTCGCCACCGAGCCCGTGGTCCACGCCCGTGACGACTTCTGGGTGCAGAAGCACGGCGACGGCCACGGCAGCCCGCCCCGGAAGGGCGCGCCGGCGGCCCACGTGGACACGGTGTCCATCCACATGCCTCCGCCGTCCTACTGGCCCATCCTGCTGGCGGGCGCGTTGTTCGTGATGTTCTCGGGCGCCCTCGTGAGCATCTACCAGGTGGTCGGAGGCGGCCTCTTGACACTCTACTGCATGATCCGGTTCATGCTTGAGTACCATCATCAGCCAGACGTGGGGCCGGCTGCGGGAGGGCACCACTGATGGCCGCGGAGCACGCCGTCGTCGCGCACGACCCGAACATCGGCTGCACCGGGCTCGACAATCGCAAGATGGGGATGTGGGCCTTCCTCGGCTCCGAGTGCATGTTCTTCGGCTCGCTGATCGGCACGTACCTCGCCTACAAGGGCAAGAGCATCAACGGGCCCGGGCCCCACGAGATCCTGAACATCCCGCTGACTTCGGTCAGCGCCTTCGTCCTGCTGATGTCCTCGCTCTTGATGGTGCTGGCCTTGGCCGCGGTGCAGCGCGACGACATGAGGTGGGGCAAGATCTGGCTCTTCATGACCGCGCTGTTCGGCGCTGGTTTCGTGGGCTTCCAGTGCTACGAGTTCACGCACTTCGTGCATCTGGGCCTGACGCTCCAGACGAACCTGTTCGGCTCCACCTTCTTCGTGCTGACGGGTTTCCACGGCGCCCACGTCACGGGCGGCGTCATCTGGCTCCTCTCGCTCTGGGTGCTGGCGCTGCGCGGCAGGCTCGGGGCGCAGGACTCGCTCAAGGTCGAGATCTGCGGCCTGTACTGGCACTTCGTGGACATCGTCTGGATCGCCATCTTCACCCTCATCTACCTGATCCCGTAGGAGGCCGAGGGTCATGGACTCGAGCCACGCCGCTTCCGCAGCAGACCACACGCCGGTCGAGAGCCACGCCACGGTCCAGACCTATGTCCGGGTGGCCGTGGTCCTGGGCCTTCTCACCGCCATCGAGATCGGCGCGCTGTACGTGAAGGGCATCCCGAGCCACGCCCTGGTCGCGCTGCTCCTTCTCTTCTCCGTCCTCAAGTTCGGGCTCGTGGTCGCCTTCTTCATGCACTTGCGCTACGACAACAAGCTCCTGACCGTGCTCTTCGTCGGCCCTCTCCTCATCGCCATGGTCATCATCCTCGCCATCATGGCGCTCTTCGGCGCCTACATCCTGCTGGCGCGCGGGTAGAAGCATGGCGCACGTAGTGCCCGGGCCCGCGGGGCCGCCGCCCCTCGGGTCCGACGGATTTGACTGGACCACGTGGCACCCCGACCTCACCGTCGTCGCGGGCGTCGCCGCGCTCGGCGGCCTGTATGTGGCCGCGCTTCGCCGCGGGCGCGCCCAGGGCCGGCGCGTGAAGAGCGTCAAGGTGGTCTCCTTCTTCGCGGGGCTCGCGGTGCTCCTGGGCTCGCTGACCGGGCCGCTCCACGATCTCTCGGACTATTACCTCTTCAGCGCGCACATGGTGCAGCACCTCCTGCTGGTCTTCGCCATGCCGCCGCTCCTGCTCTACGGCACGCCGGGCTGGATGCTCTCGCCTCTCCTGCGCCACCCGCTCGTGCTGAGCCTCGGGCGCTGCCTGACGCGGCCCTCGGGCGCGTTCGCGAGCTTCAACCTCGTGCTCGTGGCCTGGCACCTGCCGCCGCTCTACAACCTGGCGATGGACCACCACGGCGTGCACATCGTCGAGCACCTCATGATCATGGTCGCATCGGTCATCCTGTGGTGGCCGGTGATGTCACCCTCGCACGAGCTGCCGCGCGCGCCCTATCCCGTGCAGATGCTGTACCTCTTCGTGGTCGGCTTGCCCATGGTCGTCGTCTCGATCTTCATCGCCATGGCCGAGAGCCTGCTCTACCCCTACTACGCCGCGGCGCCCCGGGTGTGGGAGGCGCTCACGCCGCACACCGACCAGCACCTGGGCGGCCTCATCATGTGGATCCCCGGGGGGCTCGTCTTCCTGATCGCGATCAGCGTGGTCTTCTTCCGCTGGCAGGCCGCCGGCGGCCAGGACGGCGCCATCACCCCGCTCGGAGCCTCGCATGGCGGGTAGCCCGCCGCGCGCCTGGGCGTGGGCGGCCATCGCCCTCTCCCTGCTCATGACCACATGGGCAACATGGTGAGCTCCACCGGCTTCGGCCTCGCCTGCCCCGACTTCCCGTTCTGCGGCGACAGCCTGCTGCCGCACGGCTGGGAGAGCGCCGTCCACTGGTTCCACCGGTGGCTCGGGGTGGTGCTCCCCGGCTTCTTCGTTCATCTCGCGCTGGCGGCACGGCGCACGGTGCTGGCAAGGCCCGCCGCGGTGGCGGCGGGGCTCGCCATCCTGCAGGTGGTGCTGCGGATCAAGACCGTGTTCGGGGGACTGGCGGTGCCGCTCCGCGCGGCGCACGCCGTGGGCGCCTACGCCCTGTGGGGAGTGCTCGTCTGGCTCTCGGTGCACGCCGAGTGCTGGAGCGCCGCCGCGAGGGGCGCGCAGGCCCCCGCGCGCGGGATCATCGGAAGGGTCGCCCGTGCCTCCTAGGGCCGCCAGCCCGACCGCTCGCCCTTGGGCGGCCACGGGCCTCGGCGAGCGCGTGGGCGCCTACGCGGAGCTGTCCAAGTTCGGCATCGTGACGCTGGTGCTCGTCTCGGCCGCGGCCGGCTTCATGCTGCGCGCGCCCCTCGGCGCCGCCTTCCCCTGGGCAGACGGCCTCGTCGTGCTGGCTGGCGTGATGCTGCTCTCCTCGGGTGCCTCGGCCCTCAACCAGGTGCAGGAGCGCGGCCGAGACGCGCTGATGGCGCGCACGGCGAACCGCCCGCTGCCCTCGGGGCGCCTGTCGCACACGCAGGGCCTCGCTTTCGCAGCCGCCGCCACGGCGGCGGGCGCGGGCGTGCTCTGGCTCGGCATCGGCCGCACCGCGGGCGTGCTCGGAATCATCGCCGCGGTCTTCTACAACGGCGTCTACACGCCGTGGCTCAAGCCGACCTCGCCCTTCGCCGCCGTGCCGGGCGCCATCCCCGGCTCGATCCCGCCCGTGATCGGCTGGGTGGCGGCCGGCGGCCGTCTCACGGACGCCGGCGCCATCATCCTCTTCGTCATCCTCTTCCTCTGGCAGATGCCCCACTTCTGGGCGCTGGTGCTCCGCTACCGCGCCGACTATGCCTCGGGCGGCTTCCCCATGGTCAGCGAGGTGGTGGGCGTCGAAGGCACGGCGCGGCTCATCCTGCTCTACGCCTCGGGGCTGACCGCGTGGTCTCTTGCGGCGCCGACCTTCGGCGTTGGCGGGCCGGTCACCTTCGTGATCGCGGCGCTGCTCGGCGGGCGGCTCATGTGGCTCGCCGCCAAGTTCGCCCGCGAGCCCCACGACCAGCGAGGCTGGCTCAAGCTCTTCCTCTTCTCGAACTTCTATCTCCTGTTGCTTTTCGCCGGGATGGTCGCCGAGCGCCTCCTGCTGCGCCTCTTCTGACGAGGTCAGGTCCTGCAATCCAGCATGATGTCCACGCTGAGATCCACTCCGGCCGGGAGGCAATGCTGGATTGCAGGACCTGACCCAGCAAACTGGCCCCCGGGGCCCTCCATCTGGTATCTTAGGACGCTCGCAAGCGCGCACCCATGAACATCTGCGTCGTCGGCACAGGCTATGTCGGGCTCGTCACCGGGGCGGTCTTCGCCGACCTCGGCAACGACGTGGTGTGCGTGGACAACGACCGCGCCAAGATCGAAGCCCTCAAGGCCGGGCGCATGCCCATCTACGAGCCCGGCCTCGAGGAGATGGTCGCGCGCAACGTGGGCGACCGGCGCCTGTCGTTCACCACGGACCTGGGCGCGGGCATCCGCCACGGGGACGTGATCTTCATCGCGGTCGGCACGCCGCCCAAGGACAGCGGGGAGACCGACCTCTCGCACGTCGAGGCGGTCGCGGCCGAGATCGGCCGCTGCATGGACCGCTACAAGGTGGTCGTTAACAAGTCCACGGTCCCGGTCGGCACGGGCGAGCTCGTCCGCGAGGTCATCGGGCGCCACCAGCCACGCCCGGTCGAGTTCGACGTCGTGTCGAACCCCGAGTTCCTGCGCGAGGGCTCGGCCATCGAGGACACCCTCCGGCCGGACCGCATCGTGATCGGCGCGCCCACCCAGCAGGTGGCCATGACGCTCGTCGAGCTCTACGCGCCGATCGAGCGGCCCATGATCATCACCGACCTGCCGTCGGCGGAGGTCATCAAGTACGCGTCGAACGCCTTCCTCGCCGCCAAGATCTCCTTCATCAACGCCATCGCGAACATCTGCGAGGCGGCCGGCGCGGACGTGACGCAGGTCATGAAGGGCATGGGGCTCGATCCACGCATCGGCGGGGCGTTCCTCCAGGCGGGGCTGGGCTACGGCGGCTCCTGCTTTCCCAAGGACGTGGACTCGCTCATCCACACGGCCGGCCGCCTCGGCTACGACTTCAAGCTCCTCCGCTCGATCGTGGAGATCAACCGCGAGCGCGCGGCGCATCTCGTCGGGACCGTCGTCAAGGCTCTGGGCCCGCTCGACGACAAGACGGTCGCGGTGCTGGGCCTGGCCTTCAAGCCGAACACGGACGACATGCGCGAGGCCAAGAGCGTGGAGGTCGTCCAGCTTCTACACGCGGCCGGCGCCAGGATCCGCGCCTACGACCCGGCGGCCATGGACAACGCCAAGCGGCTCCTGCCGGCCGCCATTACCTTCGGCGACTCGCCCTACGAGGCGGCCGAGGGCGCGCACGCGGTCGTGTTGGTGACGGAGTGGAACGAGTTCAAGTACCTCAACCTCGAGCGCCTTCGCGGCCTGCTCAAGCGCCCCGTGATCTTCGACGGGCGCAACCTCTGGGAGCCGGAGCGGATGCGGCGCCTCGGCTTCGAGTACTACTCGGTCGGACGGAAACCCGTCCTGCCGGCCTGAGGGCACCCGCGTGCGGGTTCTCGTCACGGGCGGCGCGGGCTTCATCGGTTCCCACCTCTGCGACTTCCTCCTGGGGAAGGGCTGCGAGGTCGTCTGCATGGACAACCTCCTGACCGGCTCACTCGACAACATCGCCCACATCCAGGACCCGCGGTTCGTCTTCGTCGAATACGACGTGACCAACTTCATCTCGATCAAGGGCGCCGTCGACTACGTGCTCCACTTTGCGAGCCCCGCCTCGCCCATCGACTACCTCGAGCTGCCCATCCAGACACTCAAGGTCGGCTCGCTCGGTACCCACCGGGCCCTCGGGCTCGCGAAGGCCCGCCACGCCAAGTTCCTCCTCGCCTCGACGTCGGAGGTCTACGGCGATCCGCTGGTGCACCCGCAGCGCGAGGACTACTGGGGCAACGTCAACCCGGTCGGACCGCGCGGCGTCTACGACGAGGCGAAACGCTTCGCCGAGGCCATGACGATGGCCTACCACCGCGTCCACGGGCTCGACACGCGCATCGTCCGCATCTTCAACACCTACGGCAGCCGCATGCGCCTCACGGACGGCCGCGCGGTGCCGACCTTCCTCCGCCAGGCGCTGCGCAACGAGCCGCTGACCGTCTTCGGCGACGGCTCCCAAACGCGCTCCTTCACCTACGTCTCGGACCTCGTGGAGGGCATCTGGCGGCTCATGCGGGCGCCCGTCAACGACCCAGTCAACATCGGCAACCCCCGTGAAATGACCCTCCTCGAGCTCGCGAAGCACGTCATCCGCGCCGCGGGCTCCACGAGCGAGATCGTCTTCCGCCCGCTGCCGACCGACGACCCGAAGGTCCGCCAGCCAGACATCGGCCGGGCGCGGCGGCTGCTCGGCTGGGAGCCGATCGTCGAGCTCGACGAGGGGCTCTCGAAAACGCTCGAGTGGTGCCGCGCGATGGGGCGCCCCGCGTGAAGGTGCTCGTCACGGGCGGCGCGGGCTTCATCGGTTCACACGTCGCGGACACTTTCATCCGCGCGGGCCACACGGTGGCCATCGTGGACGACCTCTCCACCGGCAACCGCGCGTGGCTCCCCGCGCAGGCGGCCTTCCACGCGCTGGACATCCGGAGCGGGCAGCTCAGCGAGGTCTTCGCAGCCGAGCGGCCCGACGCGGTGGCCCACCTGGCCGCCCAGGCCTCCGTCGGCCGTTCCGTTGCCGATCCGGCGTTCGACGCGTCGGTCAACATCGGGGGCGGGCTCAACCTGCTCGACTGCTGCCGGCGCTTCGGCGTGCGTCGGATGATCTACTCCTCAAGCGGCGGCGCTGGCTACGGCGATACGGACGTCATCCCCACGCCCGAGGGGCACCCGTCCCGGCCCGCCTCGCCCTACGGGATCACCAAGGTCGCGATGGAGCAGTACGTCGAGGCCTGGGGCGCCCTCTGGGGCATGAGCGGTGTCTCTCTCCGCTACGCCAACGTGTACGGCCCGCGCCAGAACCCCCACGGTGAGGCGGGGGTGGTGGCCATCTTCTGCCACCGCGTCCTGGCGGGCGAGGCGCTGGTGATCAACGGCGACGGGCTCCAGACGCGCGACTTCGTCCACGTGAACGACGTGGCGGCGGCCAACCTGCTGGCCCTCGAGCGCGCGCACGTCACCGGGCCGGTGAACATCGGGACGGGAGTGGAGACGTCGGTGAACGCTATCTGCGCCGCGCTCAGCAAAGCCGCGGGATCGAGCGTCGACGCCGTCTACGCCCCGGCGCGGCCCGGCGAGCAGCGGCGCAGCTGTCTCTCCCCCGAGCTCGCCGAGCGCGTGCTCGGCTGGCGTCCGGCCGTGCCCCTCGGAGACGGCTTGGTGCAGACCCTGGACCACTTCAGGAAGGAGACCGGACGATGATCGACGAGGAGTTGCGGGCCATCCTGGCCTGCCCGGCCTGCAAGGGCAATCTCATCTTCGAGGAGACGCGCATCATCTGCCAGCGGTGCCAGAAGGCCTACCCGATCCGTGACGGCATCCCGGTGATGCTCATCAGCGAGGCGCAGCCCTGGACACCGGGCACATAACCGCCGTCATCCTGGCCGGGGGCCAAGGCACGCGCCTGCGCCCCCTGACGAGCTCCCGCCCGAAGCCTGTCGTCCCGCTGCTCAACGTCCCGTTCCTGGCCTACCAGCTGGCCCTGCTGCGCCAGCACGGGGTCGGGCGCGCCGTGCTGTCGTGCTCCTATCTCGTGGACGAGGTCCGGCGGACCATGGGCGACGGCACCGACTGGGGTATCAGGCTCGACTACGCCGTCGAGGCGGAGCCGCTGGGAACGGCGGGCGGCGTCCGGAACTCGGCCGATCTCCTGGGCGAAGCCGGGGGCGGCCTCGTCGTCGTGCTCAACGGCGACGTCCTGACCGACGTGGATCTCTCCCTCATGCTGCGCTTTCACGCCGAGCGCGGGGCGCAGGCCACGATCTGCCTGACGCGCGTGGAGGACCCCCGCCCCTACGGCCTGGTCGAGCTGGCGGGTGACGGGCGGGTGACGCGATTCGCGGAGAAGCCGGGCGCGTCGGAGTGCACGGCCGACACCGTCAACGCCGGGATCTACGTGCTCGACAGCGCCCTGCTGGTGCGAATCCCGCCTGGTCGCGTCGTGTCCATGGAGCGCGAGTTCTTCCCGGGGCTCCTGGGCGATGGCGTGCCCTTCTTCGGGTGGGTCGGCGACGGCTACTGGATCGACATCGGCAGCCCAGAAAAATACCGCCAGGCCCAGCTCGACCTGCTGGAGGGCCGCGTGGTGACGGACGTGGGCCCGGCGGGCGCGGGCGGCGACCGGCGCTCGATCGCGATCGACGCGGTCCTGGGCGCCCGCGCCTCAGCGGCGGCGCCCGTCGTGATCGGCGCGGGCTGCCGGCTCGAGGACGACTGCCGCGTGGGCCCGTCCGCCGTCCTGGGCCCGGGGTGCGTCGTCGGAGCGGCGGCAACGGTCGAGGGTGCCGTCCTCTGGGAGCGCGTCTCGGTGGGCGCCGGCGCCGTGCTCCGCGACTGCATCGTCGGTGCCGACGTCCGCATCGGCCAGCACACCCACGTCGGCCCCGGTGTCGTGCTCGAGGACGGCGCCGTCGTGGCCTCGCGCGCCTGCCTCGTCCGCTGACGCATCGCGGCTCAGCGCGTGATATCCTGAGGCAGATGACCACGGACCGCATTCGCAACTTCTCAATCGTCGCCCACATCGACCACGGCAAGTCCACCCTGGCGGACCGCCTGCTGTCCCTCACCGGCACCATGGACGCCAAGAAGGCCGTGGGGCAGGTCCTCGACTCGATGGACCTCGAGAAGGAGCGCGGCATCACCATCAAGGCCCACGCCGTGCGCCTCCTCTACACGGCGCGCGACGGCCACGAGTACACGCTCAACCTGATCGACACCCCCGGCCACGTGGACTTTTCCTACGAGGTGTCGCGCTCGCTGGCCGCGTGCGAGGGCGCGCTCCTGATCGTGGACGCGGGCCAGGGCGTCGAGGCCCAGACCCTCGCCAACTTCTACCTCGCGCTGGACGGCGGGCTCGAGATCATCCCGGTCATCAACAAGATCGACCTGCCGGCGGCCGACGTCCCAGGCACGCGGGCGCAGATCACCGAGATCCTGGGGCTCGACGGCGACGCGGCGCTCACGATCTCGGCCAAGTACGGCACGGGCGTGCCCGAGGTGCTGGAAGCCATCGTCAGCCGCATCCCGCCGCCCAAGGGAGACGCGGAGGCGCCGCTCAAGGCGCTCGTCTTCGACTCCTTCTACGACTCCTATCAGGGTGTCGTCGTCTACATCCGCCTGATCGACGGACGCGTGCGGGCGGGGATGCGCATCCTGCTCATGTCAAACGGCAAGGTCTGCGAGGTTCAGCAGATCGGCGTCTTCGCTCCCGACATGCGCCCGGTGGACGAGCTCAGCGCCGGCCAGGTGGGCTTTCTCACCGCCTCCATCAAGCGCGTCGCCGACGCGAAGATGGGCGAGACGATCACGGACGTGCTGAGACCAACCGCCGCGCCGTGCCCGGGCTACCGGGACGCCAAGCCCATGGTCTTCGCCGGACTCTACCCGATCGAGGACACCGACTACGAGGGGCTGCGGGACGCCCTCGAGAAGCTCCGCCTCAACGACTCCGCCTTCAGCTTCGAGCCCGAGACCTCGCTCGCGCTCGGCTACGGCTTCCGCTGCGGCTTCCTCGGCATGCTCCACCTCGAGATCGTCCAGGAGCGGCTCGAGCGCGAGTTCAACCTCTCGATGATCGTCACGGCCCCGAGCGTGCGCTTCCGCGTGGTGACGATGCAGGGCGAGACCATCGAGATCGACAACCCGTCCAAGCTGCCGCCGGTGGACAAGATCGAGCGGATCGAGGAGCCCTACGTCCGTGGCTCCATCTTCGTGCCGACGGAGTTCATGAGCGAGATCTACAAGCTCGCTCAGGACAAGAGAGGAGAGCATAAGTCCCTGGAATACCTGGGCAAGCGGTGCCACATCCAGTTTGACTTCCCGCTCTCTGAGATCGTGGTCGACTTCTACGACAAGTTGAAGTCCATCTCGAAGGGCTATGCGTCGTTCGACTACGATTTCCTCGAGTTCCGCGGGTCGGACATGGTCAAGCTCGACATCCTGCTCAACGGCGACCCCGTGGACGCGCTGAGCGTCATCGCCCACCGCGACAAGGCCTACGAGAAGGGCAAGGCGCTGACCGAGAAGCTTCGCGGCGTCATCCCGCGGCAGCTCTACGAGGTCGCCATCCAGGCGGCCATCGGCAGCCGGGTCATCGCCCGCGAGACCGTCAAGGCCATGGGCAAGAACGTCACCGCCAAGTGCTACGGCGGCGACATCACGCGAAAGCGCAAGCTGCTCGAGAAACAGAAGGAGGGCAAGAAACGCATGAAGCAGGTCGGCAAGGTCGAGGTACCGCAGGAGGCGTTCCTGTCGGTCCTCAAGAGCTGAGCGCCGGATGAATCCCACCGAGACCCAGTCCGAATCGCCCGCGCCCGTCGAGGCCGCGACGCCCGCGCGCCGCAAGTCGCTCGTCCGCGAGTACGCCGAGGCCATCTTCATCGCCGTGATGCTGGCGCTCGTGATCCGCCAGTGCGGGGTGCAGGCCTTCACCATCCCGTCGGGCTCCATGATGGACACCCTGCTCGTGGGCGACTACATCCTCGTCAACAAGTTCCTCTACGGTGCCGAGCTGCCGTTCACGGATACCCACCTGCCGGGCTTCCGCAAGCCGGAGCGTGGCGACATTGTCGTGTTCAAGTACCCCAACGACGAGAGCCGCGACTTCATCAAGCGCATCATCGCCGTCGGGGGCGACACGGTGCAGGTGCAGGACAATCGCGTCACGCTCAACGGCCGGCCGATCGAGGAGCCCTACATCCGCCCCGGCTCGATCCCCGCCGTCCCATCGGGCCACTGCGGCTACCTCTACGGCTGCAACCCGCTCGTGGTGCCGCCCGGCTCGTACTTCGTCATGGGCGACAACCGGGACAACTCGCAGGACAGCCGCTACTGGGGGTTCGTCCGTCGCGAGAAGATCCGCGGCAAGGCCTTCCTGATCTACTGGTCGTGGAACGGAGAGAGCCACTGGCCGCGGTGGACTCGCCTGGGCAACTGGCTGCCCTAGCAGGTTGCCGATAAGGGCCCATCTGCTTCGTTGGCGAGCTTGCGGCATCCCTCAACGTACAGAGAGTACGCCTCGGGGTGCCGCGGCGCTCGCCGCCTCGCATCTGGACCCTTCTCGACAACCTGCGCGCGCGGGAGGTTGGGGTGAGTGACCTCGCGGCGTGGGCGCCGCGGGCCGGGTCGATCGGGGCGTACCTGCATGTCCCGTTCTGCACGAAGCGCTGCGGCTACTGCTCCTTCAACACCGCGCCGGAAACCCCCGGCGCCGTCGCGCGCTTCGTCCCGGCGCTCCTGGGCGAGATGGACCTCGTCGCCCGCTCCCCGTGGGCCAGCGCCGTCGACCTTCGCAGCGTCTTCCTCGGCGGCGGCACGCCGTCGCTGCTGCCGGCCGAGGCGATGGCGGAGATCCTCGAGCGCCTCCGGGCGCGCTTCGGCATCGAGGCCGGCGCCGAGATCACCGTCGAGTGCAATCCCGAGAGCGTAAGCCTCGAGCGCTTGTCGGGCTATCGCCGCGCGGGTGTCACGCGCATCAGCCTGGGCGTTCAGAGTCTGGACGACCGCATCCTGCCAGTGCTGGACCGTCTCCACACGGCCGCCCAGGCGCGCCGTGCCTTCGACGCCGCCCGCGCCGCCGGGTTCGAGGACGTCAGCGTCGATCTCATCTACGGCCTGCCGGCGCTCGACCTCGCGACCTGGGAGGAGTCGGTCAAGGGCGCGCTCGGCTGGGGGCCCGATCATCTCTCGGCCTACGCACTGACACTCGACGAGGGCAGCCTCTGGCACGCGCGGGCCACCGCAGGATCTCGCGGGGCTTGGGCCCCGCCGTCCGAGGCGAGCGAAATCCCGGTCGGGCGAGCTGCAGGACGTCGCGGGGCTGGGGCCCCGCCGTCCGAGGCGAGCGAAATCCCGATAGTCCTCCCACCGGAGGACACGGTGACCGCGCAATACACGCGCCTGGCCGAACTCGCGGCGGAAGCGGGCTTCGAGCACTACGAGATCTCCAACTACGCCCGTCCGGGGCACCGATCGACACACAACCAGATCTACTGGCGTGCCGAGGAGTACCTGGGCCTGGGCCCGGGCGCCTGCGGGTTCCTCGGCGACGTGCGCTACGGCAACGTCAAGCCCGTCGAGCGGTACGTCGCCATGGTCGCGGCCGGCGAGCCGCCCGTCGGGACGCACGAGACCCTGGCGCCGCGCCAACGCATGGCCGAGCGCCTGATCCTGGGTCTGCGGCTCGGCGACGGAGTACCGGCCGCGTGGCTCGATGAGCGCGCGGCGCTGGGACCGGCACGGTTGACCGCCGCGCTCGCGGCGTGGCGGGAGCGCGGGCTCCTCGGCGAGAGGGACGGGCGCGTCCGCCTCACCGAGGCGGGTTTTCTCCTCTCGGACGCGCTCTTCATCGAGCTCCTTTAATCAGGTACGATATGGCCATCATGGCTCCCACCGTTCTCGACCAGCGCCTGCGCCAGGTGCTCCTGGCTGTCATCGCGGAATACGTGGAGACCGCCCAGCCCGTGGGGTCGCGCTCCGTCTCGCGTCGTCACGTCCGGGGGCTGTCGCCGGCGACCATCCGCAACGCCATGGCCGACCTCGAGGAGCAGGGCTTCCTCACCCACCCTCACACGTCGGCCGGCCGCGTGCCGACGGACAAGGCCTACCGCTTCTACGTCGGCGCCCTGGGGGAGGTGCCTTGGAAGACCGCCACCCCGGCCGCTGCCGAGACCGCGGAGACCGCCGCTCCGTCGGTGAACGCGGGCGAGCGGCTAATGTCGGAGACACCCACGCGCCTCTCGGACGGCACGCACATGACCGGGATGCTCCTCGCCCCGCCGCTCCGCCGCACCGCGCTGGACCGGATCGAGCTGGTCGGCCTGGGCGAAGACCGTGCGCTGGCCGTGGTCGTCACGGACACGGGCTGGGTCACGGCGCGCGCCATCACGCCGCTGCCCCGCCCGGGCGTCGAGGAGCTGCGCGAGATCGGCCGGACGCTGACGCGCCGCTACCGCGGCAAGACCTTCCAAGCTGTCCTCGACGACATCGAGCGCCCGGCCGACCGGCTCGACCCGCTGTGGACCCGGAGCCGCGGCGTCCTCGACCAAATCGCCGGCCTGCTGCGCGACCGCAACCTCTACATCAGCGGCGCCATCAACGTGCTCGACCAGCCAGACTTCAGCGATGTCGGCACCATGCGCGGACTGCTCAAGGCCTTCGAGGACAAGGCGCGTCTCGTGGATCTTCTGACGCGTATGGCCGAGGAGCGGGGCGTGCAGGTTCTGATCGGCGGGGAAAACCCGGTCGAGGAGATGCGCGAGTGCAGCCTCATCACCTCCACATACACGTACCGCGGGCAGGTGCTGGGGGTGCTGGGCGTGGTCGGGCCGCGGCGCATGGCCTACGGCGACGTCATCTCCATCGTGGACGAGACCGCGCGACTCGTCTCCGACTCGCTGTCGCGGGTGCAGAGAGAGCTGTACCTTCCATCCTGATCCCTCCACGGGCCAACCGGCTCCCGTCTGCTATACTTTCTCCTATGATGAGCGACAACATCCCGGACCCCGACGCTGACGCGCTGGCGCTCGAGCCAGAGGAGGAGATGCGGCGCCTCCACGAGGCCCTCGAAGCCAAGTCGCGCGAGGCCGAGGAACACCGCGACCGCTACCTCCGGGCCGCCGCCGAATTCGACAACGCTCGCAAGCGCGCCGCCCGCGAGCGCGAGGAGTACACGCGCTACGCCAACGAGTCGCTGCTGCGCGAGCTCCTCCCGGTTCTCGACAATTTCGAGCGAGCGCTCCAGGCGGCCCGCGGCGAGCCCGCGGCGGCGGCCGTCACGTCGGGTGTCGAGCTGATCCAGCGCGAGCTCCTGCGGCTGCTGGAGAAGTTCGGCGTGACATCCTTCACGTCCGTCGGACAGCCCTTCGACCCCGAGCGGCACGAAGCCATCGCGCGCGTGCCCGCTCAGGGCCGGCCCGACGGTACGGTGGTGGACGAGACGGCGCGCGGCTATCTCCTCAACGGGCGCGTCCTCCGCCCGGCCATGGTCACCGTGGCCTCGAGCCCCGACGCATCCTAGCGTGGCGTCCAAGGACTACTACTCGGTCCTCGGCGTTGGCCGGGGCGCCGGTGACGCCGAGCTCAAGAAGGCCTACCGCACCCTCGCCCGCCAGCACCACCCTGACAAGAACCCCGGGGACGCGCGGGCCGAGGAGCGCTTCAAGGAGATCAGCGAGGCGTACGCCGTGCTCTCCGACCCGGAGAAGCGCGCGCACTACGACCGCTTCGGCACAGCCCCGGGGTCGGGCGGCGGCCCCGGCGACGTCGGCTTCGGCACCATCATCGAAGACCTCTTCGAGGGGTTCTTCGGCGGCGGAGGTGGATCGCGCCGCACGCGCGCGCGGCGCGGCGACGACCTGCAGTACCGGCTAGAGATCTCGCTCGAGGAGGCCGCGCAGGGGCTCGAGACCAAGCTCCAGATTCCCCGCCACGAGACCTGCGAGGCCTGCCGCGGATCGGGCCAGGAGTCCGGCACCACGCCCGAGACGTGCGGGACGTGCCGCGGCCAAGGGCAAGTCCGCTTCTCCCAGGGCTTCCTCACCGTCGCGCGCCCGTGCCCGTCCTGTGGGGGTGAGGGACGGGTCAATCGTCACCCCTGCGCGGGCTGCCGCGGCGCGGGCCGCGTGCAGCGCGAGCGGCTGCTCACGGTGACGATCCCCGCGGGGATCGAGGACGGCAACCAGCTGCGCCTCTCGGGCGAGGGAGAGGGCGGTCTTTACGGCGGCCCCCCGGGTGACCTCTACGTGCTGCTCCAGATCCGGGCGCACGACATCTTCGTGCGCCAGGGCGCCGACCTCGTCTGCGCGCTGCCGCTGACCTATCCCCAGGTCTGTCTCGGCGACGAAGTGGACGTGCCCGTGCTCGACGGCAAGGCGCGGCTGATGGTGCCGCCCGGCACCCAACCGGGCCAGCGCTTGACGCTCAAGGGCAAGGGGATGCCGCACCTCAGGGGGCGGGGGCACGGCCATGCGGTCTACGAGGTGGTCATCGAGGTGCCGAAGAAGCTCTCGCAGCGGGAGCAGGAGCTCCTCGAAGAGCTCCGCGAGGCATCGAAGGCGTCCTCGGGCCCGCTGCTCGCCTCCTTCCTCGAGCGGATGAAGAAGCTGTTCGGCGGTTGATGGCCTTCTGGCAGATCACCGTCCCGACCTCTCCCGAAACCTCCGAAGGGCTGACCAACTTCCTCTGGGAACAGGGCGCCCTGGGCGTGGTGGAGGAGGAGGGCCCAACCTCCCCGGACCGGCTTCGCGCGTTCTTTCCTGATAGCGCCTCGTCAACCGCCCTCGTGGCCTCCGTGCAGGAGTATGCGGCCGGCCTGAGCACCCTGGGCTTCCCGACGGCGCCAGGCGATGTGGCGATCGCGCCGCTCCTCGAGGAGGCCTGGGCCAGCGCGTGGCAGCAGTCCTTTCCCCCGCGGGCCGTTGGGCGGAGACTCTGGGTCAAGCCGCCGTGGGAAACGGCCGAAGGACCGGGTCGAGTCGCGGTCGTGATCGAGCCGGGGCGCGCCTTCGGCACAGGACACCACGGCAGCACCGAGGGCTGCCTGGCGCTCCTCGACGAGGCCATCGCCGACACTCCGCCCGACCGGGTCCTCGACGTCGGCACCGGCACGGGCATTCTCGCCGTCGCCGCCGCCAAGCTGGGCGCCGGCCTCGTCGTGGCTCTCGACGTGGATCCGGACGCCACCGCGGCCGCGCGGGTCAACGCCGCGCGCAACGGCTGCGCCGGCCGCATCGAGGTCTTCATGGCAGGGCCCGAGTCTCTCCGCAAGGTCCCGCCCTTCCCGCTCGTCCTCGCCAATCTCCTCACCCACACCCATCTGGCGCTCGCACCGCACTATCGCCGGCTGGTGGCGCCGCGCGGCGCGCTGATCCTGGGAGGCATCCTCGAACACGAGGACAAGGACGTGATCGCGGCGCTCGAGCCGGCCGGCTTCGGGCTGCTCGGGCGGCTCGTGATCGAGGGCTGGTCCTCGCTGCTCCTCGAAGCGGCCCCCGCGTGACGCGCTTTCTCATCCGCCCCGAGGGGATCGCCGGAGAGCGCGTCACCTTCGACGCCGAGGAGACGCGGCATCTGACGCGCGTGCTTCGCCTGGGCCCGGGCGACATCGTCGAGGCCTTTGACGGCATGGGCAACGTCCTGACGGTGCGACTCGAGCGCGCGGGCGGCCGTCTCGCCTACGGCGCCCTCCTCGCGCGCACGCCGCTCCGGAGCGAATCCCCCCTGCGCCTCACACTGGCACAGAGCATCCCCAAGGGCGACAAGATGGAGGGCATCATCCGCATGGCGACCGAGCTCGGCGCCGCGCGCGTGGTGCCGCTCGTGACCGCGCGCACCGTGGTGCGCGTCGAGCCGGGGCGCCCCGGGCCGCGCCTCTCCCGCTGGCAGCGAGTGGCCAAGGAGGCCGCCAAGCAGAGCGGCCGCGCGGTCATTACCGAGGTGACGCCGCCCCAGCGCCTGGCCGCGTGGATCGAGGCCCGCGAGACCGGTGAGCTCATCGTCTGCCTCTGGGAAGACGCGCGCGAGCCCCTCGGCCCGCAGCTGCCGCCGCGGCCCGTGGGCCGCGCCACGGTCGTGGTCGGGCCAGAGGGCGGGCTCGAGCGGGCCGAGGCCGACGCTCTCCGCGCTGCGGGCGCCATCGTCGGGGGCCTGGGTCCCCGCATCCTCCGGACCGAGACCGCGGGGCCCGTGGGACTGGCGATCCTACAGATGCGCTATGGGGATCTCGGAGGAGGCGACTCCTGAGCCCAGGCTTCACCTATGTCGAGACAGGCGGCGGCAGGGGCGTGATCGGCCGCGGCGCGACCTTGCCGGAGGCGTTCGCGCAGGTTGCCCTCGGAGTCTTCTCCCTCCTGACGGACCCGGCTTCGGTCGAGGAGCGCGACGCGCGCGAGGTCCGCGCCCACGGCATCGTGCCCGAGGCCCTTCTCGTGAATTGGCTCAACGAGTGCCTGTACCTCCTGGACGTCGAGGGCTTCGTCCCACGGCGGGTCGAATTCACGATCTTCGCTCTCGATGCCGCCGCCCCGGGCGGCGAGCCGCTGCGCCTGTATTGCCGCCTCCACGGGGAAGACCGTGACCCGGCCCGCCACATCTCGCGCGAAACCGTGGGCGGGATCAGCGCCGAGGGCGCCGCCGTGCTCGCAGTTGGAAACGGGTCGGAAGCGCGCGTCATGATTGAACGTCGGGCCGGCCCAAGCGCGTAGCCAAAATGAGACAGGTGGGCTCCAGGGGTGTGTCCTCCAGTCACCCGGCCCTGGACTCGCTAGACTTTACCAGGAGTGAATTGGCATATAAAACAGCCAGTTATGAACTATAGACCGGGATGGCACCCCACTTGCTCTATTTGCGCACCGGCATGGGCTACCAGCGAACCATCCGGCGGCAGATTTCCGTAGAGGGTATCGGGCTTCATTCCGGCGAGCCGGTCAAACTCACGCTTTCCCCTGCCGCCGCCGACACGGGCGTTCTCTTCCGCGCGGCCGACGGGACCCTGGTCCCGGCCGACATCGAGCATGTTGTGGACGGCCGTGCGGCGACCACGCTCGGCGCCTTCGGCGTGCGGGTGCGCACCGTCGAGCATCTGATGGCGGCCGCCGCAGCGCTCGGCATCGACAACTTGGTGGCCGACGTCAGCGCCGAGGAGGTCCCGGCACTCGACGGCAGCGCCAAGCCCTTCGTGGACCTGCTCTACTCGGCGGGCGCCGTCACGCTGCCCGTTCCGCGCCGCCCGGTCACCGTCCGCGAGCCCGTGCGCGTCGGGGACGGCAGCCGTTGGCTCGAGATCGCCCCCTCCGAAGTCTTTCGCATCACCTACACGCTCGACAACCCGCATCCCGTCGTGGGCTGCCAGGTCGTCTCCCTCGATGTCAGCGAGAGCGTGTTCGTGGACGAGCTGGCCCCGGCCCGGACCTACGGCTTCCTCAAGGACGTTGCGACCATGCGGAAGAACGGCCTGGCCCGCGGCGGTTCCCTCGACAATGCCGTCGTGGTCGGCAAGCGTTCGGTGCTCAACAACAGCCTTCGCTTCGAGGACGAGTTCGTCCGGCACAAGATGCTCGACCTGGTGGGCGACCTCTGGCTCCTGGGCCGCCCGTTCATGGGTCATATCACGGCCAGGAACGCCGGCCACGCGCTCAACCACAAGCTGGTCGCCGCCGTGAAGGACGCCCTTGCCGCGGAGCGGCGCCATCGGGCCGCGCGGCCGCAGACCCAAGCCCCGGGCAGCCTTGCAGGCCGCCTCGAGAGGCTCGTTCCGGGCGGCGGCCTCACTTCCCAGCCCGGCATCGCCGCCCTCTAACAGCCGCCGCCTGCGGGGCTTTCAGTCACCCGGTAGACCGCCCCTCCCCGCCCGGCTTTCCAAGGTCTCCGGCCCCATCGGACGCTATAATGGCGTGTCCGTGGGTAGACCTCCAGTCGTGAGCCACCAGGCTAGCCCCTGGGTGATCGCCCTGGTCGCCCTGCTCGTGGTCTGCCTCCCAGCCCCAACCGCCCAGGCCGAGAGCGAGCTCCGAATCAGCAACCTCTCCATCTTCCTCAACGACTTCGACGTCACCGTCCAGGGCGTGCTCCTGGGTGCCGTGCCTTCCACGCTCACCGAGAGCCTGCACAGCGGCGTGCCCGTGCACGTGCGCTTCGTGGTGGAGCTCTGGCAGCAGCGCTTCCGCAACCGGCTCCTGCAGTCGCGCACGATCGAGCGCCAAGTGACGTACAACCCGGCGACCAAGGAATACAAGGTCGTGTCGCTCGGCGGCGAGGAGCGCGAGCCCTTCATGACCAAGCAGTTCCGCGAGGCCCAGCGTGTGGTTTCCGAGCTCCGCGCCGGCAAGCTCGCCCCGGACGCCGCGCTCGATCCGCAGGAGCTCTACTTCATCCGGGTCCGCGCCGACGTCTCGCTCAACGGCGTCAACTCGTGGATCGCCCGCTTCAGCGGAGAGGCGGCCGAGTCGGACTGGGTCCAGTCCCCGCTGCTCACGCCCACGAGGCGCCAGTGAGCCCGCTGACCGACAGCCCGGCCGAGCGGCGGGGCCACTACCGGCGCAACCTGCTCATCGTCTCCGGCGGGCTCGCGCTCCTGGCCGTGGCGTGGTGGGGGTTCAAGGTCTGGCTCCATACGCCACAGGTTCCCCTCGCCTCCAACCTGGCCGTGTTCGCGCTCTTCAACCTGAACCTGATCGTCTTCCTGCTGCTCGTGCTCCTGCTCTTCCGCAACCTGGTCAAGCTCGCCTTCGAGCGTCGGCAGAAGGTCCTGGGCGCCCGGTTCAAGGCCAAGCTTGTCCTCGCCTTCCTTTCGCTGTCGCTGACGCCAGCCATCCTCATCTTCATCATCGCGTCGAACTTCATCAACACGTCGATCGAGGGCTGGTTCAAGCCGCAGGTCGAGCGGCCGCTCGACCAGGCTCTCGAAGTCGCGCAGACGTACTACCAGGGCCAGGAGGCCATGGCCCTGCGCCACGCTCGCTACATGGCCGACGTGCTCGCGCGTGAGGGCTTCATGGTCCCGAGCCAGCGCGCGGTGCTGCAGACGTACCTCAACGGCCAGCAGGAACGCCTCGGGCTCGCCGCAATCACGGTCTTCAACCGCGCGGGCCAGCCGTTGATCCACGCCAAGGACGCGGCGCTCGGGTCCGTGCCGACGCGGTCGGTGAACAAGGAACAGGTGCGGCAAGGGCTCGCCGGGCAGGAAGTGACGACGGTCCACGAGCTCGACCATGGCGACATGATCCAGGCCATCGTGCCCATCAGGAACGGCGACCGCGCCGTCCTGGGCGCGCTCGTCGTCGGCAGCTACGTGACGCAGCGGCTCGAGTCCCGCCTGCGGGGCATCAGCCAGTCCTTCCAGGAGTACAAGCAGCTTCGGCTGCTGAAGCTGCCGCTCAAGGGCATCTACATCCTGCTCTTTCTCCTGATGACGCTCGTCATCGTCTTCTCGGCGACGTGGTTCGGCCTCTACCTCGCGCGCGGCATCACGGAGCCCGTCCAGATGCTCGCCGAGGGCACGCGGGCGGTCGCCGCGGGCAACCTGAACTACAAGGTCCTGGTCCGTGCCGACGACGAGATCGGCGTCCTGGTGGACTCCTTCAACCGGATGACGAGCGACCTCGCCTCATCACAGACCAAGCTCGAGCACACCTACCGCGACCTCCAGGCCAAGCACGAGGAGGTCGAGCAGCGGCGCCGCTATACCGAGACCGTTCTGGAAGCGGTCGCCACGGGCGTGCTCTCGCTCGACCCGGCCGGGCGCATCACGACCATCAACGGCGCCGCCGAACGCATGCTGGGCGTGCCGGCCACATCGGCCCAGGGCCAGCCCGCCTCGGCCGTGCTGCGGCCGCCCATGCACTCCGAGCTCGCGGCACTGATCCAGCGCATGAACCGCCTGCGCGAGGGTGCGCTCGAGCGCGAGGTGCACCTCCGTCGCGAGGGCCACGCGGTCACGCTGCTGTCCTCGGCGACGGCCCTCAAGGGGCCCGACGGCGCCTACCTGGGCATGGTGCTCGTCTTCGACGACCTGACGGAGCTCCTCAAGGCCCAGCGCCTGGCGGCCTGGCGCGAGGTCGCACAGCGCATCGCGCACGAGATCAAGAACCCGCTGACGCCGATCCAGCTCTCGGCCCAGCGCCTCCGGCGCCGGCTGTCCACCGGCCGGAGCCCGGAGGAGAAGCAGCTGCTGGAGGAGGCCACGGCCACCATCGTGCAGGAGGTCGAGGGGCTCAGGCAGCTGGTGGACGAGTTCTCGCGCTTCGCCCGGATGCCGGCGCTCCAGCCCCGCGCCACGGATCTCGGGCGCCTGCTCGAGGGCGTGGTCGTCCTCTACCGCGAGTCCCATCCCGGGCTCTCGATCAAGGCGTCGTTCTCGCCCGACATGCCGCCCGTCGAGGTCGACCCGGACCAGATCAAGCGCGCGGTGCTGAACCTCGTCGACAACGCGGTCGAGGCGGTAGGCGGCGCCGGTGCCGTCACGGTCGAGACCATCTGGCTGCCGGAGAGCCGGCGGGCGCGCATCGTCGTTGCCGATGACGGCCCCGGTATCCCGGCCGAGGACAGGGAGCGGCTCTTCCTGCCGTATTTCTCGACCAAGGCCGGCGGCACGGGCCTGGGCCTGCCCATCGTGCACCAGATCGTCACCGACCACGGCGGCACCATCTGGGTCGAGGACCCCGTGCCCCAGGGCACGCGCTTTGTGATTGAGCTGCCGGTGGGCCGACTGGCGGTCGCCCCGGTCGAGCCTGCAACGACAGTGAGGGCGGGCTAGATGTCCGCTGAGCACATCCTGATCGTGGACGACGAGCGCGCCATCCAGACATCTTTAAGGGGTGTGCTCGAGGACGAGGGCTATCGGGTCACGGCCGTGGGCTCCGCCGAGGAAGCGCTGGCGCGCCTGGCCGATGACGCGCCTGATCTGGTCTTCCTCGACATCTGGATGCCCGGCATGGATGGCCTCGACGCACTGGCCGAGATCAAGCAGCGGCGGCCGGAGACGGCCGTGGTGATGATCTCGGG
>Ga0153916_10000598_pt1 | contig 24634 bp, 15 predicted proteins | sample Opewatmetagenome_FD_109642 | JGI IMG/M metagenome (GOLD analysis project Ga0153916, IMG submission 109642) | Freshwater wetland microbial communities from Ohio, USA - Open water 3 Core 3 Depth 4 metaG | ecosystem: Environmental > Aquatic > Freshwater > Wetlands | place: USA: Ohio, Lake Erie...
ATGGACCAAGTTTGGCGGAGCCGCCTGGCAGGGTGACGGGTTTTACTATTCCGGGTTTGAAAAACCGACTGAAGGCAAGGAGCTTACCGCGGCCAACGAGAATCAGAAAATCTACTTTCACAAGCTCGGGACTCCTCAGACCGAGGACATGCTGATCTACGAAGACCCGGCTCATCCCCGCCGCTACAATAATGTGGATATCACTGAAGACGAGCGCTTTTTGTTCCTGATGACGTCGGAAGGAACCCACGGCAACGAGCTCTACTTCAAGGACCTCAAGGCGAAGAAACCGGAATTTCTGCCCCTCGTCCAGGGGTTCGACTACAACACCTACGTGGTCAACAACCTCGACGATAAACTGGTCATCATGACCGACATGGACGCCCCGAACAACAAGGTCATGCTCGTCGACACCAAGAAGCCGGCCAAGGAGGATTGGACGGTTCTCATCCCGGAAAAGTCTGAAGTGATGACCAGCGCCAGCATCGTCGGAGGCAAAATTTTTGGCTCCTACCTTAAGGACGCAAGCACACACATTTACCAACACGACCTGGCGGGGAACCCGGAGAAGGAGATTCCGCTTCCCGCGATCGGGTCGGCCGGCGGGTTCGGCGGCAAGAAAGTTGATACTCTTGTCTTCTACACCTTCACTTCATTCACCTATCCCCCGACTATCTACAAGTATGATATCCCGACCGGTATCTCCGAGGTCTTCCGTAAGACCGAGGTCAAGTTCAATCCCGACGACTATGAAGCCAAGCAGGTCTTCTATGCGAGCAAGGATGGGACCAAAATTCCCATGTTCATCGTTCACAAGAAGGGTCTCGTGCTCGACGGAAAGCGTCCGACCCTTCTCTATGCCTACGGCGGTTTCAACGCCAGCTCCACTCCTTACTTCAATGTCTCCAACGTCATCCTGCTCGAGAATGACGGCGTGTATGCCATGGCCAACCTGAGAGGAGGCGGCGAATACGGCGAGTCCTGGCATAAAGCCGGGATGTTGGAGAAAAAGCAGAATGTCTTCGACGACTTCATCGCCGCAGCCGAGTACCTCGTCGGGGAGAAATACACCTCGACCGACAAACTGGCCATCTCCGGCGCGTCCAACGGCGGGCTGCTCGTCGGCGCCTGCATGACCCAGCGGCCAGAGCTCTACAAGGTTGCCTTTCCGGCTGTGGGCGTCATGGATATGCTGCGCTTCCACAAGTTTACCGTCGGCTGGGGCTGGGCCGTGGAATATGGGTCGAGCGACAACCCCGAACAGTTCAAGTATCTCTATGCCTACTCTCCTCTCCACAACATCAAGGACGGCGTCTGCTACCCGGCGACGCTGGTGACCACGGCCGACCACGACGACCGGGTGGTGCCGGCTCATTCCTTCAAGTTTGCCGCCACGATGCAGGAGAAGCAGAGCTGCCGGAATCCTATTTTGATCCGGATCGACACGAAGTCCGGACACGGCGCCAGCAATGTCACCAAGGCCATAGAGCAACTGACGGACATCTGGTCCTTCATGTTTTATAACATGGGGCTGAAGGTCAATTACTAAACAGTCCCAAGCAGAAGGCCGAGACCGGTACGGGAGCCGGACCTAGAGAGGGAGGCGGGTTCCCAGGCCTTTCTCGACGGCCAGCTCGAAGACGAGGGGCGCAGTCGCCATATCGGCCAAGGCGAGGCCGAGGTTGCAGGCCATCGTCTTCTCGACGTCGTCTTGCCTACCCGCCTTACGGCCGGTCACGAGCTCACCCAGCTCGGCATGAACCGGCGGGATGTCTTGAAAATATCCGATCGTCTTGTAGTATTCAAGCTGGGGAATATCGTCTGTACAAAACTTGTCTGCTTCCTTGAGTGCGTTCCTGTGCCAATAGGAATCATAGTCCACGAGAGAAGCGAAGGCTCCCTCTTCCAGCCAGCCGGCTTGGATAGTGGCATGGGGGATCTTGAGGATAGGCCCGGCGGTGACGACCATATCACATCCGGAGACGGCCTCCTTGGGCGCTTTGGCGGCTCGCACCTCGATCCCGAATCTGTGGGCCATCTCGGCCGCAAAGAGCTCCAGGGTATTTCGGTTCGTATCATAGGCTTGGACCCGCTCGACCGGAAAAAGAACTTTGAGTGCTTCCAGGTTGCTCCGCCCTTGCACTCCGCAGCCGAGGATGCCGACGATTTTGGAATCCTGACGGGCCAGGTATTTGGCCGCGACGGCCGTAGCCGCGCCCGTCCGCTTGGCCGTGATCCAGGTACAGTCCATGACGGAGAGCGGAATCCCTGATTCCGGGTCATTGAGAATGATCAAACCGTTGATATAGGGCAGCCCCTTTCCGATGTTCTCGGGAAACCCGCTCACCCACTTCATCCCCGCCGATTTCAGGCCGGGAATGTAAGCCGGCATGGCGTGGATAAAGGAATCCGGACGCGGATGGACGCCCGGCTTGGGCGGCATCTCCACCCGCCCTTCCCCTTTCTCCCGGAACATAGATTCGAGGGCAGCGATGATCCGCTCCATCGGCACGTCGACCGACTCCACGTCCGCCCTCGACAGGTACAAAATCTTCTGCTCCATCACACGCCTCCAAGTTTTATGGCCGCTATCCACTAACGACTTTCCATCCCCGGCGGTTCAAGTTAAGATAGATGGCGCCTCCGAGGATGAGGCCGACGGCCAGGAAAACCAGGCCCACTGCCAGCTGGCCGAAGATAATCTTCCCAGCGCCGAAGAGGAACATGTAGATCATCGCCACGCCGAGGAGCCAGTCCATCAGGTTAAAGAGTCCATCCCTCTGGGGCACGATGTCGGCCGCCTCTTTGGCGATCGGTCCCCAGAGCGCCGCGCTCGGCCGGACCCGGCGGTAAAAAGCGAGAAGGGTTTCTTTCGGCTCCGGCTTTGTCAGAAACGTAACGGCCAGCCAGACAATCGTGGTTACCGATACCGTGGCCAAAACGATATAGGCAAACTCCTTGGGCTCGCTCTCATTCAGATGGAACGCGAATTGAACGGTCAGGGAGGTTATGAAGGCGGCGATCATGGCGGCCACCTCGCTCCAAGCATTGATCCGCCACCAGAACCAGCGCAGAAGATAGACCAGGCCGGTTCCTGCCCCGAGCGCTATGATGAACTTCCAGGCATCGGCGATCGAGCCCATGAAGAAGGTGACGACCGCGGACAGGAACATCAGCAGCATGGTGGTGAGCTGCGAGATGCCGACATAGTGTTTCTCGCCCCGGCCTCGGACGAGGAACCGCCGATAGAAATCATTCACCAGATAGCTGGCCCCCCAATTGAGCTGTGTACCGATGGTGGACATATAGGCGGCGGCGAAGGCGGCGATCATCAAACCGCGGAGAGAAACCGGAAGGTCGGTCATGACGATCCGGATGTACCCCGACTCCGGGTCGGCGGCGAAGGCCGGGTCGTTGCTGAACTTGACGACGGCGACCAGCGCGACCAGGATCCAGGGCCAGGGGCGGAGGGCATAGTGCGTTAAGTTAAACCAGAGTGTAGCCAGGAGCGAGTGCTTCTCATCTTTGGCGCAGAGGATCCTCTGGGCGATGAACCCTCCGCCGCCCGGCTCGGCTCCCGGATACCAGGAGGCCCACCAGTTAATGGCGATATAAACGAAGAACGTGATGAGCGGCATCCAAGTGGAGTTGATGTCGGGGACAAAAGAAAGGAGCGATCCGGTCCCCCCCCGGGCTTGCTCGACCGCCCTGACCCCGCTGACCAGTCCGCTCATCCCGCCTATTGACTTGACGGCGAAAACAGCCAGGAGGATCACCATGCTCATTTTGAGGACGAATTGGAAGAGGTCGGTAACGAGGACCCCCCAGAGACCTGAAAGAGTCGATATGGAGGCGGTGATGAACATGATCGCGACGGCGACGACCAGCGCCTGGACCTTGGTCAGCCCCAAGATCAGCATCAGGATCTTGACGATGGCCAGGTTGACCCAACCCATTATGATGAGGTTGATGGGAAGTCCCAGGTAGAGCGCCCGAAAGCCGCGCAGAAACTTGGCGGGCGCGCCGCTGTAGCGGATTTCGGCGAACTCGACGTCTGTCAGCACGCCGGCCCGGCGCCAGAGTCGGGCGTAGAAAAAAACGGTCATCATCCCGCTCAGGGCCATGCTCCACCAGATCCAATTTCCGGCGATGCCGTTCCGGGCGACGAGTCCGGTTACGGCGAGCGGCGTATCGGCGGCGAACGTGGTCGCTACCATCGAAGTGCCGGCCAGCCACCAGACGACTTTACGCCCGCCGACAAAGAAGTCGCTGATGCTCTTAGTAGCCCTCTTGCGGTAATAGAGGCCGATAGCCAGGTTAAAAGCGAAGTATGCGGCTACAACCAGCCAGTCGATAAGGGTGAGTCTCATCGCGGCATCTCCATTTCAACAAACGCCGATAGGCTCAGGAAAACCAGAGCGAGCCGGGTCCTATTCATTTGGAAGGGCAAATTATCGCAATCGCCAATCCCTGTCAATCAAGCTTTTCTTCATCTTGCTATTGAAGGAGGATTTTGATAAGAAATTATCACGTTCAATGCAACTTGGCTATTCTTTTCTACTTCGGGGAGCGGAGGGTTCTATGAAAAAAACGATCCTCTTTACTATGGCTCTCATGATGTCCTTTTCCGGCCTTGCCCGGGCGGCCGAGTTCGGCTATCCGGTTGAAGGCGAGCCATGGTATTTCATTAAAGCGACATTCAGCGATACCCCTTCGCTCTCCAAGGGAGCCTGGAGAGTGTCACAAGTTATTGTAAACGGCTTGCGAGTCAGAGATTTTTTTCTCTACCAGGGAGGCCAAGAAGTCTTGGGCAAGGACATCCAGGGGCAACAGCCTTTCGAAGTCAAGGCCCGTTTCTCCTGGCAGGCAACCCAAGCCTATGATATCCAAGTCCAGTTTGAGAATCTCAAATCCAAAAAGACTGCCATAATTACCCAAAAGCTCACCTCGCCAGCTCTCATGGGATACTGGAATCCAGCCTGGAAAAACTACCTGACGCTCATCGTAACTGAGGAAAACGGAATCGAACGCGCCGGCTATCCTATTCATACAACCATCGGCCTATTCGCCAACTACCTCAAGTCCGGCGATGAAATTAGGGTGGTCAAGGCGGAGCGCTCGGGAAACGATGTCGCTTATACGGAGATCCCTTCCCAGGTCTACGATCAAATCACGTGGGCAGACCAAAAGATTCTTTCAGTCGCCGAGAAAGACGAGAAAACGGGCCAGCCGATCTTCCGCTATCATCCTACGACCTCAGTGAGCATCGCTTTTCTGGCCAACCTCAAGCCCAAAGAAAAGGCCAGCTACCTGATTTTCTACAACAATCCGACGGCCCCCAAGCCGGCCTACGTGAGCGACCTCAAGGTCCTAGGCGCAGGAAGCGGTCAAGCCGTCGGCAAAACGATCGAAAACAGCTTTTATAAAGTGACGCTCAACAAGAAGAGCGGCGTTATTTACGAGATCATGGAGAAATCCTCCAAGACACTCTTCGAGCACAAACTCGAAACGAACGGCTCCATCCACTGGAACCCGTGCCTCTATTCGCCGCCTCATACCTGGACGCACACCTCGGACTGGGAGAGCCCGCCCTATGTCGAAGTGCATGGACCTGTTTTCTACTCTATCCGTATGGCTGCCCCCCTCCCCTTCTATCCGCAGGTCCTGTGCAGCGTGTCCTATCATTTCTATGCGAACTTGCCCTATATCCTTGTCCAGACAACGATCGACGTCAACGAGAACATGTTCGTCCAGGCGCTCCGGAACGGCGAGATTGTCTTCAACAAGAAAGTGTTTAAGAATGTCGGTTACAAAACCATAGAAGGGCGGGTTGAGGATATCGACTTGGGCCGCACCCGGATGCATCCCGACCACGTGATTACGCTCCGGCCGGACACGCCCTGGGTCACTTTTTATAACCAAGACAGGGGCGTCGCCTTTGCCAACCTTTACCTCGACCTGGCCATGACCAATGTCGAGGGCGGAGAGGCTTCGGCCGAGCAGCCCTTTATCTACATCCAAAACGGGCCCTGGTACTATCTGGCCAGGGGGCTGGTCTACTCTTTTGGCACAAACAACCAGACGCGGATGCTGCCCGTAAGGAAGGGAAGCGTATATTGGGAACGGATCGCGTTCTATCCCTTTTCGTTCAAGAAAGAGCAAGGGTATTCTGTCCAAGCGGACACGCTCTTCAACAGGCTCAAGTATCCCCTGGGCGTGCTGGAGTCCATCGAGACCTACGCCGAAAGCCCAGAGGGATGGGTCACTCCCATCCTGACCGAGCCGTTCGAGGAGGGCGTCGAACAGGCCATAGGAGGAAAGAAGAAAAAATGAGCGATCAGACCATCGAAAAGATCATCTCCGTCCACTGCCCCCGGATTGACCGCAGCACAGCCATATCCAGAAGAGAATACGCCCGCCGGTGGGAGCGCGTTCAGGGGGCCATGCAAGAGAAAGGCTACGACCTCGGCTACGCCTGCGGGAGCGAGCTTGACCGCTCCGATGTCGCCTGGCTGGCCGGAGTCTTCGACCCGATCATCGAGCGCTATGGCATCCTGATCCCCGCCCGGGGAAAACCTGTGGTCGTGGCAGGTTCTGAGGGCGGCCACGTCATCGCCGACTGCGTCAAGGCTTCCGGAGCGGAAATCGCCCTCCTCCGCGAATACCAGATCTCGGACGAGGATTACCGGTTTGCCAAGTTTGGCAAGCTCGAAGACGTAGCGTACCGGCTTGTGCCCTTCCGGCCGGCGCGCCCTATCAAGATCGCCCTGTTCTCGAGCGGTCAGTTCATTCCCCATGACCATGTCGCCATGTTCCAGGGTAAGTTCGGCAGCGACAATGTCGTCTTCGACCTCGAGCTTCTGCGCCTCATCAAGTACGAGAAGAGCGCCGCCGAGCTCAAAGTCACAGCGGTCGCCAACCAGATTGCCGATGCTGCGTTCCTGGCGATGCTGGCCGTGATCAAGCCGGGAGTGCCCGAGCTCGATGTCGCGGCCGCGGCCGATTACGTCATGAAGAAACTTGGCGCGGGCAGGACGGGTTTCCCGACCATCGTCTCTTCCGGGCCGAGGGGACGGACGGTGCTCGGGCCCGCCACCAATCGGCTGATCAAGAAGGGGGAATTTGTCTCCCTTGGCCTCAGCCCAGCCTTCAACGGCTACCACGGCATCATGCGGCGGACAGTCAAGGTGGGGGCCGGCTGGACAAGACAGGAAAAAGCTTTCCTGGAGGCTTTGGAGGGCCTCTATCATGTCGTGATCGGGGCGACGGCCGCAGCTGCGCGAGAAGATCTCCCGTCTCTATCGATCGACCGGAAAGGTAAAAAATACCTGGAGAAGACCAAAGTCAGGGACAACCGCGGCCGGAGGCTGACCCCGCGCGAGCCATACACCTTCATCCATAACACGGGTTGCTCGGAATGCCAGGAGGGATATGGCGCTGTTACTCCCTATTCGGAAAACCGGCTGGCCAAGAATGCCGCCTTGATGATCGATGTGGCCTTCATGGGGTTTGACGATCAGCACGAACTCGTCTTTCCGGTCGAATACGCGGTTATCGAGGACTCTTTCTGGAAGAAGGGAAAGGACATCGGCGTTTACAATCGTGTTCCTTTGGCCGTCCAAGATCTCGTTGCCAAGGACCTCGCAGACATCCCCACGGCGAGAGTCAATCCCTACTATAGGCCGTTGTGAGTGAGCCGATGAGACGGGCCGCAGTCTGGACAATCCTAAGGATCAGACTCGGGTTTTTGAATTCGGCAGGTGCCCGCGGCTTCTGCGTTATGTTCGGCGCCTTGTGGATATTTTCATCCCTGGTTGCGTCACCGGCCGAGCGGCTGAAGTTTCACGCTCCAGGCTTCGATGAACCGTACTATCGGATCGAATTCCCATTCGAAGTCAAGGGCGCCAAAGCGCTCATCCAAAACCTCAAGCTCAACGGGACCGAGGCGAAGGATTTCCTGGTCATCAAGGACGGGAAGAACATCGCGGCATCCGCCCCTATTGATGAGGGCTCTTATACCTTTGTCCTCGACTATGCCTGGAAGGGAGATAAAACCTACCGGGCAAACCTCACTTTCCGGCCTGAAAAGTCAGAAAAACTGGAAACTCTGGAGATCGCCGGCCTCTCGCCCCAGGAGGGAGGGATTCCCGATGGGAAAGAGGGCTTCTACCGGGTTTATCAAGTGGAGGAAGAAGCGGGCATCGAGCGAAACCAGGAGATCATCGCCCTCACTCTGACAGCTCCAAAAACGGAAATCGATCCTCCCGAGATCGTCATTTTCGATGGTCCGAAGGCGATTCCGTTCGAGATCATGGAGAGTATGGACTCCTTCCCCCCCGAAGCGGTGGCGGCCACCCATCCGATAACGTCAACCCTTAAGATCGTCCTTCCCATCGATGCTAAAGCCTATGAGAAGAAGTTGCTTTTGGTCCTCAAAGGAGAGAGAGGACCTTCCCCCGACCAAAGAATCGTCGTCACGGACAAGGGCTTGGGTAAAACAATTAAGGGGTCAAAACTCAGCTTGCAGCTCCATCCCCAGAGCGGCCAAATAAACACGATAGAGTTCTTCGATCCGGCCATCAAACTCTTCAACAAGGCCGGCGTCATCCACTGGAACCCCGACGTTTTCGTTCCTGGGATCGCCTGGGATCATTCATTCGATTGGAACCCGCCTGCAGTACTCGAGGAAAAATGCGGCGCTTACCTCTATCTCAACTCGCGGCACGGGCCTCTGCCGCGCCTCCAGGGAGTCAGGCTTGACATCAAGTATACGATCGAAGCAGGCGCTCCCTATTTCCTCTCCGAGACACGGCTGAATTTCGATGAGGGCCTGGGCGTCATCGCTGTCCGGAACGACGAGATGGTCCTTTTCCGGGAGCTCTTTGATTTTCTCTTCTATAGAGACAAGAAGGGAGAAATTATCAAGCTCCCCCTTAAGGAAAAAGAAAAGGCTCCGTTCGGGCTTGTCCACGTGGCGCCTGAGGATTTGAGTTGGGTTGGGCTGGTGAACACACGGGATGGTTTCGGGTTCTTCAGCCTGCGCCTTCGCTCCGCCCATGGGAACTTCGAGGTCCCCGGAGAGTTTCTGCACAAAGCGGGGACATACTTCTACGCTCCCGCGGACGGAAACTATGTCTATTGGGTCAGGCCTCTCATCTACACATGGGCCAATTATTTCACCAACAACCACTTCGCCTACGTCCCTAAGGGCAGCTTTTTCTATGAGAAGAATGCCTACATTGTCCTGCGTCTGAGCCAGGATTTGCCGCAAACACTTGATCGCCTGTCAATAAAATTGCGAAATCCATTGAGGGTTTTCTGATGGAATACGTCGACTTTGTCAATTCCAAAAGAGGCGGACGGATCCACCTGCTTTTCCCCGGCTGGAAAAAGGGCGAGCGGGTGGGCTTCTTCTCCCCTCACGACGACGATGCCCTGCTCGGAGCGGGCTATCTGATCCTGGGCACCATAAGGTCGGGAGGCGTCCCGTCCGTCTTCGTCTTTTGCCGCGGAGACGCCGGCTACTCAACGCTCATAGAGAAAAAGGGAATGGCTGAGAGGAGAAAGAAAGAAGCCATCGGCGCCTATGGACGGCTGGGCATCAAAAAGCGGGACATCCGGTTTTTTGACATCCCCGACTTCTCCCTGATGGCCCATCTCGACCGCCGGCCGCCCTGGGGGAGAGGAGTCTTTGACCCAATTATCTCCAGGCTTCGCCAAGAGCGAATCTCTCGCCTCGTTTTCTCGAGCGGCCACCTCGAACACTGGGATCACACCGCCGTCTTTTATGCCGGGATCTATACCTCGCCTCAGGCCCAAGACCCCATCCTGGCCGACCTTGGAAGTCCCCGCCCTATTGGGACCTACCTAGCCTACTCTGTTTGGGGTGATTTCGAGCCCGCCCCAGCCGGACAAGCGACCCGGGCCGACCTGGGAATACTGGCCGCTGAGGAGGACGAAAAGCTCGTAATCGAGGCGATAATAGAATTTTTTTCCCAAGACCGGATCATCAAAAACATCGTCGCCCACAGGAAAAAACGGAAGACTCAGGGCGGATACCTGGAGCTTTACAAGAGCATCAAACTCCGCCAGCCGATAGACTATTCGCCCTATTTTGGGCGCCTTTCGAAAATCAAAAAATGAGGTGAAATGACCTTTGTCCAGGGAGGGAATCATGTATGCGGTCGGGATTGACTCGGGGACACAAGGAACCAAGGTGCTCATAGTCGATTTCAAGGGGAAGGTGCGGGGCCGCGGCTATGCGCCGCACCGGTCAATCCCTAACCTCAAGCCGGGTGAGAGCGAACAGGATCCCCGGGTTTGGGTCGAAGCGATGCAGAAATCCCTGGTCGCGTCCCTCAAAGAAGCAAAGGCGAATCCCGGGAAAATCGTTTCTCTGGGCATCTCCGGCCAGCAGCACGGGTTTGTTCCTCTCGATAAGGGCGGCCAGCCGGTCAGACCAGCCAAGCTCTGGAACGACACTTCGACGATCGCCGAGACCGAATCGATCATCGAAAAGCTCGGAGGAAAAAAGAGCCTTATCCGCAAGCTCGGGATCAGCCTGGCCGTCGGGTTCACAGCCTCGAAGATCCTCTGGCTCAAGCGAGCAGAGCCGCGGCAGTATGAAAGGGCGCAGACCGTCCTCCTCCCACACAACTACCTCAATTTCTGGCTCACGGGAAAAGCGGCCATGGAGTACGGAGACGCATCCGGGACGGGGCTGATGGACATCCGCCGGCGCGTCTGGCACCGGGAAGCGGTGGCCGCCATCGACCCGGGCCTCGAGGCCAAGCTCCCGCCGCTCCGTCATCCGGCGGAGCCCGTCGGCAAGATCAAGAAACAGATTGCCTCGCGCTTCGGGATGTCGAACGTCCTCGTTTCGAGCGGCGGAGGAGACAACATGATGGGAGCCATTGGGACGGGGAACGTCACCCCGGGCGTCTGCACCGTCAGCTTGGGGACATCGGGTACTGCCTATTCCTTTTTCAGCCGCCCCTTTATCGACCCGGAGGGAGAGATCGCCGCCTTCTGCGACAGCACAGGGGGTTGGCTTCCGCTGCTATGTACGATGAATGTCACCAATACGACCGAATATTTCAAGTCGATGCATGGCCTCTCCAACCAGGAACTGGAGATTCTGGCCTCCCGGGCCCCAGCCGGCGCCGGAGGCCTTATCTTTCTGCCCTTTCTGGACGGCGAAAGGGTCCCGGTTCTTCCCTTCTCTTCCGGAGTGCTTTTCGGCCTGGATAAGAGGACCTTCAACGCCGCCCACCTGGCCAGGGCCATCATCGAAGGGACAAGCCTCAACCTCGGCTACGGTTTTTCGCGGATGCGCTCGCTCGGACTGAAACCGTCAGAGATCCGGGCGACCGGCGGCGGCGCCAAGAGCCGGCTGTGGCTCCAAATTGTAGCCGACGTCTTCAAGACTCCGGTCGTCACTCTGGCCGAGCAAGAGGCGGCAGCCTTCGGGGCTGCTCTTCAGTCTATCTGGGCATACGAGAATGACAAGGGGCAGGGCATCGGCATCGCCGATATCGTGGCGGATAGAGTCAAGACGTCTAAGTCGCCAATCGAACCGGAGAGGAAAAACTCCGAGGTGTACGATGCACTCCAGGTCAGGTTTAACTCCCTGTGGAGGACCCTGGTCGGAGAATTCAAAGCCCAGCGGCAGATGAAAGGCTAACGGCATAAGGACGACCGGAATAATCCCCGGTTGTCAAACCCAGCCCATCTCATATCCGGCTTCATACATGGCAATGATGTTTTCGACCGGAGTTATGGGCTGGATGTTGTGGCAGGGGGCCAGGATATAGCCTCCCCCCCGTCCAAGGATATCCATATTCTCCCGGACCTCCCGGACCACGTCCTCTCGGCTTCCGAAGGGAAGCGTGTTCTGATTATCCATGGCGCCATGAAACACGAGGCGGTCGCCGAACTCCCGTTTAAGCTCGGTCCGGTCGAGACCGGTGTTCCACCACTGGATCGGATTAAGGAGGTCGATCCCGGCCGCCACCATGGCGGGAACAATCCGCCGGACATTGCCGTCGTTGTGGTGGAAAACATAGACCCCGGCCCCATGGGCCAGGGCGATGATCCGCTTCATCCCCGGCAGGAGAAATTCGCGAATATGGGCCGGAGAAATCATCAGGTCATTCTGCCCACCCATATCCTCGGCTACGTAGCTCATCAAGACTTTTCCCGGGATCTGTTCATAGATACGAGCCGTATTCTCATAAGCCAGGCCGAAAAGCTTCCCCAAGCCGTAATGGACGATGTCGGGGCGCTCGATCAAGTCAACAAAGGCCTTTTCCTGGCCGCGGAGATACTTATATGTCAGAAAGGGCTCGGAACCGCCGCCTCGGATTGGGTACATCTCTCTCCCCCTGATCTGGCCGGGGATCCCCCTGTAATCCCACCAGTCTGGGTTCGGCCACTGATAATTCCGTTCGATCTCCTCAATCGAATCAAACCCGGCGAGCGGCGAAAATATACATTCGTTATAGACCCCACTCCCGTAGTCCGTTAATCTATACCTGCATCCGAAGACATCGGTGCGCCGGGGAAGGCGGGGACCCCGGTATTCGGGCTTAACCTTGACTACAAAATCGACATGGAGCTTGGCCAGGGCTTGGTTGATCGTCGGGCAGCCGAGGCGTTTCCGCAGCAACGCGGAAGCCTCGTCCGTTCCCCAATAATCCATGGGCACGCGGTCGGGCTTGCGCCGCTGGAGGACGGCCAGCCAGCGCTCCCGGGGCGTCATGGTCTCTTTGGACACGGGCTCTGACCCCTAATCATCCCATCGCTTCTAGAGGATTAATATTGAGCTGTTAAGGCTTCAATGCCTGTGGAGATCTTTGTGCATGATCTTCCTTGTCTCCAGCAGCCGGTCGTCGGCTGGAAGGTCGATCAATCTCTGGTTCATGCCCTCGTCGTTCTCAGCTTGGAGCATCTTGGCCAAATAATCGATGACGCTCGGGGGAAAGACGCCGTCCCTTTCATAGAGCTCCCGCTTTTCGAGAAGAATGCGGCTGGATTCAACGCAACTTCGCGGCAGGGTGGGCAGCTTCCGGAGAAGAGCTTGGTCGGTAAAAATATTGCCCTGGACATAGAGCTTCTCGGCCAGCTCAAGCGGCAGGTTTTTCTTGAACAGATGATCGTCCTCGCGGAACGCCCAGTCGGCGGCCATCACGATCCCGGCGAGGAGGAGATGGATGATAGCGCTACCGTCTGGGCTGCGAAGCTCGACCGTCTGCCGGCTCTGGACCTCGGAGAAGGCAGCCGTCTCCTGGGGGTTGAGCCGCTTGGCCAGATGCCGCAAGTTGGCCCAGCCCAGGGGCACCCGGATCATCGAGCTCCGGTTGAGGTCGCTCCAGCAGATGCGTGTCGGCGCCTCCTGGTTAGGAACAAGCCTGAGGTAAGCCGAAGAGACCGTGTTCCCGAAAGCGGTCAGCGAATCAGCATAGGTGCATAGCCCCCCGACCAGCCTCCGCGCTTGAACCGTTAGCTTCCCCGCCTCATCAACCATGATGTTCTTCCCATTTTTTAGAAGCTCCATGTGAAAATGGAGACCATTTCCCGCGATCCCTTCCTCGATTTTCGGCGTGAACGTAGCCACGCAACCATACTTATAGGCGATGTTCCGGATAAGCCAGCGGCCCAGGACGAGTGCATCGGCCATTTCCTCGGCCGGACGGGGCAGATACTCAACCTCGAGCTGCTCCGCCTGCTTGCCGCGGATTTCCTCAAGGTCGGAACGGACACTCTCGACGAACCCGACTTCGCTGTGGGCATACTTGACTGCCCCCGTAATTTGGGTGATGGAGCGGATCATTTCATTCAGGACCTGACCGCTCTTGATGTAGGGGGCGGCGGCGTGGTAGCCATGCTGTTTCTGGGCGGGATAGAGGTGGGGGTTGCGGTCGCTGAGCAGGAAGAATTCAAGCTCGCCCAGGGCCCAGAACTCCAGCCCGGCATTCCGGTGGAAGACCTGGCAGGCCTTGGTCAGGATGCTGTCCAGGGCAAACGGCGCGAGGTCCCCGTCCTTGGTCAGATAGCGGCAGATGAAGTCGAGGCTGCCCTCGTCAAAGGGGTTGAAGAAGGCCGTTCTATAGGAGGGCACGACATAGAGGTCGGAGAGCGAGGCGTCCACCATCCCCTTGAAAAGCTGAGAGCCGTCTACCCTCTCCCCTTCGGCCAGGATGGTCTCTACTTGAGAGGCGTTGGCCACAGGGAGTTTCAGCTCCTTGAGCTTGCCGTCCAGCGCCGTGTAATGGAAGGTGATTCGCTCGATGTGTTTCTCGTCGATCACCTTGAGGAAGTCGGAGCGGGTGAAATCCTGGGGATCCTTATCGAGAAGAACAGACAGCGGGTTGGCCAGGGCGTAGGTGAAGGCATTCTTGGACACGAGACTATCTCCTTGGGTCGAAGGTTTCGGCTTTTTGGGCATTCGGGTCAGATGCGCTCTATTGAGGCCATATTCTACGGAATAAGGGCCGAGTTTGCAACCCGGCCAGAATAGCTGGACGCTATTTATCGTCCCCTGCCCTTTTGCTACTTATACAATAAATACGGCTCGCGCTCCCTGGCGAAAGCCTTAAGTCCCGGCTCGTAGCCTTTCACGATCTCCGCGACACTCATGGCCTTTTCAAGCTGGTTCCTGATGGTCGCTGTCCCCATGACCTTGTCAAAATACTCGTTGTGGAACTGGAATTTGTCCGGGTACATCTCCCGGATCGTCCTGACGATGTGCAACGCCGTCTCAAAGGGGCGGTAGGAATTCCGGTCGGTCACGTGGACCTGGGCTCCGCCGCACGGCTCGCCGGCGAATTTCGAAAAGCTCGGGGTGAACCAGGCTTCCCGGAAAGTGACGCCCGGCAGCCCGAGCCCGTTGAGCTTCCGGGCCAGCTCAAAACCGTCAACCCAAGGCGCGCCGAATATCTCAAAAGGCTTCGTCGTCCCCCTGCCCTCTGAAACGTTCGTCCCCTCCAGACACACTTGTCCCGGATAGACCGTCGCCGTGTCGAGAGTGGGCATATTCGGGGAAGGAATGACCCAGGGCAAATCCGTGTCATCAAACCACATCTCCCGGCGCCAGCCGTCCATCGGCACGACCGTCAAGTCAGCCTTCTTCTCGAGGAATCGATCATTGATCATCCGGGCCAGCTCTCCAGTCGTCATCCCGTGCCTCTCCGGGATAGGATACAGCCCTATGAAGGAGCTTAACTCCGGAGATTCCAGCACCGGGCCCTCCATGCTCAGGCCGTTAATCGGATTCGGTCGGTCAAGCACGATGAAGGGGATCCTATTCTGGGCTGCCGCCTGCATCGCATAGGCCATTGTCGCTACATAAGTATAGACTCGCGTCCCTACGTCCTGGATGTCAAAGACCAGGGCGTCGATGTCCTTGATCATCGTCCCTTCAGGAATCTTCCCCTGGCCCTTTGCGTCGCCGTCAAATGAACGCATATATTCGTCCATGTCCTTGAGCATTCCGGGGTCGGGTTTTAAGGACTGTCCGTAGAGGCTGAAGACTGGGATCCGGTACTTGTCATCGAAATAGAAGGGGATATATATTCCGCCCTGAACATTTCCCCGAACGCCGTGTTCCGGACCGTAGAGCGCAATCAGCTCGAACTCTATTGATTGCTTCATCAATTCGATATCGCTCCGGAGGCGGCTGTCCATTCCCGTTGGGTTGGTGATGAGGCCGATTTTTTTCCCCTTGACCAAATCGAGCCGGCTTTCCAGGAAGACTTCGAGGCCGAGTTTGGCCGCACTCGCCAGCTGTGGGGCCCGTTGGGGGACTGCGTCCCTTGCCCCACAGGAAAACTGAAAAGTTATTCCCAGCCCAAGCAACAGGCCGGAAATGACCACCCCAATCAGACCCGGTCTAAGATTAGACATTTTCATCTTGACCTCATGAATTGCCAAGTCCACATGGCAATCAGATTTTAATGAATATTCTCTTCCTGTACAGCGGTGTCATCAAGCCCAGCCAGAGGAGCACATAACAAACGGCATAGGCCAGAGACCCGTTGAGATTTCCTGCCCAGGGGACGAACAGGTGCTGGTAGATCCAGACGGGCAGGGTTATCTGTTCCCCTCCAGAGGCGACCTTCACCAGAACGAGCAGTTTGACCATGAGGCTGGACCCGACATAGGCGGCTATGGCGTTCGTCCCGAAGATGATGAATGGGGTGGCCCACTTCTTCCAACCCCGTGCCTCGATAAGGAAATAACATGCAGCCAGAAGCAGGAGCGCCGCCCCTGCGGTGAAGATGACAAAAGTGCTCGTCCAGAGTTTCTTGTTGATCGGAAAATAGGGATCAAGGGCAAGCCCGAGGGCGGTCAACGCTGCTCCGGCGGCAAGCATTCCGGCCGTCTTCGTCGCCGGCCGCTTGTTCGCTCGGAGCCAGTCGCCCGTTAATGTGCCCAGGAGCGCCGTCGCAATCGCCGGGAACGTGCTCAGGATACCCTCCGGGTCGAACGCCGGCTCGTAGAGATGCCCTGCCAGGAACTTCAGGTCCACGTAGCTCGCCAGATTCCCGCTGTAATCGAGGACGCCGGCGCCATAGCCGGGCACGGGCACAAACGTCATGACTGCCCAAAACCCGGCCAATAATAGCACGGCGACGCCCAGCCGGCCCTTGCTCCCCAGATGGAGATAAAGCAGCGCCGCAAAGAGGTAGCATATGGCAATGCGCTGCAGCACCCCCGGGATGCGGGCGGCGGAAAAGTCAAAGCGCGGGATGAGGCGGAGCAACATGCCGAGGGCGAAGATCAGAACGCTCCGCTTGAAGATCTTGAGATACAGGTCGCCATTTCTCGACCCTTCCGCTTTCTTCCGGGACAGGGCTAGGGGAACTGCCACGCCGACGATAAAAACAAAGAAGGGAAAGACGAGGTCGGTGGGCGTCCAGCCGTGCCAATCAGCGTGGCGGAGCGGAGGATAAACGAATTGCCAGCTCCCGGGATTGTTGACCAAGATCATGCCCGCGATGGTCAGACCACGAAAAGCGTCCAGTGAGGCAAGTCTTTGACCGGACACCAAGCCCTATCCGGTCCTCTTGAGGACGATCAGCGTCATATCGTCGAACGGCTCGACTCCGGCAGCAAACGAAGCTAATTCAGCCCGGACCTTTTCTACGATCTCCGAAGCCGGCTTCTTGACGCTCTTTTTCAACAACCCGATCAGGTTTTCCTCGCCGAACTCGCTGTTCGCCTTATTCCGGGCATCCGTAATCCCATCGGTATACAAGACGGCCATATCGCCCTTGTCCAGGGTGACTTGACTGACCTCATAGGCAACCGCCGGAAACATCCCCAGGCAGAAGCCCGTGGGGTTAAGGCGGGCGACGCCGCCGTCCTTGGCGATGACGATCGGCGGGTTGTGGCCAGCGTTGATATAGCGGATCACCCCCGTGCGCATGTCCAGCTCGCAGAAAAAGAAGGTAATGAACTTGTTGGAGGCTGAGCTGCTGTGCACGAAACCATTGAGTTTTGCCGCCATGTTTTCGAGCTTCAGCTGGGGGCCTAGCTCGGCGATGAGGGCGGCCCTAAGGGAGGCCATGAGAAGAGCTGCCCCCATCCCTTTTCCCGAGACATCCGCAACGATGATGGCCAGCCGACAGGCATCGATGGAGATGAAATCATAGTAATCCCCGCCGACCTGGTTGCAGGGGATGTTCGCCCCGGCGATATCGAAGTTCTCGCAGGGCGGATTCTTCTTGGGCAGGAAATCCTTCTGGATTTGAGCGGCCAGTGCCAGCTCCTTCTGAAACTTCTCGATCTCTATCGCCTGGATGACGGCCCGCGCATTTTCGATCTTGACCGCGGCCAGGTTCGAGAGAAGAGTCATGAGCCGCAGGTCGTCCTCAGTGAACTGCTCGAGCAGCGAGATTCGGTCAGCATAGACGACGCCGATGATCTCCCGGTTGTTCCAAAGAGGGACACACATGGCACTGTGGACGTTCGACTTGATGATACTGTCCTTCATCCTCAGCCGGTCGTCGGTCTGGGCATCGGCGGTCAGAACCGAGGAATGATTGTCCAGGACCATGTTGATGATGCTCTGGCTGACCAGAATCTTTTGGCGGAGGAGGTTCTTATTGTTGATGCGCGACACCTTGGCGATCATCTGCGGAGGATTTCCCTCCCTGAGCATCAGGACCCCCCGGTCCATCGGCAAGTACTCCGACATCAGGTCCATGATCCGTTCCTGCAGCTCTTCCAAAGGCTGATGGAGGACCAGCGCCTTGCTCACTTCGTTCATCACGGCCATGGACTTATAGTCCGACTTGATCTTCATAAAGTCGGCCGGCGTGGCCAGAGATTGGATGGTGGTGTCGATGTCCGGCTTCTTCAGGATGTCCTTGAGGGGTATCACGGTGTTGATGTTGCGGGAAGGATGCACGACCTCGGTCACCTCGACGTTGCTGGACAGCTCCTTGTCGTATATGACCCGGGTCGATCCGATCAGAATCTCATCCCCCCTCTTGAGCTCGATCTCTCCCTGCACCTTCTTGCCGTTGAGGAAAGTCCCGTTCTTGCTTCCGTTGTCCCGGAGGCAAAACCCGCCGTCTGCCGGGTTGATGGCCGCATGGTGGCCGGATGAGAACGGGTCGGGAAGGGCCAAGTCATTGTCTTCGGACCGCCCGATCAGGGTCTTTTCCCGTTTGAGCGTATACCAGAATGAGTCCCCTTTTTTCGGATAGACAAACAGTCTCGGCATTCTGATCCCTGTCTAGGATTATACTATTGGTGCAGGCCGGACTTCAAGTGAGAACGATTTTTTCCGCCGCCTTGATCATTCTCCGGCTGATCCTGGCCTTCTCGTCGATGGTGGTGTCCTCGATCAGCGGAATAAGAAGCTCTTTGAGTTCTTTCTTCAGGATGTTATCGAGCAGCTCGACCGAGTAGTCCAGCGCCTTTTTTGTCCCCACCAGGATGTTCTGGTAGGCCTTGATGATGTCCTCCTGGGGATAGACGAGGCCGAGCACCTCGAAAACCTGCTTCAGCGTCCGGGACAGGGTGTTCTCCAGGTCCCGCAGAAGCATCTCTGTCTTCCGGTCGCCTCGGATATCATGGATCTGGAGGACGATCAGATAGCACTTCTTGATCAGCGATACAGCCTTCAGCTGGACACCTCTCGAAGAAAACCGGATATCGGTGCTGTTCAGCCTCATCCTATGAAGCCCCTCGATCAGCTCCGTTTCCAGATCCGTCTTTTCCCTGGTCAATTCCATAATCATGATATCGGCGGCCTTCTGAGAACCGGTCTTCGCTAAGATCTCCGGAATGGACTGCCGAGCCCGGATGTTTTCCTGGGGATCGCTCAAATAATCCTTCAGGGTTCCGACGATTGTGTCGCCGTAGGCTCGCAGAGCCTGGAGCGCGGATTCCTGGGTAGCGGGGCGGCCCAGATGGTCCAAGAGGAGCGGTACGAACTCCCTCTTCTTCAACAGGCCGGCGCTCTGGGCGGCATACCGAACGACCTCGGGGGACTCGTCCTGGAGTAGCTTTTTCAGCTCCTTCAGGAGCGGGAGGCCAGGCTCCATCATCCCCATGACCTTGGCCGCTTCCATCCTGGAGACCTCAGCCTGTCCGCCTTTCTCGCTCCTTGCCCTCTCGATCTTCTCTTTGATCAATTCCTGGTAGACGTCTAGTGACATGATCTCCCGGACCTGAGAGTCCAACTCCTCGGGATCGAAAGAATCGTCAATCTCGGGCAGGAGGACTTCGCCCGTTACATCAAGCAGCGAGTCCATGGAGCGGGCTCGGATCTCATCGCTCTTGAGCGCGATTAGACTCTTGAGCTCGGGGGTCAGCCTTTCCCTCTTGATCAGGTCAAACAGGTTCATGGTATAGAGGACCGAACTCCGCTCGCGGCTTTGCAGCGTATCGAAGACCAGCTTGGTTATGTCGACATCGATCTTCTCGGTGATGAGCCTGTCGGCGTCATGCCATTTTATATGTAGGTTATTCTTGACGATGGTGACATACTCCCTCGTGACGCGGACGCCGAACCAGATCCAGATGATGAGGAAGACGATCATAATCAGGCTGACGTCCCGGAAAAGATTCACGTCCCGGGCGGAAAGGTCGGTGAATGCAGAGACGCCGACCAGCACTAAACCGGCCAGGCCATCGGCAAACTTGTTCAGGAACATGTCGATGAAGACCTTGGCCTTGTACTTGACGTCCTGGGGGATTGGAATGTAAAGGACCTCCCGGACGGATTGGGTTAGGGAGTGAGAAAGGCTTTTATCCGTGCCTTTGATGGTGACCGCCCAGTAGAGCATTCCGGCAGCGGGTATGAAGAAAATGGCGAGAGAGCAGACGAGCAGGAGAGTAGGAAGGATGAGGAGGGCGATCCGCATCCCGAAATTCTTGAGTATGCGCGAGGTCAGCAGGACTGTGAATAGATAGGACACGATCAGAATAACAAGATAGAACGTGGCCAGGAACGAGGTCCGAGCGTCCCTATCCGGAAAGTGGATCTCGGCCGCGGACTTGAACTGGAAATCGACAAGGTTGGAGACAATAATGGCGGCAAGGATCATCCCGCTCAGAAGAAGCAGATACCGGTTTCTCCGGAGAAGGGACAAGCTCTGGACAAATCCGAATTTTTCCCGTCGGGGGGCGGCGGCCCTGTCCCCTTCTTTCTCTCCCTGACGTGAGGCCTTTTGGACAGCAATGACAATCGCGATACAAAGCAGGAGAATTACGGGACCGGCCAGGACCAGGCTTTCGGTCCGCAAGTGCAGCGGCCGGAAGCGCGCGACAACCGATCCGGCGATCCCTCCCAACAGGCCGCCGCTGACCAGAAAGCCAATCTTGCGCTTGAAGTCGCGGGGCCGGAAAAGGTCGGTGACGAAAATCCAAAACTGAGTAATGGCCGTTACCATCAGGATATCCCCCCAGGAATAGAGGAAAAGAAAGGTCCACGGCCAAGGCGAGGATTTCCGGATGAACAGCCAGAAGACCAGGCCGCTGATGACGAAAAAAGCCAGAGAAGAGATAATATAGACGGATCTGTTGACCTTCCGCAGAAGACGCGAATTCAGGGAAACGGCCAGCCCCATCAGGATGGCCGTCAAAAGGAAGGCGTAGGGAAGTCTTTTCTTAGTGAGATAATCGAGGAAGAGAGACTCCTTGGCCGGCTTGACGATATAAATAGAGAAAGTGACCAGGGCAAAATAGACAAACATCAACACGGAGAGCCGGGAATAGGCGGGTTTCTTACTATCAACCATCCTTGGCCTTTCCTTCCCCAATACCCCTCAGGACATCCCGGCATCTCTTCACCTTTTCCTCAGGTGAAAGGTCCTCGACGATGGGAAAAACAACCTCCCTAATGTCCCTCTCCAGGACATTATCCAGAAGCTCCAAAGAATAGGCTACAGAATCCTTGGTTCCGGCTTTCAGGTTCTGGTAGGCCTTGATCATGTCTTCCTGGGGGTATATGAGTCCCAGAAGCTTAAAGACATTCCAGAGAGAGTCGGAAAGCCTATTCTCTCTCCGGCGGCATTCCGTCTCATCAGACGGTCTGGCGCCGTTGTAAAGATCGACCAGTTGCCGGCAATAGAGCCGAGTCTCTTCGGAAATCCTCGGCTTGATGATGTCCTCGGCGAACGTGACCCGGGGATCGGATGAACGGATCCGGTCCAGAGCATCGATGATCCCATCCGCCAGAGCGGCCCCCGCCCCGCTGCTCAATTCCCAGGTTAGGTAATCGGCCGCCTCCTGAGTCCCGATAGCCGCCAGGACTGAAGCCGCCACTATTCTCAGTTCGATTTCTTCGCTCCTATCCGCAAGGTAATCGGCCATCGTCCCGACGATCCGGGGACCGAACTTCCGGAGAGCAGCGATGGCATCCTCTCGAAGGGCCGGGCTCTTGAGCTTTCGGACAAGCACCGGGACATCCACCCTCCGCATATGCGCCGCGGCGCTCTGAATCGCGTAGCGGCAAACATCAGGAGAATCGTCCTCGAGCAACTCTCCCAGTTTCCCGACCAAGGGTGCCCGGGAGTCCATGAACCCGATCATTTTGGCCGCCTCCATCCGGGCCACCTGTGAGTCGGCGCTGCTGTCCGCCACTGTCCTTTCGAGATATCCCTTCATCACGTCCTGGTAGACGTCCAGGTTTAGAATCTCCTGGACCTCTCTTTTTAAAACATCTTCGCTCAGCTCTTCCTCAATTTTAGGGCCCAGGCCCGTCTCGGTCTGCTCGAACATCCCCCCCAGCGAGGCCGCCCGGATCTCGTCGGTTTTGTAGGAGATTAGCTTCTTGACTTCCGGCGTCAACATGTCATGGCGGATCAGGTCGAAGAGGTTCATGGCGTAGAGGTGAGAGCTGCGGGTCTTGCTCTCCACGGTATCAAAAACCAGCTTGGCATAGTCGACATCGAGCCGCTGGGCGACCAGCAGGTCGCCCCGCTCGTACTGTTTTTCCAGTTTCGCCTTGACGAGGTTTGCGTACTCCCGGCCGATCCGGAAGTTGAGAAATACCCAGACCGCAATTATGACCAGAACGATCAGGCTTATATAACGGATAATCCCCTGCCCGCCCTGAGTCCCGGGCGCCCTGGGAACGAGCCAGAGGAGAACGGCCAGGATTATGGCACCGAGTCCTTTAGCGAACCTGTTCAGGAACATGTCGATGAATATTTTGCTCTTGTATTTCTGCTCGGGAGAAATGGGGATATAGAGCAGCTCCCGGACGGATTGATTGAGCGAATAGGCCAGGCCCTTGTCGCTCGCCTTGATGAGGATGGCGGGGACAAGGGGGACAAGACCGGCCAGAGCGGCCAGGCCGATGCCGCCCGTGCCAAGGAAAAGGATGAGGGGGTAGAGCAATAGGGCCCCGCGGATACGGAACGCCTTGATAATCGGGCTGGTCAAGAGGAGTTGGAAAAGAAAGGCGAAAAACATGGCCCCGGCGTTGAAGTAGCCGAAAAATGAAGTGAGGTTGGACTCCCCTTCTACAGAGGATTGGACAATGCTGTTGAACTGCCAGTCGATAAGGGTCGAGACGACCAGCGTGACCATCATGATCCCGGCCAGAAGCAGGAGGTAAGGGCTCTGCCGGGTCGTCTGGAACGCATCCCGGAAGCCCACCTTGGTCGGTCCAGCCGCCCTATCCTTGGCTTCTCTATCTATCCCATCGGTCTTCTGCCTCTGCCATCTAAAGATGCCAGAGACGACCAGGATGCCCAGACCCAGCATGCCGGCGGCCAGGGGCAGGAGCAGCCACGGAGCCCTTTTTGCCAGCACGCCGGCCAGGACCCCGCCCAATATGGCGCCGAGCTGGGCGCCGCTCCCGATAAAGCCGATCATCCGCCTGGCCTCGCGGGGGTTGAAGACGTCGTTGACCAGCATCCAGAACTGCGTCACCAGGACGATGGCGAATATGTTGGCCCAGACCCAAAAGGCGACCGGAACCCATCTCCAACCTCTCTCGAAAAGCCACCAAAAGAGAACGATGTTGGAAAAAAAGAATATCAGGCTGTTGATGATCAGCCGGGACCGCGGCAGCTTGACCTGGAGGCGGCTGTGGAAATTGACGATGAACCCCATAAGGATGGCGGTCAGGAAATAGGCCAGAGGCAGCTTTTCGTCGCCCAGCCCACTGAGGTAGCTGGCGTTGCGGAGGCTCTTGATGATGTAATAGGGTGAGGTAATGAAAAAGAAGTAGAGGAACAGGAAGACGGCGATGACCCCTTCTCCGGGCTTGAGGTCGACTACGCGGGAGAACACGGAGCGGAGGCGATTCTTCGCCATGGGCCAATCGTATCGGCAGGAGGACGAAGCCGCCCGAGACTAGAAGAAGCTCTTCAAGGCGGTCTCTTCCTCTTCGTATATATCAAGGACCTTGGTCAGCATCGTGACCTGGAAGATGAGAAATAACTTCTTCGATATTCTCACCAGCTTCAGCTTCCCCCCCAGGTTGTGGGTGGATATATAACTGGCCAGAATCTCGCCCACTCCAAAGCTGTCGATGAATTCAACCGCGTCGAAGTTGAGAAGGATCTTTCGCTTTCCGCTATCGAGCTGCTCTTTGACCAGTTGATGCAGCGTCACATCGGTGATATCCGACCTTCTGATCTCTCCCTCCAGGTCAAAGATGACGATGTCGTTTTTGTGCCTGGCCGCGATTCTCATGTGTTCCTTTCCTCTCTCGACGACTCCCTTATGACTTCCTAATATCAGAATATGGGGAGAAAAGTCAATAAGACAAAAGGATTTGATTTTTCAATAAAATTTTGGGAAAATTATGAAAAATTGGCTTCCCGGGGCAACAGATTCGCCCGAAGACGCGTATTATCGGAGGGGAATCGTACTTTTAAAACCGGGATGAGGTGTTGATTTGGCCGGGATAAAGCGGGATTATCCTCCTTTCGACCGCCGCGGACGGCACTTCCGTGATGGGATGGACCTAGAGGAGGATTTCGAGAAATTGGCCACTCTTTTCAAGGACGACCCCAAGCGCCCGCCTCAGCTCCGCGCTCACCAGACCGGAATTCTGCCCGCCGGCGAGGGCGAGACCACCACTGATCCGGTCAAGCTTTATCTCCGAGACATGGGAAGTATTTCTCTACTTACCCGGCAGGGAGAGATCGGCCTGGCCAAGCAG
>Ga0153916_10000599_pt1 | contig 24634 bp, 32 predicted proteins | sample Opewatmetagenome_FD_109642 | JGI IMG/M metagenome (GOLD analysis project Ga0153916, IMG submission 109642) | Freshwater wetland microbial communities from Ohio, USA - Open water 3 Core 3 Depth 4 metaG | ecosystem: Environmental > Aquatic > Freshwater > Wetlands | place: USA: Ohio, Lake Erie...
ACAAAACTGCGCCACGTATTGTTACCCGTACCCACTTGATGACCAGCCACGTTACCCAACTCGTCTAAGTACCTCACGTACCTGCCGAACCACTTGCCCACCCCGCCATCGAACCAGTACTGCGCGTTGGCGTCCTCCCGTACAATTTCCACCGCGTTTTCCCGATACCAATTCACTACCGATTTTACCGCACACCAATATTTAAAATTATCCCAGCCCGGCTTTTTGAACTCTGACGCGATTTCCGCCACTTCCTCCGGCAAGGATTCGTACACGTTATCCGCAAACGTTTCCTGAATGCGGTACGGAGGGCGGTTTATGCAGGCCAAAAAAAGCGACCCTGGTTTATATTCGCCTCGCATCCAGGTTTGCAGGTTATAACCCTCTAACCAGTCTTTACCCTGCGGCTCATATTGAGGGTCAAACCACAACCGGAAATTGGCGGCGGCGTCCAATACCAATTTTTCCACGGCTTCCCACGACCCCTTTGCCGCGTTTAATTTTTCACGGGTTTGCTCGTTAATTAAATGCTTATTGCTTTTATGCGCTTCCATAAATTCCGGAGGCGCCCATTCATGAAAATGAACTTTGCCTGCGTAAATATCCAGTAAATTTTTTTCGACAGCGTACAGTTGCTTTGTCCATTTACCGCCGTGTTCGTGCGCCATTTTAAATTTGAATAATTTCGGGCTTTTCGGATTCGCGGGATCGTGGCGCAATTGCTGTAATTTTTCAAGAATGCGTTGCACTGGTTCGGATATGGGCTTGTTACTTGGCGGTAATAATACGATAGGGGTTTCGATAAAAGGGTCTGAGGTCATAATTTTCTCCAAATATTCTTTACGTTTGTTTTTATAGTCAGGAATTATTATTTCATTCATTTTTAAGGCATTGAAAGCCAAATAAATTTCCGTGCCATTTTGTTTTTTTATGATATGCCGAAATAATACCCCGCGTTCCACCAATGATTTAACGGCCTTTTGTACGGTAATAATCGACATTTTATTTTCCCGCGCCGCCCGCTTATATTGAAGCCAAAAATAATTTGTAGTTTTAAATCGCTTCATGTCGTTAGTTTCCGCCCAATGCAAAAACCATTCCATTAAAATACACTCGGAACGCCTCCAATCAATATTTTGAAACATATGGTACTGAGAATAATCCGCAGGAGAATTATGCTCGTAAGAATTTACACTTGCTGCATTCATAATAATTTTTTATCCTTTTTAAATTGCTCGAATTCTTTGACTAAAGCCGCTTCTATTTGGCGGTCTAATCTATCTTGATCTAATTTATTGAATACCCCTGGAGCAAAACTTATTAAAACATCGAAGGACTTGTATCCGGTTTCTATCGTCCATCTATAAAGTAATTTATTGTCTACTAATGATTTAATACAACGATCCGTAGCCGCTTCGGAATACCCAAATTCGTCCGCAGCCTCATCATAAGGAATATAAAAAAAATTGGAGGGAGAATTTACATCTTTAAACACTTCATAAATATAATCTTCATAGGTAACAAACAACCAGTCCAAAAACCGCAAATACTTTTCAGACGGCGGCTTCGGTTTGTCCTCCCGTATAGAAGTTTTTATAGGATTAAAAGTGGATGGAAATTCTAATAACTTTTTAGACACTTAAACTCCTGCCTTTTGCAGGGGCGTCCGCTTCCTCCCCGGATAAATCCACGCAGAAGAACGAAAACCCCGGTTCAGAACACCCCTGAAAAAAGCAGGAATCGTTCTGCATTCAATTTATTTGACGCAAGTTGCGGAAACTCATTCGTCGATACTAAGATATAAAACTTTTTCAAATCGTCTACTTTTTTTCGTGTATTTATATATTATTATTTTAACGCCGGATATTAAAATAAATACGCCGATTTTTGTAAAACTGGTTTCGGAACGAAATCAATATCCGCCGACATGAGGGTGCTTTAAAGCGAAAGCGTAAAAGCATCCGGTAGCCCGAAAGGGCGGCGGATATATTTACAGTAATAATTATACAGTAATTCGAGGCGTATTTTAGGTAGGGTGCGCACGCATACTTTTAGGTGGGGTGCGAAAATTGCACTATACCTATGGACAGGAAAAATCCTCCGCGAAAACTACCAATTCAATTTATAATAGAAACGTATGGAACTAAAAATTGATTATGACTGGTTGGACGAAAAGCTGAAAAGCATAGAACATGAATTGCAAGCAGCAGCGGAAACAGAAACCGCTTTGCGGAAACTTATTAAAAAAGAAATCCAGGCGGAAACTGTGGACACGATTATTGGCTACATTGACACAGCCCGCGACGAAATAAACGATTTACGCGCCGACCTGCATTTAATGAAAATAAAGCAACAGGAGTCCAAACTAACATGACAAAACGCAGCGTAAAAGAAGCCTTACAAACCGAAATCCGGCGGCTCGGCCATTTCCCGTCCCTTGACGAGTTTTCCGAGGCGCTCAAACTCAAACCCGGCCAGACCAAACAGGTATTGAATATACTTGCCAAGGACGGGTACTTAATCGCAGACGGCGACAACTGGCAGGTAAACCCGACACAAAAAAGTAGGGAAGTCAGCGGCGCGGTGACGGGGGCGGAACAGGCGGGCGTGGTGGAACCCGAACTGGTTATCAATGACGACGCCCAAGATGCGGTACGAGAGGCGGTGGAAACAGAATTACCAGAAACCCCTTTACAGGCTATGCAAAGAGCGTCAGAAACTTTAATGCGGTATGGGGAAAAAGCCCCTAACACCTCCCATTTATTAAATAAATCGCAATGGGAATCCTCAATGGAAAACGCTTGCGGTAAAGCCGAAAATTGGCAGGCGTTTTGGCGTAAAAAACTCGCGGCATGGAAATGGAAAAAGAACACTAAACCGCCCGCCCGCAAAAAGCCGCAATCCGCAGCCGGGGTGATAACGTTTATCCGCGCGGTCATGGGCGCAATCGGTATCGGTGCGGCGGCAATATCTATGTATTACACGTCCCGTTTTACTGAGGAGCTTTTTCCATACACAACTTTGGCTTACCTGCTTTCCGGCATTATGATCGGATTCAACGTCATGGCGTTTGAACTCATTTTGCTTTTCGGTAATGGACAAGCGACTACACACTGGTTTCGCTGGCCGGCGGCGTTCGTGTTTTTCTTGCTGTGGCTTGTCGTAGGCGGGTTTAGTATTACCGCAACCGTGGCAGGGCAGTACAACCAACACGCAAAAAACACAATGGCAACGGCGGTGACTTCCGGCAATCCGCAGGCAGTGGCGGCAAAGTGGCAAAACATTACCGCGCGAAAATCCGTATGGGAAAACCAGATAAAAAATGCGCAGGAACAAAATTCTACCCTTAATAATAAATTAAAGGATATGAAGCCCGACGACACGGCATACGCAAACACAAACTGGTATATTACCGACAACAACGCCAAAATAGCCGACGCCAATGCGAAACTAAATGAAATCCGCATTGAAGAAGCAGCAATGCTTAAAGAGCATCCGGAGGTGTTGCAATTGGCGCAAAGGGCAAATGATGGGGGAGGCGTGCCGGATTTTTACGGATTTTTGGCGCGGATCTTTGGGGCGACTCGGGACGTTATACAATTTTGGGTGTCGCTATTTCCGGCGGTATTTGTGGATTTGATTGCCCCTATTGCGGCGGCGGCGGCGTTGTTTTTGCGGGGTAAAAAATAGTCGGAATTTTTAGCGGCTAAATTTATAATATAAGTAGCTGACGGTGTTTCGGCCTGTCGGCGGTTGCGGAGTATATCAGCGGTAGAACAGGCGACGGTCTGGGCGCGGGTTCGAGTCCCGCCTCCGTGGAGTCTTGGGGAGTGTGCGGTTCACCAGGGAATCTGGTTTGCAAATACGCGGACAGGCCGTATGGATTGCATTGAACCTGGTAGTCAGTGGGGAGGGTATGGGTAAACCTGAATGAGTCCCAGAGAGTACCTGCTTGAATGAAATGTCGGTAAATCTTTCCGGCAAAACTGTGACGACATGGCGGCACACACATAAGCGTTTTTCGGTATCGTAAACCGTTGGCAATAATAAAGTAGAGGGTGAATGAATAAAATATATTGGCAACTGGTTTTTAATTTGATCGTATTCGCGGCGGCTGGTTTCGCCGTTCAAACCTATTTCGATATCCCGGATTTCAGTTTCGGTTTGCGGGTTAACGCGATGGTGTGGGTGTTATATGGAATTTCCATGGAACGCCTATGGCAAAAATATCAATCAGCAAAGGCGGCGAATCATGATTGATATAAAAAATGACGATTTGAAAAAGTTAAAATCCGAGGCGGAACCGGAAAACAAATCCGGGCTAAAAAATTATGGTTGGCAAAACCTATTTGCGCGTAAGCAAATAGACCGCAAGCGCAAAATGTATTCCGCTGCATGGAAACAGCTCGAAGGACTCGACATTCACGCCGAATACGAGTTGATAATGCGTAAAGCGTCGGCGTTGCCTCGGGTAAAGCGGGATTTGGTGATTGCGTGTGTAATCGCCGAGCAGCAAGAAGCAGCGGAAAAGGCGACCAAAGCCGCACAGGACGTGGCGGATAAACCATGAAACCAAAAGAAATAGCAACTAAACTATCTTTAAAAGTATTATTTTCCGACAATCATTTTTCTATCTGTCGCCTGAAAGATTTATTGGATTTGAATGAAATAACTCCAGATTCAGAATTACTACTAATTCTTCAAGCGCTGCATTGTGTCCCTTATTCTGATATGGATTCAGAATTTAAAAAATGGTTATTCGATAACGTTCTGCTATTATTTGGAACTTACAGTAGTGTTCTTGGATTTGATTTTCAAAAAATAATGGATGTAGTTTCGCAATCAGAATTGCCTGAGGATAGAACATGATCCAGCAACTTGAATTACAAAACTTCCAGTCGCATAAAAAAACGACGCTCAACTTGCACGCCAACGTCAACGCCATAGTAGGCGAAAGCGACACCGGCAAGACCGCTATTTTACGCGCCTTAAATTGGCTGTATTACAATCGACCTTCTGGCGTGGAATTCGTATCGCATTGGAACCAAGACGACAAAGGCAATCCAATAGAACCTACTTACGTCCGCGCCGATTTTACACCCGATTGTTTTGTGCGGCGGGTACGCGAAAAGGCGTTGAACGGATACGATTTAAACGGGCAGATGATGGAAGCGGTCAAGACAGACGTGCCGGAAACCCTATTGCCGATTTTCAACATATCGGAAGTAAACATTCAGCGTCAAATGGACGCCCCGTTTTTGCTGTCGGAAAGCAGCGGCGAGGTCGCCCGGTTTTTCAATCGCATCATACGCCTTGACCTTATCGACCGCGTGTTGAGCCGGGCAGAACAAATGCGGCGGGCGCTTAAAAAGGATGTCGAAGCGGCAGAAGCGGAGGAAATCCGGCTGACGGAAAGCCTGAAAACGTTTGCGTGGACGGATGCCGCCGAAACGTTATTGAAAAAAGCGGTAAACGTGGAAACGCGATTGGCGGAAAATAAAAAACAATACGAAACCCTGTTTGAAAAATCGGCGGTTTTGCATATCGACTTAATGACAATTGAAAAATCGAAGTGGATTGTTGAGGCGGAAAATCTGGTTGCGGAATATGTGGCAGTGGAAAAATCGCTGGCAGGTAATAAGCAAAAACTTAATTTACTTTCCGCTGCTAAAGTAAATTTAGAAAATAATAAGTTTACTTTGAAAAATTCTAACTGGATTCCCAAAGCCGAAAAACTACTCACACAATTCGTAAACGATGAATGGAACTTATTATTGCAACGAAACTTAAAAACCGAATTAGAAATCGCAAAACAAACATACGAAACAAACATGGAAACACTCGCAACACTTCCCGACATACCGAAAACCGAAACGCTCGTCCGGGAACTGGAAGCGCAAATCAAGACCGTAACCGAGTCTCAACGCAGGTACGCCGGGTTGAAATCGACGTGGATGCAAATCAATAAACTGGAAGCCGATGCGTTAGATGCGGCGGCGGAATTGGAGCGGCTGGCAAATCAGTTGCCGGATACCTGCCCCACATGCGGACAAGAATGGAATCATGAGGAGGCGTGCGTATGAGATTTATTTTATCGGCAGACTATCATGCCCGCCCCGACATGCCCCGTTGCCGCCTTGACGCGGACTGGATGGCGACGCAACGCGCCTGCTTGACAGAAATCCGCGAAATCGCAAACAAGTTAAAACTCCCGCTGGCAATAGTGGGCGACATTTTCCACGTGCCGAAAGTGGGCGACCGCGTGCGCAATATGTTTGTCGAGTTTTTGCACTCCATAAACGCAGGCGTTTGCCTGATTGCCGGAAACCACGACCTGCCCCATCACGCATGGGAAAACGTCATGGACTCCAGTTTTGGTGCGATAAAATTGTTGATTGAATCGCCAGACGTGCCGAAAATAAATCACTTAAATCGGATAGGCGTTGCCGCGCATTTTGGCACTGAACAAATGGCCGACCCTCACGCCGATACGTCGATTGTATTCACACACCGCCTTGTATTCCCGGACGCCTTGCCACATTGGGCGCAAAACGATCCCGACGCCATTACTGCATCGGACTTACTCAAACAATACCCGTCAGCGAAATGGATTTTCACTGGCGACTACCATCACGCCTTTATTTACGAGGAAAACGGACGTTACGTCGTGAATCCTGGTTGCGTAAACCGGCAAAGTGCAAAAATGAAGGATTACAAACCGCTCGTCTATATTGTCGACACCGACGCGGGAACCATAGATCCTAATTACCTGAAGGCCGATACCGGCAAGATGGTGACTGACGCATACTTGCGAGTAGAGGAGGAACGGGAAGACCGCATCACCGCGTTTGTGGATAGCGTGCGCAAATCGGAAAACGTGAGCCTGGATTTTCTGGGCAACCTGAAATCCGCTATGTCGGCAAACAAGGAACTTGAACCTGTAGTGCGGGGAATGATTGAAATGCTGATAACGGAGGAATGAAAATGGAAAAATTACGTCAAACCCGTCACATGATTCATGCGTTGACTGGGGCTTTAAATTTCGTGGGAGGAGGGTTCACAGAAGATGGGCTGTCTAATATGTGCGTTGAGGATTTATTAGATTCCTGTTTTCGGAATGGCATAATCATCCACGTAAGTATATCCCCTGATAAGATATTTAAAAGCGATAGAGTATAAGGAATGAAAATGGAAGCAAAAACAATAAACATAGAGGAACTGAAAACGAAAATCGAAGCCGCTAAGGGCAAAAAAAGCCGCGCCGAGGGTGCGATTGAACAAGTCACCGCACAGGTGAAAAAGGATCACGGCATAACTGATCTGTCGGAAATCCCGGCGAAATTAACCGAGTACGAAACCGCAATCCAGCGGGACGAAACCCGGTTGGCGGAACTCGTGGCGGAAATTGAGGCTGTGACGGATTGGACGGCGATATGACCGCCCTTACCGATTACCAAAACAAACTAACCAGAGCCCAGGAACGCAAACGCATAGCTACTGAATCGCTTTCGCAGGTATCCGCCAAAATCGGAAAACTGAAAACCGATGCCGCGAACCTGGAAAAGGCGCAGGCGTTTATACAAGGTGTGGCGCGGGATACGCAGGAACACCTGCGTTTTCACATTGAGAACATAGTGCAACTTGGCCTTGACTCCTGTTTCCCAGGTAAGTATAAATTCCAACTCATTTTTGAAATCAAGCGCGGGCAAACCGAGGCGCGGCTGGTATTCGTGAACGCCGCCGGACATGAAGTGTCACCTATGGACGCCAACGGGGGCGGGGTTGTAGACGTGGCGGCGTTTGCGTTGCGGATTGCCGCGTGGACGCTGGGCAAGACCGACAACCTGATTGTGTTGGATGAACCCTTCCGGTTTTTGAGCCGGGACTTGCGACCCCGCGCCGCCGCTATTATGAGCGAACTATCGAAGCGGCTGAACTTGCAGTTTATTGTTGTGACGCATGACGCGGATATTGTAGAGGTTGCCGACCGCGTGTTTACGGTTACGCAGGCCGAGGGCGTAAGCGGTGTTGCGGCGTCGGGGTAAAAGTGATATTGAAAAATAAATTGGTATAAACGTATAAAATAACGGGGCATGAGGCCGAAGACTATTGATTTGTAGTAAGTTTGTAGGAGGAATGTTATGAATAACTATCATATTGAGGTATTCAATGAGATTGGTACTAAAGTTGATGAAAAGTCAAATGTACCAGCCTGGACGAGATGGGAGGCGTATATTAGTGTTGCAAGTAGTTTAAAGTCTCACAGTAAGTGGGATGCAGAAATAGAACTCCTGCCTTGCCCTGTATGTGGGGGAGAGCCTATGGCTTGCGAAGACGAAATAATGAACGGTATGGATAGAACTTACTTTTACGATTGCTGTAATCTAGAGTCTACTGACCATCGAAGTATAGATGTAGCTATGTCTAATTGGAATACAGCAGTTACGAATTACGTTTCGGAGAAGAAAAAGAGTGAGTAACCAAAGGTACTAATCCTGACAAGGGGAAGAGTACTGCGATTAATTGAGGAATTGAACAAATTGATACGGATGAAACGCCCGTTCTTTCGCACAACGTTCCGGCATAAATGACGGCTGCCAAAGGCAACTGTGGTTGAACGAAGTGAAACCCGATGCCGCAAGGCCGATGCTTTTATGCCGTGTTAGGTGATTGGCGGCATTCAAGGAGAATTACATGGCAAAAACAATAGATCAAATTAACACCGAAGGCAGAGCGGTCTTTTACGCGGTATTATGGCCTTCACTCCGTAAGGCGGCAATTGAATGCGGCTGGGGTTTGGCTTTACATGGCAGCATGGAATCCGATTTGGATTTAATGGCTATGCCGTGGGTAGAAAACTGTAAACCAGTTGAAGAACTAATTAAGGCGTTATCGGATTGCTTAGGTAATACCAAATGGAAAGATCACCATTTAATCCCGCATCACGGGAAGCCCCATGGACGAGTAGTCTACTCTTTAAGTATTATGGGTGATTGGTATCTGGATGTAAGTTGTATGCCGCCTTTCACCTAACGTTTGCGGATTAGGCGACGTGCGCAGCATGTCTGCCTATCCGCTGTTGCCAGATGCGATTGGTTAGTATAATATATTATGGAGGACAATTATATGCAACAAGTATTCACAAACGGATCATTAGGCGCGGCAAGACCATTTGACCCAGAATTGCTCGAAAAATTATTACAGGATAAGAATGTTGATCATGTTAGATTATTTGACATGGAACGTGGTAATAAAGTCGGGATTCCTGAGATAGAAGAAAAAAACATTGAAATGACCGTTGAGCGCATTGTCGATGAAAAATTAAAAGACCGCGCTATGGTAGAGAAACAACATAGGGAACTTGAAATATTAGTTAAACAGTTTAACGATAAAAACACCAATCGTTTCTGACAACGTTAGTTTTAACCGAAGTTTTTTGTACTCAAAAAATTTGGGCGAAACGAAGTGAAGCCGGTTAAAACTTGTTGTCGGCTGTGCCACATCGAAGGATAAAACGTAAGCCATGGATGGCCGAGGAAATAAAATAAGAAGGAAAAGAAAATGGATTTAAAAACAAGATACGAAAAAGAGACAGGTAAATATAGACCAACTTTAAGTAAATGCGTAACATTAAACGATTATAATAAAGAATGGGCGAAATGGTTGTCATCATACTTAGAGTGGGTTGAAATTCAATTCCCAAGATTGGTAAGCGTGAAAGATAGATTGCCGAATAAACCTGGTCATTATTTGGTTTATGCTCCATTATCGTTCCCAAAAAATTGTAGATTCGTTGTGGCTGAATTCTATGATGATAATAATACATTTTATTCCGAATCATCAGATCAACCGATGGAAGATGTAACGTATTGGTCAGAATTACCTATATTTGAGCGAGGCACGGAGGCCGAGCCGTAACTTGGCATTGACGACAACTACATTTATCCGCAATGCGCAAAATGTCGAAATGTCGAGTTAATGCGAAATATGTGATAATTCTTATAAAAGGTTTGCCAGTCAAATCCCATCGCTCACGCACAACACGTTTCCCGACACAGTTCGCGCTTGCGTAGTCGCGGCATTATTTACAATATCCACGCCACGTACCGGATTAGCGTCCGCCGTCCAGAAAAACCCACTCGGCATACGATCCCATACCGACGCGTTGTTGGCGTAGTGTCCCGCCATACCAGATAACTCGACATAAGTAGGAACGCGCCAAACCCTCATTTGGTAGTGGTTAGCGGTCATTCCCTCGCAAGCGTGCCAAACCGCACTGTAATTGCCGAGCGCGTAAAGCACCGATCCATTGTCACAACTCATATCGTTTATCGCGCAAAAAGCAAACGTTCCTGCGGAACCGTAACTGCAATCATAAGGGTAGGCTTGTAATGTAGTGCCGCCTGTTAAAGTTGCGGTGGCGCATTTAGCCCATGTTAAATTTTGCGCGTAAATATACACGGTGCCGTTGTCGTTATCAATAATACTGGTTTCCGCTGTGGCGGTTTGAGATAGTAAGCTTTCGCCGTTAGTGTATACTGCCGTGACTGCGTAATGGTAAATGGCTTGGCTGATTAATCCGGTAAACGTTACCGGGCTGGTTGCGCCAGTTATTTTATTGCTGGATACGGATACTGGAACGCCTTGCGCCCAATACAGATTGTATGACGCTGCGCCGGGAACCGCGTCCCAGGTTACGGTCATGGAAGTCATGCCCGCGACGGCTCGTAGATTAGTAGGGGCTGGCGGTAAATTGGTTTGAGAAGCGGTTGAAGTTGCAGCCTGTCCAGTAGTTGGCGCGGGTATTTGCCCACAATGGAAAACTAAAAAGGTTAAAAGTATCGTTAGTATTTTTTTCATATAGGTAAAATACTAAGGTAAAATTAAAGCGGCTATTTTTTAAGAACTAACGACCAAAATTCAGAACCATTTCCTGATAGCACTTGGCGGATTTTGTCATATTCGTACAAAACATTATCGCCATTGCGGTTTACGTAGCCATGCGCCCAATCCCCCCAAGGGTCGGTGCAAATAAAACCGAGCGAGTTATACCCCACAATGCAAATAATATGCCCACCATGCGTAAATAATCCGCCTACCACTATCGGATTCCCCGCATCTATTTGATCGGTAATTGCTTGCAAAGTCAGCCAATCGGTTTTGAATTGGGCGTGGCAGTGTTCATTTGCGAGTTTTTCAAGTATCGCCCAAACCTGCGCAAGTTTTTTGTCTTTAATGAAGCCCGCGACGCCGATTTGCTGTGCGTAGGCCACGTATTCCGGGGAATTAGCGCGCTTGAATAATTCCATTGGCGGTATTTCAATGCCCAAACACGATAGTGCCATTGACAAACTGGTAACATTGCAAGTGACATACGCCTCTACTTGCGGCGTGGAGGGGTCGTCTGCGTTATCGCGTTGGGAATGGTAGGTATGTGGCAATATTTTTTCGTTAGTCATTGGCGGTTGGCCTCCATTTTAATGTTCAAGTAATTTAATCCTATGTTAATCCCTAAAATAATAATGGCAGCCGGAACCAGCAAAGTATCGAAAATGGTTTGAATACAAAAATCAAATACGGTTAAAAGCCTGTCTCCGAAATCGTAAAAGCTGCAACATTTCCATTGCTGTCGGAAATATTCCCCGGAAATAATACCGCAAAACAATTTACTAAAAAATAACCAGTCCACGACAATATTAGTGCGCGACTGTTCTGCAGACTTAAACGCGCCGAAATAAACTTGCGAGGCGCCTTTATCCCGAAATGCGATGTCGTGTATTTTGGCGTAGTAGTCGAATCCGGTACGTGGTTGCGAGTCGTAGGAACCCCGGCGAGTAGGGCCAGTGAACTTGTGCCAAGGCGGAATAGTGCGGAAAAAATACGCGGTTGCGGATAAAAACTTTGTTAATGTTTTCATTTTTTTATTCCTATAAAACTTAATAAACTGGTTTTGGTTAGAATCAAATAAATCATATACAACGCAAATCCGCCGCCACCTACTATAAAAATCCATTTAAATGCTTTTCCAAATCCAGCGTTTTCAGCGCACTTTTCGATTTTGGTTTCGGATTTTTCAGTCAAAGCTTCCATTTTATTGGAGGCTTTGGTAGTTTCCCTTTGATACGCTTGGATTATTTTATTTTGAGACGCTATTAATTGATCTTTAGATTCTAATTCATTCTGTATCAATTTTTTTTCCGTGGAAGTCAATTTTGAATCTTGTAGAATTTCCAACAAAGTTTTAGTACGTTCTTTTTCTATTTTGGCCTGATCTTCGTTTGCAGTTTTGATAATTTGAGCGGACGAACAATTCAAAATAAAAAATAAAAGTAGGAGCCAGTATCGAATCATTTTTTATCCTCTGATAAATTCATATTTTTATTGTTCCAATTGTACAAACCTGCAAGTGCGGTGTGCGCTCCGACAAAAACCGCGATACTTGTAGAAGCGAATCCGTAGTCAATGATTTTAAAGTATGCCCCGAAAAAAGCAGATACCGCTAAGCAACTATAAATTGCCATATACAAATATGGAGGCTGAAAGTCATCCCCTTTGAAAAAAAATCGTTTCACATTTTACCTCTTTATAAACGCCATCGCCACTGAAAATGCGGCTCCCAGTATCGCCGTCATAGCGACAATTTGAGCCGCTTTTACGCGAACGTCCGATTTATCGCTTGCAATCTTTTCCACCCGCTCCACAAATTCTTTACTGGTAAACAGTTTTTCGGCTTGCTCTGACGATATTTTGCGCACGTTATCATAAATACTATTTCGGAATTGTTTTTCCTCTATTTCGCTTTTTGATTGTGCTTCTTTGTGATTATCCCAATTGGTTTCCAGCACAGTAACACGTTCCCCCATTGCGTCCTGCTTTTCCGCTATTTGATTGACTTTTACTTCCAACTTGTCTACAACTTCCCGGGTCAAATGCACTTCCGCTTGCACTGCCTGCAATACGCGGTTATTAGTGTCGATATGTTCCAATATTGCAGCTTGGTTTTTTATCGCAGATTCTTGACTTTCGGAAAGCTTTTTTTGTGCTTCCAGTACCAATGCCGAACTGGCGGATACTTGGCTAAGAAGGGCAACGTCTTCTGGGCTTAAATTCACCATACAATTTTATCCAAATCCGCTTTAGTGGTCGCGGCTTCTATTTGCGCATCTTTGCCGTGCTTTTTTTCGTAAAGCTGAACAAGGGCGTATTGAGCCATTTCCAATGAGGCGGCCTGCAGTTGCGCTACGGTTACATTTTTTGCGACTTGCGTTTTCCCCACATAGTCGCAGGTGGGAGTATTAGTTGCGATCATGCCTTTGATAAGTACTTCGATGTTTTGTAAATCGTTATCGGTATCGTTGCGGCGGGCGTCAATTTCAATGCCCAATGCTTGAGATTGTATACTACCTGCGCGCATTTGTTGCGCCCACGAGGCTTTAATCTCTGTGCGTTTGATTTCACGCAAATCCTGTATGGATGGTTGTAAATCTGCGTGAGTGTCTAAAAGGGATTCTTGCCCTTCATATTGCTTATATAGCCACTTACCCGTTATTTTACCAATACCATGATCGGTGCAAATTCCATTTAAAAATTTAACGTCTTCGCGTTGTACGTACATTTTAAAACCTCTTCCAAATAAAATATAACACAGAAACCCTGTATGTGTCAGTGGTAGCAACATCTGATCTTGCCGCTATTAGTTTGCTTGAATTCGTTTTGACAGTCATATTTATATTCGCAGCCAATGTCGTCAGCCATGAACCTGTCCTATACGGAGGCACAGTACTGGAAGGGGCTGTGTCGGCAGAGTCTGGATAAACGACAAGAAAACTGCCAGCAGTAGTTGCATCGAATACCAATGCGTTTATATTAGCTAAACACTCAAATCCATTTGGCACGCCTATGGCGTCAGTTCTCCGCGCGGTAGTTAATGTATTTGTATCAATATCAGCTACGGGAGTTGTGATGCTCTGAATCACAGTTCCAAAAGCAGTCTCTGAAACATCGAAGGGAATGAATTGTGTAGACCCGTCAGTAGGACACCAACCCACCATTCTGTATTTAGTAAATCCGCTGGGGAGTGCGTGATTTGGAACAGCTACGCCGCCAGTTACGGTATACGTGTCATACATAGCGTCATACACTCCGGTCGTAGGATTGTAAATTACAAATGCTCCATATTCCGTAGAAAGAGCGAACGCAGCTCCGGTATTTAGTCCCCCGTTACCAGAACCAGCCGCCCACGCAGACGATGTTTTGGTCATGTCGGCTGCAAGTTTAAGCTTAGTACTGCGTAGGGAATCGGGACACTGGCCAGCTTTAAACGTAAGTGAGGTAGTGCTTACAAAGGCAATAGTCAAACCAAACCATTGATTAGCTAACAATCCTTCTGCATCTAAAATTCCTGTTTTGTTTACTGTCATGTCATTCGTCCATGCGGAAATCGTATCATCCGCCGTGCCGGAATAATGGTCGAACGTGACCGATCCCGTGGATACGTTTATTTGCAGGCGATTTGCGGTTCCTGTGGCTTTGAGTTTTATAGTTGCTCCGCTTAAATATACGTTGGTCATGGACCAGTGGGAACCGTCTGTGTCTATAAATTCGACCGCTTTTATGACGCCGCTGGTCGTGTATTTGATATAGGTTTCTAAGTTTACCGATCCACTTAAAAAAAGCTCTTTGGCGTAAAAATCTACATAGGTACTATCCGCCGCGTTTCTTGCGTTTACTTTTGAAGCGTCTCCGGTTAATTTAGCTCCGGCGGACGAGCCAAGTTGAAGTGCCGCAGTAAGTAGGCGCTGAACGCTATTGTCCGCAAGTTCCCAATGCGTACCTTCAAAATACAAAAATGCGTATCCTTCTGGAGGCAAAACCACGCTAATACCGGTTTGATAGGTTACTGTTAGGTTATTTGCTCCACTGGCATTTACTGCCATGACACACGCTCCACTCGGAGCTCCCCCGCCTGAAAATGGAAGGGTGAATGTCAAATTACCAGCTGTAGTATCAAATAAATATTGCTTAAATTGCGCCGTAATGGCGGTCAAAGTAGTGTTAACAGCGAGATTTTCACCTTGAAATCCTTGATCGGAACCTTTGATAATGAATTGCGCTAACGTGCCAAGTGTTTCCTTTTTGTCTAAAGCCGCTTGATTTACGTGGTATAAATCCGTTTTGGCTAACCCTCCAGCAAAAGGTAAATCTACTAATTTTTTAGTCGCCATGTATGTTACTCCTAATTATTATTTTACAATAAAACGTCTACTGCTAAAATACTTCCATCGTTTAATTCCACAAGGGACTCGTCATCCCATACTAAAGAGAATTGATCCACAATCACTAACCCAACCCCGGAAGGGCAAGCCGCTTCTAATAACGCGATACCGACCTCGTTAGATTCCGCAAACACAAATTGGCTGCCGTCGTCGGAAATCAGCAAATCCCCGGTATCCAATTCCACGTCAAAGTAATTATAAAAATTCGCACTTCCGTCTTGTTCTATGAATACTTTTGCAGGAGCTATTATTTGATAATGAATAAAGGTGGGATTGAATAATATGCGCACCGCTTCTATTAACGTTTCGTGGGTCGCCCCGGACGTGCTAATGATTATTACCAATCGCAGCGTATTGCGATAATTAAGATCGTCCATTCCGGCGCGGGGATAGTTTAAATGTATCCCCAAAACGTCTAACTGAACGCCTTCCGCGTAATCCAGCCACACCATTGTAAACAGCGGAATCATAGCGGCTTCGAGTTCGTTGAATTGCCGGTCGGACATTTCGATTAGTTTGTGGATGTCCTGATCTACAAATTGTTGCAGCAGGTACGGAGGCTTGTTGAATGTTTTGTACTCTGTTATTTGCTCGACCATATTTTATACCGCAGTCACGTCCAGCCGCGACACGTCTAACTCCGCGATTTCTCGAATACCAATTGGAATGTTTACAGTTACATAAGATCCTGGAGGCGTCAAAGAGGAGGTAGCCGCAATAGCTCTTGTAGCGGACTTAATACCGGGTACGCTGTAAATCGGAATGTTTAATTTATCTATCAAAATGTCGATACTGACTTTTTGATTTTCGTTTGCCCAGTTTACAATTGCGGATTTTACCAAGTCCACGCCATTTGTCGGGAACGCTTCCTCAGTGGATTTTGTGAGTACGATTTGCGCCCATGCGTATTTCGGGGTAGGGCGGCTGAATTTTACGGTTTGCGGGTCTCCGTTGCTGTCGGTTATTAATACCGAAGTGGCGCCATAAAACGCGATACCCGACGGGGATAATAACCACAGTCGTTGCGCTACATCGGCATCGGTTCCGCCTTGAATCACGACTTCCAGTGAGTGCGCGTCGCGCCCGTCCGCATCCACGGAGTCGGTTCGGTTTGAATACACTTTGCAGTAAGACACGTTTGCTACTTCTTGTAACAATCGCGCTTGTATAGCCGGATCGGTACTCCATCCCAAAGTGGACAACGCCCCGCGCCGGCGCACTCGCAATTCGTTTGAGGTTTCCACGTTTCGGCCAGCGGTTCCGGCGGTTAGGTTCGTGATTTGCGTTAATCCGGGAACATTTTGCGTGATTGCAGTCAGTGAACCAATAGGGGCTTCGACTTTACCGGCAACGTCGGCTACGTAAACGCCCGGACTGCCGATTTTATCGAATTGAAGTGTGGCAGTAAGCGCCACGGAAAACGCAGTAGTGCCGTCATCCGATACAACGCGCAACGTGCTGCCGATCAGCGAGGCGGTTATGGCAAGGCTGCCCGCATTTATTGCCGTTATTAGTGCCGTAACGACTATGAGTTTTGTATCCAAACTTACAGCGGTGTACGTGTATGGGATTGAGTTTATAGTTACAGTGAATACTTGCGCAGCTACTGGGTCGCTGGGCAGGGATATTATTATGTCGGCAAAATTGGCTGCGGAAATTGTTATGCCCGCACTGAGTAAAAACAAAGTGGCATTGGGAAAACTGGCTTGGTGTCCTACTGGAATAGGGGTTCCGGAACTGCCGTAAAGCACGGCTGGAATTACCGTTTTAGTGGCTCCAAGTGGTTTAATGCCCACCAATCCCGCAATGCCTGCCAAGGATACCCCGGTTGCGGTATCTGGATTGAAACTGGCGTGGACGGCTCCTGCCAATTCCCAAAGCTGCGTAAATTTAAGCGCTTGATTGTTTACGTGGTTTCCCATGCGGGAAGTTTCGGACAAATCTACCGCACTGCCAAATAAAGCTTGCGCATCGGCTTCGAGTTCGGATTTGATGACGGCAAAAGGTTTTGGCACCCATCCATTGACAGTTAATCCGTATTGAGTCGCCATTAAACTATTACCTCCACAGGTACAATTTCGCCCGTCTTTATGCGTACTGTAAAATTAAGCTTTGCGGTTCGTAAACTACTATTTACGACGCCTGTAAACGTTAAAAGTTCCTCCACGTATTGAGTATCTAAAATTTCTTGTTTAATTAACGCCCAGCCCAAATCAGGATTATTGTTTTTTTCCAAAATGGAACCAAACCAGTCAATCCCTTTAGTGACATCCAAAAAGTATTCCCCCAATACCATTTTAATTTTAGCTTGCAGCTTTTGCGCAACCCATTCCGCACCTGAAGCGTTGGTGGATCGAAAATCAAAATTTTCCCAAATAAAATTACCGTTTTGATCTGTCGCTATGTCGGTTGTTATCATTCTGTTTTTACCTTTGTAGTCAATGCCGACGCAAAATTAGTGGGAATAGCCGTAGCCGTAGTCGTGAATGCGCTTGCAGCCGCCGCAGCCCCTGGGCCGAGCGTCGCCCCTAACCCCGTTGCGATTGCCGCCAATAACGCCGCCCACATAGGATCAAATATACTTTGAAACGTGTCAGTCATTATTTTGCGTGCCGCGCCATTTAATTCTAAATCCCCGTTATCGTTTAAAACTACTTTCAAATTTTTATACAGCATTTCCATGCCGACGTTACTACCAACTTTCCCAAGTTTACCGGGCTGAAATAAGCCAGGGATACAAAACGCATCGGACAAATCAAAGCGGCGCACGTCGCCAGCCTCGGTTTCGCCCCCGGACGAGTCGTTAATCCATTTTTCGAGGCTGGAACTGGATACGATTATCAAGCAGCCGTCCCCTTTTTTAAGTGGGAACTGAAACACCGCTTCCGCCGTGCCAGGAAACACTACCGGTACTTTTGAGATAATCGGCATGGATTTTATAGAACCGTCCGCAAACTCGGTTTTGATAGAAGGCAATACCGATACCGTTTTTTTAGCGGCATCATACGTTTGAATAATTCCAGGCATGGAAAAGTGCATTGTCGCCAGTTGAGCGGTTAGAACGTGCCGGATTGTAGTGTCTAAAGTTTCCATTACGCTAAATTTCCTGTATCGGCTAAATTGCCGGATTGCAGCGGCAAAGGTTCTGGCGCAAGGGCTAAGGCTTCGCATTCTGCGTTGGCGTCACCGTCTCGGTTGTCCGCTGTGAGTTTGCACGACAATATTACCGCGCGCCCGGACACGTCCGCCGATTCTATTTTTACGGTGCTGCTGGGTATGAGTTGCGGGAATATGAGCGATACTATTTTATAATTGCCTTTGAATGCTTTTTTGCCGCCTGTCAGTGCCGCGTCTTGTTCCACGGGGGAAATGCTGAGTAAGCCGGTGTTGGGAGTGAGTAAGAGTTCTTGCACGGCAACATCTCTATAAGACTCGCCCTCTTTGTAAAAATAAAGTTGGTTGTTTTGAATTGTCCATTGGTATTTGTTTTTTGCGACTACTTTAGATAAAGCCTGTATAGTTTTGCCGATAAAAGCAAACCCGCCGGAATAATTACCGGTAAATTTCGGGATGGGGCTGGCTACTGGCAACCCCAAGTTATCAATAAGGTCTTGTAATATATTAGCATCTAATGCGTTTTCGCCATAAGAAGCGTCAAAATTTTTTTCTAAAGAATTTGAAAGTCCGTCAAAGGCTTCTATTTCCAATATTTTTTCAGTGGACTCTTTGCGATATTCCGATTTATTTATTGAACCTATAAATACGATTTGCGCCCCGCTCTCATCTTCATACCCAAATTTAATAGTGAGGGTGTTTTTTATTTTCCCAAATTTTACCGCCGTGTCTTTGCTCAAATTGTATATTTTTATCGTTGCTTTATTGGGGGTCGTGACATCTGTTTTTTCCACTTCAAACGACATAAATAAATCCGTTATACTAATTTTTTCTGTATCGGATGCGCTGGACATTTCTATTATTCGTTTAAATGCCATTATTGAAGTTCTCCAGGTTCCGCGTACATTAACACAAACCGACTTTCAAATCCATCATAAGCAATTTCAGAATCCGCCAAATCGAATTTAGTATCCGTAACAAATAAATCCCCCGGTGGGATATTGGAAAGATATCGGTACTGTTCTAATAAAAAATAACTTGGCACCAATTTAATGCCGCAAAGTATTGGATTTTTTTGAGCGTCATAAATACCCAAAATCCAGGACGCATCACGAGTGTTCCAATAAAAATCAAAATAGTAAATGACCCTGGTTAAGGTTTTAAAATACCCAAATTTAGAAGACACGGTGCTACTTACAGGTAATTGTGTCATCGAATGACCGCCCCGGTAGCGTCGTATAAAGGCTTTATAGTATTCGCAGATTGCACAAATCCGTCTTTAGCCACAGAAGGTGCTATTTGATTGTTGATATAATTTACTTTAGGCGCCGCTTCTTCTACTTTCGGTTTTACTTGATTGGCTTGTGCGGTTGGTTTTACGTTTTTAGCCGGTATAGTCGACGTTTGGGATTTGACTATTTTCACGTTTGTTAAATTCATAGCAAAGGACAAACTGCCGCCCGTGTCCTTTGTTCTGCTTACTGTGTAGGATTCTATCACCATGTTTTTATAGGATTTAAGCCCTGTCACAATAGTAATAGGTTCTTTGGCTTCTTTTAATTTTAATAGTTTTAAATGAGTATCATAAATACGAGTGGTACTGTAAGAAGGCAAATCCAAAGCGTAAATACTTACTGGGGCTATTTTCCCAGTTAAATTTATAGAATCTGGGTCATCTACTACATGATCGGATATTTGCGCGCCTTCTTCAATCGGATATTTAGTAACGACGGCGGTGTGGTTGTAAACCTCTTCTACCATGGCGTCGATCTTAATGCCGCCAATGAATTTAGCTTTGCCGAATAACAAAAATCCAGGCATATACTACCCTTTTGGGTTTGCTCCTTTAGTTTGTCTGTAAGCAGATTGCAATTTTTCGTCCACATGATCGTTCACTACTTTTTTCAAAATTTCTGCGTGATCTTTAGACGTTCCCGGAGGCAATTCAGCGTTTACAGTTACATTATTAATCACGGCGGAATTGGATTTGTTACTATTGACGACTCCGGCTTTTTTACCTGCGGATTGTGCTTTTATTTGCTCTGCGGCGGCTTTTCGATCTTCTTCTGGATTGCCTCCTATACCGGTTATTTTCATAGTCCAAGCCCAAGCTTCCTTTATAGTCTGCACAATAGCGTCCCAATGTTTATAAATTTCATAAATTATAAACGCTAAAGCAGTTGCCGCTGTGATAATAGCTCCTATAGGATTTGCCCGCATTGCGGCTGTTATTGCATACATAATTTTAGGCAAATCTGCCCATAGACGCACAAACGTGATGAGTTTTGAAATCATTCCGACTGCAACTAATGCCATAGCATGAATTCTTAAAGCTATTAATCCCGCGGCAACGAATCCGATCACGGCTTTCCAACTCCAAAGCGCGGTAATGATCCACCAAATAATGCCCCCAATTATTTTAAGAGTCCCCCAAACATTTTTTGCTATGTTATCCAGCCCTCCAAAATAATGAACAACCATGCGCAGCCCGACAATCAAATACCCGATTGCGTAGGCAACGGCCGTGAATAATTTAACAAAGGATTTTATGATAAGTTCCCTATGCGCCCCGAAAAAGTCTGTAAACACTTCCAAAATATCTTTGCCGTAAGGCAGTAACCGCGTACCGATTTCTGTGCCAATATTATGAATGGCGTCTTTGAATGTTGACCAACGACCTTGAAACGTTTTACCCATTTTATCCATCATCATGTAAAAATGTCCGCCCTCGGACGTGGCGTCCTTAAACGCTTTTTTAACCATTTCAGCGCTGATTTGTCCTTGTTCCATTTGTTTTCGTAGAGCCGCCATTTTAGCAGGGTTTACATTGTCCCAGTCATTGCCTGCGGCCATTTGTAATAAGGGGTTGAACCCGGCATTAATCATTTGTTCTAAATCTTGACCTTGCAAACGTCCTGTACTACTCATTTGGGAAAACGCAAGGGTCATACCCTTTAATTTTTCCGCATTGCCCATAGATATGTCGCCAAGCGTGGAAAGCGTAGGTAAAATATCTTTTCCCGCAATACCAAAATTTAACATCTCTTCAGTAGCCGCTATAAGGTCTTTAGATTCGTAAGGCGTTTTATCTGCCATTTCATGCAAATCTTTGACCATTTTTTTGGCTTTATCCGCTGACCCCAAAAATACTTCAAACCCTACTTCGGCCTGTTCTAAGTCCCCAGCCATTTTAATAGCAAACCCGCCAATACCCAAAATGGCCGTGCCAGCTATGGCCGCAGTCTTGGTAACGGCTCGGATACTGTTTTCATAGGATTTCAGTTTTGAGTCGTCAACTTTAAAACCGAGAAGGGTTATGAGTTCGCGTACTACCATTTATTTATTCCGGGTCTTTTTGAATGCCTTCCATTGCGATGTCATAATCAGAGTCCATGTCCAATATCGCCAACGCCTTTAATACGTCCGCGTAAGTCCACTGCCATCGCAGTTCTTTCAGCGGCACTCCCTTGGCGTTCCAAAGTCGCCAAATCGGCCACTCGTCTTGTATTTCCGGGTCTAACTCTCCGACGGTTCCGATTTCGTCGAGGGTTTTTGATCGCTTGTCGCGGCCTTTTTCAACAGCGTAGTTTGGATGCGGCTGCCAAAACCCCCGACCTTGGCGAAAAAATCGGGAAAATTTACCTCCAGTATAAAATACATGAGAGGGTAGAGTGTCATTAATTTGCCGCCAAACACGAGGTCTAATTTAGCGTCAAATTCACTTTGAAAATCCACCACGGTATTCCCGCCACCAGCGGCAGGTACTTCGCATATTACAGATTTTAAAAACCGCTTTACCAAATCTATATAATCAGCATCGGATAATTGGCTGAAAAGCGTTTGCAACGCTCCCGCCATTTCCTTGCCGTTTATGTTCAGGCCGTCGCCGCCGGAATTCAGGCTTCCCAACGCCTGCCCGAGTGCCGGGCTGAACGTTCGCAATAAATAGGCTTTGAGTTTTAGCGCCTCAATAGCGGGAAGCGGCATCACTTTGAAGTTGATGTCGTCAATGGTTTTGCTTTTTGGTTCAAACATTTATATCGACCCTCCAATCAAGTCCAGAGCTGACTGTCCGGTTTCAAATTCCACGCTTAAGGATTTTAGTTCTTTGGCGCGTTCCCAATCGGGCATTTTGGTAATCCAGGCTTGCAACCAAAAAAACCGAGACACTCCGGACAAGTCCGCTATGTTTAGCGGCAAAATACCCCCCAGCCCAGTCAGTTTATCAGCAACCCGGATAGCGTTTAAATACGTGCCTGATGCGCTGGTTTGCATAAGTTCCAAAGTTACTTTGTGCGTGTCATCCATAGATTGCCCGCGCGCAATTTCGCCGTCGGCTCCGACTTCCTTATTCCATGTAGGCGAGTTTGCCACCACTTTGACCGAAATCCATCCAGTCAGCCGGATGCCCCCAAACGTGATGACCTGATTTTTTGGCGTATATGTTTGTACTGTATTTCCCATGTTTTACTCCTTATAACACCACGGTTCCCGCGACCTGCGCTTTGTGGATAGCCCCGGACAAGTTGCCAAGAAACTGCATATTCGGTAGCAATCGCGCGGCTTTGTTTACGCTCAACACATTCGCGGCTTTGGGCACGGTAGTCGTGTAAGACGATAACAAATTACCGTCTACGCCTTCTTGCAACGCGGCTTTGAGTTGCCCTTCTTCGGTTATGATACCGGGGTCGGTGAACGGCACTTTGTCTTGCTGAACAATCGGCGTGAACATAGATTGTTGTATTCTCGCAGTAAGCCAATCCAGCCCGTACATGATGTCCAAATATTCTCCACTACCCACCGTACCATACTGTGTCAGGTTTACGTCCGATATTGACGTGTATATGTTTCCGCGTTTGTCGGTGACTGCCTTGGTAATTTGTGCCGGGGTCAACGTGTCTACAGGCACTCCTGCCAAGGTCTTAAATGCCCACGTTGCGCCGCCCGGTATTTTTCCGGGGGAGGCCGCAATTGCGAACATTTTACCCAGCCATGCCGCGTCTATACAAGGGTCAGTTGCGGAACCGTCGGCCTTGCTGTGATAAACCGCCGCAGACCGCTCATAAGAAGCGGCTTTAATTGCGCTGGCAATATCCAGAGGAGTGCCTGCGCTGTATGCAGAGTTGACGAAATCCGCATCAGAGGAGCTGAACACCGCCAATTTTTTATTGGTTTCGACCCATGCTGCGGCAACGATTTGCCCGGCTTGCGTTCTGTCGTCAATTGCCACGCCATACCAACCGCTGTTTTCCAACGCCATAGCCGTTAGGGCGTCTGTCCAGGTTTCCGTACCGTCAGTGCTTGTGGACTTGCGCCCGACATATACTTTGTCGATTGATGGATTTTGGGCGAAAACCGCTTGAGCCATCAAATATACGATATGCGTGCTGGCAAAGCCCGCCGCCAATACCTCTGCCGCGCTCGCGTATGTGCGCACACGCTCATTAGCACCAAAAGGCACTGTCGGATATGATTTCAAAAATTCAGCCGCCAGTAACAAGCCGCTAAAACTTGCCATGGACGGGGTGGTGGTTTGCCGCGAAATCACCACCTGTATTATTCTGTCAATGTCTGCCATTTTATTTCCTCACTTTTAATTTTATGCTGGGGGGTTGTACGACCCCGCCCATTGTACTGTTTCAATCCAATTTCGACCTTTACCGCCGCCGTCATCTTTAAGCAGCAAGCCCACGCCAAAAACCACCTCAAGCAACCATCGCTTTTCATTGGTTCCATCCAACACAGCGGCTATGTTTGTGACCGTGCCGAAATCCCGGACGGCTAAAAACTTTGAATCCAGGTATTCCTGAATAGTAGGTAAATTCAAACTATCCTGTAACGTATCCAGATAGTCTTTAGAGTTATATCCAAATCCTTGTACGGATAAAGTCAGTTCTTTTTCAATGCGCATTTCCTGATAATCTGGCGGTTTTGCCGCTGGAAGCGCGGGCGTTGGCGGAATTTTTATGTCGGATTCCCACGCTTGCCCAAGTTGCGGAAACGCAATTGTTTTCATAGTCACATATGCTTTATCCGATATGATTCCATTTTCATCGCCCCACACGATAGGTATAGGGTTTGCGGGAACGGTTCCAGCCACAGGCGTATTTAAAGTGGCGGTATATGTTGCCCCCAGGGCGTTTATAGCCGCCAATAAATCCCCGCCAGCCGATCCAAAAGTGCCCGCGGCAATTAGCATGGACGAAGCGGTTCCGGCGGTTCCGCTCATGAATTTAATCAGACCA
>Ga0153916_10000600_pt1 | contig 24619 bp, 23 predicted proteins | sample Opewatmetagenome_FD_109642 | JGI IMG/M metagenome (GOLD analysis project Ga0153916, IMG submission 109642) | Freshwater wetland microbial communities from Ohio, USA - Open water 3 Core 3 Depth 4 metaG | ecosystem: Environmental > Aquatic > Freshwater > Wetlands | place: USA: Ohio, Lake Erie...
CTACCTGTCCCGGAAGCTGTCTGACCTTTATCTCCAAGGTTGTCGGCTTCTCTCCAATTTCCTTGAGAGTCTTCAGGAAACCCATCATCATGTTCGCCACAGTCTCCTGCACGAAATGGTTCAGCGGAATCCTTTCGCTGTTGACCCACATCTCCGTCTCAAAACTCTTCTTCATCACTCTGTGTCTTCCACTCAAAAACAACCACCAAAAAAAGAAACTGCATCCTTGGCAGATAACAGTTACGGTCAATCGGCACAGGTCGGAAAAGGAACGGAAAGGCCAGAAGATATCGCATTCAAGATCGCATTATTTCCTGCATTCATCGTTCAAGAAGTGCCGTCCCATAGTGGCTGAGTTCAGCTTCTTTCGATAGCCACGCATCGATTCTTGATGTAGGTTTCAGGGTCTACTTCTTCGACGTCGAGACGATCTACATATATGATGTAGATTGCATGTATGCATGCATGTCTGATCTCCTCGACGGTGATGGGCGGGTTTTGGTAGTACCTATCACATAACTCCTTGATTTGTGCAACCTGCCTGTGTGTTCTGTCGCTCGGCGGCGAGGTTAGCGCCTCTTGAAAAGGCAAGACGTAGTGTGGAGGTACTCCCAACGCGAACCTTCCCGCGTGGTTGCTGTACCTGATTATCTTGCTGGCTATTCGGGCCGCAGTGTAGGTCATCGGGTCAAGTGCATGGTCTGGCGGAATAAACCCCGTCTCGATTTCCACTATCATGCTCCCATAACCCTTAACCCCGTACAGATCACACGTCAATGCGGCATCCAACCTATGCTCGACCTGCAAGTCATAGCCCTTAAGAACAAGATGCTTTGCGCAGACCAACTCCATAACCGAATGGTTGATCTTCACCACATTCTCCCGATGAAGTTCAACAAGAGAGTCCTCAAGACGCATCAATTGAGCCGAGCTTTTCTCATCGAGTCGAGTTGTCAAACTGGCAACCAACTGTTCCAGATCACGCTCGAACTTCTCAACATCACCCATGCAGCTTCTCCACACCAAACTTTTTCATGCTTCGAGGCTATCATAAACGTTTAGGGCGAATAAAAAGGAAAACCATCAAACCAACCCAGAAGCCTCGGTGAAAATCTCGGGATCAGCTTAAATACAACACGTAGAAGGATATTTCGCTGTTATTAACACCGTGCCCAAGTTTAGTTAATCCTGTGCAAACGGCGATTTCGGGCTTGACTATAGTTTGACTAAGACAGTGCAAACGGTTTATATTTCTTTCCGCCTGCGTTGTTCTCAGAAGCCGAGAAGCAGGCTTGAGTGGTTAAGCGTAGAACAACGCTGTCGCAATTCCTCGCCCACTTGTCTCGCGCGATTGCATCAAACGGGGCGACTGTGCGGAAAATTGAAAGACTGTTGAGCTATTGCTGATCGTTCGGGCTTAGACTCGGCTTCAAAACTTCTGAAATCCTAACGCGTTCGTTGGGTTTCATTTCACCACACAATGCATCCAACTCAAACATACAGTACCCAGTGTCATGGTGTGAGCAATGATTTCTCGCAGCTGGCTACAATGTGCTTCTTGCCCCTTCGAACAAGCTTATGGTCTTACCGTTCCAGAAGTCTCTTTTGCCCTCGAACTCCGCCTGGATATTTCTCGTTTATGACCCCCTCAGTCTTGAGCGTTCGCCAATAGGGTGTGATGCCCTTTTCGCCTTCGCGTCTTCGTTCTTCAGCAGCGTTTGCGGCTACCCTTGCAAAGATGCCAGTGGTCATGGGACAACCTATTGTTGCGCCGTGTTTTCTTGCCAGCGTTAAGCGAACCTCGTTGATGGTTGTCAACTTATCTCAGCCACCTTTCTAATGATCTCGTCAACTTCGATGGACGCTGGGATAACCACTGTGCCCCTGCCCCCCCTTTTACTCATTCCGGGAGTGATTTTCTCCACTTCCGGAAGGTCTTTGCAGTCATGCAGTTTTTCAACCCAGCTTTTCTTCTTGGCAATCCGCTCTACCACACGGCCAGTTTTGGCGGGGTTCGCTATTAAATGCCAAGCTCAGAAATCTCCAGCTTTCCGTGGAGGCGCTCTCCCTAGGATGATGGGAATTGGGAAACGCTTAAACTCTGGAACACTAAATAGACGTTAGAGAGGGACAAATTGCCAAGCTTGACAGACGTTTTCCGCAAGTCCAAAAAGGGCTCAAAGGAAGCGGAGGTCAAAGCCGAACCTGCCAAAACCTACCTGCGGGCGATGCCTCTCAGAGACCTATCTGACCTAGATACGGCCAAGAACGAAGTCAAATCAGGAAACATTCTCATCCTCAGGATAACGCCTCTCGCCAACAAAAGCATAGACGACGTGAAACGTGCAGTCGACGAACTCACCGAATTCGCTGCTTCAATCAAAGGCGACATAGCACGCTTAGGCGAAGAACGAGTTGTGATCTGTCCGCCCCACGTCAGGATATGGCGAGAGAAAGTATCGGTTGCGAGCGAACCTGTTCCTACAGCAGCCTGAACGTTTCTAACACGGCTGGTGCCACTGCGCGAATTCCGAATCGTTTCTGCACAAAACCTGCAACGCTCAAGCATTTGGCTCTCTCGCCGTGACACACGATCACCGTCTCAGGGTTTGGCTTCAAATTAGTGACATAGCTGATTATCTGGCGTCTGTCAGAGTGCCCTGAAAAACCTTCGATTGACTCCACGCGCAAATTGACTTTAACAACGTCCAGTTTTCCTTCAGCCGTCACCATAGTAACCTCATGCAATCCCTTTTGGACCCTTCTACCCATCGTGCCTTCAATCTGGTAGCTCACAAAGATGATTGCGTTCTTCGCATCTTCTGCCAAGCTCTTGAAATATTCAATCACTGGGCCGCCTTCAAGCATACCTGAAGTGGCCATTACAATGCATGGTTCCCCGTCGATTATATCCTGTCTCACGTTCGGATGCTCCACGATCGTGAAGTAGTCAGACTGAAAAGGATTCACTCCGTCGTGAAGAATGCTGTTGCGGACTTCTCGTCCCAGATACTCCGGAAAGGCTGTATGTATGGCTGTTGCTTCGGAGATCATTCCTTCAATGAACACGGGGGCTTCTCTCATCAGCCCGCGTTTCATGTACCCGTCGATGATCAGCATGATTTCCTGTGCTCTTCCGACTGCCGGAACCGGGATGAGCACTTTGCCCTTGCGCTCCAGTGTTTCGTTCACTATTGATGTCAGATGTTCCTCTGCTTCAATACGTGACGGCATAATGTCATCCAAGCCGCCGTACGTGCTTTCGGTTATGACGGTTTCCACTCTTGGGAATTCAGTTGCAGCTGCTTCAAGCAGCATCGTCCTCGAATACTTGTAGTCGCCAGTGTAGACAATGTTGTGCAGTCCCTCTCCGATGTGCAGATGCGCCATGGACGAGCCTAAAATGTGACCAGCGTTGTGCAGCGTCAACCTTATGTCGGGAGCGATGTCCGTGACAACTCCGTACCGCAACGGGATGGTGTGCAAAACACATTCGCGAACATCTTTCTGGTCATAATGCGGGATTATGCCCTGCTTGTTTGCCACGTCCAAGTAGTCAAGCTGAAGAAGCGTCATCAGGTTGGAAGTGGGTGCCGAACAGTACACGGGTCCATCGTATCCATACTTGTAGAGGAGAGGTACTAAGCCGCAGTGGTCAAGATGAGCATGGCTGATGACAACCGCATCGAGAGAGTCAAGCTCGAATGCTGGGTTATCAAACCTTGGGAAAGACTCGAAGGGTCTATTGGAGCCAGGGTTTATTCCGCAGTCGATTAGGACACTGCTTTCTCTGGTTTGAAGTAGGAAGGCTGAGCGTCCGACCTCCTGTACTCCGCCTAATGCGGTTATTCTGAGGTCTCCCACCTCGTATGTTTTGGGTCTAAAGATTCTCTCGCCTATCGTCCGAAGTATTCTGTCTCTCTCCTTGCTTTCGGAATGGAGATAATGCCGCATGTTGGTAACAATCTTGGAACGCAAAGGCGGACTGCGCAGGACCTGCGGGCGCCATTTCGTTCGCTTGATTATTTCCTGAAGCACAGAGCCGTTTTTCCCGATGACCAGTCCGGGTTTCTTGGCTTCAATTATGATTTCTCCTAGACTTGGGTCGAAGTTTATGTCTGTAACTTCCGCTTCAGGCGTAACTATCTCGCGTGTAATCTTCTCAGATTCAGCCTCGATTAGTCTGACTGACGGGTCTGACCGGACGACTATGCGTTTTCTGATGACGTTTACAATGTCTGCGATGGCTTTACTCTGTTCCACGAGAACTTCGGGTCTCTTAGTGTAGACAGCAAGTGTCGGTCCTTCATACTCGATTCTAGTCACTTCAGCCTCTTTGGGCACGTTTTCCAGAATATACTGGCTTATTTCGATCTTGTCTCTCTCAGAATTTCGTGCCACGACATGTGCTTCCTCAAGCTACTAGAAGTTGTCTCTTCTCCTTATCCGCCAACTCTCTGTAACCTTTGTCATCAATGACAGCGACGTTGAAGCTGTCTCCGCTTGCGGCGTCGCGCTTCATCGCCGCATTTACAGCTTTGACAATTATGGGCAGATTCTCCCTGACCTCTGCATTCTCTTTGAATTCGTCTTCCAAGATTCCGAACACTATCGGCGAACCTGAACCCGTTGAAACAGATTTTTCTTCGGTCAGACTCCCGAACGGATCAAGCGAGAAAACGTGAGGTCCAGTGTCGTCCACCCCTCCAATCAACACCTGCGTGAGCAACGGCATATACCTTGCAGAAAACAGCAAGTTTGCGATGAGTCTTGCTGCCGAGCTTATGGGGATTGGTCTTCCCATTTCCAGCCTGTACAACTGGGCATGCGCCGTTAGTACGTCGACTGTTCTTTGGGCATCAGCCACTGTTCCGGCGATGGTCATTGCCAGATGATCGTCTATCCTGTAGATCTTCTTTCCATACTTATGCGCCACATAGAAACCCATAGTAACACGTGTGTCTGATGCGAGTATGACTCCGTTTCGGCATACGACTCCGATTGTTGTTGTTCCTTTCATGGTTAACCTATTTACTGCGTCGCTGGGATTTTCCATGTTCTTTTCTCCTAAAATCTAAACTGGTACTGAAGTCACTTCACTAGGAAGTAGCACGAGCTAAACTGTCCATGGGATTTATTAAATATTGCGGTAACGAGCGGACAACATCAAACAACGTCTTGATCGCTTTGCAGGACCACTTTCAACAAGACTTAAACGAGTGTCGACACAGAACTAAAGCAACTTAGAATCCCGAATAGTGATCGAATGTGTTGATGAAGCATCACCGGATGCAGCTGCCGCGCGAGGTCATCGTCGGAAACGGCACTATCGAACAGGTTGCAGACGTCGCCAAACGATTAGGCTTCAGAAAATCAGCGCTCATAATCGCAGGTTCAAAGACATACGATGTCGCAGGAAAAACAGTCAAGACTCTGCTAGAAGAACAGGGTATGAGCGTTGGAACGTTCCTCTTAGAAACCGCCACATTGGGTGACGTCGGCGCAGTCGAGGCGAAAATACAGAGTTCAAGACCCGAAGTTGTCTTCGGGGTGGGAGGAGGTACAAAAATAGACGTTGCAAAGCTCAGTTCCGCCCAGCAGCACGTACCATTCATTAGCGTCCCGACGACCGCCTCCCATGACGGCTTCGCCAGCCCTCTAACGTCGATTAAAGGTTTTGAGAAACCGTTTTCGATCATGGCTCAAGCTCCTCTGGCAATCATTGCAGATACCAAGGTGATTATGCAGGCTCCATGGCGTTTTGCTGTCAGCGGATGCGGAGACGTCATCGCAAAGGTCACAGCCGTCAAAGACTGGAAACTGGCTCACAAGGATAATAACGAATACTACGGCGGATACGCTTCAAGCTTGGCTCTAATGAGCGCAAAACTAGTGACCGAGAACGCTGATCTCATAAAACCTGACAACGAGGAAGGCTTGCGCGTTCTTCTCGAAGCTTTAGTTAGTTGCGGGGTGTCGATGAGCATCGCGGGAAGCAGCCGTCCTTGCAGCGGCTCAGAGCACATGTTCTGCCATGCAATGAGCTTGATTCGACCGAACCATTCATTACACGGCGAACTCTGCGGTGTCGGAGCGATTATGATGGGCTACCTACATCATGCAAACTGGAGACGGATCAGAGACACACTGAAGAAAGTCGGTGCTCCCACATGCGCGGCAGACTTGGGCGTAGGCAGAGAAGAAATAATAGAATCCCTAGAGCTTGCTGCAACCATCAGACCTGAACGGTACACGATCCTCAACAAAGCAAACCTGAATCGTGAAGGATACGAGAAACTGGCATCCAAAACCGAAGTCATCTAGAACAAGGTGCCTGCCGTGGCATAGGTCAGCTTTCTATTTGATCTCAGCTGCCGCCTTTTCTTCAATTTTGGATTTCCCAGATGTCTCTTTTCTTCGTTTAGGTTTTTCCTCAGGCTTGGGAGCAGCCTTAAATGTTTCAATGAACTTCACAGCGGTCTTGGCTGGGAAGAACTTCTGTACGTCCAAGGCTATTCCTCTCTTGGACACTTGTACCCCTTCAAGATAGAACGCGTCTTCAGGCATTTCAATACTCACGGTTTTTGCATCAATCTTGAAGTGGAATTTGGTCTCTTCAACAGCTGGAATTCGTCTATGGGTGAGTGCAGCTATCTTTTCTTCGACAGTCTCAAGCTTCTTGACAACTGTGACTTCGTACACGAGTGTTTTTCCTGCAAGTGGGGGGTTGAAGTCAAGCAGTACGCGTCCGGCTCCCATGGTGCGGACTGTAGCCATCTTTCCCCCATACTCGACCCTTGCGCCCATGCTCGGTGTGATACCTTTGGCCACAAGCTGTCTCAGTGGTACGCGTTTGACTTTTTCTGCATCTCTTGCTCCGAAGGCTTTCTCGGGCGGAATCTCTACTGCCGCTTTCTTGGCTGTTTCCATTGTTGAGAAGCCTTCGTCCAACGGTTTGAGAACCCATCCTTCGCCGACGACGATCAACTGTGGCTCGTAGATTTCGCCTTCCTTGTACAAGTGTTCCTTCTTTGCCACCTCTTCGCTGGTGGTGTCGAAGACTTCACCTGTCTCCTTGATCTTTGCCACAAAGTCGATTCGTATGAAGTCGCCCTTCTGCAGACTCATCACAAATCATCCTTCGAAAGTATTGGCACACTTAAGGTTGAAACGTTAATAAAGTCTTTGCTTGCCATTCATTCCTTTGAATTGCAGACGGCTTTGCCACTGAAGAAACCCTATAAGCATGAGGTCTGCGTCCAGCTATTCTGAGACATTTCGAGGCTGATACAGTATGGATAAGGAGCCCGTTTGGAACAACCGAAGAAAAATCTACGCTGCCATCGTACTTCTTGGCACCGTCAGCATGATGGGCGACGTCGTTTACGAGGGCTCGCGGGGACTCGTGCCGGACTATCTGATGTTCTTGGGTGCTTCAGCGCTTGCAGTTGGACTGGTGGGAGGTGCAGGTGAGTTTCTAGGTCACGTCGTAAGACTCGCAAGTGGGGTCCTAGTTGATACAACACGCGCGTACTGGTTCTTCATATTCTTGGGTTATGGGTTCATCATCGCTATACCGCTGCTAGGCTTGGCAACCAAACTGGAGCTCGCCATAGTATTCGTGCTTGTTGAAAGGCTGGGGAAAGCGATAAGGACCCCTTCAAGGGATACGGTGCTTTCGGTCATCAGCAAGGAAGTTGGAAGGGGGAAAGCCTTTGGACTGCACGAACTCTTGGACCAAATTGGCGGCGCAGTCGGGCCATTGATTGTCGCGGTTCTGATGTTTTACACAAGCAACAACTACAGTGTAACGTTCATGCTCTTGTTCATTCCTTTCGCCGCGCTGATAGTGGCTCTTGTTTACACATATATGAAAATCGGTTCCAAAACCATCAGTGAATTGCCCCAGGTCAAGACCTCTCGGGCAAAGCTTCCAAGATCATTTTACTTCTACACAGGAGTGGTCTTGCTTAACACGGCAGGACTGCTCCCATACACTCTGATCCTCTTCAACGCGGCGGTAATTCTGAGACCACTTGGGCAAGATTGGATTGTTCCTTTGATATATGTACTGATCATGGGTGTGGACGCGCCTGCAGCACTTTTTTCAGGCTATGCTTTCGATAGATATGGTCTGCAAATGCTGATCATACCATTTGTTCTATCCATATTTCCGTCGATATTGGGGCTTTTTGAGAATAGTCTTGCCTTGCTGATAGTAGCCGCCACTTTCTACGGTTTGGTCCTGGGCATGCAGGAATCCGTCTATCGAGCAGCAGTTTCAGAAATCGCGCCACTATCTTCAAGAGGTACAGCCTACGGAATATTCAACACCGCTTACGGAGTGGGTTTTCTCGTCAGCGGAGCAGTCTTCGGGTTCTTCATATCCTATCGACTTCCCTATCTGCTCATCGTAGCCTACACGTTGATAGCTCAGATCATAGCTGTCGTTTCAATGCTGAACATCCACTCGAAACTGAAGAAAACCACTTCCTAGATCGTTGTCGAACGTCAGTCGCGTTTTCCAAAGTTGACGCACGCTATGCTTATGTCACGCATGTCCACGACGAAGTTGGCGTCAACGCCTCCCGGAATATGAACTTCGAAACTCACCTGCGCAGATGCTGTCTTCACGAATGCGTCTGTTGAGGCGATGGCAGTGTATATGCCGCTTCTGGACTGGTTAGAGATTTTGAACGTTATGCTGAATTTTCCGTCCGAGTCTGTTTGGCGAGTTCCGAACAGGAATGTATTGTTGTATGGATCCCTGACTAGGAAATCGTTCCTTCTATTTCTCGGGTCGGGAAAAGTCTTTCCTAGCCCTGTATGTTTGGGCTGTCAGTCATAAGCAACTACCAGGCCCTATCTTGACTTTCTTGAGGAGTTCCCAAGTCCTGTCTCCGACATAATGAATATTCTTGACTGTTGCACCCTGTTTGACAGCTGCTGCGTCATGTGAGTTGTAAAGGGCTTCTCCGAGGGCTATCGGTTTGCGGTGTGTCTCATCTATGACTGCAACGAGATTGCCTTTGTCGAACTGCCCTTCATATTTTCTCACTCCCGGTGCCATCGTATCTGCACCTTTGCACACATGCGGAACTGCACCCATGTCGACGACCACTTTCGGCATTGAGTCAAGGTATTCTTTAAACATCAATGTCGCGTATATCTTCCCCTCATGCTTGAACAATAACGGTCTTCCCCCAAACAGGAAGAATTCACTCCCATCAGCTATCACAATTTCCGCTTTGTTGTTTGCCAGCATCTTTTCAAGGTCGATTTTAAGATTCTTTGAAGCCTCCTCTATGAGAGTTTTCGCGTCCTTGTCCTTCAAAAAATGCCTCGAGTATTTTTCACGCATGGTACTTCTTCTCTCAGATAGCTTTAAATGGACTAGGCCCAAGTATAAAAGACGTTAACATATGTGTTCGAGGCTTTGACAATGAGTGAAATGACCACTGAGATACTTGAGCAAAACCTGAGCAAGATTGTACTTGTGAGACTCAAGGGTGGAAAGAGCCTCCGCGGAAGACTGAAGGGGTTCGATCAGCATCTCAACCTTGTGCTGGAAGAAACTGAAGACACAACGACATCTGAGAACGTGAAGAAGCTTGGGCTCATAATAGTCAGAGGGGACAATGTCGTTCTGATTTCACCTCCCCCTAGGTGAGACTATTGGGAAAGGGGACACCGTCTTTTGGCAAACGCGCAGGCAAAGTCGTACACATAAAGTGTAGACGCTGCGGTAGGAGAGCCTATCACGTCAGGAAAAAGAGATGTGCTGCCTGCGGTTATGGAGAAACGACCACGCTGAGAAAATACTCGTGGCAGACAAAGAATCTCCATAGAGAAAGACTGATCCGAAGAAAATCGCAGTTCTCAGTGCGTTGATTGGTAGTATCCTTTGTCGACTTTTACGTAAATCAACGGGCCTCTGCTGTGGGCCAGTTCCTTCGCTCTGGTTAGTGCCGCACAGACGACGTTCAGGACATGTTCCTGCTCGTTTCTGTATTCCTTCTTGTCTTCGCCCAACTCCATTTTTAGAAGGTTTTCCGCCAGTATTGCTGTGCCGCATGTCTCACCATTTCTGATGAGCGTGCTTGTTATCATGTCCTGCATTTCCTGCTTGTTCGTGAGTTTCCTCCATGTCGGCTCAGCATTTTCAAGAACCTTCGTTATTCTTCTCCATTTCTTGGTGTTCTCTTCGCCGATCAGGAGTTTGACGCGTTCTTTCCACTTCTTGAACCATGTTCCAGTCCAAATGCTCAGAAACTCGCTGAGTTCCGCAGGGTCTTCGTTGAAGATTTTTTCCAATCTCTCAACGATTTCGCATTCGTTGGATTCTTTGCCGATTAGGTCCCAGTGAACTTTCAGATAATTCGTGAAGTCTTGGCATGCTATCTGGAGTACTTTGCGGTCTGACCCGAAGACTTCAAGCATGGGGGTTTTTTCTTTGAGGCGCTCTGACAATAGCATCTCTAGGAAGTTCATTGAGGATTCTCCGCTTTCGAACCTTCTCCATGTTGAAATAAGCGCCCGCGTTTTTAATAAGGCTTATTCATGGTGGCTTCTATAACTTTCCTCAGTAAGTCTTAGCTATATTTCAGCTATAGACATATTCTTTAAACCTGTTTCGAGCGTTATTCGACAAAATCTGGCAGTTGGTTGATGCTTTCAAGAATTAAATCCGGGTTTTCCCTTTTCAGCTCTTCGCGGGAGTAGATCCCGGACAGGACTGCTACTGTTTTCATGCCCGCACTTTTGCCTGCTCTGACATCGACGACCGAATCACCTACAATTAGGCACGAGCTTGCTTCACATTTCAGTTTCTGCAAGCATTTTATCAAGGCTTCAGGAGAAGGCTTGGGGTTCCTCGTGTCTAAAGCAGTAATTACCTGCTGAAAGTGTTGGGCAAGATGGAACTTCTCCAGTTCCTGAATGACTTCCTTGCATGGAACGTGGCGGCGAGTAATCAATGCTAACTTTGCTTTTCTCACAAGATTTCTCAGGGTTTCTTCGACGTTTTGGAATGGTTTCGCTTTGTCAGCTGTTGTGCTGTAGTAGGTCTCAAGGTAGACGTCGAGAAATTTCTTGGTCTCTATTCCGTGGAGCAAATCATCTATTGGCAGGTTTTGTTCAAGTCTCTTCGGGATTTCAGTTACAAGAGTCACGTCGAAGGTTTCTGCTCCGGTTGCGGCGAATGCTCTTTTGGCAGCTTCTAGATAGGCGCGTCTTGAATCAAATATCGTTCCGTCCAAATCCATCAGAATACACTTGACTTTGATTTTCGCTCTCGACATCGGTTCTACAAATCCAAGCTCTTTCATCGGGTCTTTTTTGTTTCGATAGGTTTTTATTGGCGGTCTATTGTCTAGAAGGAATACCCATAAATCTGTTGGTGCAAAAGCATTGGGAATGATGGGCGATGACTAGAAAAGCTCGAATCCGTTTGACCAGCACAGACTACATGAAATTGGAGGAAGTCTGTGGCGAATTGAAGCTTATCGCCCAAAGAACAGGGGTGAAAATGACAGGTCCGGTGCCGTTGCCAACAAAGCATTTGAAAGTCCCCGTCCTGAAATCGCCTTGTGGGGAAGGAACCGCTACGTGGGACCGGTGGGAGATGAGGATTCACAAACGACTTATTGACATCGATGCAGAAGAACGGGTCATGAGACGCATTATGAGAATACGCGTTCCTGAAGAAGTGCATGTGACTATCGAACTAAGATAGGACTGTGCTGGACCGCCTATCTCGTTTGTTTTTCCCATCTGAACAACCAGCAGTGCTCGCATTGATCAAGAAAATCGGTTCCTTTCTTGGTTGTTCTGAACCTGTTTCTCTCATCAAGTTCCAATAAGCCGTTGTCCAGTATGTTGCCAAGATACTGCTTAGTCTGTGAGTAGGAAAGTCCGATGTCGCTCATGAGCTCGGTTTTCTTTTTGCCTTGAACCGATTTCTTGAGGATTTCGATAATGATGTCGTGTCTGTCTCGGTTCGGCATAAATATCAATACGAATTCACCGATAGAGTATCTAAGTCTTTTCATGCTCCGCACTTGGACATTCTAGATGTATCTAAACGAAAAAATCAACAGAAGAACACTTGCAGTGAAGGCAACTGCCCATATTTTCTTGTCCCAGAGGAATATCTTGAAGCCGTCAAGTATTCCGAGTGGAATTAGGTTGAAGATTGCTATCCAAGCGTTGAAGTACCCGCTGAATGCTAGGATTATCAAGTATTCAGTGGGGATTGCACCTGCAAGAATAACCGAGCCGCTTAGAAAGGCAGTGGAAAGCGCGATGTTCGTGATCGGACCAGCTATCGATATCTTGCCCATTTCGTCCGTAGTGGGGTAGCCTGCAACCATTACGGCGCCCGGAGAGATGATCTTGAAGAAAACCAGTGGCACTGCTGAAATCAGGGTGAGAACCGAACCTAACAGGTTTAGGCGGAATTCTGCCCACAATCTGTGCTTTTGGGCGATTGTTTTGTGGGCAATTTCATGGGTGAAGAACGAAATGACAAGTATGGTAGCAGCAACAGTCGTCAGCGTAGCCTTGTTCATGTCGGATAAGTCAGTGAAGATGCCTGACAAGCTCACGTAGGAGATGGCTACGGCGATGACCATTAATGCCCCCAAGGCTAGATGCTTAATTTCTTTGCTGCTGAAACGGATCGTGCTCTTTGATTTGAGGAAATCATATGTGATCGTGTGCTCGTAGGGTTTCTGATTCTGAACGGTTATCGTCTCAGCTTCATTTCTCTGCGTGTGTGCAGCATTCATTCGAGAACACTCGTGATTTTCAGGCAGACGATGTTCTGAACAGAAGTGGTTCCCGCAGTGGGGACATCTGAACGGAAGAAATACGTCATTGCCGCACGTGTGACACTTCAAGATATCTCGAACCCGTTGTTGCCCCCGATGGCGGAGTATAATCTGCATTGTCCGATATTTTAATGCGTTGCGTCTTCTGAAAGCGGGATAGGTTTATTTTCTATTAAGGCGGTTTACGCTCTGTCGAGCACAGGGAGAACACGGGTTGAAGAGCTTCAGCTTCATTCACACCGCAGACTTGCACCTAGGTTACCAACAATATGGGCTCGAAACGAGACGCGAAGACTTTGATCGGGTATTCGAGGAACTTGTCGGCAGGGCAATCGAACTGAAACCAGACTTTGTCATTATGGCCGGCGACCTTTTCCATCATCCACGCCCTTCAAACACAACTCTAGAAAACGCTGTCAAGAACTTCAACCGATTACGCGAAGCTGGAATAGTTGTATTGGCGGTTGACGGTTCGCATGATTCAGCACCAAACGCCATAACGGGAACCATCCTCAACCCACTGGACAGCGCAGGACTCATCTACTACTTGCCACGACATGAATGCGCCTGCTGGACCAGACCTGACTGCTGCTACGTTTACGGTGTGCCAAACTACCGAACAAGACACAAGACAGAGGAGCAATTGCCAGCCTTCATGGACGAATACAAGCCGACGCCCAACCCAAATTTCTACAACATATTCGTTTTCCACATGGCCCTCGACCTTCCAGCAGCAAAACCTCCATACATAGAGGCTGAAGCAGAACCTGGACTCATACCAGACGGGTTCAACTACTATGCCGCGGGTCACATTCACGAAACCTACAAGGACTCCTTTAAGACTGGGCTGCTCGTGTACAGTGGTTGCACCGAGACTGTTGATTATGAGGAGGCAGAAATCAAAAAGGGTTTTCATCACGTTAAGGTTGATGAACAAGGCAAAAGCACGGTCGAATTCGTTGAGCTTGATTCACCTCGAAAATTCGTCATCGTGAAAGAAGATTATTCGGGCTTGACCGCATCGAAAATTACTCAACGTGCCGTGCAGCTGGTTAAAGATAATGACCGTGAAGGCGTCATTGTTGTTCCTGTGTTGAAGGGCACGCTGCCGCCTGAGTCAAGCCGGGCGGAAATAGATGTGGCACGGATAAGAACTGCCGCAGAGAGAGCATTGTTCGTTCATCCTGTCGTCCAGCTTCGAGAATCAGAAGTTGCAGAGGAGCTTGTTCGATCGATATTCGAAAGTGAATTCAAGGATTTGAAAACGAAGGCCTTCGAATACTTCATGCAAATCTTCTCCGAACGTTACAGCCGCGAAGAAGCCGAGAAAATCGCGCACGCTGCTGTCAACTTGGTCGAACCCTTGACCAATAAGCAGGAAGAAAAGACGAAGCAAGTCATCGAGGAACTTGCACAATGAAAATCGAAATCGTGCAGCTGGAGAATATTCGCTCCCACTTGAAGTCAACAGTGCCTTTCTCGAGGGGGTTTAATTGTCTGGTAGGCGGACTGGGCTCAGGAAAATCCAGCATCCTGTACGCAATAGATTTCGCATTGTTTGGTGAACCAGTCAGCAAAAGCTATGAGTATCTGTTGCGTGAAGGTGCGGTCACTGGCAAGGTTGTTGTCCAATTCACTCAAAACGGCAACAGCTACATGATTCAGCGTGGGTTGCGACGCCGCGGAAAAAGCATAAACCAAGACCCTGCTGAACTGAAACTTTTCGAAAACGAAGCGCTCTTGGCCGACACGAAAAGTGAGGCTGTTGCTGAACAGCTTAAGGCAATATCAGGTCTGGATCATGAGCTTTTCCGCGAGATAGTGTGGGTGAGACAAGAGCATTTGAAGGAACTTCTGAACGCTAGGCCACGTGATCGACAGACAAGATTGGACGAGCTGTTTGGTCTGGCGGATTATGAGTTGGCATGGGCGAGCCTGGCGGGATATGAGAAGGAATACGAAGGAGAAAGAAGAGCGTACGAGACAGACCCTGACATTGCTGGAATGGAGAAGCTGCATGCTGAGCACAACCGCGCAGTCCAAGAATTCTCAATGCTGGAAATTGAGCGGTCCGACCTTGAAAAGAGACTTGGACATGCAGAGAGAACTCTGGAAGAAGCAGAATCAAATCTCAATGGGCTAGAACAAGTGAGGACAAAAAACGAAGAACTCAAGAGAAAAGAAGCGCAGGCAATCGCCAACCTTGCAAATCTGCAAGAAGCGCTTGCCTCTCTCTCTGAAAAGATCAAATGTAAGGATAGTGACATTGAAACCCTCAAACAACGCCTGAGCATGCTGCAGACACAAGTGGACGCGTTTCGAGAAGAACTCACTCGCATCGACGTTCCAGCAGACCAACCTGTTGACGCACTCAGACTTTACGTCGCAGCGTTTGACGATCAAGTCTCTAGCTTGAGGGCTGAGCAGGAGACAGTCTTCAAGCTTATGCAGCAGGACAAGAAAAGAGTCGCGGAACTTGCAGCGAAGAATCTCTGTCCGTTGTGTTTGCAGACTCTAACCGAAGACTACAAGAGCAGCTTGATCCAGTGGAACCAAGCCGAAAACGATGACCAGCAGAAAACAATAATCCAGCTGCAAAGAGACGTAGAAGAGCTTCAGCAGACAAAAACCAAGGCAAACACTGCTTTCCTCAACCTCCAAGCGAACTTGCCGAAGATTGACGATTTGAGAATGAGAATCGAAGAAGAACTCCACACTTTGACTGGGCTGTCTGAGGAGTTCGGGACGAAACAACGGCAGGAAGCTGAGACACGCGATTTATTGGAGGGCATTCGAGTGGAAATCAGCAAGTTCGACATCTCCGAATTGGAGGCGGCGCGAAAACGAAGAAATGAAGCGTACGATGCGTATCACCTTCTTGATCGCGACCTACAGGTCAGGAAGAGTCGTCTTGCGGATCTTATGAGACGCACGGACGAGATCAAGAACAGGATCGATCAAGCACAACAGAAACTCGAACGTGTCCAAAAAATCGTTAAGATTTCGCAGCTCATGACTGACATACGTGAAGCATACAGAGGAATCCAGCCGAAGCTGAGGGGTGAATTCATTAAAGTCCTCAGGAATTTCGTCCAACAAGTACTCGACAGGCTCATCGGAGACGAAGGACCACTTCTGAACGTGAAAATCGACGATACTTACACACCCTACGTTAGGAGTGAAAGTGGTGTTGAAAGAGAAGTCTCCTACTTGTCAGGTGGCGAACGCACTCTCCTAGCGTTTGCGTACAGGCTCGGGTTGGGGCAGCTCATGATGCAATCCCGGACCGGACGCGGCTTGAGCATGCTACTGCTAGACGAACCTACTGAAAGCCTTGGAAGAGAAGATGGATCGATTGACAGACTGGCTGAAGCCATATCCAGGTTCAAGGCCGTCGAACAGATTATCGCAGTCACACACAGTGAAGCTTTCGCGGAGAAGGCTGAGCATGTTATCAGGCTTGAGAAAGAAGCAGGAGCAAGCAGAGTCTCAATCGAAAAATAAGACAGCTGGCTTGTCGATGACCCCCCAGGAATGGTCACGCATGGTGTGTAGATGAAACCGCGAACCAGAAGGCTATCTCTCTTCGAAGGAGTCGCAGCCGGAATCTTCTTCGGGACTGCGTCCATCTTCATTCGTTATTTGCCAAGTTTAGACTCGTTTTCGATTGCCTTCTGGCGTTTGGTGATCGCCACCTTGGCACTGACAATATTGCTCGTCATCTTGCGGAGGCGTTCTAGTTTTTCCTTTTCTCACAGTAGATTGCGCGACCTGTTCGTTCTTGGAGTGCTCTTGGCCTTGCATTTCGTATTCTTCATCTCAGCTGTGAAAGATACCTCAATCCTCAATGCGACGGTTTTTGTGAATACAACGCCCATCTTCTCAATGTTTGTCTCTGCCCTCGTTTTCAGACTCAAGCCCTCGCAACTTGCGATGGGAGGAGTGGCTGTGTCATTCGCTGGCATACTAGTAATTGCGTATGCTGAAACCCTCGGCTTGGGAATGAATCTGGGGTCCGTGGTATCGTCGGCAAGCGTAGTGGGCGACTTGGAGGCGATGGCAGCTGCAGTAGTGGAAGCTTTCTACCTGAACTATGGCAGGAGAGTCAGGGGACAGTCTGACATACTAGCCATAATGCTTCCCATATACGCTTTGGCAGCTATCAGCGTGAGTCTCTTGAGCTTTCCCTTGACGTTCGCAGCCCCAACTTTGCCGGTCGGGTTCACTTCAACTCTATCGATATTGGCATTGGGATTGATTCCGACAGCGATGGCGCATACGTTGTACTTCTCTTCGCTTTCCAATCTGAAATCTTTTGAGACTGCTACCATGGCTCTGCTTGAACCGATCGGAGCGACGTTGCTGGGTGCTGCCCTGTTTTCAGAATATCCTACGTTTCCGTTCATCGTTGGTGCGGTACTGATTCTGCTCGGAATAGTCCTAGTCGTGAAAAACCCACAGTGACTTAGAACACGAGAAAGTTATTCTTCCTCTTCGGTTATCTTCCTTTCTTTGATTTTGAATGTATTCTCTTTCTGAGCTATGATTCTGAAGCTGTCTTTGAGTTCTTCCCTATGCAGAAACTTTCGAAGGAGCACCCTCAGATACGCTTTGGAAACCGCTTCACCCTCTCCAGTCACGGTGATCTCGCTGGCGCCACTTTCGACTTTGGCGACGGTTTTTTCTTTCAGGAACTCCGCAAGTTCCTTCTTGAGTCCGCTCGCTTCCTTCTTCAGTTCTGACACATCAATTTTGATTTCGGTCATATTGATTCATCCTATTTTCGAACCATTATCACTCTAACTTGATCGCAGGCATCCTCACAAGCGTCCGCAATCGCTTCCATAGCTTCGAAAAGCTGACTTATTAACACTGCGACACCAGCCCTCGGAAGGTCTTCCTTGCCTAGAAGCCCTCTGGCTTTTTCATGGATGTCATCAACCTTCTCTTCTTCTCGTTCCACTTCATCAGCCGCCTGCAAAGCTTCTTCAGGTTTGGTCATCATCTTGTTGATGCATTTCTGGAGAGCCACGGTGCAACTCTTTGCACCTTTGATGAACTCAATGAATTGCTGTTGTATAGACTCAGGGACTTGCCGCATAGGTATGGCGCCTAGTATGCGGGTGGACTCTCTGTTCCAGTCGGCAACCATGTCCACTCTCTTGACCAAATCCATTAGATCTGCTCTGTCTACCGGCGCAAGTTCGCCCTTGGAGATTTCGTCCATGATTCTTCTTCTCAACGTGTCTGCATCTTTCTCACTGTTTGTCACTCGCTGTACATAGGCCAGCATTTCCTTCTCGTTTTCACCTATGGCCGCGGCTATTGCCTTCTCCATGTCTTCAACTATCGAGGTAGTCAACGCCAAGTGTCGCTGTATGGATTCAAGTGCCCTCGTTTCTCTTCTCCTTTGGAACCACTTCACTAGGTCACTCAACCGAAATCGCCTCCTTTAGTCCTTCGTCTGGATACCTAAATACGTGTGTTTTCTCGACTGGGAAGGTTACTGTGGTTTTTTCTCCCACGGCGAGCCATTCTCCGATCATCGAAGGTTTGACAATCACGATCTCATCTTCATTTTCCATTCGAACTTCGTAGCGTATGTTTGTACCTTCAAACGTCACTCTTTCGATTGTACCCGACACCGAATTCTTCCTCTTCTTCATTCCCTTCTCAACCGCAAGCATTTCAGGTCTCACGGCCAACACAACCTTCTGCCCGGCACTCACATTTCCGTTGACTATGCTGACGTGCTTGCCTCTCCGAAGCTCGATGTCCACCTCTTTGTCCCTGATATCTGCAACGTAACCCTCGAGAAAGTTTGACTCTCCGATGAAGTGGGCTACGAATATGCTCTGCGGATTCATGTAAAGCTCTGCGGGAGTGCCTACCTGTATGATGCGTCCTTTCTTCATGACTGCAATTCGGTCGCAGATGGCCATTGCCTCCGACTGATCATGCGTAACGTGAACGGCTGTTAGACTCAGATCCTTCGACATTCTTCGAATCTCATACCTCAACTCGTTTCTCACTTTCGCGTCAAGCTGACCCAAAGGTTCATCCAAAAGAAGTGTTTTGGCGCCTGCTGCCAATGCTCTTGCCACTGCTATCCTCTGCATCATTCCCCCTGATAGTTCGCTTGGAAGAGCGTCCAATCGTTCATGAAGCCTGACCATCTCTAACACTTCATGGCCGATCGTTTCGGCTTTCGTCATATCGAAACCTTTCACTCTTGGACCATAGATGACATTGTTCCAAGCGTTCATGTGAGGAAACAGGGCGAATGTCTGGAAAACAAATCCGATGTCACGGTCTTCGGGCGGGACGTTGTTGACGAGTCTGTCGCCTATGAAAATTTCGCCCGAATCGGGCTGAATCAACCCCGCGATGAGTCGAAGTAGGGTTGTTTTTCCGCATCCGCTCGGTCCCAGCAAAGCGAAATACTCTTTGTCTTTGACTTCGAGGCTGACGTTGTCCACTGCTACGAGTCTGCCGAAACGCTTGGTGACGTTGACGATGCGGACGTCAGGCATCAGTAGGTCCCCTCTTTCTCCGGAAGGTGTTCGAAAGTTGCTCATTAATGATGATCGGTCTATTAAGCATGCTAGTATCGCCCTTTTCCTCGAACGATGATTCTTAAGGCTAACAGAATGATGAAGGAAAGCAGTATTAGTAGGCCGCATCCTAAGCCGATCTCTAGGGGAGTCGCGGGGATTTTTTGCACTCCTAGCCGGGGCACCCAGTCCACAAGTACGACCGGCGCTGTTCTGAGTTGGGTGGCTACCGCCGTGGTTGCGCCGGTTTCGCTCACACTGCGGGTGAACATGAGTATGGCTCCTGAAAAGATGGAATATTTCGTAAGAGGCACAATGATCGTCCTGAAAGTTCCCAGAGGCTTGGCGCCAAGTGTCCTCGAAGCTTCTTCTAGATCCATCCCTATTCTCTCAACTGCGGCAGACATGGACCTCACAAAATACGGGTACGTGATAGCCATGTGGGCGAAAACAAGTAGGAGTAGATCTGGGATAAATGTGAATGTTTGTTTCCAGAATATCCTGAGCGAAAAACCTAGGGCTACTGAAGGTACAACAAGGGGGATGTTGACGAGCAGGTCCAAGATTCCGGATGGAAGCTTTCCGAACTTGCGTCTCGCCACCAAGATTGCTGTTGGTAGTCCAATCACCACATTCAGAATGGTAGCTACAGTGGCTACAACATAGGATAGTATCAATCCTTGCCAATATTCCGTCCATATGCCTGTGCCTGACAAGGCTTGGCCGAGGGTGGGAGTAACCACAGATTCGAAGGCTGGAAGGGCAACGAACAGCGATGGAAGGAGCACGATAGCAAAGAATATCACTAATGTGACGCTGTTTCTCGACCTTTCGGCAGTAACGTAACTGAGTTTTCTGTCAAACGATGGCCAAGTTCTGTCCACTGGCAACTTTAGCTTTGGTCCTAGGAAGCGGACTATCACGAAAATGAGAACCGCAACTGCTATGAGGACAGAACTCGCGAAAACCGTGGCTCCAACATACGTGTTCTGGATTCGAAGAATGAAAAGTGAACCATTCTCGAACAGGCCTGCAACCATTTGCGTTGCTCCCGTTTCCGAGAGTGATCTGGAAAACGCCAAGATGAAGGCGGCTATGAGCGAGGTTTTTATTATTGGGAATGTTACGGTTCTGGCTGCAGTTAGTGGGGGTGCACCGAGCGTTCGCGCAGCGTTCTCGTATTCTCTCTTGTAGTCGAGCAACGCGCCTACGACTACTCTTACTACGACTGGGTATGAAAAAGTGAAATGAAGCAGTATGATAAGAACCCAGCCGGGGGAGACCAGCGGTCCACTGAAAAGCGCTGATATTCCTTCTACTCCATTCCAGAAGAGCAGCAATGAGTACCCCAGTGCCACAGTCGGGACGATGAACGGGATGTCTGATAGCGTGTCGAGAATGTTTATCCATCTTGCTCTTTTCCGTGCGATTAGCCATGCCAGTGGAATGGCCGTGACGATGTCTATCGCCGACACAAACAGTGCTATGATGAAAGAATTTTGTATCGCTGCCAAAGCCTGCGACATAAGGTCTGGTGCGACAAAAACCTGCTGCATCAGGTTCCAGTTGATCAGAATTCCGAGTATCGGCGGCAGCAGAATGAGGGCGAAGAACACTGCTACGCCTGCGAGGTACACTCCGTGATTGACTTTTTTCTTCGATGACAGTCTGTCAAGAGCTTCAGCAATTCTCTGTCTCAGTGAATGCTTTGTGTCCATCTCCCATCTCAAAGCCGCCGCAGTTGGCTCATCTTGATTCATGGCCTTTCGCTGATAAGTTTTCCCTAGAAGAAGGTGTCAGTTCGCCCGTCGAGTCACATCACAGCGTCCAGCTCTTTGACTCTGTGCTTCATCATCCTGACATAGATGGAGCATGAGAAGACTTAAGACTTTCGTGTTGGAATTCGATGATGGAAGGCTTGGTGGTACGCGTGGATGTTTTGGAAGCTATTAGGTCTAGAAGAAGTGCGCGGGCATTTTTAGACAAAGATGTGTCAAACGAGGATGTCGCTACGTTGATCGATTCTGCTCGTTGGGCTCCGTCAGCCGGGAATATTCAACCTTGGGAACTCATAATTGTCAAAAAAGAGCATGTGAAAAGGCAACTCGTAGATGCTGCCCAGCAATCATTCATAATTGAAGCTCCTGTTGTGATAGTGGTCTGCGCGAACGAAAGTCGTTCATCACAGGGCTACGGCGTCCGAGGGAAAACGCTGTATTGCATACAGGACACCGCTGCGGCCATTCAGAACATTCACTTGACTGCCTTCTCGCTTGGACTGGGCACGTGCTGGGTGGGCGCTTTTAGAGAGGAAGACGTGGCGAGAGTCTTGAAGCTCCCCCGCGGGATTCGACCCGTCGCCATAATCCCGGTAGGCTATCCCGCCGAATCGCCCCGGCCGCGGAGAAGAAGGCCTGTGAACCAGATCATCCACTACGAAACATTCTAACGGGGGCTCTCCGGCATATCCGAAGTGATGAGGCTTTAATAGTGCATGATCAACCTATAGGTGGGATGGGTTTTTGGAGTACAGGGTCATCGCGGATGTGTATGAAAAGATTGAGGCCACCGCCAAGAGGCTTGAGATAACCGATTTGCTTGTTGAACTTCTGAAGAAGACTCCGAGAGAAGTAATCGACAAAGTCGCTTATTTGACCCAGGGTAAACTCTATCCTGATTTTGTCGGCGTCGAAATAGGAGTGGCGGAGAAGCTTGCAGTAAAAGCCTTAGCCCGTGTTTCGGGTCGTAGTGAGAGCGGGATTGAAGAAGACTTGAAGAAGACTGGCGACATTGGCGCCACCACGGAAAAGTTCCTCTCACAAAAGAGGCAAGTCACATTTTCTCAAGAGCCGTTGACGATTGAAATAGTTTATGAACGTTTGGACAAAATGGCGAAGGCCTCAGGCTCAGGTGCAGTGGATCAGAAACTCTCGATTTTGGCTGGACTGTTGGCGGGAGCAACACCGAAAGAGGGAAAATACATCATGAGGACCGTCACAGGCAATCTTCGGCTGGGAATGGCTGACATGACGGTTTTGGACGCCTTAGCCATAGCCTTTGGTGGAGGGAAGGAAGCGCGCGAGTATGCAGAGCGTGCCTACAACATATGCTCAGATCTTGGAAGAGTTGCCAAGACTATTGCCGAGAAGGGACTTGAGGGAGTCAAGAAGTTTCAGGTATCAGTCGGCGAACCCATCAGGCCGATGCTTGCCGAGAGGCTTGGCTCGTCCGAAGAAATTCTCGAGAAACTCGGAGGTAAATGCATAGCTGAATACAAGTATGACGGCGAACGCATTCAAGCCCACAAGAATGGTGCTGAAGTCGTTCTGTTCTCAAGGCGCCTTGAGAGCATTTCGGAACAGTACCCTGACGCTGTTCAGCTTTTCAAGAAGCATATCAAGGCCCGAGAAGCCATTCTTGAAGGCGAATGTGTCTCGATTGATTTGGCAACAGGGGAAATGCGTCCTTTTCAGGAGCTCATGCATCGCAGGCGCAAGTATGGGATAAAGGAGGCAATGGAAGAATATCCGGTTTCACTTTTCATGTTCGACGTTCTATACGTCGACGGTAAAGACTTGACTCTGGATCCTTATCCCGTGAGGCGAAAGATGCTTGAAAAAGTCATTGGAGGAGATGACCGCGTGCAGTTGGCAAAGAATATCATCACTGATAGCGTGGAGGAACTTGAAAAATTCTTTCTGGAAGCGATTGAAGACGGTTGCGAGGGTTTGGTATGCAAATCGGTCGGCAAAGATTCTGTATATCAAGCGGGTGCTCGGGGGTGGCTCTGGATCAAGTACAAACGAGACTACAAGAGTGAAATGACCGACACAGTAGACCTGGTGGTCGTCGGCGCTTTCCATGGCAGAGGAAGACGAGCCGGAACTTACGGTGCCTTGCTCTTGGCCTCATACAACCCCGACGATGACTCGTTTGAGACCGTGACTAAGTGTGGAACGGGTTTTACTGACGAGGACCTAGATAAGCTTCCGCACCTTTTGAAGAAACATGTTCTGCCCAGAAAGCATGCAAGAGTGAAGTCAATGCTGGAAGCTGACGTCTGGGTCGAGCCGACCGTTGTCATTGAGATTCTGGGTGCTGAGATTACACTGAGCCCTATTCACACATGTGCTACCGACTCTATACGAAAGGGCAGCGGACTTGCCATCAGGTTCCCACGTTTCACGGGGAAATATCGTGTTGATAAGGCTGCGGAAGATGCAACGACGTCAGGCGAAGTCGTTAAAATGTACAAGAATCAACTGAAGAAAATAGCCGAGCAACAAGCTCCAAGCTGATTCCCCACTCAAGTACGCCACCCTGTCCTGGGACTCATCATTTTCGATTTTCTGGCGGCTTTTTCTAGACAGATGATTCATATTTCTTCTTTCAACTTTGGGTCTGAAATGCTCGAAATCTTGAAATCGCAAGGCTTATGAGCGAGGGTCAACCTAAAAGTTAACTTGAGAAGGTCATTTCCTTGGGGAAGTGGAACGGGAAGGCGATGAAGGAGAAGTTATTGGGCATATCGGTTCTCGTCTTGATTTCTTTGAGTGCCCTGAATCCCGCGTTCATGGTTGGACTTGCTCTTGCAGGACCCAACACATCACCGCATTCTGTCAACCCTGAAGGCGCTAATGTCGATGCCGCGGATGCGACGGAGTCTGTCAGTAAACAGCAAGATGGGCTATCCCCTAGTTCGCAATGGGAAACATCGAACTGGAATTTCAGCAACGTCAATGCATGGGGAAACCTCACTTACGGCGACGGTAACAAGACCAGAATAATCGTCGGAATAAATGAATATGCTTCGAACCCGTTAGTGTCGCTGAGAGAAGTGGCGGCTAGGTACAGTGCAACGATTGTGAATACCGTTACTATGAGAAACACGATCACAGCGGTAGTGGTCGAGATCCCGTATAGGTGCGTAGCGGCTTTTGAAGAGGAAACCCGCGTAAAGGGTTATGTCAGTTACGTAGAGCCTAACATGAAAGTTCAGGCGTTCTTTGTTCCGAACGATCCATATTGGGATCAGCAATGGGGTCCGAGCAAGATTGAAGCGGACTGGGCGTGGAACACGACTGTCGGAAACGCATCAATTCTAGTGGCAGTCGTCGATACGGGTGTCGACTATACACATCCTGATGTCGCTCCAAACTACTTGTCTCTAGGGTACGATTTTGTGAATGTCGATTCAGACCCGATGGACGATTACGGTCACGGGACTCATTGTGC
>Ga0153916_10000601_pt1 | contig 24597 bp, 24 predicted proteins | sample Opewatmetagenome_FD_109642 | JGI IMG/M metagenome (GOLD analysis project Ga0153916, IMG submission 109642) | Freshwater wetland microbial communities from Ohio, USA - Open water 3 Core 3 Depth 4 metaG | ecosystem: Environmental > Aquatic > Freshwater > Wetlands | place: USA: Ohio, Lake Erie...
ACGCGCCGACGAGGTCGTAGCCCGGCACGTCGCGCATGTGACCGCCGAGCCATACGACTTCACCGTCGGCCAGCACCACCTCGACGCCCAGCACGTGGTTCGTCGTTGCACCGTACGCCAGGCAGTGCGGCCCGCCGGCGTTCTCGGCCACGTTGCCGCCGATTGTGCAGGCGCGCTGGCTCGACGGGTCGGGCGCGTAGTACAGCCCGTACGGCGCGACCGCACGGCTCAGGTCGAGGTTCACGACGCCGGGCTCGACGACCGCCAGCCGGTTGACCGGGTCGATATCGAGGATGCGCTTCATGCGTGTGAGCGCGACGACGACGCCGCCCACCGCCGCGATAGCGCCGCCGCTGAGGCCAGTGCCGGCGCCGCGCGGGATCACCGGTACGCCGAAGCGATGCGCCACCTTCACCGCCGCCGCGACCTGCTCCGTGCTCTCCGGAAAGACGACGGCCTGCGGCGTGCCGCGCTCGATCGTGCCATCGTATTCGTACGCGATCAGCTCTTCCGGCGTGGCCAGCACGCGCTCGCGGCCGAGCGCCCGCTGCAACTCGCGGATGCACGCGCGCGTGACAGGCGGGTAGCCGGCGGTCGCTCCGGGTGCGTCAGGCATGCGTCGTGGCTCCAGCGCTCGTGGTCGCTGCGACAGTATAGGCGCGCGACGGCGCTACAGGAGTGTGCCGCCCGCGGGGTGGTACCGGTCGAACTGGCCGAACTCCGCCGACGTCATCAGGAAGACCCAGCCCCGGCTCGTCCATTCAGCCGCCAGCAGGGCCTGCATGATGGTGCGGTTGTGGGAGAAGACGAGCATGTCGCCGGTTGATACCTCGTGCTCCACCAGCCATTCCGCCGCCATGCGCAGCACCGGCAACTGATCTTCCGGCTCGTACGCGACGAGCGGCGCGATGAAGCCGCCGCTGGCGATGGCGTACCCGTACGCGAGAAGGTCGCCGTCGCGAGCCAGTCCGAACGATGCTTCTGGCCCCGGTCTGCTCGCCGTATCGAGGTAGAACGCGTGATCTTGGCGCCGCTCCGCGCCGAAGGCCGCGCGGTCAAGCGCGGCGATGCCGTCCAGCCATCCGCTGCAGTCGACGATTCGCTGCGTTCCGGCGTCCGGCTGAGGCAGATCGAGCAGTGGCGCCAGCGGCCCGGTCATCCGGTAGCCGATGCCAGTCGCGAACATGCCGGCGCGCATGTACAGCGCGTGCGCCACGCGTGAGCTCGACGCGACTACGGAAAAGGCGCGGGCGCCGCGGGCCCGGCCGTAGTCCTGGGCTCGCCGCAACAGCTCCGCGCCGATGCCGTGCCCGTGCTGGTCCGGTTGCACGAAGAGCTGCGCGAGGAACCAGACGTCGCCGCGCACGAGCGCCATCGAGTAGCCGACGGGTACGCCGTTCATCTCCGCGATCCAGGCGCCGTCGGGGTCCGTGCGCAGGAGGTGGCGCTGCGCCGCGGGCTGCGATGGCTGCCACGGCTGCGTCTCCTCGCCCTGGCTCCGACGCAGCCAGTCCATCGCCTCGCGGCCGATGTACATGGCAGCGCCAAGGTCCGCCTCCTGCATCGGCCGTAGGATCAGCTTCGGCCGGTCAGGCATCGGGCGACACCAGTATCTTGCGCAGATCGTTGCGCCCGTCCGACAGGCGCGCGAACGCGTCGGGCGTGCCCTCGACGGGCACGACCTCTGAAATCACCGTCGACACGTCCACCTTGCCGTCCGCGATGAGCATCGCCGATTCCGTGAACTCCGCGCGTGTGTAACCCAGCACACCGACGTACGTGTACTCGTTGATGATCGAGCGCAGGATATCGAGCGGATACGGCTGCTCGCCCACGCCGGCGAGGACGATGCGGCCGCCGCGCGCCGTCGCGTCGACGCAGCTCGCGATGCCGGCTGGCAGCCCGGATGCGTCGACGGAGATCTCCGCGCCGTTGCCGGCCGAGAGATCGCGAGACACCGCGATCAGGTCCGACGGCTCTACGACGTGCGCCGCGCCGGCCTGGTGCGCGGCGGTGCGGCGTCCTGCCAGCGGCTCCGAGACGATGATGCGCGTGCCGCCCATCTGGCGCGCGGCGATCACCGTCAGCAGCCCGATCGGCCCCGCCCCGGCGATGACGAGCAGCTCGTCCGGGCGATAGCCGCCCTGGATCAGGGCGTGGCGCGCGACGGCGAAGGGCTCGGTCAGGGCGCAGTGGCGGAGGTCGGCGCCGTCGGGAAGGACGACGAGGGCGCGCTCCGGGATTGTCACGAACTCGGCGTAGGCGCCGGCCCGCGTGTAGCCGGTGCCGCCGATCGAGCCGCTGCGGCAGAGGTTCTCGCGTCCGGCGCTGCAGTAGTTGCACGCGCCGCAGCCCGGCCCGGGATTGCCGACGGCGATTTGCCCGGCGCGCACGCCCGTCACGCCCTCGCCCACGGCGACGACGCGGCCGCTGAACTCGTGGCCCATCACCGGCTGCATGAAGCCGAGCGCGCGGGGCGGGTTGTCCGCCTCGTACTCGTGCATGTCGGAGCCGCAGATGCCGCAGTAGGCGACGCGCAGCTTCACGTCGCCCGCCACCGGCGGTCCATCCGGCAGGTCGACGATGGCCATAGAGCGGGAGCCCTTGAGCGCGGCAGCTTTCACGGTTACCTCCAGCGTGTGACGGCGATCATAGCGAATGCGTCCGGGAGGAACGAGGGCGGATCGGGTCAGGCAGCGCGGGGCTTTGATTGACGGTTGTTTTTCACGAGTTCTCTCACTTTCCCGCGATCGGCGAAGCTGGCTGGCGGCCGAGATCCTGACATCGTCTGATCGACCGCGCGACTGGACAGGACGCGGTGCCGGCGATCTGCTACGGCACAGGGTGGCCGGCGCGGTGTGGCGGGCGCACTGCGAGAACATGGGGCGATGGTACGGCGGCGGGGAGTAAATTCAAAGGGGCGCGTGTCACCCGACGATTCAGCCCCTCGCTGAGGGTCCGAGAAGTTTACGCCAGATGCGGCGCGATGTGGCGGAAGACGTCTCGGATGCTGACGACGGCGACGGGGATGCCGTTCTGCAGCAGCGGGATGTGACGGAAGCCGCCGATGGACATCTTGTTGATCGCGACGGCGACGTCGTCGTCCTGGCGCAGGAACACGGGGTCAGCGGTCATCACCTGGCCACACGTCACCGCGTTCAGGTCTTCCTTCGGCCCGGCGACCTTGTGGAGGATGTCCCACGGCGTGATGATCCCCGCAAGCTGCGACGCGCTCATCACAAGCACGCAGTCCGTATCGGCGTTCTGCATCACCCGCACGGCAAGTCCTACGGGGTCCGTCGTCTCGACGCGCACCGGCGCCTGAGCGGGAACGTGCGCCAGCGGTTCCGCTATGAAGTCAGGTGCGAGCGGGGGCTGGCTGTACAGGTCATGCCCGCAGTTCTGGCAGGTGTCAGCGCCCTCGATGTTATCGTACTTGCACTCGGGACAGATCACGGCAGCCTCTACTCCACAGTCCAGGTGTCGCCTTCGAGGAAGATCTCCTTGAGGGCGCCTTCACCTTCGGTCTCGATCGCGTGCTGGATCTGCTGCGCCATGAGGTCCTCGTACGTCGGGCGCTGGACGGCGCGCAGCACGCCGATCGGCACCGGGTACTCCGGGTAGTCCATGCGGCTCAACAGGAACGCGATCGTCGGGTCGTCGAGCGTCTCGTCGTGCACCACGAGGTCGGCCTCCGTGATGCCGTTGCCGAGCTGCACGACCTCGATCTTCATGCCGTTGAGCCGCAGCCCTCTGTCTTGCTGCTTGCCGAAGATCATGGGCTGGCCGTGCTCGAGCATGATCATGCGGTCCGCGCGCACCTCCTTCGCCGTGAACTCGGCGAAGGCGCCGTCGTTGAAGATGTTGCAGTTCTGGTAGACCTCCACGAAGGCCGCACCGTGGTGCTGGTACGCGCGCTCCAGCATCCGCTGCAGGTGGTGCGCGTCGGCGTCGATCGAGCGGGCGACGAACGTGGCCTCGGCGCCGATGGCGACGCTGAGCGGCCGCAGCGGCCGGTCGATGGTGCCGTACGGCGACGACTTCGTCCGCTTGCCAAGCTCTGACGTCGGCGAGTACTGACCCTTTGTCAGGCCGTAGATCTCGTTGTTGTGCAGGACGATCTGCAGGTCGACGTTGCGCCGAAGCACGTGCAGGATGTGGTTCCCGCCGATGCTGAGGGCGTCGCCGTCGCCCGTCACGACCCACACGCTCAGCTCCGGCCGCGACGACTTCAGCCCGCTGGCGATCGTGGGCGCCCGGCCGTGGATGCTGTGGAAGCCGTAGGTGTTCATGTAGTAGGGCAGGCGGCTGGAGCAGCCGATGCCGGAGATGAAGACGATGTTCTCGCGCGGGATGCCGAGCTCCGGCATGACTTTCTGCGTCTGCGCGAGGATCGAGTAATCACCGCAGCCCGGGCACCACCGCACCTCCTGGTCGGACACGAAATCTTTGCGCGACAGCGACGGGCCGATGGGTTCTCTGCGCTTGGCCGTGACCATGCGTTGCCTCTGACTAGCCGACCAACTCGGCGATCTTGCTCTCGATCTCAGCGATCGTGAAGGGGCGGCCGGATACCTTGTTCAGCCCGATCGCGTCGACCAGGTAGTGTCCGCGAACCAGCAGCCGCATCTGACCGAGGTTGATCTCCGGCATCAGCACCCTGTCGTAGCGTTTCAACAGGTCGCCAAGGTTCGCGGGCAGCGGGTTGAGGTAGCGCAGGTGCGCGGCCGATACCTTCTTGCCCTGCGCCCGTGCGCGCTGTACGGCCGTCGTAATGACGCCATACGTGCTGCCCCAACCGAGCACCAGCAGCCCGCCCGACTCGTCGCCGTCCACTTCCAGATCCGGGACGTCCTGCACGATCCGTGCGACCTTCTCGGCGCGCAGGCGCACCATCTTGTCGTGGTTCGCCGCGTCGTAGCTGACGTTGCCGGTGATGTCGGCCTTCTCGAGGCCGCCGATGCGGTGTTCGAGGTCGGGCGTGCCGGGGACCGCCCACGGCCGTGCGAGCGTCTGCGGGTCGCGCGCGTACGGCTTGAAGGTCGCCGGGTCGGTCGCGAAGTCGGGATCAATCTTCGGCAGCGTTTCGATGTCAGGCACCAGCCAGGGCTCCGAGCCCATGCCCAGATAGCCGTCCGAGAGGAAGATCACAGGCGTCCGGTACTTCACCGCGATGCGAAATGCCTCGACCGCCATCTGGAAGCAGTCCGATGCCGTCGCCGGCGCGACGATCGCGACGGGCGACTCGCCATTGCGGCCGAACATCGCCTGCAGGAGGTCGCCTTGCTCGGTCTTCGTGGGCATGCCCGTGCTCGGGCCGGCACGTTGCACATCCATGATCACCAGCGGCAACTCGACCATCACCGCAAGGCCGATTGCCTCGCTCTTGAGCGCGAGGCCGGGGCCGCTGGTGCCGGTGAGCCCCAGGGCGCCGCCGAACGACGCGCCGATGGCGGCGCCCACGGCCGCGATCTCGTCCTCCGCCTGGAACGTGCGGACGCCGAAACGCTTGAAGCGCGCCAGCTCGTGCAGGACGTCGCTGGCCGGTGTGATCGGGTAGCTGCCGTAGAAAAGGGGCCGGCCGGCCAGCTTCGATGCGGTGAGGAAACCGAGCGCGGTCGCTTCGTTGCCGGTGATGTTGCGGTAGAGGCCGGGCTTCAGCTTCGCCTTGGGCACGTGGTAGTGCGTGGCGAACATTTCGGTCGTCTCGCCGAAGTGGTAGCCGGCCTTCAGCGCGGTCTTGTTGCCCTCGGCGACGGCCTTGTTCTTGCCGAACTTGTCGTCGATCCAGCGCAGCGTCGTATCCAGGGGGCGGCTGAACATCCAGAACGTCAGCCCCAGTGAGAACATGTTCTTGCAGCGGTCGATCTGCACGGCCGTGAGGCCGCTGTCCTCCAGGGCACGCGCGTTCAGTGTCGAAATCGGTACGTGGTAGAGCCGGTAGGAGCGCAGGCTGCCGTCGTCCAGCGGGTTCGTCGCGTAGCCCGCCTTCTTCAGGTTGGTCTCGTTGAATTCGTCCTCGTTGACGATCAGGATGCCGCCGCGCGGGAGGTCCGGGAGGTTCGTCTTGAGCGCAGCCGGGTTCATCGCCACCAGCACGTCGGGGGCGTCGCCGGGGGTGTAGATCTCGTGGCTGGAGAAGCTGACCTGGAAGCCGCTGACGCCGGGAAGCGAGCCCTGGGGGGCGCGGATCTCGGCCGGAATGTCGGGGAAGGTGCTGATGTCGTTGCCGGCTACGGCGGAGGTCTTGGTGAATTGCGTGCCGGCGAGCTGCATGCCGTCGCCGGAGTCGCCCGCGAACCGGATCGTCACCCGATCCAGTTCCAGGACTTCTGGGTGCTCGGGCTGCTCCGATTCTTTGGTCAACGTCGTCACTACGCCCCCTCCGGCTCCGGGATGAGCTGGTGAGGCCTCGGCGGCAGGTTGAGCACCTGCGCAGGGAAAGCCTCAGCCAGGAAATGGATAATGTCCACGGTCCGCAGCACGGCGACCGCCCGCCCGGACTCGTCGACGATGGGGATGTTGCGCTCCCCGTGCTCGTTCATCATCTGGATTGCGCGGGCGATCTGGTCTTTCAGCGTCAGCGTCTCCGGGCCCTGCGACATGTACTTGTCGACGTTCTCGTCGTATTTCACGTCGCGTGCGACGATGCGCATCAGCACTTCGCGCTCGCTCATGATGCCTACCGGCCTGCCGTCCTGGACGACCAGCACGTAGCCCTTGCCGTGCTTCTGCACCGCGGCAAGGGCTGCGCCAACACTGGCGTCACGTCCGATGGATACGGGGGGAGGAAGGCCCAGGGCACTGATGGGGTCGGTCTGGAAGATCTCTTCGACCACGGGTGGCCTCTGCCGCGCCGTCCGGTCCTCTGGCGCGGCCGCCCGGCGCTTCCGCGCGCGAGCACTGCACGACATTGTAACGCACCTCCACGCATGCGGCTAACGCGCCGCCCGCGTGACCGGCCGCCGCGTCGCGATTGACGCCGCATCGAGAAACCTGTAACAAATAGGCACCTCGACAGCGGCGACAGGGCGCTACGTCTTCAGTATCGACCCTGCGGGCCGCACGATCAACCGCTGACGCACCTGATCAGGAACCGGCAGGAGGCACTCGATGATCAAGGCATACGTGCTCGTGGTGACCAATCCTGGCGACACCAAGGCCGTCGTTGCGGCTCTGCGGGCGGTCCCAGGGGTCAAGGAGCTGCACGAGGTGATGGGTCCGTACGACATCGTCATCGAGATCGAGGTGGAGTCGCTGAGCGACGTGCCGCCGATTCTGAGTGACAAGATCCGCACGGTTGTCGGCATCGAGAGCACGACGTCGCTCGTCACGTTCCCGGAGAAGTGATCAGCCCGTGAGCCGCTCGCCCTTCATGGCGCGCAGCGTCCGCCGGAACGCCTCGACGGTCCGGTCGACATCGTCGGCCGTGTGCGCCGACGACACCATCATGCCACCCGCCATCAGGTCGACGCCCTCGTTGATCATGCTCAGCCGGAGCGCCGCAGTTGCCGCGCGCGCCACGTGGGGCCGCGGGCAGGGCAAGGGACGCCAGCCCCAGCCGTAACCGTCCGGCGGCTGCTCCTCCATTCCGAGCGCGACATGCAGCATCGACGCCTGCCCGTAGACTGCGCCGGCGACCGACTCGTCGCGCAGCACGCCATTCATCGCCCGCGCGATCGCCGCTGCCGTCGCCGCGGCGTTGTCCTGGTGGCTGCCGTCCGCGATGAGCGACAGACACGTCGAGCCGGCGGCCGACGACAGTGGGTTGGCGTTGAACGTGCCCTGGTGCGAGACGCGCTCGCGCGTCGCGTCATCCCGGATGGCGATCTGATCGATGATGTCTGCGCGCCCGGCTACACAGCCGCCCGGCAGCCCACCGGCCAGAATCTTCGCCATCGTCGTCAGGTCGGGCGTGATTCCATAGGCCTGCTGCGCGCCGCCCGGCGTGACACGGAACCCCGTGATCACCTCGTCGAAGATCAGCAGCACGCCATGCCTTGCCGTCAGCTCGCGCGCCTGCCGCACGTAGTCGAGGTCGATCGGATCGGTGCCCCAGTGCGCGCCGGTGGCTTCGAAGATCATCGCCGCGATCAGCGCCCCGTCCTCGCGCAGCGTCCGCTCGAGCGCGTCGACGTCGTCCTGTGGCAACACGATCGACGCTTCGAGGGTGCCACGCGGGAGGCCTGGCGACACGGGCAACGTCTCCTCCGGCCGGGGCTGGCCGGTCACGCTGTCGTTCCAGCCGTGGAAGTGCTCGCGCAGCCGCACGATCTTCTCGCGGCCGGTGAACGCGCGCGCCAGCCGTATCGCCATCATCGTCGCTTCGGTCCCGGACGACGTGAAGCGCAGATGCTCGGCCGACGGCACGAGCCGCCGCACCATCTCGCCCCAGCGGATTTCCAGCTCGTGCGATGCGCCGTAGTGCGTCCCCAGCAGGGCTTGCGCCCGGGTCGCCTCGACCACGGCGGGGTGCTGGTGGCCGAGCAGCAGGGCGCCGTGGCCCATGACGTAGTCCACGATCTTGTTGCCGTCGACATCGCGCTTGCGGCTGCCGGCGGCGCTCGCCACGTAGAGGGGGAAGGGCGCGTTGTGGCGCATGTCGTGCGTGACGCCGTTGGGGAACAGATGCAGGGCGCGCTGGTGGAGCCGCTGTGAGGCGGAGTGCAACTCTACATAACGAGACTCTATGGTCATCCAGTCACTTCCTTGCCGGCTGAAGCCCGAACGGGGCCGCGGACGGCTCATTCTACGAGCGCGGGCACGGCAGGGGGAGGCTCAGAGCGAGAGCAATTCGTTGTCGACGTGATCGAGCAGATCCTGCGCATCGTCGGCGAGCTTGCCCTGGGGCCTGAGGGAGAGGCATGTGCGAAACGCGTCGGCCGCGCGCTCGTACAGGGCGTGCGGGTCGGGGTGAGGCGCCCGCGGGGGGCGGCGCCGGATCTCGTGAGCGGCGAACTCGCAGCACCAGCCGAGCGCGTACCACAACCCGGGGTCGTCCGGGCGCAGCGACACCGCGCGTTCGATCAGTGCGACGCCTTCGTCGTACTGCGCGCGCCGCGTGACCAGCACCGTGGCGAGATGTTCGAGCGCCTCGACGAACTGCGGGTCAAGGGCCAGTGCCCGTCGCGCCAGCGCCACGCCGCCCGCCACGTCGCCCGCCGCGTGGCGGGCGCGCGCCTCGAGGAACAGCGCCGCGGGGTCGTCGTCGGCGTCTGTCAGCGCAGCCCCTCGATGAGCTTGATCGCCTCTTCCTCGGTGAAGACGCGGAACGAGTTGGTGCGGACGTTCCCCTGGCTGCTCACGGCAAGCGAGACGCGCGTCATCGTCTCGTCGTCGGGCGCCTCGGCGATCACGACGTAGTCGTACTGTCCCATGGCGAAGTAAATCTGCTTCAGGTCGGCGCCCTGGGCGCGAAACGTCGCGCGGGCGTTGTCGAGGCGTCTTGTAAGATCCTGCATTGTCCGAGCGCCCTGGTCGGTCAGGCTCGCGAGCACGACATACGTTGGCATGGTCTCCTCCTTGCGAGATCTGTCCGCGCGGTGTGCATACGATCGACGCGCGGGCACGATCTGTCAAGGAGGCGGATCGATGGCGGAGGGGGCGCCGCGGCGGGCGGCCGGGCGGGCCGGGTGCGCGAACGGCCGCATCTCGAAGTACTGGCGGACGATGAACACGCCCGCGAACGCCAGGTACATGAACGAGAAGACGTCGCGCGGCACGATGGAGTGCGGGGTCAGGAACTGCGCCAGGAACAGCACCGCCAGTGTGCCCGCCTCCCACAATGACATCCGCAGGTTGATGAGCAGGATCACGGCCAGCAAGCTCTGGGCGGCGGTGAGCAAGACCTCTTCGGTCTGGCGTGTGTCGGTTGGCAGGGGGTCGATCGTGCCGCCGGAGATCGCGTACGCCAGCGGCAGGCAGCCGATCAGCAGCGTCCACTGGTTCACCTTCGACGACACCAGCGCGCCCAGCGCCGCGTCGGCGCGCATCCGCCACGCCAGGAGCCCGGCGACCAGAAACTCCGGGAACTCCGACGCCAGCGGCGCCACCCACTGCACGAGCTGGAACTCGTCGATGCCGAACTCCACGCCCGTGCGGATCAGGCCGTCGGCGAACGGCTCCGCCGCGAGCACGATCGAGCCGCCGGCGTAGAGGAACATCGCCAGCACGACCGCGCGCCGCTGTCTCGTCGGGAGGTTGGCGATCGTCTCTGCCGGGCCCACCAGCGACGACTCCTCCTCCATCTCGCCGCGCGACGCCATGTACACGTACACCGCGAAGAGGCCGACGAGGAACGCCGCGTCGAAGAGCGTGATGCCGCCTCGCAGCGGGATGATGAACGAGTAGATCGTGGCGATGCCGAGGATGCCGATCTCGACGCGATGCATCGAAGCCAGCTCCAGCATGCTCCTGCGCGTGCGGAACCAGAAGATCCCGACGACCATCGTCCAGCCGAGCCCGACGAGGAGCCGGTTGCCGCCGGTCATGTTCGCCGTCGCAAAGGCCGCGTAGGACGGGTCCTTGCCGGCCTTCCAGGCGAAGAGCATGTCCACCGCGTACTCAGGCAGCACCGCGATCAGCGCCAGCCCCGCGAGCGCAAGCGTGCGCGGGATATCGCGTTCTGCGGCCTCGGCGCACCAGGTCAAGAGGAACGCCGCCGAGACGATCGCCAGCCCGAAGAAGAGTGTCTCGACCGGCTGCGGCGCGCTCCACAGGCCGACGCGGAGCGTGGCGGCCGGCCAGGCGAGCGCCGCCATCGCTATCGGCCACCGCCACCTGCGAAGATCCACGGGCCGCAGCCTCCCGCTATGGAAAAGACCTTTGATGACGGCAACGTCATCAAAGGTCTCACCGCCCCCGCGCGTCTCCGCGGAGTGGTCCGGACCGGGCCGCTACGGCCGGGTCTGGCGATCCGGACTGCCCGCGTGGCGCGGGCCAGTTACTCCCCTTTGTGGGTTCCCCCGCACGCTATCTCGCGCGGCAGCGGGCGTCAATCGCGGCCGGGCGCCGCACCCGAAGTCAGCTTGCGCGTGCCGCCTTGAGGCAGTCGAGGTGGGTGATCACATCGATCAGCTCGGCCGCGCAGTAGTCGTCCCTGGTTTCGCCGTTGTCCGGGAACCGCAGGCCCAACTCGAAGAAGTCGTCCTTGGTGATCGGGGCGCCGCAGGCGCCGCAGAAAAACATGATGCGGCCGTGGTAATCGACCACCGCGTCACCGGTAGCAGAAGTCATCCCGGGCACCTCCACAGAAGACAACGCGGGGGAGTGGCGGAGCATGACAACCCCGCCAGGATCAGTTGACATAAACCTGCGGCTTGCGACACCAGAACGGACGGCTGATGCCGATACTCGGGGTAGGGAATACAGGGGGACTATCGGGGTTCCGGCTCACGCGCCGGGTTTGGGGGTTCTGCCGCCGAGGGTGGTCATCGGCGGCGACGATGGGGCCATCTACAGCACGACACGCGGCTCGTTTACAGGCGGCCACGCCGTGCGCCCTCGTCAATCGCAGCGAGAAACATCCCAAACCAGCTTCGCGTTGAATGTGGTGAGCCCGGCTCCGCACGAGGGATGACCATGAGTGACCGCGACTACTACGAGATTCTCGGGCTGACACCGCGCGCCGACGGCACGATGGTGGACCAGGCGTACTGGCACCTGGCGCGTAAGTACCAGGCGCTGGCCGAAAGCAACCCGCGCGCTCGCGCGATGCTCGACGAGCTGAACGAGGCCTACGGCGTCCTGGGGACACCGCGGCTGAGGGAGCAGTACGACGCCTTCCGTGATGGCGTGCTCATCGAGGCGGGCGTGATCCAGCCCGTCTCGTCCAACACCGTGGCGGCCAGGCAGAATGGAACGAAGGAGCGGGCGACGAAGAAGCGCGGGCACGAAGCTGACGAGCCCCGCACTCGACGGCTTGCGCTCAGCCTGCCTCGCGTGACGGTGCCCCAGGTGCGCGTGTCACGCGAGCATTTGAGCTGGTATGGTGGTGGCGCGCTGCTGTTGGCGGTCGTGGCCGTCGGTGTCTGGCTCAGCCTGAGCCCGCTGCTGGTGGTCGGTCCCCTGTGTGCGGTCGCTGCGCTGGTGTGGACCCGAGCGCTCAGGCGACAGCTTCCGGAGATCAGCCTGACGCTTCCGCAGGTATCCGTGCCGGAGTTCAAGGCGCCGCGCATCGACGTGCCGAAGGTCGGCGAGTTCACCAAGCTCCGGTCCGGTGCTGGCGCGGCTAAGGAAGACGCGCTGGACGCGAACGAACTCCGTGCGTCGACCGCGGCGATGATTTCGCGCTGGCGCAGCAGCGTCGGTCTGCGGGAGGATCAGCCGGTGGCGACGGCGGACGGGCCAAGCACGGCGCTAGTGGACATTGTGCGCACCGAACGAGAGCTGGAGGCGCAGGATGCGCCGCTGGCGGCGGTGATTGACATCCTGCGGGGCTCAAGCCGCACGGCTGACACCAAATAGGCAGGGCAGGCCGAACAGCGTCCACGAGAACCGTAGCCTCACCCGGATCAATACTTCGCACTATAGATGTTATGTTCGGTCTGGCAGCCGGGCTGGCGCCCGCCAGCCCGGCATCAGCGCGGTCCTGGGCGCGCGGTGCGGCGCAGCGGTCGCGCCAGTCCTCAAGAGCACCTAAGGGGTACCGATACTCCATTGGGACGGACGCCGGGAGCGTGCAGCATATGACGTGTCGCTCACGCGGCGCGCGGCGGATTCGGCGTCCGGCTCCCGCGGGAGATGAAGGGCGCGTGGACGGACCGGCAAAGGACCAGCAGCAGCGTCGCAGCATCCTGCAAGGCATCGGGCCGGAGCCTGGGTCGCCACGCCCGCGGCGACCATCGGACCGCGCGGTCAAGGCGTTCGGCGGGCTCTTGCTGCTGTGCACTGCGGCGCTCATCGTCGCCGGGCCGAGCGTTATGTCTAGAAATGCGTACACGTCGCTCGAACTGTTCAGCATCATCACCGGTGCCGCGTACGGCATCTACGTTGCGGCCCACTCGCGCAGCACGCACGTGAACCTGGAACGCGCGTACTCGGCGCACCTGGAAGAGTTGAGCCAGCGGCTCCGCACGATGGCGTATCGCGACTCCCTCACGGGCCTGTACAACCACCGCTACTTCTACGAACAGCTCTCGCACGAGGTCGAGCGCTCGTTGCGCTATGGCCAGCCACTGACGGTGCTGCTGATGGACATGAACAACTTCAAGGACATCAACGACACCTACGGCCACATCATCGGCGACAAGTTCCTCAGCCTTGTCGGCCAGGTGATCGCGCGGCAGATCCGCGGGAGCGACATCGGCGCGCGCTACGGTGGCGACGAGTTCGTCGTGATCCTGCCGAACACCGGGCTGGACGAAGCGCGCGTGACCGCGCAAAAGCTGTCCGTGGCGGTGCGGCAGGCTGCGATGATGAGCCCGAGCGAAGAGAGCGTGAAGCTCGGCCTGTCGATCGGTGTTGCCGTCTGCCCCGACGACTCGCGCGGCCCCGGCGAGTTGTTGCAGATCGCCGACCGCCGCCTCTACGAGGAAAAGGCGAGGCGCAAGCAGCCGCGCGGCCGTGGACGCTCCGAGGTCGCCTGAAGGTCCGCTGAGGGTTCCGTCGTTCGATTGTTGACCCGATCGCACGGGTGCTAGACTGCCGGACGAGATTCACCGGCGTCGGCGTCCCCGCCTTCGTCCGGCTCGTGAAGGAGTCTGGGTCGAATGCTGAAAGCCGCTCGCTGGACCGTGCTCGGTCTGCTCGCTGCCTCCATCCTGGTCCTCGCGTTCGCCGTCGGGTACGTCTGGCGCGGGGACGGTGGCAAGACGAGCGCCGCGCTGCCGTCGGCGGCCGACAACCAGAAGCCGCCGACGGAGGGCGACTTCTCCAATCTGAATCAGATCTTCAAGCTGCTGCAGGACAAGTACGTCGACCCCAACCTCGTCGACCAGCAGACGCTCTACCAGGCAGCGATTACCGGCATGCTCCAGACGTTCCCCGACAGCGGGACATTTTATGTCGACCCGAACACGGTGAAGACCAGCGTCGGCCCGTCCGGAAAGTTCGACGGCATCGGCGCGACGGTCGCCTCGCAAAACGGTCAGATCGTCATCGTGGCGCCGATCGAGAACACGCCCGCCCAGCGCGCCGGCATCCGGGCCGGCGACGTGATCCTGGAGGTCGACGGTGAGTCCACTTCCGGCTGGTCGCAGGAGAAGGCCGTGCTGAAGATCCGCGGCCCCAAGGGCACCAAGGTGACGCTCAAGATTCGCCACGACGACGGCTCGGAAGAGACGCTGGATATCGAGCGCGACGAGATTCAGGTGGCGAGCGTGACCACCACGCCGCCCGGGGGTGTGCTGAAGGACGGTGCCGGCAACGAGATCACGGACATCGGGTACATCCACATCCGTGAGTTCACCGAGCAGACCGCCGACGAGATGCAGAAGGCGCTGAAGGACGTCGTGGACAGCGGCAAGAAGGGCGTGATCCTCGACCTGCGCAACAATCCCGGCGGCCTCCTTCGCACGACCGCCGACGTGGCGGACGAATTCCTGGATGCCGATAAGCTTCTTCTCACCGAGCAGGAGCGCGACGGCACGAAGACGGAGTTCAAGTCGCACGGCGGCGGCATCGCGACGACGCTCCCCGTGGTGATCATCATCAACCGCTTCAGCGCCAGCGGCTCCGAGGTGCTCTCCGCCGCGCTGCACGACAACGACCGCGCGACCCTCGTCGGCGAGAAGTCGTTCGGCAAGGGCACCGTCAACGTCGCGAACGACCTGAAGGACGGGGGCCAGCTCTACATCAGCATCGCCAAGTGGCTGACGCCGAAGGGCACGCAGATCGACGGCGTCGGCATCCGCCCGGACATCTCCGTGCAGATGAGCGACGCGGACATCGACGCGCGCCGCGACGTCCAGCTCTTCAAGGCTATCGACGTGCTGCGCAATACTGATACGACGCCGCCGGAGGCGCTGACGCCGCAGCCCGAGACACCGTCCGCCGCCAACAACGCGACCCCGACGCGAACCGGCGGCTGACCAGAGGTCCATGGCCCAGATCAAGCAGGTGGCCGCGAACCGCAAGGCGCTCCACGACTACGAGATCATGGACCGCGTCGAAGCTGGTATCGCGCTCACGGGCACCGAGATCAAATCGATCCGCGCCGGCAAGGCGAACATCGCAGAAGCGCACGCTCGTCCCCTCGACGGCGAGTTATGGTTGTACGGCGCGCACATCGCCGTGTACGACGCAGGCAGCTACCAGAACCACGAGCCCACGCGCCCTCGCCGGCTACTCTTGCACAAGGCGCAGATCCGCGAGTGGACGCGCGCGATCACGGAGCGCGGGCTGACCGTCGTGCCGCTGAGCCTCTATCTCAAGGACGGCAAGGCGAAGGTGGAGCTGGGCCTCGCGCGCGGCCGCAAGCAGTGGGACAAGCGCCAGGCGATCGCGAAGAGGGAGGCCGAGCGCGACATGCAGCGTGCGCTCCGGCATGGCGCGCGGTGAGCGCCGGAGGTCGACGCGCGCGATGAAGCTGATCCCGTGGGCGGCGATCACGGCCGCCGCGATCGCCGGCATCTGCGGCGGCGCCGGCGGTGGCGGCAACTTGCTGTTCGCGGCGCGAGGCAGCATCGTCACTCGCGACGTGACCTCCGGGGCTGAGACGCTGGTGCTGGCGCCGGTCGGCGGCAATGGCATCGCGCTGCGCGACCCGGCGCGCTCGCCGAACGGCAAGCGCATCGCCTACGTGCGCGTCGCGGCCCCCGGCGGGCCGGACGCCGCCGCCGAGCTGTGGCTGGCGACGAGCGACGGGCGTGACCCGCACCCATCGCTCCAGCGCGCGGACCTCATGATCCGGCATCCGCAATGGCTTGACGACCAGCGCCTGCTGGCGATCGTCCGCTCGCCGGCCGGCAGCGCGCTCGAGCGCATCGGCGCCGCGACGGGCGAGCGCGCTACGGTCATCGCCGGCGCGCTCGACTTCGGCATCTCGTCCGACCGCGCGCGTATCGCATACGTGAAGACGGCATCGGATGGCGGCGTGGCGCTCTTCATCGCCGCCGCGGACGGCACGGGCGAGCGTCCGTTGCTCGATCCCGGCCAGCGGTTCGCCGCGCTGACGTCACCGCGCTTCACGCCGGACGGCGCGGCCGTTGTCTTCGCCGCACCGGCACCCGGAGCCGCCGCGGACGCGCTGCCCGACGTCTGGGCGGTCAATGTCACCGGCGGAGCAGCCCGCCGAATCGTCGCGCTGCAGGAGCCCGCGCCGTCGCTGGCGTTCGGCGGCGACGCCCGGACGCTGTACGCGGTGAGCGCGCGGTCGTTGTCCGCAATCGACGTGGCGACCGGCGCCGTCCGCCGTCTGGGCGATGGAGGCGACGCATCGACGCTGGATTGGTTCCGGTAGCCGGGCCACCCCCCGTCGGGGGGTAGGGAAATACCCGATGTCCCCTGCCCTGCTCTTGCCGGCCGCTTCGCACCTGCTCAGATTCGCGCGGACGCCGCCGTATCCCGCGGCAACGTTATGTCGCATTATGGCCGGGGCGCGCCGCATGAATCGACCGGCCGTGCGTATAATGAAACGACCAAGCTCCTGTGGGGACGAAAGGGCTCGACAGGGATCGGCGGGTCTGAGTTGCAGGCGGAGGGCGGCCATCGACCTCCTTAATCCAGGTGGCCAAAACATAAACGGCGAACGACAACTCGCCCTCGCTGCCTAGGCAGTGACGTTCATCCCGAACTAACCCCGGCGGGACGGGAATGAGCGACGATTTGTCCGGGGCGCTGCGCGCATGATGCCGATACTGCGCGCCTAAGACCATCGGCTGGCTGCGGCCGGACGGGCCCTCAGCGGACGTCCGCGGCGAGACTCAACTGCAGGGATAAGCTTGTAGGATACTCAGGGCGTCGCTCACCTGGACGGGGAGTTCAATTCTCCCCCGTCTCCACCATATCCAACACCCGGGCTGGTGCGCAGCTTCGGCGGGAAGCAACAGACACGCAGACCAGCGCGGTTGATCCAGCACACCTTGCAGTAACGATCCGAACCCCTGCGCTGGCGTGATCGCGCAGAGCCGCTTCGTCTCGACATCGATGTAGACCTTTTCGATCAGCGGCGCGACTAGGCGCGACCGCTCCTCCGCTGTCGCCTCCGCCCAGAGTGCTCCGAGATCGTTGAACAGGTCGGCGCATGCTTCTGCCCGGACCACGGATAAGGGCTGTGACGTACGCAGAAGTGCGTCGAAATGCGCAAGCCTCTGGTCGTATTCGGCATCGCTGAAGCCGCCATCGCTATAGGCCCTCACCAGCCGGCGGCGTTGCTCTTGCAGCGATCCCACATCCGCTCGGCGAGCCCCTCGCTTCGCGGCTAGCACCGCCATGCGCTCCTTCCAATCGTCCGGAAGCGCGAGCCCCTGGAACAGCTCAGCGATCTGGTCGTCAATTGGCGCTGCCATGCAGGCCGTGTTGTTCGTTTCGCAGTCGAACGAATGGCGCTCGCGATACATCGGCAGGCCGTGCCGATGTTCTCGGTCCGAGTGGAGCGCCTTCCCGCACCGGATGCAGCCGACGCGCCCCTGGAGCACTCCTCGGGACCCGTGGACAAGACGCGCTCCCGTCCTCGGCCGCCTCATTCGCTGGACCTCCTCGAACATCTCACGGTCGACGATCGCAGCGTGCTGTCCAGGGAATTCTTCATCGCCGCAGGTCACCACACCGATGTACAAGCGACAGGCGACCATGTCCTTCACCGCGTGCCCTGTGAATCGACGTCCCTTGCGCGTGTGGAAGCCTTGTTCGTTGAGCCGGGCCGCGACCTGCCCGTAAGAGGCGCCGCTGCGTCGCATCTGGAAGGCTTCGTTCACTGCTTCGGCTTCCTCTGGGACGGCTTGGAGCGCCGCTCTGCTGTCGGGCCTCATGAGGCCGAACGGGGCGGGCCCAACCGCGATGCCCTGCGAAGCCTTCTGGCGGTGGCTCTTACGGACGTGGACACCAGCCTGCGCGGAGAAGAACTCCTGCGCCGCACCGAGCGTCGTCAGGATCATCCTGCCGGCTGGCGTCGTGTAGTCGATCTGCTCGGTGACGGAGGCGAACCCGACCCCCGCCTTGCCCAGGCGTTGAAGAGATTCGGCGAGGACGGCCGAGTTCCGCGCCCACCTATCGAGGGTGTGGACGACGACAATGTCGAAGCTCCCTGCCTCCGCGGCGTCGAGCAGCCGAGCGAACTCTGGGCGCCTCTCGATCCTGTCCGTGTAGGCCGAGACGCCCGCATCCGTGAAGACCTCGACGAGCACGTAACCCTTCTGGTCGCACCAACGCTGGATCTCGCTGAGCTGGGCATCGAGCGAGTGTCCGTCGACCTGGCTCTCGTCGGAAACCCGTCGGTACCCGCCTACCCGATTGCCCGGGCTCTTCCGCTTCACTTCGTTCCGCCTCGCCGCATCAGGATCGCCCGCGCCACCGCGGCCCACTCGCGGCAGAGATGCTCGACCGCGGCTTCCGCCGCTAGCGCCGCCGGTGTCGGACATAGACGCTCTGCTTGCGGGGGTGAGTCAAGTAGCATCGCACTTCATGCGACGAGCGTAGTCGAGGGCCTAGTGACGGAAGTGTGTGATTACCGGTGAATTTGCGGTGACTCGACGTCTAGACGAAACATTCCTCTCGCGCTGCCCGCCACGATCAGCCGTCCCCAAGCGCGCGAACGCCGAAACACTTGGTACAGGGTCTTACTGTCGACTTCCGCCTGTTCAAGCACGTAGTGCTGACTGAGCTCCTCGTCACCCAGGAGCAGCTGCCGATGGAAGATCTCGACCGCCCGTGCCTGGCTCGGTGTCAGGTCTAACCGATCGTCAGAAGAACGCGCAGTCCGAAAGTCAGCGCTCAGCCTCCACGTGTCGCCGGCTGCTCCGGGGTGTGCTTCTGGAACCACATGCGTGAACGGGGCACATCGTTCCTCGAGCGTGGCGCGATCGATCGCGAGCCCGGCGGAAGCATCGAAGGCGAGCACGTCCTGAAGGCCGATCGTAGGCACCTTTAGCTCCGCGACCTGCGTTCCCAAAGACAGGACGAGCGGCTGGTTGTAGCTCGCCATTTTGTCTTCAGCTGCTACGCACTCGGTCGGCCTTCCGTAGACGAAGACGAAGACCGACCAGCCGGCGCCTCCCGCCAGGTATCGTCCCAACCCCCACAATTTGCCTGCGACCAACGCCTCTGGCCCTCCGCGAAGTCCGAGTTGCCGGGCGCACCAGCGGGCGATGCCGTCGGTTTCGATCGACCACCGCCTGCGCCGCTCTGAGGCAACGGCCACGCGCCCTGACGATGGGCAGGCGATGAAGTCGAAGCTGTCATCAACTTCAACCGGCTCCTCCCAGTGTCCGTCATCACAGGCGTCGCACAGGACTGTGCGAGCCGGCGCCGTCTCGCGCAGCCAATTCGCCGCCAACATCGACCCGCGTAGCTCTGCAGTCCACGTCGCCATCTCATCGAAGGTCAGTATCGCAGCGCCGTCGATGGGAGAGCCCACCCGCATCAACAGATCGCGGACCATCCGCTCGTGCGCGCTCACGCGGCCGTGTCAACCGCGGGACGTCGCTCGATGCCGGAGTCGATCAACATCTGTCGGAGTACGGCATCTTGTCCTTCGTGGCCGAGCGGGCAGGCGTTCGGATACGACAGGGCGAACGTGCGAGTTGGCCGTCCCCGGGTCCCTTTCTTGCGAACGAACTGAACAGTGAGAGACGCCTGACTGATGTTAAACAGGGACAGCGGGAGCTTGTTCCCGTGGTCAGGCCGGGGCTGGTTATCCGTAATGAACGTGCGATCGACTTGGTCGTAGAGCGCATCGGGCCTAGCCGTCGGATCGCATTCGAGAGTGCATCGCTCTCTGATGCCGCCGATCGCCGAAAATCGCAGGCGCCGGATGCAGACGTCGATGATCCCGCTGTCCGTGCGAAAGACGAAAGGAAAGCCTGGACGCTTGAGACGATTGAGGTCGAATACGCGCTCATCCTCCATGACAGGGTCGCGCTCGATGCCAAGCACTTCGCGGGCAAAGATGCGGCGAAGGTCGGGGACGCGCTTCCTTGACCCCTCAAAGTAGACGTCGAACACGCCTTCGTCCTTGGAGTAGACGAAGATGATCTCGAAGACCGGGCGCACGGCCCGCCGATCCAGTGCACTTCCGACGTACTCTTGTTGGGTCGTCCCGTAATCCTCCGGATACGCGAAGAAATAGTGACGCTCGCCGCGACGGTACACCTCCACCGTGCACGGTTGGCCGCGGCCCTCGGTCTTGAAGAGATAAGCGCCGAGCGCCGTGCCCAGCCGCTCCACGGTGCGGGGATCGTCGCGGGGCACGAGCTTCACCACCGCGCGGCTCAGAATCCAGTAACGCTTTTGACCAAGGTCTGCGTTGTTGAACAGTGAAGCAACGTCAAACACGTCGCGATGGTCGAGGAACGAAACCATCGCGCGATCGTGGAAGTTGTCCAACGCGGCAAAGTCCTCTTGCAGATCGAGGCCGTGGAACTGTGAGGCTTCTTCGATCAGAATCAGCTCGCCGCGTTCGGAAGCGAGCGCATTCACCGAGCGGAGGTCGGTATCAATTCCCGTTCGGACCGAATCAGGCAATGCCTGGTAGGCCTCAAAGATCGGTTCGACATCAGTTTCTAGCAGGCTATCGAAGTCGATGTCGGAGAGTAGGTCTTTCGAGGCGAAGTACCGCGCCAGTACTGCGTTACTGGTCTGCCGAAATATCGTCCGTGGTGCGTACGCCGAGGACATGTGGCCTCCCTGCACGAAATCGCGCGCTGAGTTTTGCCGTGATTCCACCAACACTGCTCTAACGATGACCACTCATTCTAGACGGGTTGATCCTGTGAAGTGGGTTTAGGTCTAAGCGTTTAACCGTCTGACGTAAGCAAACCGAAGCGCAAAGAGACTGCCCTCTTCACCGGTTCCGAACGAAGTCGTGTCGTGCCTGGGGCTTAAGGCTCCAATCGCCGCTGCCATCTTGCCCACGTTATGTCAGCTTCCTATTCAGTCGGCTCAGGTGCGCCGTGGTACCGCGCGCGCCCTCATCACGAAGCGGCCGCGATGGTCACTGAGAGCGTCGCGAGCGGTTGTGCCCGAGCAGCCACTTCTGGACGTAAAGTGTGCAGATGGCCGGCGGCTTGCCCTCCGTGCGCTCTTGGTAGCGGACCGTGTTCTTCGTCTCGCGTTCGATCGTAAACGTCCGGGCGCGGGTATGATCGGCCACGAAGAGTTCGCCCAGCAACGCACTGCAAGGGGATCGATGGTACCCGAGTATCTGGAACGGCTTCGGATTCATGACTCCGGGCGCGCGTGGCTCGATGCCTTGCCGCAACTCGTCGCCAATTGTGCCCAGCGGTGGCAGCTGCGGCTCGGCGAACCGTTCACTGGCGGGAGCGTCTCCCTGCCCATCCCGGCCACGCTGCCAGACGGCAGTGACGCTGTGCTCAAGATCCAGTTTCCTCACCGAGAATCTGAACACGAGGCCGCGGCGCTGGCCCACTGGCAGGGCGACGGCGCGATCCAGCTGCTCGCCCATGACGCCGAACGGCACGCCCTCCTCATCGAGCGATGCGTCCCTGGCACCCTGCTCGCCGATGAACCGCCTGACACTGCCCTTGATGTGATGGTCGAGCTGCTGCCGCGGCTCTGGAAGCCGGCGGCTGCGCCGTTCCGCTCGTTGGCTGAGGAAGCGGCCTGGTGGGCGAGTGATCTTGAGAAGGATTGGGAGAACGGCGGGAAACCGTTCGAACGAACACTGCTCCACGCCGCGCTCGACGCGCTGCAGACCCTACCGGCCTCGCAAGGGGAGCAGGTGCTGCTGCACCAGGACTTGCACGCCGGCAACATCCTGCGGGCACAGCGCGCTCCCTGGCTCGCGATCGACCCAAGCCGCTCGTCGGAGAGCGCGAGTTCGGCATCGCCGCCATCGTTCGCTCGTTCGAACTCGGACACGGCCGCCGACAGGTTCTGTGGCGCCTCGACCGTTTGAGCGAAGAACTCCAACTCAACCGCGAGCGCGCGCTACTGTGGTCGCTCGCGCAGACGATCGCGTGGTGCCCCTACAGCGACTACCGCGAGCGTCATGTCGAAACCGCGCGGTGGTTGCTGCAGGCAGCGAAGCATTAGCGGAAGCCGCCCTCCCGATTACACGCCGATCGCCGCCGCCACGCCAGCCCAAGCGCAGTCCTCCTGTCCCTCATGTCGGCGCAGGTACACCGTCGTCACCGCCAACGACGACTGGCCGAGGGAAGCGGCTGACATCTTCCATTGCTCGGGTGGACACTGGAGGTAGGAGCACAGGGACACCATGCTCTCGCCTGCCCGTGGCAACGTGACACGCCTCCACGGACGGTGTTCTAGCGCACGACTGCGAAGATCGTGGTTCGAGGCGGACGCAAAGGACGATCCTCTGGTCCCTTCACATAGGGTCTAACCCACGTCCACTGATGCCTAGCGAGTTTGGGTCGCCATTGCCACCGCCAGTGACCGCTGACCCACCACCTGCACGCCCATTCAACGTCTCGAGAGTCGCCTTCCCTACTGACACTCTCCCGGCGCCGAAGCTCAACAACTCGAACGACCGAGTCGAGCGCGACGTCAGTACGCGCGATCCGTCGACGGGCAGCCCTGTCCGGTGCGCGATGAGACGTAGTCAGCAACCGTTGTGACAGGAGCAGCATCATCGAAGCAAACAGACGCGCGTAGATCCCGGCGTTCCGATTGTCAACGGCGTCCGAAGTCAATGCCTTCTCGAAGCCAGTGCCAAACGGTATCCAGCACCATTCCAAGTCGACGACCGGACCACTTGATTGATCGAGTGTCGAGAAATAATCCCCGTCTCCGGCGAAGTGAGCGGTCAAGCTAACCCCGGCGTCAGATCCGGTCGAAAAGCACGCCCACAAGAAACTCCGTAAGGAGCCCCGGCCCGCGATCCCAAGTCGCTCTGCATCGATCGGTTCCTGGAACCGCACGAAGCCATGTGGTGTGAACAGCATGTCCGGATGCAACTGCCATTCAGGAAGTGTGTTCGCGCATTGCAGGAGAAGTTCGTTGAGCGCCCGTGACCAAAAGTAGGTGCCGCCCTGACGGACCGCCGCTGTAAGCGTCTTGTGATGTCCGGTGCTCATGCTCGCGGGGCGGTCGTGAAACCACCTGGCAAATTGGAGCTGTTCCTCAAGTGCAACACTGTACTCGGTCAACGGAGTCACCTCGCCGGCAGCTGACCAAGTCTACTACGTCGCGAACCAAGCGATTCCCTGGGCACGGGTGGAAAGGGCATTTGGTGATGCGGCTCAAACGCCGATCACCGCCGCTACCTGCGCCCAACCTTTGTCCTCCTGCCCCTCCAGCCGCCGCAGATAGACGGTCGTCACCGCGAGCGAGCTGTGGTCGAGGAACCGGCTCACGTCCTCGATGCTCTCCCCGACGTCGCGTCGAAGCTTGGCCGCGGTGTGCCGGAAGATGTGCACACCCGCCGGTGCCAGCCCGGCGCGCTTGAGATAACGCTGGAGGTTGCCCCAGAACGTGCCGCTCGTGATCCCCCGCCCATCGCCCGCCGTGGCGGGCCACAGCGAGGCGGTCGGCTCCATGGCCGCCAGGTCGCGCCCGAAGGCCGACAGGGCCGCCGTGAGGGCAACCAACGCGGGTTGTGGCAGCTCCCGCTTGCCCGTCTTTCCGCCCTTGCCCCGGTAGCTGTACCAGGCGCGCTCGTCATCTGTCGTTATGTCGCCTGCGGTGAGGTTCAACACTTCCGCCCTGCGCCGCCCGGTCAGCGTCAGCGCGAGGACGATGGCCCGGTCTCGGAGGCCGACGGGCGTGTCCGGGATCACGCTCAGGAGTTGCCGAATCTGGTCGGCGCTGAGGCCGCGCGGCGGGGAGACCTGCACCCGCGGCCGCTGGAGCGCGTCGCAGGGGTTCGAGGTGACGGCCTCCATCCTGATCAGGAATCGGTAGAACGAGCTGAGGCATGCGAGCCGGGCGCCGATCGTGACGGCCGACGGCTCCTTCCCCGACAGCCCCTTGCCGTACGCCCAGGCAAAGACCTCGGGGCCCGTGACGCCATCCGGTGGCTTGCTGACCGTGCCGAAGAAGTGCTGCAGCATCCGGCTGTAGCCCTCGACGGTGCGACGGCTGCCCGAGCGCCGCTCCTTCTCGGCGAGGAACGCATACAGGCTACGCTCCCAGCCCTCGGCGGTGTTGTCGAACGTGGTGATCGTGGACTGCATGGCGACGCCCCCTCCTCGAAGGCGTCACTATGATTGCGTTGTGTGCGACGAAGTCAAGGCTCCCGCACCCGACGCCGCTGCCGGCGGCGCCGTGCTCGGCCAGGGTGCTCGCGCGAGGGCCGTCGCCCCGCGACTTGGCTTCAGCTCCTCCCGTCGAGAAGCTGGCTGCCGACGGGACCCGGGCGGGGCCGGAAGAGCACGCCGTACGCTACCACGTTGAGCGCAACCACCAGCAGTCCCAGCGTGACGCGCAAGTCCATGGTGTAGTGGACAGGATAGAGCAGGGGGACGAGGTAGTGCTCGATGAAGCCGCCCTGGTAGCCGGACTCGCCGGCCAGCCGCCGAAAGT
>Ga0153916_10000602_pt1 | contig 24596 bp, 26 predicted proteins | sample Opewatmetagenome_FD_109642 | JGI IMG/M metagenome (GOLD analysis project Ga0153916, IMG submission 109642) | Freshwater wetland microbial communities from Ohio, USA - Open water 3 Core 3 Depth 4 metaG | ecosystem: Environmental > Aquatic > Freshwater > Wetlands | place: USA: Ohio, Lake Erie...
ACGATGCCTTCATGTCGGCGATGTTCCTGCCACACACCAATCTGGCAAGTTTTCCAAGCGTTGCAGCCGCAGTTGAAAACAAAACCATAACCTGAACAACCAAAGTGTGAGGAGGTCACATGTACATCATTGGTGAAAACATACATATTCTTTCAGACAAGGTGAAAGAAGCCATTAAGGTGAAAGACGCAAAGTTCTTTCAAGACCTGGCAGTCAAGCAAGTAGAAGCAGGAGCCCAAGCCTTGGACTTGAACCTTGGCCCGCGTAAAGCTGATTGGATGGACATGTTCCCCTGGATCGTCCAGACAGTGGAAGCGGTCGTAGACGTCCCACTCAGCATTGATACGATCAATATCTTGGGGGTTGAAGCAGCTTTGAAGACAGTCACCAAAGCCCAGCCCATCATCAACTCGGTTTCCGCTGAGCCAGAGCGATTGGAGACAGTCCCCTTATTGGCGAAGAAGTACAACGCCCGCCTGGTTGCCCTGACCATGGGGACAAGTGGGATTCCGGTGGCTGCAGATGAGCGCGTCAATATTGCCGTGGAGAAGCTCATCCCGCGCATGATGGAAATCGATTACCCCATGGAAAATCTGATCATTGACCCCTTAGTCCTGACCGTCTCAGGCTGCCAACAGTACTGCCCTCATCTCATTGAGGCTGTACGCACGCTTCAATTTGCCTGGGATCCACCACCCAAGATCTCGGTGGGCTTATCCAATGTTTCAAAAGCTGTCCCACGCGAAGGCAGACCACTGATCAATCGAGTTTATTGCGCCATGCTGATGGGCGTGGGGTTGAATATGATGATCGCTGACCCGCTGGATACAGAGCAGAATGAGGTCATTCGTATCATCGAGCAGCGTGATGCCAGTACACCTGTCGGCCGCCTGTATTTGAAGATTGCAGACCGGATCGCAGCCACGGAATAACCAATGCCAGAAGACGTGGATATGTCTGATCCAGACCAACTGGCGATCTGGAAAACCATACAAATACTACTCGATAAAGTCATCTATGCAGATGGCTATTTGACTCAATAGGAGACAAATTATGACCAATCAAAAACAAGTGAATATTGAAGAACTTCTGGCGAAGGCAAAAAAACCGGCAGCAGATGCGATGGTCTTGCATCCATTCTACAAAGGTAAAGTAGAGACTGCATTAAAATGCTGCGTGCGAGATTTCAATGATTTTGCCATCTGGTACACCCCTGGAGTGGCAGCTCCCTGCCGGGCAATTGAGGCAGACCCGGAGAAGGTTTACGAATATACGAATAAATGGAACACCGTGATCGTCGTCAGCGATGGGACACGCGTGCTTGGCCTGGGAGATATCGGTCCTAAGGCAGGTTTGCCAGTGATGGAAGGTAAGGCGTTGCTTTATAAGTACCTCGGGGGTGTCGATGGTTTAGCTATCATGCTCGATACGAAAGATCCCGATGCCATCATCAACACGACCTTGATGCTCCAACCAGGGTTTGGTGGGGTGAACCTGGAAGACATCTCTCAGCCAAAATGCTTCTATATCCTGGATACCCTGCGGGAAAAAGCGGATATTCCTATCTGGCACGATGACCAGCAAGGTACTGCCACGGTTACTCTTGCCGGGCTAATCAATGCACTCAAGGTTGTGGGAAAAGATAAGGAAAAAGTGAAGATTGCCTTCATCGGTTGTGGCGCCTCCAATGTGGCGATTTCGCGCTTGATTTTCAGCTGGGGCGTCATTCCTGGCAACTGCTTGATGGTGGACAGCAAGGGTATCCTGGGGAAACACCGCAAAGACCTGGAGATGCGCAAAGCTGAATACGTGGATAAGTGGAAACTGTGTCAGATCACCAACCTTGGAAATCGCCAGGGCAATATTCCCGATGCGATCAAAGGGGCTGATGTCGTCATCGCACTGTCCCGCTCCGGTCCGGGTGTGATCCTGCCTGAATGGATTGAGACGATGGCCAAGGATTCGGTGGTGTTTTCCTGTGCCAATCCCGTCCCGGAGATCTGGCCCTGGGAGGCAAAAGCTGCTGGTGCAGCCCTGGTGGCAACCGGTCGCTCCGACTTCGACAACCAGGTTAATAACTCTCTTGGTTTTCCGGGTATTTTCCGCGGCACTCTGGACGTACGCGCTCGCACCATAACAGATGAAATGTGCTTCGCAGCCGCCAGAGCCCTGGCTGATCATGTGGGCACGAACCTGACCGCTGATCACATCTTACCCACCATGGACGATTGGGAAGTGTTCCCGCGCGAGGCTGCTGCTGTAGCCGTGAAAGCCCAGGAACAAGGGCTGGCACGCAAGCAAATGACCTACGACGAGGAATTCAAGAATGCAACCGACATCATCGGGCGTTCCCGTAACTTGACCAGGCTGATGATGAAGGAAGGCTTCATCGGCGAAGCCCCGGTATAAAAAGAGAGGATAACAACGAGGTGAACTATGTATGATCTAATTGTCGTCGGTGGTGGACCCGCGGGATTGACTGCAACCATTTATGCGATCCGTAAACGCCTGAACGTCTTGCTCATTACCAAGGACTTAGGTGGCAAGACCAATTTCCGCCTCGCCCTACCATGGGTTGAGGATTACCAGGTCATCAAAGGCCTTGAAATCGTGAACAAATTCAAGAGTGAGCTAGAATATCTTGAATTTGCGCGGCATATGGAACCTGCCGATAAGATAGTCCGCCAAGAGAAGGGATTCATCGTCAAGACGCGTGGCGGGGGCGACTTGCAGACCAAAGCTGTCATTGTTGCAACCGGCACCCGGCAGCAGCTATTGAACGTCCCAGGCGAAAAAGAGTTCATTATGCGCGGGTTATGCTATTCAGCGTTGAGCTATGCCCCCTTGTTTATTGATAAGTCTACGGTTGTCATCGGTGATGGAGACCTCGCCCAGAGGTCGACTGCTGAGTTAGCTACGGTTGCCAAGCATGTCACTTTGGTCTGTCCAGCGGATAAACTAAAAGTAACCAATGTTAACGAGAAACTCAAAATCGCACCCAACGTCACAATTCTAGAAGGACATCAGGTGGTGGAAGTAAAAGGCGACGAATATGCAAAAAGCCTGATCGTTAAGGACAAGAAAGGCAAGACCAGCGAGCTGCATGCAGATGGCACTTTTGTCGAGATGGCTTTGGTACCCAATTCACAGATCGTCGCTGATTTTGTAGCATTGGATGAGCAGAAGCGCATTATCATCGACTGCGGTAACCACACCAGCGCTCCAGGTATTTTCGCTGCCGGCGATGTGACCAATACCTATGCTGAACAGGTGCTGGTTGCGGTTGGCGAGGGAGCTAAGGCTGCTTTGAGCGCCTACGAATACTTGCTGCCATTACTATAAGTGTGGTCGCATGAGGGGAGTGATGTGTTCATCACTCCCCCCGGTAAAATTCATCGTCATCATGGAGGTCTAAAATGCCCGGATTTACCCCTGTCAGAAGATGGCAGCCCCCCTACTACCCTTTCAAAAGGGATCCATTTGGCACACGTGTGCTTGAGGCAGTTGAAAGGGTCGTTAAGGGGCCTCTTTTCGGCTGCCGCATGTGCGGAAATTGTTTGTTACAGGAAACGGCTTTCATATGCCCGATGGAGTGCCCGAAGGGCGAACGGAATGGACCCTGTGGAGGCTCCACCACTGAGTATTGTTATGTGGATAAAACTCGCCCATGCGTTTGGTATAAGATCTATGACCGCGCCTTTAAGATGGGTCGCCAGGAGATGTTGATGGAAGTCTTGCCACCGTTGGATTGGGACAAAACGGGTGGCGAAACCTGGGCTGACGTCATTCACCAGGTCCAAAAAGTGGGTGGTGGGAAATTCTTTGGTGGTTTGCTGTCGAAAAAGACGCGATCTGAAGCCTGGGCATCGGTTTTTCGCCCCATCCGACAACCCGATTGGTGGAAAGGGGATTCTGAATATCATGCACCAGCCTACACCGAGCCAGTTTCAAACCTTGAAAGGCGTCTGAAAGCTGGTGAGTTTGTTGTTACTGCTGAAGTAGCTCCACCGATGACCGTTTCCACAAACAAGCTGCTGAAAAACATTGAGCTGGTCAAACCCTATGCAGCTGCGATCAACTTCACCGATTGTCCTTCTGCTTCCCCGCGCATGTCATCCTGGGCATGCAGCACACTGACGGTTCAGGCTGGCGCCGAACCTGTCATGCAGATCGCTGCACGTGACCGCACACGTATAGGCTTGCAAGCCGAAGTGCTTGGCTCGAATGCATTGGGTGTCCGCAATATCTTGTGCCTGTCTGGTGACAGCATGGAAATGTCCAGCATACCGAAAGGGAAGATGGATATTCTCGATATGGATTCAATCCATATGCTCTGGATTCTCAGGCGCATGCGCGATGAAGCTGTCTACATGGATGGACGGCAGATAAAATTCCCACCCAAGTATTTCCTCGGGGCTGCCGGCTCACCCTATGCATCAGATCCACGTATCCAGGCAATGCGGGAGCATAAAAAGATCAATGCTGGAGCTCAATTCTTCCAGACTAATCTAGTATATGATCCCGATAAATTGGACGATTGGCTGGAAGCGTTGGAGAAACGCGGTCTCCTGGATAAAGTATATATCCTCATTGGCATAACCCCACTCAAGAGTTTGAAAGTGGCGAACTACATGAACGAGGAAGTGCCTGGCGTTACCATCCCGGATAAGCTTGTCAAGCGGATGGAAGCCGCTGGAGACAAGGCAGAGGAGGAGGGCGTGCAAATCGCTCTCGAGCTGATTGATGCGGTAAAGAATAAGAAAGGCGTCAATGGCATTCATCTGATGGCTGTAGGTTGGGAAGAAATTGTACCTCGTATTATTACCGAGTCAGGCATATTGCCTCCCGATTTTACGCCACCCGCTGCACCACCGCCAAAAGCCTAAAAAAACACTGATTGGTTGGCTTTTTTATCGGTAACTTATACGAATGACTTTACGCAGGTTGATTTTAACGAAAACTGGACAGGATATTACCCGCTGCCGCGGCTGCCAACTATGTAATGGAGAATTTAGCCGCGAACAGGATATCCCCCTAGATAGCCTGATCCAACTCGCTATCATGAACGACGAGGAAGTTTTGACGTCGCGCACGCTTTGGTCTGCCGAAGTGCTGACCAGCGCTCGCGATGCCTGTGCGCGTGAGTTCGACCTGAAAAAAATCCTGCTCGTACTGCGGGAAGAAGCCGTCCGAAGGGGGTTGCACACCCCCGAAGAGCTCCCGTAGTGGGGTATAATTCGCGGCACTTTATTTAATCATGGTGAATTTATGAAGATAGCAATAAGTGGAAAGGGTGGTGTGGGGAAAACAACACTGGCTGCCTTGCTTGCACAGGTCTATGCCGATGCAGGACGCCAGGTACTGGCTGCCGATGCAGATCCTTCCCCTTGCCTGGCAGGAGCATTGGGATTTCCGCCAGAGTTACGCGCTGAGCTCCATCCTATCGCTGAAATGGATGCCCTGATTGAGGAACGCACCGGAGCCAAACCGGGGACGATTGGTGGTTTCTTCACCCTTAACCCACGGGTCGATGATATCCCTGAACGCTTCAGCGTGGTCCATAGAGGTGTCAGGTTATTGGAAATGGGCTCTGTGGACCTGGGTGGCTCTGGTTGCATTTGTCCTGAATCTGCCATGCTCAAGACACTTTTCACTCATCTTCTTTTCCGCAAAGACGATGTGCTGATCCTTGATATGTACGCTGGAGTGGAACACCTTGGTCGGGCAACGGTGGACTTTGTGGACGCCATGCTCATTGTGGCTGAGCCAACCCGCAGGAGTCTTGGCACAGCCAGCCAGATCAAACAACTGGCTAATGATATCGGGCTAACCCGCTGCTGGCTGGTTGGGAATAAAATCCGCAATGATGATGAAAAGCAATTTTTAGAGCAGGAGAGTCCAGGTTTGCCAGTTTTAGGGGTTATGCCAGCTGACATGGGTGTCCAGGAAGCCGACCGGCTGGGGATTCCGGTGTATGAACATGTGCCAGCACTACGCCAGGCAGCTGAAGATATGGCCAAGATTTTGGATGCCCAGCTTGTGAAAGGTGCTGTGGGATGACAGTTACCATAGCTCTGGCCGGTAAGGGAGGTGTTGGAAAGACCACCATCGCTGCCATGGTGATTAAATATCTGGTGCAAAATAAACCTGCCCCAATCCTGGCGATCGATGCAGATCCCAGCAGCAATTTAAACATGGTCCTGGGTCTGGATTTGGATTGGACAGTGGGTGATATTCGCGAAGATATGCTGGTACAGGTCAAACACTCCCTCGTCGCTGGGGGTGCTGCAATGGGTTCTCTACCGGGTGGCATCACCAAGCATGATTACCTGGATCACAAAATCAGGTCCTCGCTGGCTGAGGGAGAGGCATTCGACCTGATCGCGATGGGGCGTTCCGAAGGCACGGGTTGTTACTGTGCAGTCAATCACAACCTGCGGGAGGTGATCGACTCGATCAGTAAGAATTATCGCTATGTCGTGATTGATAATGAAGCTGGGATGGAACACCTGAGTCGCCGTACCACGCGCGATGTGCAACACCTTTTGATTGTCAGTGATCCCACTCAACGCGGGATAGTCGCCGCAGAGCGGATAGCTTCATTCCGTAACGAGCTGGATATCCGCATCGAACGGGCATATCTGATCATCAACCGCTTATCGGGTTCACTCCCATTTGCACTAAAAACTGAAATAGATAAGCTTGACCTGCCTCTTTTAGGGACAGTTCCTTCCGATGAAGAATTGACCAAATTTGAATTCAGTGGGATGCCACTGGTCGAGCTGGGTGATGCCTCACCAGTTTATCAAGCTGTAGCCGCGATGATGGAGGATATCTTATAACCTGCAGTTGTCAGCCCTAGGAACTTACTTTCTTGTAGAATGCTTCCAATCCGCGGAAGCATTTTGCGCTTAATTTATGTCCAACATTATCTTCGCAATAGGTGACGTCTGCACCTGCATCCTGAAGCAGCCCGACACCCATCCTGGCGCGCTCCACCGGGATCCGTTCGTCCTGTGTCCCATGGGCAATAAATATCGGGAAGCCTTTTAATCTCTCATTACCCAGCCAGGCTGAGGCACCATCCGGCAGGAAACCTGATAATCCAGCCAGGGAGGCAACCCGCCCAGGGTGCATGATCGCCATCGTGTAAGCTAAAGCCGCCCCCTGGCTGAATCCAAGCAGGTGCAATGTCGAAAAATCTCCCTCCGGAAAATTCCGGCTGGTGATCGTGGAAAATAACTTTTCGACCGCAGGTTGGAAATCGTTCACCCACGGTAACGGTTTGGGAATTACCGCATGCCAGCTGTAGCCAGCGATCCCTTGAGCGGAATATAGACCTCTTGGGGCAATCAAAATGGCGTTATCAGGTAAGCGCGGTGTAAAAACCCACATGGAATTTTCGTTACCCGTCCAGCCGTGCAGCATCAGGATCACAGGAAATGGTCCCGAGCCTCCTGGCTGCCTGACCCGCATCACCCAGCTATCGATTGAAATTAACCCTTCATTCGTTGCCATAATCCCCTGCCTATCGTCGATTGTTGCGCCGAGCGATCCAATCGATGATCCATAATGAAGCCATGACCAATACAACGGGTGCTAACGTAGCTAATAAGCAAATGAAACCCGTTATCGCAGCCGCCCGACCGTAAAAAATATAGATAAGACCATCGCCGATGATGAACAATACCAGGACAAAACCAATCACCAATCGGAAATTCGTTTGCCTTGCGTAATGGCGCAGGTCACGACTCATGATCAGTGCCTGGTAATGGAGAGATGATTCGAGCAACTTTACGCCTCAATCGAGATTGCCAGCTTACTGCTTTATGGATCTCTGCCAGTGCTTTCAGAGTTGCCAGTTCCCCAGATTTAATTACCTCGGGTATATCCACGCGATCCACGATACCAATCTGACCTACTTCAGGGCGGATAATTACCTCCGGTCGTTCCAGCTGGAGCTGTGCATGCATCAACATCTGCCCGGTGAGGTCCATCGACTGGACGAATAGGTTGAATGCTTGTGCAAGGCGTAACCGACCTGCCAAGCGATATGCCAGTGGGAGGTTTGTCATCAGGACCGGTATATTTTCCGGAGATACATTTTTCACTTCGCGCTGCCAGCCAATAGGTGGTGTAAGCACTACTGCAACCACAGGTGTCCCTGGAGAGAGTGCGCGCGCTTCAGCTACTGGGATCGGATTCATCACTCCCCCATCCACAAATAGTTGTCCATCGAGCGATCTGGCGGGAAATACACCTGGCGCAGCACTGCTCGCCAGGACAGCATCGAATATTCGCCCTTGTTTGATTACTGTCGGCATACCAGCAGTCAGGTCTGTGGCTGTAACTGCCAGGGGGATGCGCAAATCAGCAAACGTGCGTTCCCCCAATAATTCTTTTAATATCGCGATCACTCCTGAAAATCCGAATAATGCTGGTCCATCGCCGTGCATGCGAGCAAACAAGGTACCCTGGTCGACCTCCCGCAGGCGATTTTCCATGTCATCAGGCGAGTAACCCGCTGCATAGAGTGCACCCGCTAATCCACCGGCACTCGTCCCAGACACACCCCGGATTTGAAATCCCTCCCTTTCCAAAACCCGAAGCACACCGATGTGGGCGAAGCCTTTTACCCCGCCTCCGCCTAATGCTAATGTAATATTCATGCAAAGCATTGTATCCAGCGAATAGAAAGTGGTCAAGGAATGGTAAAATCTCCCCGTGGACTCAAAGCCAAAATGGAAGATCGAATATGAGTTGGAAATCCAGCATGCTTTTTCGGCCCGTGCAAATGGGAATGAAGGTAAGGCACGAGTGTGTGCTCGTCGCGCAGCCGGGGTCATCATCGGCGAGTATCTCTCGCGGCGAGGATATAAAAGACTCTATCCTAGTGCATACGAGCGCCTTTCATTATTCAATTCATTGCCCGATGTAGATGAACATATTAAGGTAATTACCAACCATTTCCTATTGAAAGTGGACCTCGAGCGTAAGTTACCAGTGGATATAGATTTGATCGATGAAGCTCAATCGATGCTAAAAATTTTACTGTTGGAGAACACTAATTGACTATGCGCATATTAGCGGTGATCAATAGCGATTATGGTTCCAGACATGTCGCCAATATCACCCAATTCGCCCCTCCTCATTGGGTGATCAACCAATGGAGAGCGCCGGTTTTTTTCCCCCTGGTGATCGATTACCCTGAAGAATTTTTACCCGCTCAGCTCCCTCCTGCTGACCTGATTCTAGATTTCGCAGAACACAAAGGCGTGGCTGAGCTTATCCCTGACTTGGCGAAAATGACCGGAGCTCAGGCTGTGATCGCAGCCATCGATAATGAAAACTCCCTCCCACGTGGCCTGGCTCGCCAATTGCGCGGCTGGTTGGAGAAAATGAATGTTGCCTGTGCCACTCCTAAACCGCTTTGTTCACTGACTGAGACGGACTATTGGGTTACCCGCCGACAACGATTGGAACATAACAGTCCGCTTATCGCAGAATTCGCTCACTATTTCGGTAAACCAGAATTCTCCATTCAGGTGGACCCTCTCAGACGCACCATTACTTCAGTGGAAGTCAAACGCGATACAGTCTGTGGATGTGCGCGCTATGTTGCCCAAAAATTGATCGGTGTCTCGGCCGACGAGGCAGAATATGAGGCTGGCATGGCTCATCATCATTATCCCTGCCTGGCAAGCATGGGAATCGATGTCGATTATGGTGACACCTTAATGCATGTGTCTGGTAATATAATGAAGGACAATGTCGGGGAGCAGGTAAAACCTTACAAACACATTCAGTATCTTGCTCCCGGGACTCGCAGTAATGAATGAGCATGAACCTATTAAAATAAACTGGGCCACATTAACCCGATGTGGCTCAGTTTTGATATAAATAGCTCGAATTATTTATATGTAAATTATTTATGCTTCGAGGATTGGATCATGCCCAACGTGCTGATGATGACAACAATTAATCTCACCCATAAGGAAAATACGAAAACCAAACCAGTGAATCCGACGAAAGCAAACAATAACACCTTTTTTAGGTCAACCTCAGAGGTCTCAGATGGCGGAAATGTATATTCCATCAGACCCTTTTGTAAACCCTTGATGAATTCTGGGCGTGGAGAAACTGGCTTGAGGCTCGACTGCAGGATCGATTCAATATCCAACAGGTCTCTCCGATAACGTTTTCGATTGGTTCCCAATAAATTGAACATATCCCCTCCGTAAATTAAATATTACGCCACAGCATATGCGACAATCCCGACCGTACCTGGACCAAGGTTGGCGGCAATTCCTATGGATAATTCTGACAGGATCATTTCATTCACATGAAATGTATCTTTGATCCTTTGCATAAGCTGCCTGGCAACTTCAATAGATCGTGAGTGAACGACTGCAATATTTACCAGACGGTCATCCACCCGATCGTGGATAATCTCCAAAACCCGATCAATCGCCCTTTGCCGTGTACGAACTCTTTCTTTCATATCTAATGCACCGTCTTTTAATATAATGATCGGCTTTATTTTTATTATTGCCGCCAATGCGGCTGACATCGCTCCTACTCGCCCACTTCGATGTGCATATTCTAGGGTATCCAATGTCAGCACGATATTTACATTTTTTCTGATCTCATCCAAACGCGCCAGGATCGATTGGATAGTTGCGCCCGCCCTTTCCAGCTGGCGGATTTCCTTACACATGAAACCCACAGCTGCAGAACCACACCCCGAGTCATAGGGTATGATCGTAAACATATTTTTTAATTCCTTGGCAGCTAAGACAGCCGAATTGAATGTGCCTGATAATTTACTTGTCACATGCACAGATAATATCGTATCGCTGGCTTGAGCAATTCGTTTATAAAAATCCACGAATTGCTGCGGGGTAGGCTGGGATGTCTTGGGGATGACACCGGTTGTATCTGCCAGGCGATAAAAATCATCGTTAGTCAGGTGGATACCTTGAAGGTAAGTCTTATTCTCAAATTGAATATTCACCGGTATAACCTGGACATCATATTCTGCCCGCCATTCTTCTGGTATCTCACAGGCGCTATCCATCACTATTTTCAACATTATTGTATTTCCCTCTCCTCTAATATCTCACCATTAGAAAGATTATCCATATCCAAACGCAAGGAGAGCAAGGTTCGGTGATACAAGCTTTTGACAGCACCCTCCGTCCTTCCCATGATCTGGCCAATTTCCGCGTTGGACATGTGCTCAACAAACTTGAGGATGATTAGCTGTTGACGCTCGGGCGGTAGATCCCGAATGATCTTCAATAAATGGTCCTGTTCCTCGATGTGGAGAAGGGTAGTTTCAGGGTGTTCTGAATGAGGAATGGATGCAAACCCTTCATCCAGGGATATTTCAGGACGACGCCCACGGTCACGATGCCAATTAGCAACCAGGTTATGTGCGATCCGGTAGAGCCAGGCGGATACAGGAAGACCTCGCTCCTGATATTGTGGGATCCTGCGCATAGCACGAAAGAAAACCCTGGCAGTTAAGTCCTCCGCGTCGTGTTGGTTCCCGGTTCGGTAATATACATAGTTAAAGATCCGTTCGACATAGTTTTCGTACAACTTGCCGAATGCTTCATGGTCTCCCTGAATTGCCCGGTTTACGGTTATATCCTCGCTACTGTTCGACAAACCGATCACTCTTTGCCGGTGGGAGTTCTAATAAAAAAAACCCCAATCACCGGTGATAGTTGCTATGAGTATATCATGCCTTAAGTTGAACTTCTAATCAGGGGATGAACATATTTATACCGATATTTTTACCATCCTTCTGTTTCAGAGCCGATTAAATAAATGTTGATCCGTCATTCGTCCATTATCTTTGCTTATAGTGGACAATTAAAGGGCAACCGGCGACATGGGCAGGCAAATATATATCTTTATGTACCTGTGTTTGGCTGTGCGGAAGCCAGCTGAGCTATGCGGTTAAGCCCCTGCGACAATATTTGCTCAAGCTTCTGAGCTGTGCGTTCATAATCTGCAAGCTCACCACCTATCGGATCTTTGATGTCTTCATGTGATCCTGCCATTTCACCAAGTGTAAATATTCGATCCTTGTATCCTGCATATTCGATGCTTAATCCTTCTTTATGCTGGTTTTCCATGGTGAGGATTAAGTCAAAATGCTGCAGGAGATCGTAGCTGACGGGCTGGGAATGATGCTCACTGATGTCCATCCCCATGGTCTGCATCACGTATTGCGATAATATGGCAGCCTGACTTCCGTCAACTGCCCAGGTACCCGCAGATTCGATGTGCCACTGGCTCGCATCTGATCTTTCGGAGACCAAATGTTTGAGTATCGCTTCTGCCATAGGTGACCGGCAGATATTGGCGGTGCAGATTATCAGGATGGATGGCATAGATTTTTATTATACGGTATACAACTCGTTCTAATTACAACTCATTTCCTTTTTTTGACCTGCAGGTGGCTTGCGTCCAGCTCAATCGGGACGTAGCGGTTACTCAAGAAAAGTAATAACACCCTCACCCGTTCTGTCCCTGGCAGACGGGCATCGAAAATTGCTTCGTAACCTTCAAAAGGTCCGTAATTTACACGTACAATATCACCCTTATGCAAATCATCGAACAGCTCACCGCCAGCTTTAGCAATCTCATCCACGCGCTGCCGTATGGCATGGATCAAATTGTCGGGCACAGGCGCTGGCTCTCCACCGAAACTGACCAGTCCGGTCGTATGTGGCAGCCATTGGAAAGTTGATAAACCTATAACTTCGATATCCGCCCGAATAAATAGATATCCCGGGAAATAAGGTTGGAATTTGCGGGCTCTTGGATTGACAGGGTTGACCCGTAAGCGCGGGTAGAACACCTCAAAGCCACGTTCGTGCACCTGCTTCCAAACAACGTCCTCTTTTCGAGGTTTACTCCGTAACGCATACCAATGCAATGCCATTCTCTTTAATTTCTCCCAAGTAACCTACGTGCGCCCCACATACGATCCCGCAAATCGAGTTACCAGTACGTAATCTACATATCTCACGAAATATCGGAGGCTAAATACATAAAACAACCTCTAATCATACCACCTGATACCCAGAAAAACGCGAGATTATCTTCCTGATCACCCACGCAGGAAGAAGCAATATCAAATGGATTAATACTGTGGTAGCAAATACCAGCGTAAGAGTATCCAACGCTGCCTTGATGGCGTTTCCGAGTTTGGATAATATCCACGGTCCAGCACCTAGCAGCAAGACTAAGACAGTTACGATAATCGTAACCAACAAAAGAGGTAGCCAAGCTCGCCGGTCGGATGAGGATGGCATCATTGTGCTACTGACGGTAAACGTCAGGTAAAACCACAGCCAGAAATCGGGTTGGCCAAGCATGGATTTTAAGGATTCTCGAAATGAAACTGCCTGCCCCTGGATCAGGTTTTCCCACAATGTATTTAATTCCAGACGAGAGGTTCCAACGAAAGCAACAAAAATACCGCCTGCGATCAAGGGAGCAGCGCCTATCATTGCATCCCGGATAAAATCCGTGGAAGCTGTCTCCACATATCCTAGTTGAAGCTTTCCGCCAGATTGCTTTTTGGGGATGAGTGAAAATCTACCTGTTCTGACCCCCAATAAATGAGCCATGAGGAAATGACTTATTTCATGAAGCACGACTCCGGGTAGGAATAATAAAGAGAAGAGCGCCATGGTGATTTCCGGCTGGTGGGTGATTAATAAAAAAATCGCCTGGATCTCGCGTTGCAGGAATCTTTGTAGGTAAAGCAGGGGGACAATTAATAAGATCAGGAATACCAGACTTACCAAGCCAGCCCTGTCCATTAGCTGGCAGCAGCCCTAACGATAGGAACGAATTCGTTGATCTTGAGGCTGGCTCCACCAACTAATGCACCATCGATATCAGGCTGGTTGAAGAATTCGCCAGCGTTACTCGCTTTTACCGAACCACCATATAAAGCCCGCACTTCCTGTGCTAAGCTCAGGCTGAACATCTCGCCTAAAACCCGCCTAATAATGCCTGCGATCACTTGATTGGCTCCATCAGCTGTAGCTGCGCGACCTGTCCCAATTGCCCATACTGGCTCATAGGCAATCACAACCATAGGGATTGAATCTATTTCAACTCCACCCAATCCCTCGCGCACCTGTCTTGAGACAATCGCTTCAGTTTTTCCTGACTCGTTCTCCTCGAGGGTCTCACCTACACACATGATGGGCACCAAGTCATGCTCCAATGCCGCTTTAACTTTTCGATTCACACCCGCGTCAGTCTCTCCAAAATAAGCTCTTCGCTCCGAATGACCAATGATCACATATTTGCAATATTCTGCCAACATGGCGGGGGATATCTCGCCGGTGTATGCTCCTGAAGCTTCCCAATACATATTTTGAGCACCCACGCTGATCTGCGTGCCTTCCAACATGGCAGCCACAGGCAATATCGATGTGAAAGGTGGACAGATCACAATCTCCACATCCTGGATGGCGGTCAAACCTGGTAGCATTTCCGAGACTAGAAGGCGAGCTTCGGCAGATGTCATGAACATTTTCCAGTTCCCTGCAACCAACGGACGGCGCATATTCACCTCAGTGCGATGCCTTATAAATTATTGAAAATACTCATCGATTGATGCATTCTGTGCTGAGTCTATTCGGATTGAGGGAGATTTTACCGCATCCGACTCAGCCATCTTTGTCTCAGATTGATCAGAGCTTCACCTGCCGAACGGCCATATGTATCTTCGCATCAATCCACTAAAAAATGCACCTCCCCGCACCGTTGTTCAGTAAGTGGAGATGCATATTCATTAAAGTTACTTGTCTTGTAAGGCAGCCAATCCAGGCAAGGTGATGCCTTCGAGCATTTCGAGTGAGGCACCTCCACCAGTTGAGATATGGGTAATGCGGTCTGCCAACCCAGCCTGGTTGATCGCCGAGACTGAATCGCCACCACCAACGATAGATACTGCCTTGCTGCTGGCAACTGCCTTCGCTACGCCAATCGTCCCATCTGCAAAGCGTGGGAATTCGAATACACCCATCGGTCCATTCCACACAATCGTTCCCGCTTTACCAATCGTTTTGCCGAAGTTTACCACAGTCGCTGGACCGATATCCAGGATACGCCATCCATCCGGCACTGGTCCCATGGGCATGACCTTCATTTCAGCTTCGGCATCATATCGGTCTGCAATCACCACGTCCACGGGCAGCCTCAGGTGGGTATTTCCCGACTTTAATAACTGGCGTGCTGTGTCGAGCGCTTCATCTTCACACAGAGAGTCCCCTACGGGATACCCTTGGGCCTTAAAAAAGGTATTTGCCATCCCACCACCGATCAGAATCTGATCAGCTTTGGTAAGCAAGTTGCGGATGACACCGATCTTGTCACTGATTTTTGCTCCACCCAAGATGGCGATAAAAGGACGTTTTGGCTTATCGATCGCCTGACCAAGATATTGGATTTCTTTTTCCATTAAAAAGCCGGCGACCGCCGGAAGAAAGTGGGCAACGCCTTCTGTGGAGGCATGCGCACGATGGGCAGAGCCGAAGGCATCATTAACATAGATGTCTGCCAGCGATGCCATCTTTTTAGCCAGCTCCGGATCATTTTTCTCCTCTTCTGGATGAAAACGGGTATTTTCCAGCACTAAGACCTCGCCCGGGTGAAGTGCCCTGGCTGCCGCCTCGGCAACTGGCCCGACGCAATCATTGGCGAATGCAACTGGCTTCCCCAACAGCCCACTCAGATGCGCAGCTACGGGTCGTAAGGAGAATTTCGGATCTGGTCCGCCCTTCGGACGACCCAGGTGCGAAAACAAGATCACAGCTGCACCATGATCCAGCAAATAATTTAGTGTGGGCATGGCTGCTACGATACGGGTATCATCAACAACTTTATCATCCTTGATAGGGACGTTATAATCCACTCGCACCAGAACGCGTTTTCCTTTAACATCAATGTCAGTGATGGATTTCTTATTAAACATATTCCCTCCATGCATATAAAGAATGCGGAAGGTAACGAAACCTTCCGCATTCTTCTTGTTGATTATAAAGATTTCGCCAACAGGGCTGCTAAATCAGCTGTGCGGACAGAATAACCCCATTCGTTATCGTACCAGGCGACGATTTTCGCAAAATTGTTCTTTTCCTTGCCCAACACCATGGTGAAAGGCAGGTCTACGGAAGAGCTGTGTGAATCTCCCTTGAAATCTGTGCTTACCAGGGGTTCATCAACAGCCTGCAGGATACCCTTCAACGGACCAGCGGCTGCATCCCTGAATGCCTGGCGTAATTCTTCGGTGGTAATGCTGGCCTCGAGCTCAACAGTCAGATCGATGATCGACACAGTTGGAGTCGGAACACGTAACGCATATCCGTCCATCTTGCCTTTGAGGTCAGGGATTACCAGGCTGATCGCTTTGGCAGCACCTGTCGTGGTGGGAATTATGTTCAACGCAGCTGCGCGAGCCCTGCGCAGGTCGCTATGTGGCAGGTCCAATATCTTTTGATCATTGGTATAGGCATGGACAGTTGTCATAAATCCACGCACGATTTTGAACTTGTCATGAACGACTTTAACCGCTGGCGCGAGCCCATTGGTCGTGCAGGAGGCATTCGAAATGACATGGTGTTTCTTGGGATCGTACATTTGCTCATTCACCCCCAGAACCACAGTCAAGTCTTCCCCTTCAGCAGGTGCAGAGATGATAACCTTCTTTGCACCACCCTTGGTAATGTGATTCTCTGCACCTTTCACTTGTTTTCCCTTTTTGTTGATCCCATCACTCTTGATGGTGAACAATCCGGTGCTTTCAATCACAATTTCGACCCCAAGTGAACCCCATGGAATGTTTGCAGGATCAGTCTCCTTGAATACCTTGACTTCCTTTCCGTCGACATACAATCCCCCACCCTTCACTTCGACGGTTCCATCAAATCGGCCGTAATTACTATCATATTTAAGAAGATGTGCCATCGTCGGTAGGTCACCGATATCGTTGAACGCCACAACTTCAAGAGTATCGGGATGGAAATCCCGGATAGCTTTCAGCACCTGCCTGCCGATCCGGCCGAAGCCGTTAATACCTACTTTTGTTGTCATTTATTCCTCCGTCTATAATTCTATAATTATTTACATCAGCTCAAGCAGTTCGATGAACTGGTATGTATAAATAATAGATTTCCAAACAATTGATCATTCTACCAAAGGTCCCGTTCGTTCTTGTAGCAAATCCATCAAAGCAACAGCCAGTTTCGTTGCATCGTGCCTCCAGGGTCGAGTTTCATCCAATAGATTTGCCCGGTAAAGAGGATATTCCGACTCGACTTCTGATGAGGTCTGAACCCACTCGGTATTTGCGGGTAATTGTCCCGTATACTGATTATTGACCACCACGAGGTCGAAAATTAATCCACCAACATGCTCGTTCAAGACTTTAATATGGTCTGCGCAGGTGAATCCATCCGTCTCACCCGGTTGTGTGGCTACGTTACATACGTAGATCTTTAATGCCCGGCTTGCTTGAATGGCCGCGGCGATATCTGGAACCAGCAAATTGGGCAGGATACTGGTAAATAAGCTCCCTGGACCAATCACGATCAATTCCGCTGCCAGAATGGCCTGTATAACCTGTGGATAAGCAGCCGGATTACTTGGCTCGAGCCAGACTCTCTGCACATCACCAGGAAATTTCGGGATCGTGCTTTCACCTTCAATTCGCACTTCACCAACGCTTAGCGGCAATTGCACATCTGCAACCAAGCGGACGTCATGCAAGGTTGCTGGCAGCACCCGTCCATGGACTGCCAGGACTCTGCCAGACTCGACCACCGCTTCCTCGAAACTCCCCGTAATCTCTGATAGTGCACTGATGAACAAGTTACCGAAAGGATGCCCATCCAATTCGGTATCTCTATCCGAGAAACGATATTGGAATAGCTGGGTCATCAATGCTTCGTCATTGGAGAGGGCTGCCAGGCAATTACGGATATCGCCTGGCGGGGGTATACCTTGCGACCGCCGCAAACGACCTGATGAACCCCCATCATCAGCCACGGTGACAACTGCCGTGATATTGTAGCTATAAGATTTTAAGCCCCTAAGCAAGGTTGCCAACCCATGGCCGCCTCCAATAGTCACAATGCGCGGCCCACGCTCTCTCCTTCGATGGTCTGCGAGTTCATCGATCATCGGCTTCCCCGAACGTCGGAAGGGTGCCAGCATTGAGCGATTGAAACCTAAAATCCCGATTAATATCAGCCCAGCACCGATACCACCGAAGATCAAAACCCTTAACGGGCGGCTTATGAAGCGCAAGGATGCATAAGAGAGGATGGGTAACCACCAGGTATCAGGTGAAGTCCGATAGACCTCCAACAATAATATAGCTAATCCGACACCAAATACAGTGGTACCAAAAAGGATTAACAGAAACCAACGCTTAACACCTAAACCAGGAATCAGCCAACGTAAATGATTGGACACGCGCTTCCAGAGGTGCGATAATTTGGTAAACCTGTTCGTTCCCATTCCAACCCTTGATGATAGCAGCCTTTAGGTATCTCGTCAACAATAAACTATGCTATACTTTGCAGCATGGGCAGAAATTACATCGTCGCTGATGTTGGGGGTACTCACATTCGTACCGCATGTTTTCCAATCCAAAGCCATGTACCCACTATAGTAAAACGTATCTCGACCAAAGGACCAAACACCCCACATGAGCGTCTGATCGAACTGATTGCTTTGGTGGCCCCGAAGGATGAAGAGATCGCTGCAATTACCGTTGCCGCACCAGGTCCCCTTGACCCGTTCGAGGGGATTATTTATGAAGCACCCAATATTCCTGGCTGGAATAACCTGCCATTAAAGAAACTAATCCAAGACCAATTCAAGGTTCCAGTGGCAATTGGTAACGATGCCAATCTGGCTGCCTTGGGCGAGTGGCGTTTTGGCGCAGGGGTTGGTCATCACCATTTGGTATACATCACCGTTAGCACGGGTATCGGAGGGGGCGTCATTATCGACAACCAATTGCTACTCGGGGCTCATGGGTTGGCTGCTGAGCTCGGGCACATCACCGTAGTTCCCGATGGCCCATTATGTGGATGTGGGAAGCGCGGGCACTTGGAGGCTGTCACATCAGGTCCGGCAATTGCCCGCTGGGTTGAGCAGGAATTAAGTCAGGGCATACCATCAGTATTGCCGGCGAATAGACCCATAACAGCTAAAGATGTCTCCCTTGCAGCTAGTAAAGGTGATGAACTTGCTCAGGCTGCCCTTGCACGTGGGGGCACCTACCTCGGTATTGCGATTGCTGACTATCTTCATATATTCAATCCAACTGTGGTCATCATTGGCGGAGGCGTCTCCCAAAGTGGAGAATCTTTCTTCAAACCTATCCGGAAAGCAATGAGCGAACATGTGCTTTCCAGTAAATACCTGGAAAACCTTATTCTCACCTCCTCCTCATTGGGAGATGACGTGGGGTTGATGGGTGCCCTAGCACTTGCCCAAACAATAAACAACGCAGCAATATAAAAATGATCACGAAACGTTGGGAGGTAGCACCACCTCTACCTCCAAATGCCATTCAAGAGCTGAGTGGCTATCCACCAATCCTTCGCCAAATCCTTTATAACCGCGGCTATCACACCCACGAACAGGCACGAATTTTTCTGGAAGCCCAGCCTCCCTTGGGCACTCAGGCGTTGAATTTGCTCAATCTACTTGAAGCAGTAGAGCGCATCCAATTCGCAGTACAGCATCACGAAAATATTATCGTATACGGTGATTACGATGCCGATGGTGTGACCGCCACTGCCTTGCTTGGCATGGCGTTGAGAGCCCTCGGTGCCGAGGTGCAGGAATACATCCCAAATCGTTTTGATGAGGGGTATGGCCTGAATCTCGAAGCCATGCGCACGTTGTATGAAGGAGGCGCAAAATTAATTATCACTGTGGATTGTGGCATCCGCTCGATAGAAGAAGCAGACTCATCTCATTATCCAGGCATGGATTTGATCATAACGGACCATCACATTCCACTTGATCAGATCCCTCCTGCATACGCAGTGATTAATCCTAAACAACCTGGCGATAATTATCCAGAAAAGAATCTTGCGGGGGTAGGATTAGCGTATAAATTAATCCAGGCCTTATTCGAAGCTGAGCAAAACCGTAGCGATACACGCGATTATCTCGATTTGGTTGCACTTGGCACGGTGGCAGATCTGGTCCCATTGACTGGAGAAAATCGTTATCTCGTCAGAACCGGGCTGGATTATATCCGGCAGCCGGTCCGTCAAGGCATTATGGCATTGATCGGTGTATCAGGTTTAACCCCATCCAGGATCAATACAACGGATATCGGATATGCGTTAGCCCCGCGATTGAATGCTGCTGGCAGGTTGGAATCCGCTTTAGCCTCTTTACAACTTCTCACCTCGCAAGATCCAAAAACTGTAGGGCAGCTTGCCCAATGGCTTGAGATACAAAACCGTGAACGACAAAAGATCATGCACGAGATCCAGGCGCATGCTGAAAAAAAGATCATCATCGATGATATAGTCCCACTCCTTCTTTTTGCAGCTGATCCGGCATATAACCCCGGCGTGGTCGGTTTAGCTGCTTCGAGACTGACCGAACAGTATTATCGACCGTCTATAATTGCCAGCATCGGCGAAGATTATACGCGCGGTTCCTGCCGGAGCATCCCCGAATTTCATATAACCCGGGCATTAGATCAATGCCAGGACCTCCTCGAGCATCATGGAGGGCATGCAGCTGCAGCGGGATTTACCGTCCGTAATGAGCTGCTTTCAACCCTGATTAGCAGGTTACAGGATCTTGCCAGCCAAGATCTGGCTGATAAAGATCTCCGTCCAAAGATCATCGCAGAAGCAGAGATTCCCCTCTCGGAATTAAAACCTGACTTGCTTAAATACCTCGATTGGCTCCAACCTACTGGCATGGGCAACCCGACCCCTATTTTTATGTCACGCGGTTTGAAGGTGACACGCCAAAGGGCGATTGGTGCGGATGGATCGCATCTAAAATTAGCCGTCACTGATGGAAAAATTACCTATGATGCGATAGCTTTCCGCCAGGGTTATTGGATCGCACAGCTTCCCCCGATGATAGACTTAATGTACACTTTCGAGCTGAATGAATTTAATGGTCAGCTATCTCTGCAGCTGAATGTTAAAGACATCCGGCCATCAAGCTGACAAGTCTACTCCACGCTTCAATCGACAAAGCGATACTTGATTAATGTCCACATGGCGATAAATGCGTCTTTCATTTTGATCTTTTTCCCCTCAGCATAATCACGTGGATTGAAAGTTATCGGAACCTCGTAAATCCGTACTTTGCTTTTTAAGACCTTGGCTGTAAACTCTGGCTCGAAATCAAAACCACGCGCACGCAACGACATATTCTGCACCACCTGACGTTTGAAGAGTTTATAACACGTCTCCATGTCGGTTAGTATATTGTTATATAAAATGTTGGTGACCAGGGTTAATATCTTGTTAGCTACCATATTCCAAAACAAGACTGGTCTTCGACCAGCTCCAAGAAACCTCGAGCCATAGACCACATCGGCAATACCTTCCTCGATTGGTTTCAGCAAAGAAGGATATTCGCGCGGGTCGTATTCCAGATCAGCATCCTGGATTAGGATCAAATCACCCTGGGCATTCTCGATCCCAGTGCGAACGGCTTTCCCCTTCCCTTGATTACGCTCGTGGTAAATGACCTTAACTATTCCCTTGCCATCGACCTTCGCTAAGAAATCTCGGCTGCCATCAGTTGAGCCATCATCGACTGCTACGATTTCGTCCGCCAATCCGGTCGCCTCAACTCGTCGGATGATTTCGCTGATGGTCTTCGCCTCATTATATACAGGGATAATTACAGACAATTTCATGAGATTTATAATTCCTCACATTAATTTTATCCCATAATTAATACGCGCATCCTTTAAAAATCGCTTGCCATGCTATAATCATTTAAGTAAATTGTCAAACGCCATTCAGCACAGGAGGTTGAGCGATGGAAGCATCCGTTCGTGCAAGACCTATTGTAGGGACTGGAAGTGGTGTGTTTACTCCCCCAAAACTGGAAAAAATGGAAGATACTGGTTTATCACCATTATGGCTCCAGGATCTGGCATTAAAAATACTATATTTTCAGGGATATCTCACCGGCTTTAAGATTGCGGAAGAAATGGCATTACCATTCACTGGTATCGTTGACCAGCTCGTGGAAGCATTGAAACATGAAAAATTTGTGGAAGTTAAGACCTCTCAAATGGGCCTGGGTGAAGGGGCATATCTGTACGCGATCACTGGCATGGGGAGTGAACGAGCACGTGAAGCGCTAGAGCGGAGCCAATATGCGGGTCCAACGCCTGTCCCCGTCCAGGTCTATAACGAGTCAGTCCTTCGCCAGGCACAGGGGAGGCCAACCATCACCGACCGTGCCATGCACCAGGGTCTTTCTCACCTGGTGTTGGATGAGCCAACCTTTCAACGCATCGGTCCAGCAGTCAATTCTGGCACATCCATATTTATGTATGGCCCTCCAGGGAATGGTAAAACGAGTGTTGCCCGGGCGATTGGGAATATGATCCTCCACGAAAGTATGTATATCCCGTATGCAATCTATATCGACGGGCAAATCATCAAAATGTACGATTCGGTCAATCACCAGTTATCCACTGAAGAGCAACCAGCTTCGGGTGCTGCAGGCTCCGGACGTGCTGCATCCAGAAGGGATCTACGCTGGGTTCGAATCAGGCGCCCCTTCATTGTAGTTGGAGGTGAATTAACCTTAGCCGGACTTGACCTGGTATTTGATGATGTGCATAAGTATTACGAAGCTCCATTCCAGGTAAAAGCGAATGGTGGCATCCTGCTCATCGACGACTTCGGGCGACAGCTGGTACGACCGAGGGATCTACTCAACCGCTGGATCGTGCCACTCGAGAACCGTATCGATTTCATGACCTTGCACACAGGACGCAAGATCGAAATCCCCTTCGACGTGCTGGTGGTCTTCTCGACCAATCTACCTCCCCGCGATCTGGTTGACGAGGCATTCTTGCGTCGGTTGCGACATAAAATTGAGATGGGTGACCCCACATTCGATGCCTATCGAGAGATTTTCAAACGGGTCGCCTCTGCTAAGGGTGTGCAATATATTGACGAGGGGCTGGCGTATCTGCTTCAGGAGTGGTACATCAAGCGTGCGCGAAAACTGCGCGCCTCTCATCCCCGCGACCTTTGCGACCAGATCCTGGATATCTCACGTTATCTCTCAGTCGAGCCAGCTATGACACGCGACTTGCTCGATCGGGCAGCCAGCGCCTATTTCGTAGAGCTATAACCATCGCATGCCCGTACAAAAGAATATTTTCCATTATCGCAAGCTAAAAAAGCCGGTGATCTTTGCCCATCGCGGATCCAGCGCTCATGCCCCCGAAAATACGCTGGCAGCATTCAGGTTGGCTGTTCAGCAACATGCCGAGGCTATTGAATTGGATGCCAAGCTTTCTGCCGATGGTCATGTGGTAGTGATGCACGATAATACTGTCGACCGAACCACGGATGGTATTGGAGCGGTAAATTTGTTGACATTGGATGAGCTAAAAAAGCTGGATGCCGGCTCGAAATTTAGCCATGATTTCCGATCAGAGAAAATACCCACTCTCGCCGAGGTCTTCGGGGCGATCGGCAACCGAATATTCATCAATGTGGAATTGACCAACTACGCTTCACATACGGATAATCTACCTGATAAGGTGATTAAATTGGTAAAGAAGTACGGACTGGAAAAAAGCGTTTTACTATCTTCCTTCAATATCATGACACTTATCCGTGCACGGCCTTTACTTCCACGGATCCCGATCGGCGTGCTATCTCCCCGTGGTTATGCGTTCAGTGTATTGCAGTCGAGGATTTTACGCCTGGGACCTTCGGTTGCATTGCATCCAAGTTTTCACGATGTCACCTCTGAATTAGTTAACACTGTTCATCACGCAGGATCCAGGGTTCATGTATATACAACCAATTCCCGTGAGTCAATGCAACAGATGTTTACAGCTGGCGTGGACGGTATTTTTACTGACGATCCGCTCCTGGCACAAACGGCGTTAGCCGAATCGATTAGCTAAAAATCATGATCCCTTTCGTTTGGGTTGAACAGGCAGGCGAGCGCATTACTCCCTTTATTCATAAAACACCTTTAACTTACGATCCTCAAAATGACCTGTATCTTAAATGGGAAAATCATCAGGTTACCGGCTCATTCAAAGCCAGAGGTGCACTCAATAAAATCCTCTCACTGCAAAACTGGGAGCTTGAACGTGGCTTAGTGACGGCCTCTGCAGGAAATCATGGGCAGGGAGTCGCCTTAGCAGCAGGGATAAAGCACGCTCAAGTGAAAGTATTCGTCTCCGATCATGCTTCACCAAATAAAGTTCGGGCGATGCGTGAGCTCGGAGCAGGAATCCATCTCGTTCCAGGAGGTTATGCTGAGGCTGAAAGTGCCGGTATATCTTTTGC
>Ga0153916_10000603_pt1 | contig 24573 bp, 26 predicted proteins | sample Opewatmetagenome_FD_109642 | JGI IMG/M metagenome (GOLD analysis project Ga0153916, IMG submission 109642) | Freshwater wetland microbial communities from Ohio, USA - Open water 3 Core 3 Depth 4 metaG | ecosystem: Environmental > Aquatic > Freshwater > Wetlands | place: USA: Ohio, Lake Erie...
GACGGTGCTCGACGCGCTGAAGCCCGCGCTCGAGGACGACAAGCTGCAGAAGGTGACGCACAGCGGCCACTTCGACTTCCTCGTCCTAGCCAACCACGGCGTCACGCTGCGCGGCCTCCGCTTCGACACGATGATCGCCGCCTACCTGCTCGGCGAGGCGAACGTCTCCATCCAGAGCCTGGCGTTCGACCGCCTGGATCTGCGCATCCCCCCGCTCATCGAGCTGATCGGCAAGGCCGGCAAGAACCAGGTCACGATGTCGTCGGTCGCCACCGACACGGCGCGGGATTACTGTTGCCTGCAGGCCGACGCGCAGCTCCGCGCCGCCGACGTCCTCGCCGGCGAGCTGAAGTCCCGCAACCTCTGGCCGCTCTTCGACGACGTCGAGATGCCGCTGATGTCCGTCCTCGCCCGCATGGAGCTGCTCGGCGTCGCCGTCGACCCGGAGCCGCTCGTCGCCATGTCGCGCGAGATGCAGGCGGAGCTGCAGGAGATCGAGCGCGAGATCTACGCCACCGTCGGGCACGAGTTCAACATCGGCTCGCCGCAGCAGCTCTCGCAGATCCTGTTCGAGGAGCTGGGTCTGCCGAAGACGCGCCGCACCAAGCTCGGCTACACGACGGACGCCGCCGCCATGGACAACCTGCGCGGCGCCCACCCCGTCATCGACCTGATCATGCGCTACCGCGGCGTCTCCAAGCTCAAGTCGACGTACGTCGACGCGCTCCCTGCGCTGATCAACCCGAAGACGCGGCGCATCCACACGACGTTCAACCAGACGACGGCCGCCACCGGCCGCCTTTCGTCGAACGACCCCAACCTACAGAACATCCCCGTCCGCACCGGCTACGGCAACAAGATCCGCCAGGCCTTCATCGCCCGCGACATCGGCAAGGACCCGATGCTCCTCGCCGCCGACTACTCGCAGATCGAGCTGCGCATCATGGCCCACCTCAGCCAGGACCCCGCGCTCATCGAGGCCTTCCGCCTGGACGAGGACATCCACGCCGCCACCGCCGCCAGCGTCTTCGGCGTCCCGCTCGACGAGGTGACGTCGGAGCAGCGCCGCCGCGCCAAGGTCTTCAACTTCGGCGTCCTCTACGGCCTCAGCGAGTTCGGCCTCTCGACGCGCGAGCGCATCCCCCGCGAGGAGGCCGCCGAGTTCATCCGCCGCTACTTCGAGAAGTACGCCAACGTCCGGGCCTGGCGCGACGGCGCCATCGAGAGCTGCCGCAACCTCGGCTACGGCGAGACGCTGCTCGGCCGCCGCCGCTACATCCCCGAGATCAAGTCTCCGAACTTCCAGATCCGCTCATCGGGCGAGCGCATGGCGATCAACATGCCCGTGCAGGGCACCGCCTCCGACATCATCAAGGTGGCCATGAACCGCGTCGACGCTGAGATCACGGAGCGTGGCCTCCAGTCGCGCATGATCCTCCAGGTCCACGACGAGCTGATCTTCGAGGGCCCGCGCGCTGAGCTCGACGTCGTGCGCGAGCTGTGCCTGCGCATCATGCCGAAGTCGCTCGACCTCGTCGTCCCGTTGAAGGTCGACATCAAGAGCGGCAAGAACTGGGGCGAGCTGGAAGTGGCGCGCGGGCCGCTGGTGGCGGAGGAAGAGCTGGAGTTCGCGGAGGCGTCGGGATGAGTGAGTATCCGCCGCTGGACATCACGCCGGTATGGGCGCGGCTCAACGAGGAGCTGATCCGGCTGGTCGATTACGTCCCGGACGACAAGATGAACTGGTCGCCGAAGCCGGAGCTGTGGAACTTCCGCGGCATCCTGTTGCACATCGCTTCCGCGCGCGACATCTGGCTGACCCGCACGGTGCAGGACGGCGTCGACGCGCCGGACGTCTGGCGGACCGTGCGGAACAGGCCCGAGATCCAGCAAGCCTTTCGGCGCACCTGGGACCGGCTCGAAGCGTTCCTGCGCGACGCGGAGAAGCTCGATGCGGCATACCCCGAGCTGGCGGGGACGGTGAGCGGCCACTGGATCGCCTATCACCTGCTCGAGCACGACGTGCACCACCGCGCGGACATCTTCCACTACCTGGCGCTGCTCGGGATCGAGACGCCGGACGTCGGCACGCCGTAGCACGACGCACATATGTTGGCCGGACAAGCCCGAGAAATCGCCCGCCGCTGGGTCGCCGAGCACGCTGTCGGCGCGCCCGGATTCGCGGGTGCCTACTTCGCTGGCTCCATCACGGCGCTCGCCGGTGCCGCCGAGTTCCCCGCTACGTCCGACATCGACGTCTGGGTCGTGCACGACGAGGGCAGCCCATCCGGCGAGCATGGCAAGCTCCCGTACGGCGGCGTCACGCTCGACGTGGCCTACGTGCCGCTGGAGCGGCTCGGTTCCGCCGAGGCGATCCTCGCCGACTACCACGTGGCCGGTGCCTTCCGTTCGCCGAACGTCATTGCAGATCCCTCGGGCTGGCTCACGGCCCTGCAAGCCGCCGTGTCGAAAGACTTCGCCAGGTGGACGTGGGTGCTCCGCCGCTGTGAACACGCCCGCGACCACGCCCTCCGCAACGCGCGCTCGCTGCCGCGCTTCGACGACTTCAACGATCAGGCGATCGCCTGGCTCTTCGCCAACGGCATCATGACGCACGTCCTCCTCGTCGCTGGCCTCCGCAACCCGACCGTGCGGCGGCGCTACGCCGCGGTGCGGGAGCTGCTCGAGGACTACGGGCAGCTCGCGTTCCACGAGGTTCTCCTCGGGTCGCTCGGGTGCCGGGAAGTGGGTCGCGAACGGGCCGAGCGCCACCTGGCAGCGCTGGAGGATGCGTTCGACGCGGCGAAGGGCGTCGCCGCCGGCGCACCCTTGCCCTTCGCCGCCAACATCAGCGACGCCGCCCGGGCGATCGCCGTCGACGGCAGCCGTGAGCTGATCGAGGCCGGTCTCCATCGCGAGGCGGTGTTCTGGATCGCGGTCACCCAAGCCCGCTGCCAGAAGCTGCTCCACGGCGCCGCGCCGGAGGCCGCGGCCCGCTTCGAGCCCGCGTTCCGCGACCTGCTCGCCGACCTCGGCATCACATCCCCCGGCGACCTCCAGCGCGGCGCAGGGCAGGTGGAGGCCCTGCTGCCCGACGTTTGGCTCGTCGCGGCAGCCATCATGGCCACGAACCCGGAGATCGTCGAGTGAGGGCTGGGCGCTGGCAGCACCGTGTGCCACGATGTTCGGGCTAACCCGATGCTGACCGCCAATAGCTGAAGGACGACCGCTCTCGATGCCCGAACTCCCCGAAGTAGAAACCGTGCGCCGCGACCTCGAGGCCCGCATCGTCGGCCGCACGGTCACCTCGTGCCGCATCGCGCCCGACGCGCCGCGGCTCGTGCAACTCGTGCCGTCGGCGGAGTTCTGCCGCCAGCTCACCGGCCGCAGCGTCCGCGGCCTGCGCCGCCGCGGCAAGTACCTGATCGTCGACCTGGACGACGGCCGCGCCTGGGTGGTGCACCGCCGCATGTCCGGCAACATCCTGTACCGCACGCCTGCCGACCCGCCCGACGACTATACGCGCGCCGTCTTCACGCTCGACGACGGCCACGAGCTGCGCTGGACCGACCTCAGGAAGTTCGGCACGATGTGGCTCGTCGAGGACGCCACGATGGTGATGGAGGCGCTGGGGCCGGAGCCGCTCGACGCCGAGTTCACGCCCGACGTGCTGCGCGCGCGCGCCGGCAAGCGCGCTGCCCCGATCAAGTCCGTCCTGCTCGACCAGTCCGTCCTCGCCGGCATGGGCAACCTCTACGCCGATGAGGCGCTCCATTACGCGAAGATCCACCCACTGCGGCCGGCGAACAAGCTCAAGCCTGACGACTTCGCCCGCCTGCACGCAGGCATCGTCCGCGCGCTGCGCATGGGCATCGACGCGCGCGGCAGCAGCCTCGGCACCACCCTCCGCGACCACATCAACGTCGATGGCGCGCCCGGCCAGAACCAGGAGGCGGTGCAGGCCTACGGCCGCGAGGGCGAGCCCTGCTACACCTGCGGCACCCCGATGCGCCGGATCAAGGTCGGCGGCCGCAGCAGCGTGTTCTGTCCGACATGCCAGCCGGCCCCGCGCGCCGCTCGGACGCCAGCGGCCTCGACCAGGCGCCGCAAGCCGCAGCGCCCGCGCCTCCAGGCCCGCTCGGCGATCCCGTAGCCGCTCCCCGGCGCTTGACATCCCACGCCCCGCCGCTCAGGCTTGTTTCATGTCCGGCCAAACGATCGAGCCGCTCTGCCGCGACTGCGGCCGTCCCCTCTCCGCACACGCCGGCGCCCATGCGCCCGCCCGCTGCGCCGACTGCTTCGACGGCTTCCTCCGCGCCCGCGATGTCGAGTTCCTCAGCTCCTACGCCGAGCTGGGCGTCGCCAGCCGCCGCATCATCGCCGAGACCTGCCTGCGCACGCTCGTCATGGAGTCGCCGCCCCACCGCAAGGTGCTCGCGATGAACATCATGGAGCAGTACGCGCTCGCCGCGTCCGACCTGATCGGCCTCTACTACAGCGTGAAGCAGCGCGGCCGCGAGCCGCTGATGAGGGCCTTCCTCGACTTCAAGCTCGACCGCCCGGCTGCCGCCGCCTTCTTCCGCGAGATGGCTACGACGCCCGGCCCGGAGCTGCTCGCCGCCCTCGGCCTGCCCGACGTCGATGCCATCGCCGCCCGCTGCCCCTCGCTGCCGAAGGGCGACGTGAAGGACGTCCGCAAGGCGCTCGTCCAGATGCTCGGCGACTTCAAGCGCATGGGCGAGATGGGCGAGCCCGCCGTCATGCAGCTCGCGCAGTTCATCGACGAAGGCCGCACCGGCACGGCCATCGTCAAGCAGTCGGCCTGGCTCGACAATGTCGGCCTCCGCCCCGACCAGGTCGCCTCGGTTGCCATCGACGCCCGCCGCCGCACCGTCAACGTCACCGCCATCTCCGTCGACGAGAAGCGCCTCCAGAACGTCATCAGCGCCATCGACGCCATGACCAACGCCGCCCGCAACCTCATCTACGGCGTGCTGACGATGTACCAGGAGGACAACCGCGCCCGCACCCGCACGCGCACATGACGGGAGGCCGATTCCCATGGATCTGAGGACGATGCAGGCGCCGCTGAAGGACCGCTACAAGGGCGACCCGCAGGCGGCGCTGATCACGCTCACCGCCGAGGCGAACGAGTCATCGACGCCCATGGCGTGCTCCGTCGACCTCCGCCGCGCCGTCTACGAGGCCGAGGCGCACGCCGGCGTCGGCGGCTCCGGCACCGCCGCCTGCTCCGGCGACCTGCTGCTCGGCGCGCTGGCCGCCTGCGCCCAGATCACCTGCCAGATGGTCGCTGCGGCGTCCGGCATCCCGGTCGACGGCGTGAACGTCACCGTCCAGGGCGACCTCGATCTCCGGGGCACGCTCGGCATGTCCCGGCACGTGCCGGCGGGCTTCCAGTCGATCCGCGTCCGCTTCGACATCAACGCGCCACAGGCGACCGAAAAGGATCTCGATGGCCTCAGGAAGCGCGTCGAACAGTACTGTGTCGTCATGCAGACGCTCGTCTCGCCCCCGCAGATCGAGACCCACTGGCGCTGACGCGATCACTCCGCGGGGGTTGTAGGTGGTCGGTGGTCGGTGGTCGGTGGTCGTGCGCCGGCCACCGCTAGCGGGGCATGATCTTTCTCCGTAACGCGCTTAACATGCGGCCGACGTGATCGATCAGTTCAAGTACAGTCGCAGCCTCTGCGTCCGTGATGTATCCCAGCCGGATAGCGAGAAGGATGTGGGTCTCCGTCTCCGCGAGCGATCCTCTCGCGATATGAAGGAAGTTCGCAAAGTCCTTGGCGGTTGATCGAGCGTGCCCCTCGGCGATGTTTGCAGCCACCGACACCGCTGATCGAGTAATCTGAGACGTCATGCGGTAGTTCTCCGAATTCGGGAACCTTCTTGTGAGAGCGTACGTCTCGGTCGCCAGATCCATTGCCTTCTGCCAGACCACGAGGTCGCGATGAGATTCGATCGTTGCCACTTGGCGTCTCCTTGGACTCCGTATGCCTCCGAATTCCCACAACGTATAGCCGGTGCCCATGCCGCTCAACCGCTACGCGATGCGTAGACGACAACCGACCACCGACAACCTACAACCTTCCATCACCGACGTCCCCGGCATCCGCGTCGGCCACTGGACCGACCGCCGCGCCGCCACCGGCTGCACCGTCGTGCTGCCCGACCGGCCCGCCGTCGCTGGCGTCGACGTGCGCGGCGCCGCCCCCGGCACGCGCGAGACGGACCTGCTTCGCCCCGGCAACCTCGTCCAGCACGTGCACGCCGTGGTCCTCGCAGGCGGCAGCGCCTTCGGCCTGGATGCGGCGTCCGGCGTCATGCGCTATCTCGCCGAGCGCGGCGTCGGCTTCCAGTTCGGCCGCGCCATCGTGCCGATCGTCCCCGCCGCCATCCTGTTCGACCTCGGCATCGGCCGCCACGACCGCTGGCCGACAGCCGACGCGGGCTACCGCGCCGCCGCCAGCGCGCGACGCCGCACGCCGGAGGGCAACGTCGGCGCCGGCACCGGCGCGACCATCGGCAAGGCGCTCGGCCTCGAGCGGGCGATGAAGGGCGGCCTTGGTACGGCCAGCGAGCGCGGCCACGGCGGCCTCATCGCCGGCGCGATCGCCGCCGTCAACGCGTCCGGCGACGTCGTCGACCCCGCGACCGGCCGCATCGTCGCCGGCGCCCGACGCCCGGACGGGAAGTTCGCCGACACGGTTGAGGTGCTGCGAGCGGGGAAGCTGTGGCGCCCCGAGGCCCCGGGCGAGAACACCGTGCTCGTCGTCGTCGCCACCAACGCCGCGCTCACGAAAGAGCAGGCCAACCGACTCGCGACCGTCTGCCACGATGGCCTCGCCCGCGCCGTCCGCCCCGCTCACACGCCGAGCGACGGCGACGTCGTCTTCACACTCGCCACCGGCGACGTCCCCGTCGACCTCGCCGGCTACCGCGCCGTGGAAGCGCTCGCTACCCTCGCCGTCGAGCGCGCCATCGTCCGCGGCGTCCTTACGGCGGCGCCTCTCGCTGGCTACCCCGCCGTCGCATCACCAGTGTCACCCTGAGCGAAGCGAAGGGTCTCGTTCGAGGCAGCACCGACGTGGGGGCCGGCCGAAGGCTCGCCGTGGCGAGGGGGTGTGGTAGCTATGGGCACGGCGACGGCTGCGCGAACGCCCAGTCCAGCAGCCGCTCGGCGTCCGTGTACCGGTCCTGGCTCCGCATCAGCGCGACGATGATCCGCCGCCCGTCGCGCGTCGCCGACCCGACGATCGTCTGTTGCGACTGCTCGGTGTAGCCGATCTTCACGCCGTCCGCGCCGTCGTACTCGCCGATCAGCCGGTTGCCGTTCCACACGGGCGGCCCGTCCCACTTCGGCTGCCACGTCGTCGACGAGACGATCGTGCGGAGCGTCTGGTTCTGCATGACGTACCGCGCCAGCCGCGCCATGTCATACGCGCTCGAGTAGAGGTCCTTGTCGTAGAGCCCGTGCGGGTTCGTGAAGTGCGTGTCCGCCAGCGCCAGCGACTGCACCTTCTCGTTCATCAGCTCGACGAACTTGTCCTGGGTGCCGCTGATCCCCTCGGCGATCGCGATCGCCGCGTCGTTCCCGGACGGGAGCAGCAGCCCGTAGAGCAGGTCGAGCAGCGACAGCTCCATGCCGGGCTTCAGCCCCATGATCGTGGAGCCCGTATTGTCGTACAGCTTCGCGCCGTCGACGTTCGACGTGATCATCGTGTCGGTGCTGGCCTGGTCGGTGGCGACGGCGGCCGTCATCAGCTTCGTCAGGCTGGCCGGCGGCAGCCGCAGGTGTTCGTTGCGGCCGTAGATCTGCGCACCGCACGCGCTGTCGATGATCGAGATCGAGCGCGCGCTGATGTACGGGAACCCGGCAGGCTCGGTCGGGAGGGGCGTCGGGATTGCGCTCTCGGTAGGGGTGGCCGCGCTGCCCGCCTCGGCCGCGGAGACGGAGGAGGAGCAGGCGCCGCAGCCGCGCGGGTCGAGGCGGCTGTCGTACGCCGCGCCGGACGCCCAGCCGGCCGACAGTGCGAGCACGGCCAGCGCCAGCGCGATAATCGCCGCACCTACCCCGCCACGGGCTGCGCGGTTCAATTCTCCCATTCGTCGCCGAGTATACCCGCCTCGATCGCCGCTGACCACCCCTTCGATCACAAACCTGATCAGTTCTTTCGATCCTCTCAGGTGTCGCCCATAGCCGTCCGTTATGGGCCCCGACGCACGACTGCGCGGCTACCGTTGACGGGCCGATTGACAGTCTTGATAGCAGTGATATATACGTGAGATGCGCCGTCGATCCGGCAACGGACGGCGAGCGCGGACGAGTCGCATCGGACCAGGCTGCTTGGATCCGGACGGACCGAGACGGCACATACGGCGAGCCTCCGCGGGCTTCTTCGTGCCTCTTCGGTCACCGGCCGAGAGGCACGTTTCGTTGCGGGGGAGGACGCCGTTGCGCACGGTACTCAAGAGCAAAATCCACCGCGCAAAGGTCACGCAGGCGGACCTTCACTACGAGGGCAGCATCACCATCGACGCGGACTTGATGGACGCCGCCGACCTGCTGCCGTTCGAGCAGGTACATGTGCTCGACGTCGACAACGGCGCGCGCCTCACCACCTACGCCATCGAGGGCGCGCGCGGCAGCGGCCAGATCTGCATCAACGGCGCCGCCGCCCGCCTCGTCAGCCCCGGCGACACCGTGATCATCCTCACCTACAGGACCGCCACTGACGATGAGGCGCGCACCGTCGCCCCCGCGCTCGTCTACGTCGACGAGTTCAACCGCATCGCCCGCATCGGCAATCACATCGACCCGGCGCCCGTAGCCGCGGAGGCCACACGATGACGCGCATCACCACCGCCGACGTCCGCGAGATGAAGAAGCGTGGCGAGAAGATCGTCATGATGACGGCCTACGACTACCCCTCCGCGCGCCTCGTCGAGGAGGGCGGCGCCGACGTCATCCTCGTCGGCGACACGCTCGGTATGGTCGTGCTCGGCTACGACTCCACGCTCCCCGTGACCATGGAGGACATGATCCACCACACCAAGGCCGTCGTCCGTGGCACGAAGCGCGCCATGGTCGTCGGTGACATGCCCTTCATGAGCTACCAGACCGGCTGGCAGGACGCGATGGTGAACGCCGCCCGCTTCATGAAGGAGGCCGGCTGTGGCGCCGTGAAGCTCGAGGGTGGCGTCCGCTCCGCCGAGATCGTGCAGAAGCTCGTCGAGGCCGGCATCCCCGTCATGGGCCACATCGGTCTGACGCCGCAGTCCGTCAACCAGTTCGGCGGCTTCAAGGTGCAGGGCAAGACGCCCGCCGCGGCCGTCCAGCTCATGCACGACGCGCAGGCCCTCGAGCAGGCCGGCGCCTTCGCCATCGTGCTCGAGACCATCCCCGCGCCGCTCGCCGAGCTGCTCACGCAGCGCGTCAGCGTCCCGACCATCGGCATCGGCGCCGGCGCCGGCTGCGACGGCCAGGTGCAGGTCTTCCACGACATGCTCGGCATGTTCGACGCCTTCGTCCCCAAACACGCGAAGCGCTACGCCGATGTTGGCGCCGTCATCCGCGACGCTGTCGCCCGCTACGCCGCCGAGGTTCGTGCTGGCGCCTTCCCCACCGAGAAGGAGAGCTTCAAGATGGATCCGGCCGCCCTTGCAGAGCTGCAGCCGGCACGCGGCGACGCCATCAACCGCCGCCACGCCCTCGGCCTCGACGCCTGACGCCGCGTTGCGCGTCTGCCGCACCATCGCCGACCTGCGCGCCTGGCGTGCCGCCGCTGACGGCGCCGTCGGCCTCGTGCCGACGATGGGCTACCTGCACGAGGGCCACCTGTCGCTCGTGCGCGCCGCCCGCCGCGAGGACGCGCATGTCGCCGTCAGCATCTTCGTCAACCCGACGCAGTTCGCCCCGGGCGAGGACCTCGCGCGCTACCCCCGCGACGAGGCGCGCGACCTCGCCCTCCTCGAAGCCGAGCGCGTCGACGCCGTCTTCGCCCCCTCCGGCGACGAGATGTACCCGCACGGCTTCAGCACGTACGTCACCGTCGAAGGGCTGACCGCCCGCCTCGAAGGCGCCAGCCGCCCGACACACTTCCGCGGCGTTACGACCGTCGTCCTCAAGCTGCTCGACATCGTCCAGCCGCATCATGCCTATTTCGGCCGCAAGGACGCGCAGCAGCTCGCCGTCATCCGCCGCATGGTGCGTGACCTCGACGTACCCGTGGAGATTGTCGGCATGCCGATCGTCCGCGAGCCCGACGGCTTGGCGTTGAGCAGCCGCAACGTCTACCTCACGCCCGACCAGCGCCGCGCGGCGCTCGTCCTCTCCCGCTCACTCCGCCTCGCCGAGGAGCTCTACGCCGCCGGCGAGCGCAATGCCGACGCCGTCCGCCGCGCCATGCAGGAGCTGATCGCCGCCGAGCCGCTCGCGTCCATCGACTACGTCAGCGTCGCCGACGCCGACACGCTCGATGAGCTGGAGCGACTCGACCGCCCGGCTCTTGTCTCGCTCGCCGTCCACTTCGGCGCCACGCGGCTCATCGACAACACCGCGCTCGGCTGACGGCCCGAACAGCCCCTGACACACACCTCGCGCCATGCTTCAATGCCCGGCGGGAACATGGCCGAAACACCAAACATCACCGACGACGACATCCTCGCTGGCTGGCGCGCGGTCCAGGAGGCGCCGCGAGGCGTCCTGCGCGTCGTCAGGCGCAAGCGGCTGCGCCCGCCCGCCGGCCTGAGCGGCTCCTACTTCGAGCGCGTCGAGGTGCGCTGCGGCGACGAGAAAGTCGAAGGCATCCTCAAGCTCGGCGACCTGCCGTACGGCCCGCCTACCCGCGAACGCCTCTTCTTCGCCGAGCTGGCCGGCCGCGTGCCCATTCGCGCGCCACGCTGCCTCGCCGTCGGTGCCCCGCGCGACGGCCGTGACAACTGGGTGCTGATGGAGCGCCTGCCGCGGAGCAAATGGCTCGCCGACTGGACCGACGACGAGACGCGGGATGCGCTGCGCCGCCTCGCCGCTCTCCATGCGCCGTTCCTCGGCGACCCGCCGCCGTCGCTGCCGCGGCCGTTCACGCGCGACCTCGACCGCGGTCTCAGCTTCGTCCCGGAGGGCGTCCGCGCGCTGCGCGCCCGCTACGACGAGATGCCGCATCTCCCTCGCGTCGCCGGCGACCGCGCCCTCGACTTGCTCCTGGATCTGGCGGCGCACCCCGAAGCCTTCCGCGCGGCGCTCGCCCGCTCGCCGGAGACGCTGCTCCACGGCGACTACCATCGCGGCAACATGGTCGTCCGCGACGGCGAAGAGCCCGTGCATTTCGACTGGCAGTTCGTCTGCGCCGGTCCGCCCGCGTACGATCTGGCGATCTTCTGGCTCTACCTCGGCGCGGTCAACAAGCGCGGCCTCTTCTTCGACCGCGGCGAGATCCGCGAGCGCAGCCTCACCTGGCAGCAGGTCGTCGACGCCTACGTGAGCGAGCTGGCTGAGCTGCGCCCGGACGCCGACGTCGACGCCATCACCTCCTGCGCCGACGCCGCGATCATGTGCGAGGCCATCCGCCAGATCACCTACTTCGCCCACGGCATGGAGACGTACATCGGCCTCATGCGCTTCATGTACCGCGACCACCGCACGATCGGCGGCCGCGTCGCCCGCTGGCTGGGTCTCGACCAGGCCTGGGTCGCCTTCGCCGAGGTCTTCACCGAGTTCGAGCGCCGCGCCCCTCGCTTCCTTGTGCCGGACCCCGCATTCGCGGGTTGACGGCCTGCCCTTCTGGAGAGCCTGCCGGGCGCCTGATACAATTCGGTCGGCCGGGCCCGCAGCCACTCGTCCGGCCGGCCCTCAGACATACACAGGAGCATGACAGACCCGATGTCCGGCCACTCCAAATGGTCCCAGATCAAGCGCCAGAAGGGCGTCGCCGACGCCCAGCGCGGCCAGCTCTTCACCAAGCTGTCCAGGGAGATCATCATCGCCGCCAAGCAGGGCGGCCCTGATCCCAACGTTAACTTCCGCCTCCGCCTGGCCGTCCAGAAAGCCCGCGACAACAACATGCCCATGGACAACATCGATCGCGCCATCAAGCGCGCGACGGGCGGCGGCGAGGGTGCCGAGATCGCTGAGATCACCTACGAGGGCTTCGGCCCCGCCGGCACCGCCGTCCTCGTCGACGTGGCCACCGACAACAGAAACCGCACCGTCGCCGAGATCCGCAACGCCTTCACGCGCGCCGGCGGCAGCCTCGGCGAGTCCGGCTCCGTCGCTTGGAACTTCGACTCCCGCGGCGTGATCAGTGTCGCCGCCGGCGGCAAGGATCCCGACGAGATCGGGCTCTACGCCATCGACGCCGGCGCCGAGGACGTGCAGGTAGGCGACGGCACGATCGACGTCTACACCGCCCCTGCCGACCTCGAGAAGGTGAAGAAGGCGCTCGAAGACCACGCCGTCAAGGTCGACTCCGCCGAAACCGCCCGCGTCCCGAAGACGACCATCCAGATCGACGAGAAGGCCGCCATCCAGGTGCTCCGCCTCGTCGAGAAGCTGGAGGCGCTCGACGACGTGCAAAAGGTCTACTTCAACGCGGAATTCTCCGAGGACGTGCTCGCGTCCTACACGAGCTGACGGCGATGCCTGGCGAGTCGCCGCGGCGACCGATCATCCTGGGCATCGACCCGGGCACGCGCGTCACCGGCTGGGGCGTCATCGCGCTCGACGGCGACGAGCCGCGCGCCGTGGAGGCCGGGGTCATCGCCCCTACACCGAAGTGGCCGATCGAGCAGCGCCTCCTGCACATCTTCGCCGAGTTGCGTGACATAATCCTTCGTTTTGAACCCACGGCGGTGGCGGTCGAAGAGCCGTTCGTCGGCACGAACGTCCGCTCCGCCATGGCGGTCGGCGAGGCCCGCACGGTGGCGATGCTGGCCGCATCCCTGGCCGGCGTTCCGGTGCACCACTACCCGCCGGCCCGCATCAAGCAGGCCGTGGCCGGCTACGGGCAGGGCGACAAGGCGCAGGTCCGCGAGATGCTCCGCCTCCAGCTCGGCATGGCCGAGATCCCGGACGACCTCAACGCCAGCGATGCCCTCGCCGTCGCCCTCTGCCACGCCATGCACCACCGCGCCGCCGCCCTCCTCGCTGCCGCTCCCAGGCCCTAGGTTCTTCGGTTCCAGGTTCTCGGGAGCCCCGGCACTGGAAATCGCTCTCCGAACGGGTAACACTTGTCAAGGAGCGGGCGTTCTATGAATGAACGGCCGATGTGAAGGCCACCCCAGGAACGGAAGGAATGGCACTCAACTCCGCAACCTACTCGACCCGCTCGATCTCGATGATCATGCTGGCAGCCTTCGCTGCGCTGGCCCTGTGGCTCTTCGCCCCGTGGGGCGGCGGCCGCGACGCGGGCACCAGCGGCGGCGACGCCGGTGCGGCCCTCCCGCCCTCGCTGAAAGTGGACGGGCCGGTGCACGTCGAGGCGCACGGCAACGTCGTCACGCGCCTCGTCGTCCCGCTCGCCGTGCGCGGCAACGAGGGCGTCACTCTCACCGACGACAGCGGCAACATGCACGCCGAGACGCTGATGAGCGATACGGCCGCGGCGGCCGTCCCGGCGCACTACTCCATCACCTGGACCGGCGGCAACGGCGACCGCGTCCTCGACCCGGGCGAGACAGCGATCCTGACCGTGGACCTGCCCGAGCGGTCGAGCGTGCATCCCGGCAACCGGCTGGACCTCGTCATCTACCCGGCCGCCGACGGCAGCCGCCTCACCATCGAGGACGTCCTGAACAGATAAGCGCAGAGCTGGCGGCTCAGACACAGAGAGGACCAGGCCGCGGGGGAGTGGCCTGGTCCTTCTTCTTGTACCCGGACTCCACTGGTGACGGTGGCACCACGACCACCTACCACCTACCACCTACAACCTTCGCTACACCCGCCCCACGCGCCGCAGGTACATCATCAACCCGGCGATGCTCTTCGCATCCCGGATCTCCCCCGCGTCGACGAGCCGCAGCGCTTCGTGGAGCGGCACGCGTTCCAGCACCAGCTCCTCGTCCTCATCCGCTTCCAGCGCGTCCTCGACGAGGTCGCCGGCCGCGAACGCGTGCATCAGCTCCTCGGAGTAGCCAGGCGCGAGGTACATGCTGCCGATTCGCGTCAGCGTGCCCCGATGCCCCGTCTCCTCCCGCAGCTCGCGCTGTGCCGCCGCTTCCGGCGACGGGTCGCGCTCGTCGATGCCGCCGGCCGGCAGCTCGAGCAGCCACGCGTGCGCCGGGTGCCGGTACTGCCGCACGAAAAGGATCCGCCCATCGCCGTCGACCGGCACCAGCACGATCGACTCGCCGTACTCCACGATCTCCCGCGCGTACGACCGCCCGTCCGCCTCGCGCAGCGTGTCCAGCCGCAGCCCGATCACCTTCCCGCGAAAGAGCCGCTTGCTGCTGACAATCTCAGGTATCGACAACTGCTGCTGCGACATCTCCTGATCCAGCGTCTAGCCTCCAGCCTCCAGCTTCGTCCCGTTTCCCGCCTCTCGCTTCCCGCGTCTAACCGTCGACCACCCGCACCATCGCGATCTCGTTGCACCCCGGGAACTTCGGGCAGCGATAGCACTCACCCCACACCTTGCGCGGCAGCGTCATCACGTCCGCCTGCGCGAACCCCAGCTTCTCGAAGAACCCCGGCCGGTACGTCAGCGCGAACGCCGTCGACAGCCCGATCTGCCGCGCCTCGTCCAGGCACGCCTCGACGATCCGCGCGCCCAGCCGCTGCCCCTGTAGGTCCTCCCGCACCGCCAGCGACTTGATCTCCGCCAGATCCTCCCACAGGATGTGCAGCGCACCGCACGCCACCGTCTCGCCCAAGGCGTCGCGCACGACGTAGAAGTCGCGCAGGTTCTCGTACACCTCCGCCATCGTGCGCGGCAGCATCTCGCCCTTCCGCGCGAACGCGTTTACCAGGTCGTGGATCGCCTGCGCGTCCGCGATCGATGCGCGCAGCAGTCGGTACGTGTCCGTCGTCATCGTGGTGGTCGTCCTCTCGCGCCACCCCGCCAGTTGATCGAACTCCCCTTCCCTTCAGGGAAGGGGCCGGGGGTTAGGTCCGGCGGGTCGCCTCGTCTACTCGTTCAGCCAGTTGAGCCGCCGCCCGACCCGCAGGAAGAAGTCGCTCGGCGGCCCCAGACGCAGGAACCGCGCCTGGTGCGCGCTCGTCCGCACACGCACGATGTCGCCGCCCGAGAGGTCGAGGTCCGGCTCGCCGTCGACGCTAAGGATCGCGCTCTGCCGCGGTGCGATCTGGATCTCCACCCGTGAGCCCTCCGGCAGCACCACCGTGTTCGCCGGCGCCAGGTGCGGCGCCACCGGCGTCACGATGATCTCCCGCGACTCCGGGTGCAGGATCGGCCCGCCGACGCTCAGCGAGTAGGCCGTGCTGCCCGTCGCCGTCGCCACGATTACGCCGTCCGCGCGATAGTGGCCGATTGCCGTGTCGTCCGTCCGCACGGTGAACTGCACCGTCCGCCCGATCGCTGCCCGCCCGACCACCACGTCGTTGAGCGCGTGGAAGTGCTCCCGCAGCTCCTCGCCGCCTCGCAGCGTCTCCGTCTCGACCATCGCCCGCGTCTCGATGCGCCCCGCGCCGCCGATGATCTCGTCCAGCTTCTCGAACAACTCCGCCGGCGTGATCTCCGTCAGGAAGCCGATGCGCCCCAGGTTCACTCCCAGCAGCGTCACCGCATGCGGGACGACTGCCCGCGCCGCGCGCAGCACCGTCCCGTCGCCGCCGCAACAGATCAGCAGCTCGCTGCCGGCGACCTGCCGCCGCATATCCTCGTCCCACGCCGACGCCACCCACACCTCGTCGACCTTCCCCGCCAGCCGCCGCCGCACGTCCTCGGCGACGCTCCGCGCCGCCTCCGATTTCGGGTGGTACGTGATGCCGATCTTCTTCAATCAAACACCCCGGCATTGCTTCGATTCACGAAACGATAGCACGGCGCCGGACAGCCCCGCGAGCGGCTGGCCATGGATCGCGCCGCGTGATGGATCGCGGGCGTCCTCGCCTGCGTCACCTTGGGCGAGTCGAAGGGTCTCGGCCGGCGTCCTTCTCACCGAGCCGGCGTGCGCTCTTGTCCTGTCACCCTGAGCGAAGCGAAGGGTCTCGGCCGGCGAGATGCCTCTTACTCAGCCGGCATGCGCAGCCAGAGGAAGAACTCCCGGTTCCCCGCCGGCCCCAGCAGCGGCGACGCCACCACGCCGCGCACCCGCAGACCCTGGTTCACGCACCACCAGGCCACCCGCCCGATCACCGCCGCGTGTACCAGCGGGTCGCGCACGACGCCGCCGCGCTTCACTTCGTGCCGCTCCGCCTCGAACTGCGGCTTCACCAGCGCCACGATATCCGCGCCCGGCCGGACGATGCGCATCACCGCCGGCAGCACCTTCGTCAGCGAAATGAACGACGCGTCTACGGTCGCGATGTCCGGCCGCTCCGGCAGCGACTCGAGGTCACGGATGTTCGTCCGCTCCATCACCACCACGCGTGCGTCGTTCCGCAGCCGCAGGTCGAGCTGCCCGTACCCCACGTCGATGGCGTACACGCGCGCCGCTCCGCGCTGCAACAGGCAGTCCGTGAACCCGCCCGTCGACGCCCCCACGTCCATCGCCACCAGCCCCGCCACGTCGATGCCAAAGCGCGCCAGCGCATGCTCGAGCTTCTCCCCGCCCCGGCTCACGAACCGGGGCGGCGCCGCGATCGTGATCGTGGTATCGGGCCCCACCATCGCCCCCGCGCGCGTCTCGGTCTGCCGGTCCACCTCCACGTCGCCGGCGAGGATCAACGCCCGCGCCTTCTCCCGCGACGCCGCGATCCCCCGCTCCACCAGCGCCATGTCCAGCCGCTGCTTCTTCGCACGCTTTTCGTCTGGCATGTCGCATTGTCAGCGCGCGTGGTACCCGCGCGCAACGCAACGTCTCACAGAAGGAGAGCTAGGGGACGAGGAAAGCGGCGCTCGAGCGAGCGCCGCTTGCTGACCACTGACTGCTGATTGCTGACCGCTGCTCCATCACGCCGTGACGGGCACGCCCACCTTGTCCAGCAGTTTCTTCGTCGACACCACGTGGTGGTCCAGCCGCATCGCCTTCGCGTCGATGCCCAGCGCCAGTCCGACGAGCTGCGGCAGGTGCAGGATCGGCAGGTCGATGTCGTGCTTCGTCACCTGCTTCGCCGCCGGCTGCTGCGCGTCGAGGTTCAGGTGGCACAGCGGGCACGGCGACACCAGCGCGTCCGCGCCCAGGTCCTGCGCCTCGTGGATGTGGTTGCCGGTCTGCTTCAGCGAGTTCTCACGGTTGATCGTCAGGATCGGGAACCCGCAGCACTTCTTCGCGCCCTCGTAGTCGACGACCGTCGCGCCCACCGCCTCGATCACCATCTCCAGGTAGTGGTCGCGATGCGGGTGCTCCTCCTTGCCGAGGATCTGGCTCGGCCGCAGGATGTAGCAGCCGTAGAACGGCCCGACACGCACGCCGCTCAGCGGCCGCTTCACCAGCGACTTCAACTTGTCCAGCCCGAGGTCCTCCACCAGCACCCAGAGGAAGTTCTTGACCGGCAGGCCAGGGGTGTACTTCAGCCCCTCGTCGGCGAGAATCGCGTTGATCTTGTCCAGGTAGTCCGGCTGCTTCGCCAGCTTGTCCTGCACCATGCTCTCGATGCCCTGGCACGTCGAGCAGATGTTCATCAGCGGCAATCCCAGCCGCTGCGCCAGCGCGAACGTGCGCGCGTTCAGCGCGTCCGCCATCTCCGGGTTCTGCTCCTGGATCACCCCGGCGCCCGTGCACGTGGCATCGCCCAGCTCCACCAGCTCGATCCCGAGCGCCTTTGCCACCAGGTTCATTGACTGGTACAGCTCCGGCGCCGCGCCTTTCGCCACGCAGCCGGGCCAGAACGCGTACTTCATCTCGGCCATTATTCCGTCACCTCCGGCTTCGGCGCCCTCAACGAGCTCGACTTGCGGATCACGTTCCGCACCCGGTCCATGCCGCTCATCTTGTGCGAGCCGGGGAAGCCCGGCGGCACCATCTGCGACAGCGGCAGCTTGCCGACGCGCAGCATCTTCAGCGCGCCCGGCACCTCCGCCATCATGCGCGGCACATTGAACATCCCGACGGAGCCCGGCACCATCCACACCTCGTTCAGCCGGCCACCGTCCGTGATCGACTTCGTGAAGATGTTCGTGTGCCGCGAGCCGGCGTTATTCGTCAGCCCGTGCTCGATCGCGTGCTCGCGGAGCTGCAGGATGCGGTTCATCGGCGCGACGCCCTTCGGGCACACCTCGACGCACATGTTACAGCGTGTGCAGTCCCAGATGCCGCCGTACTCGCTCAGCTTCTGCAGCCGCTCGTGCCCGCGCCCGTCACGCGGGTCGCCGACGAAGCGGTACGCCTTCGCCAGCGCCGCCGGCGCGATGAAGTTCTTGTCCACCTCCAGCACCGTGCAGTCGCTCACGCACGCCCCGCACATGATGCAGGCCATCGTGTGCGTCAGGTCGAGCATGCTCTCGTTCGGGACACGGTACTCCTCGCCCACGGGCTCCGGCCCCGTCGGCTGCAGGTACGGGTCGACGGCGCGCATCTTCGCCCAGAACAGCTCCTGGTCGACCACCAGGTCCTTGATCACCGGCATGTTGCCCATCGGCTCCACCGTGATCTCGTGGTTCTCGTCCCCGTCCGTGATCGCGATCACCTTCGCCCGGCAGGCGAGCCGCGCCCGTCCGTCCACGCGCATCGCGCAGGAGCCGCAGATCGCGCTCCGGCACGAGCAGCGGAGCGATAGTGTGCCGTCCTCGTACTCGCGCACGTTGATCAGCGCGTCGAGGAGCGTCGTGCTCTCCGGCGCGTCGATCGTGTACTGGCTGTAGCCGGCCTTGCCGGCCGCGGAGTCGCTCCGCTTGACCTTCAGCTTCACCTTCATACGTCGCTCCGTTTCAGGAACTCACCTCGGCCTCAGCCATGAATCGCCGGTTCGAGCGCTGACAGCTGACCACTGATAGCTGACAGCTAGTATTTCCGCTCCTGCGGCTGCCACTGCGTGATCGTCACCGGCGTGTACGTCATCTTCTCGCTGCCGTCCGGCTGCTTCGTCAGGACGATGTGCTTCAGCCAGTTCACGTCGTCGCGGTTCGGGTAGTCCAGCCGCGTGTGCGCGCCCCGGCTCTCCTTCCGCTCGATCGCGCTCGTCGTGATCATGTCCGCGCAGTCCAGCATGTACCCCAGTTCGATGTGGAACAGCAGGTCGGTGTTGAACACCTTCCCCTTGTCCTCCACGCCGACCTTCTCGTACCGCGCGCGCAGCTCCTTCAGGTTCTCGACCTGCTTGTTCAGCTTGTCCGGCGACCGGAACAACCCGACGTTCGCGTTCATCGAGACGCCCATGTCGCGCCGGATCTTCGCCACCCGGTCCCCGTTCATCGGCCGGTCGAGGACCGACTGGATCATCTTCCGGTCCTTCTCGACCACGCTCTCCGGCACCGGCTTGAAGGTCTTGCCCTGGATCCAGGGCACGGCGTGCTCCGCCGCCCGCCGCCCGAACACCAGCGTGTCCAGCAGCGAGTTCGCGCCGACCCGATTCGCGCCATGGACGCTCACGCACGCCGCCTCTCCCGCCGAGTACAGCCCCGGCATCGGCGTCAGCCCGTCGACGTCCGTCTTCACGCCGCCCATCGAGTAGTGGATGCCCGGCAGGATCGGGAGCAGCTCCTTGGTGATGTCGATGTTCACGAGGTCGCGCGCGATCTCGTAGATCTCCTCCAGGCGCTCCTTGATCAGCTGCTCGCCCAGGTGGCGCATGTCGAGGAACACGCAGCCGTCGACGCCGCGCCCCTCGTCCAGCTCCGTCTGCTCCGCCCGCGACACCACGTCGCGTGACGCTAGCTCCATCATGCTCGGCGCGTACTTCGTCATGAAGCGCTCGCCGTCCTTGTTCAGCAGATATGCGCCCTCGCCGCGCGCGCCCTCCGTAATCAGCACGCCCGAGCCCTTCAGCGTCGTCGGATGGATCTGCACCATCTCCATGTCCATGATCGGTGCGCCCGCCCGGTACGCCTGCGCGATGCCGTCGCCCGTGCAGATCAGCGCGTTGGTCGAAGGCTCGTACACGCGCCCGAGCCCGCCGGTCGCGACGATCGTCGCCTTCGCCGTGATCGCGTGCAGCTCGCCCGTGCGGATGTTCATCGCCACGGCGCCGCGGCACTGCCCGTCGTCGACGATCAGGCTCGTGACGAACCACTCCTCGTAGTTGCGCAGCGCCTTGAACACGCTCGGCCGCAGCAACTGCTCGTACAGCACGTGCAGGATCGCCTGGCCCGTGATCGCGCCGACGAAGAACGTGCGCGCCTTGCCCATGCCGCCGAAGCGCCGCACCGCCATCCGGCCGTCCGGCTTGCGGCTGTAGACGACGCCCCAGTGCTCCGTCTGTAGCACCTCGCGCCCGCCCTCCTTCGCCAGCACCTCGATGGCGTCCTGGTCTCCCAGGTAGTCGGACGCCTTCGTCGTCTCGAACGCGTGCTCCTCCCACGGCCCGCCGTCTTCACCGACGCCCGGGCCGTTGATGCCTCCCTGCGCCGCGTTCGAGTGCGAGCGCACCGGGTGCACCTTTGACACCATCGCGACGTCCGCGCCCATCTCCTGGGCCCGGAGCGCCGCCCGCATGCCGGCCAAGCCGGCTCCGATGACGAGGACGTCGTGCTCGTAGACAGCCATGACGCGTCTACACCTTCCTTCTGCCGTTGTTCCGTGGTCGTGCTTCGTGGGGTTGGGTCACGCCGGGGATCGGCGGAGTGTCAGTGATCGTGCCCTCCGAGTCTCGGCGCAAGCGGTGCTTGAGACTCGGGAAGGGACGGCTGCGGGGGTCTGGGGACGGACTGGACATTCCCCCTCCATGAGACATGCGCACCCTATCACGGGCCCCTGTTAGGCTCAAGGAATCGCCGTACACCCTGCGCTGCTGTACGATGAGGCACCCGATCCACCCTGAGCCACCGCGAGCGTACCGGAGTCGCCGACATGCGAGTAGGTCTGCAAGTACCGTATTTCACCTGGCCGAATGGTACAGACGCCCTCGGCGAGACCTTCGCCGCCGTCGCGAAGCGCGCGGAAGACGCCGGCTTCGCGAGCTTCTGGGTGATGGATCACTTCTTCCAGCTCCCCGGCCTCGGCTCGGCCGATCTCGACATGCTGGAGGGTTACACGGCCCTCGCCTTCGCCGCCGCACGCACGTCGCGCATCAGGCTCGGCACGATGGTCACCGGCGTCACCTATCGCCACCCCGGCCTCCTCGTGAAGACCGCGACGACGCTCGACGTCCTCTCCGGCGGCCGCGCCTACTTCGGCATCGGCGCCGCCTGGTTCGAGCGCGAGCACCTCGGCCTCGGCGTGCCGTTCCCGCCGCTCAAGGAGCGCTTCGAGCGGCTCGAGGACGCCCTCCGCATCGCCAGGCAGATGTGGAGCGGCAACGACGGCCCCTTCGCCGGCACGCACAGCCAGCTCGCCGAGACCATCTGCGTGCCGCGGCCGCTGTCGAAGCCGCACCCGCCGATCCTCATCGGCGGCCAGGGCGAGAAGAAGACGCTGCGCCTCGCCGCGAAGTACGCCGACGCCGTCAACATCGTCGGCGTCCAGATGAACGACGACGGCGTGGAGACCGTCCGCCACAAGCTCGACGTGCTGAAAGGCCACTGTCAGCGCGAGGGCACCGACTACGCCCGCATCGAGAAGACCGTGCTGCTCACACTGATGATGCGCGACGAGGCCGGCGGCCGCTGGATCACGCCCGACACCGCGCGCGGCCTGCTCCGCAAGTTCCGCGACCTCGGCGTCGACCAGCCCATCTTTAACATGCCCGACGTCGACCGCCCCGAGACCCTAGAGCGCGTCGCCGAGCAGGTCATCGCGCCGGTCTCTGCCTGGTAGGCCGTACTGAACCTCCGCTTCAGTTGCCGGCGCTTTTCAATACGGGACTCGACATAACGAGACATCTCTACCGCCACGCCCCCTCATACTCCCGCGTCGGCGCGCCGAACATATCTCTGTGAAGCTCTCTTCGAAGCGCACGATGTTCGTCCTCCTCGCCGGCGTCTCGCTCGGCGTCTCATTCTTGACCGTGATCGAGGGCCTCGGCTCCCATCCTGGGTTCGGGCCGGTCACCGTCGCCAGCATCGCGCTGCCGGCGCTCGTCGCCGGACTGCTGATGATCGCCTACATCGCTTGGGACGTGGGCAGCGAGCGCGGCAGGCGCAGCGAGGCGAGCACGCTCGGCGCCGTGCTGGTGCGGAAGGAGATCGAGATCAACCGCCTCGCCACCGTCGATGAGCTCACCGGGCTGCAGACGCAGCACACCTTCCTGGAGAACGTCGAGCTCGAGCACGCGCGCGCGGTCCGTTACCGCCGGCCACTGGCGCTGCTGCTCGTGGAGATCGACGACACGGAGGCGCTCGGCGAGCAGGCGCGCAAGCTGAGCAAGAGTTATCTGCTGTCAGAGGTCGCCGCGGCCCTGCGCTCGCAGCTTCGCGCGAACGACCAGGGTGGCCGCTACATGCCGGAGGTGCTCGGCGTGCTGCTCCCGGAGACCAACGCGGCACAGGCCGAGGCGGTTGCCGACCGGGTGCGGACGTCGCTCTCCACTCGCGAGTTCTTCGGGCGCCGCTTCGGCGTCGAGATCGGCCTCACGGTTTCGCAGGGCATCGTCGCTGTTCCGGCGGATCGCGTCACGTCGGCCGAGGAGTTCCTGCGCGCCGGCGACGCCGCGCTGCAGGCCGCCCGCTCCGCCGGCAGCGGCCAAATGTACGTGTACCAGTCTCCCGCTGAAGATCCCGCCGAAGAGCAGCGCCTCGCGAGCTGACACGTCGGTCACGTATCGAGCAGCCATCGCTTCTTCTATACTCCCGCCAGCATCGCCGTCACGCCGTGGCGGCCGGATCGAGGTGACGCTCGTGCCCGTGGCACGCATCCGCGGCGTGGTCGAGGAGAAAGGCGATGACTGGGCGATCGTCGCCGTCGGCGGCATCGGCCTGCTCTGCTCCGTGCCCGCCACCGCGGCCGATGCGCTCGCCGTCGGCGAGCCGGCGTCGCTCTTCACGTACCTGCACGTGCGCGAGGACGCCCTCACGCTCTACGGATTCGCCGCGCGCGACGACCTGACGCTCTTCGAGCAGTTGATAGGCGTCAGCGGTGTCGGACCGCGCCTGGCGCTCGGGCTGCTGTCCGCCCTCGACTATGCGCAGCTCACGACGGCCATCGCCGGCGGCCGCGCCGACGTGCTCCGCCGCGTCCCGGGCGTCGGCCAGAAGACGGCGGAACGCATTGTGCTGGACCTGCGCGACAGGGTCGTGCCGCCGCCCGGCGGCGAGGTGCGGCCCGCGGAGCGCGAGCGGAGAGCCGATGCGGACGTCGTCGCCGCGCTCATGGGGCTCGGCTACTCGCAGGCCGAGGCGGCGGCCGCGGCCGAGCGCCTCCCCCGCGACGGCGACACCCCGCTCGAAGACCGCATCCGACAGGCCCTCAGTTTCTTCGCAAAGACCTGACGCCAGTACGACGTAGGGACGGGGCTAAAGCCCCGTCCGCTCTCCGATCGAGCGCCGCCGCTCCCGATAGCGCGACGAGCACCGGCGGCGATATGTAGCTGCGCAGCTTCAGCTGCGCCCGTACGCCGCCCGGCATGCTGACGCTGTCCTTCACAGAGTGGCGCTCAGTCGGCGACATGTAGCTGCGCAGCTTCAGCTGCGCCCTATCCCCGCTCGAACCTTCACCAATGTCCTGACACACGTAGGGACGGACCTTCAGGTCCGTCCGCTTCCCGATGCGCGAGCCCAGCCTTATGAGCTGATCAGGTACAGCGCGGGGTAGAAGAACACCCACACCACGTCGACGAAGTGCCAGTACTTGATCACCGCCTCGACGCCCCAGTGCTTCTCCGGCGAGAAGTGCCCGCGCAGCCCCAGGTAGTACACCATCGCCAGCATCACGACGCCGCTGATCACGTGTGACGCGTGCAGCCCCGTCATCGAGAAGAACGCCGCGCCGTACGGCTCCGAACGGCTGAACTCCGCCGTCCGCCACTCGAACGCCACGCCCAGCGCGAACACCAGCCCCAGCCCGCTCGTCGCCAGCAGGTACCGCTGGAACGCCTTCCGGTCGCCCCGCCCGATCGCTGCCTCCGCCATGTACGCGGTGAGGCTGCTGATCAGCAGGATCGAGGTGATGCCCAGCCCGAGGAGCTGGTTGACGTGCGGCCGGTCGGTGCCGGCCAGGTAGAACCGCGCCGCCAGCAGCGCCGCGAAGAGGAACGACTCCGAGGCGAAGAACAGCCAGAGCCCGAGTTGGTTCATCGTCCGGCGCAGCGGGTCTTCTTCGTGGAGCGCCGCGCCGCGTTGCGGCAGTCCGTGTTCCAGCGTCGCCGCGCCCATCAGTGCTCCTCCTCCGCGCCCGACCAGGAGCGCGCGATGTGCATGAAGTACCAGGCGATGAGCCCGGCCTTGACCGCGGCGATCTGCACCA
>Ga0153916_10000604_pt1 | contig 24551 bp, 19 predicted proteins | sample Opewatmetagenome_FD_109642 | JGI IMG/M metagenome (GOLD analysis project Ga0153916, IMG submission 109642) | Freshwater wetland microbial communities from Ohio, USA - Open water 3 Core 3 Depth 4 metaG | ecosystem: Environmental > Aquatic > Freshwater > Wetlands | place: USA: Ohio, Lake Erie...
CCAGGCGCTGACCGCGCGGCAGGGCCGTCTCGTCGACGCCATCGCGGCGCGCATTTTTCCCGCCACCGACACGCCCGGCGCCGTCGAGGCGGGCGCGGTGTTTTATGTCGACCGCGCGCTCGCGGAAGCCTATCCCGAATTGCTGCCGGTTTATGCTCGCGGACTGCGCGCCGTGGATAAACACGCCAAAGAAAAATTCGCCGAAGCCTTTTTGAAACTCGGCGCGGCGCAGCAGGACGACGTGCTTAGCGATGTGGCGGCGGGCCGGGTGAAAGGGTTCGCCAAGGCGGAAGAATTTTTCGAGACCCTGCGCAATCATATTTTGGAAGGCGTTTTCGGCGAGCCGAAGTACGGCGGTAACCGGGGGCTCATCGGTTGGCGCCTGGTGGGTTTTCCGGGGCAGCAATACGGCTACCCAGATGCCTATATCAACAAGGTAGTGGACATGGAGCCGGTAGCCTGTGATGGAGCGCCGAAGAGGCCGAACGAATCATGATGCCGCGAGTTTCGGGTTTCGAGTCTCGGGGTCTCGAGTTGAAATTTCGGTTGTCTGCCCTAAACACCTATCGGCGCTCTTGGACGCCCCTTTTTCTAACCACGAAGCTCACGAAGGGTTCGGGTTTCTTTGATTCTAAATTTCGTGCTCTTCGTGTCCTTCGTGGTGCAAGCTGTTACTTGGTTGCGGTGTAGCCGCGCAGGGTTCTTTGTGGTTTACTGGCGACATCATTATTTCTTGAAGAACTTGCCGTGAAAAAATATCTCGCGTTTTGCGTTCTGGCCGCAGTTCTCGCCTCATGCGTCGGTCACGAGGACCTGTTTGTCCGCTCTCTGGCGGTCAAAGGGTTTGCCGATTTGATCTTGATGAACGGCAAAATCGTCACCGTCGACAAGGGTTTTTCGATCGCCGAGGCGGTGGCGATCAAAGACGGAAAATTCGCCGCGGTCGGCGGCGACGGCGAAATGCGCCGCTGGACCGGGCCGCGCACGCAGACGTTCAATCTCAACGGCCGGACGGTGATCCCGGGGCTGATCGATTCCCATATGCACGCGACGTTGGCCGGATTGAGTTGGGACGACGAGCTGCATTGGGAATTCACGAGATCTCTGACGGACGGTCTCAAGCAGATCGCGGCGGCGGCCAAAACGAAGCCCGCCGGTAGTTGGATCGTGGTCGGCGGCGGATGGGTGCCGACGCAGTTCGCCGAACGGCGCTTCCCCAGCCGCGCCGATCTCGATGCCATCGCGCCGAATCATCCGGTCTATGTGCAATACCTGCGTCAGGGCGCGCTGCTCAACGGCGCGGCGCTCGCCGCCGCCGGCATTACCCGGCAAACGCCCGATCCAGCGGGAGGTAAATTCGAGCGCAACCCGGCGACCGGCGAACTGACGGGACTTTTACAAGGGGAGCCGGCGTGGCGATACGTCTACGACAAGATTCCTCGTCCGACGCTGGAGCAGGCGCAGCAGAGTTTGCGTAATTGTTTTCGGGAGCTCAATCGCCGCGGTCTTACCTCCGTCGGCGACTTTCATACCCGCGGTGTGACCTTCGCCCATCGGCGTTTGCTGGGCGAGATGGCGCGCAAAAACGAGCTCACGCTACGCCTGAGTTATTACATCGCGCCGAACGAAGCCGGCGATGAGTTGGAGCAATTGCGCCGCGCGGCCGAAGAAGTAAAGCAGCTGCCGAGCAGTAATCTGTTCCGTTTCGCCGGTTTTGGCGAGGTGTTGATTCGCGGCACGGGGGACGGAGACATCCTTTCCAACCCGCAAGGATTTACGATCGAGCCGCGGGCGCGGGAAAGGTTCCGCCGCCTCATGCGCTTTTTTGCCGAGACCGGTCACTCTTTTCATTTGCACGCCACGCAAAATAATACCGCGCGGCAACTGCTCGATGTCATCGAGGAGGTCGAGCGCGAAGCGCCGTTTATGCGCCAACGCATCGCCTTTGCGCATCTCGAAGACGCGACGCCGGAAACTCTCTTGCGGATCGTGCGACTGGGCGGAGGAGTCTCGGTGCAAGATCGCATGGCGTTGACCGGGGAGCGCAACGTTCAACTTTGGGGCGCGGCCAAAGCGCGCAACGTTCCGCCGTTGCGCACGCTGATCCAGTTCGGCGTGCCGCTGGGCGCCGGCTCGGACGCATTTCGCTCCGGCAGTTACTCGCCGATGCTTTCCCTCTGGTGGCTGATTACCGGCAAAACGGTCGCCGGCACGGCGATCCGCGACCCCAAACAGAACGCGACGCGGGAAGAGGCGCTGCGCATGTATACCCTCGGCAGCGCGTGGCTGACTTCCGATGAAGCGAACAAAGGCTCCATCGAGGTCGGCAAGCTCGCCGACCTGGTGGTCTTGAGCGGCGATTATCTCACGGTGCCGGTGGATCAAATCCCGGCACTCGAATCATTGTTGACCGTGGTCGGTGGTCGGATTGTTTACGCTGCCGGCCCATTCGCGCGGCCGGAGCGGGCCGGCAGCGCTGATGGCAAAGCGGCGAAGTGAGGTTTTCAGTCAACGGCGAACCCTGTCGAGTGCCTCATGCTGCTCTTTGTCGGTCCGCTTCCGGTGGACGAGAAGCCATCGCAGCCCCATCAGCCCCAAGCCGATCAGTAGGACAAGATCGCGCTGGTTAAACAGTGGTGTCAAGACAAAGACCAAAATTTCCGTAACGGAACCAAAGAGAAAACGAGTATTCGAAACGATCCCAACCAGTACCGCAAGCAACCCGATAACGATAAAAGACGTTCGAGTGGTCATTGTGGATATCTCCGATGCGTTGCCGCGTTCATTTTACGGTTCGTTGTATGGTTATAAGCTCCTGCTGGATGAAGCGGCCAGGCTCTATCGAGCCTGGCCGCTTCCCACTGAACGGGGTGGCGTTCAGTGGAGCCATTCTTCCCGTAGGAGCTTGCTGAAGGAGGCAGCGCGGGAAGCGGCTAGTTCACGCTGGGTTTATCGTATGCCTGCTCGACTCGGACCTGCCGAAGGCGGCGCTGGAAAAAAGTATCTTGCGGCCAGTTCCAATTGTTGGTTACAAGGTGGTCGTCGCTATAGAGCCCCCCGTTAACTTTGCTTTGAGCGAAAACGAGCTGCCAATAGCTTTCTTTACCTAACACTTCCTCATCCGTTTTCATGAACCTGCTCCCTTTCTGGCCGGCGAGATACGCGCTGCTACGCATATCGAACCCCAACCGGCATACCTTTGTTGCTTTTTCCGGCCGTTGTTCGATGCATTGCGACCGAGGTTGCCGGTTTCACCACTTGCTCCCTGATACCCATGGTGACCAGATGGGGTAGTCAGTTCATTGCATCAACCTGCCCCGATCTAGAGCAGATGTCGTGCCGAGGATGTTTATCCTGCTATGGCAATCATTGTCCTGGTTTGTCGTCGAATTTTTTGTGGGGAAACAGGGCGGGTGCGACCCGTATGGGCGGCAGGGGTCCCGAAGCGGGCAAGGGTGCCGGGACGGGGCCACGGACCTCAATCGCTTATGGGGCGACTGTTTTCTCTGGGCGGGGAGGCGAAATTCGCCTTCGGTTGACGTCGGTGTCGATATTTTTCATTGCAATTCCTGCGAATGGCGATTCTGATATTTCCCAAATCCAAGACAAAAACAGGGATGATTTCGCCAATTTCTGGGGATTCTACGCGCATGGCCGATGGCCCTGGTATTGCTGGGGGTTGTCGTGCTAACTTTTCACTAAAGGTGGTCACGCCATGAACGCTAAAGTCAGGCAGTTGCAAATGCGGCAAGATACCGAGGCGATTGAATGGGCCAAAGAGTTGGCTGAAACCGAGCGATGGTTTCAGAGTGAGCGCTTTCGTCAGATTACGCGTCTGCACACGGCCTTTGAAGCGATCGCCCTACGCGGCAATTTGCAGGACGACTGCACGGTGGCGCGCAAGGCGGCCATTAAGATGCATGATTACTTTCAACGTCTGTTCAAGGAAAAAAGACAAGAAACCACCTATGGACCGTTCTCGCCGACCGGCGCGGTCAGGGCGGTAATGGAAGGCGTTCGCGTTCTTTACCTGGGGGGATGGGCGACTTCTGCGAAGGGTTCCGATTCCGAAGATCCGGGGGCCGATCTCGCTAACTACGCGTTGGACCGAGTTCCGAAGGAAGGCCTTTCGTGGGTGCGGGCGCTGCTGCATCAAGATGAATTGCAACGGGCCAACCGCATGCGGATGACCTCCGCGCAACGAAAGAAAAATAACGCCGTCGAATTCAGCCCGCCCTTGATCATCCCGGACGGCGATACCGGGCACGGCGGGGAGCATCACGTGCGTAACTTGGTGAAGAAATTCGTCGAGAGTAAAATCGGCGCGATCCATATCGAAGATCAACGGCCGGGATGCAAGGTGTGCGGTCACCAGGGGCAAAAGGTTCTCGTTTCCACCGCCGAAATCATCTCGCGGCTGAACACGGCCAGGCTGCAGTTCGACATTATGAAGGTTCCGGGGGTGATCGTCGCCAGGACCGATTCGCACGACGCCACGGCAATCGACAGCATCGACGATCAACGGGATCATCCGTTCATCTATGGCGCGACCAATCCGCGCATCGTGCCCTTCAAAAACGTCAACCTGGCGGTGATCAGAAAATTTTATCAAGCGGGATTCAAGGAAATTAACGGACATCTGCTCCACAGGATCTCCGACACGGCCTATAGGGAAGCCGAGGAGTGGCTAAAGCAGGAAAGGTTGGCCTCGCGCATTACCGAAGGCGTGGAGAAAATCAATAAAGAGGTTGAGGCTCTCAATAAACTCCGCCAGCAAGCGCGCCGCAAGGGAAGCGGTCAGCGCGATAGCCGGGAGCGAGTCGCCGCCATTGAGTTGGCGATTAAAAAACTGATGGAAGAAACGGTGGATCACGTGCTGGCGGGGGTACGCCAAGCCTGGGGGGAAAAGGCGGGTCTCAAGACCTATGGCGAGACGGTTGCCGAGGCCATGCGAACGCGTCCGCAAAGCAGATTGAAATCCTCCATGTCGGTGGAGCAGTGGCGGAAGTTTGTCCAAAATGTTTCCTACGAAGAGGCGCGTGAGCGCGCCAAGTCCATGGGCATCGAGGTGTTCTGGAACTGGGGATTGCCCAGAACGCCGGAAGGTTTCTATCCGGTGACCGGCGGGCGCGACATGGCCGTCGCCCGGGGCTTGGCGATGGCGCCGTTCGCCGATTTGGTGTGGCGCGAGACCGCCAAACCGGACTTGGTGGACGATAAGGATTGGGCGGACGCCATGCATGCGGAGTTTCCACACAAGATGCTGGCCTACAATCTGTCGCCGTCGTGGAACTGGGATGCCTGGGGATTCACGGACGACCAAATTCGCGTCTTTGCCGCGGAATTGGGCAAACTGGGCTATGTTTTTAACTTCATCACCTACGGCGGCCACCAGACCGAAGCGTTGATGAACGGCCGCTTGGCGCGCGCGTTGAAAGAGGAAGGCGTGCTCGGCTTCGTGCGCTTGATTCAACGCGCCCTGCGTCTCGCTAACGATCCGGCGCAGTATCCGCAATCGTTCGTCGGCGGCGACTGGGCCGACCGCTTCCGGCGCGCGGCTCGCGGGCCGTCGCTGACGACGTCATCCATGGGTGGCAAGTCGACCGAGACGCAGCATAGAAAGGCGGTGGAAGTGCCGACCAGCGTGCTCGAACGATGGCTGCGCATGTGGAGTCAGCATTGGAGCGAGCAGGGCGTGTTCAAGCTGGGCGATCTGAGCGTCGAGCTCAAGGAACGCTGGGCCGGTTCCGAGGAGATGATGCTCAACGTGTTCGACGACGTCCGCGATAAAATCGCCGAGATCACCTTCCGGGTCGATAAGGACCGGGAGGGGAGAAAGTTTCTCGCCGTCAAAGACCAGAATACCGTTAAAAAGTATCGCAACCGCCGTTTGATGTCGTTGATGCACTTCTTCCTCTTGCATCGTTACAAAACGGATATCGTGCACTATCTGACTCCGACCAACGACAATCGCTTGTCGGTGCAGCGCATGATTCTCAACGGCGTGTTCCGCTGGGCGCGCACCGACGACCCGAATATCATCGCCATCGAAGTCGAAACCGTACGCGCGCAAAAGATCTTTGCCAACGACGAATCGATCAAGCGATTTATCTCCAAACCGCTGGCGGGAGCGCGCGGTGCGGGCACTCCGTTGCGCGTTGCCGGCTAAAGCGGGAGGCGCTTGCGGACGGCTTCCGAAGATTGCCGAGGCCGGCATGCCAAAAAGCTAAAATAGTTTGGGCCGGTCAAGGGCGCATTTGACCGGCCCAAATTTTTTGCCTCGCGCTTGTTTATGTTTCAATAGGTGCGCTAAGAGGGCGGCGTGGGCGGCTGCTGTCTTGTCTCACGAAGTTCGATGGTTCGCGAAGGAAATCTTGCGGAAGGGAAACGGCAAGCATGAAACCGGTGGAAATCGGCGGCCTGAGAATTGCCGCGGAGCTTTATAAACTGGTCCGTGACGAGGTTGCGCCGGGGACGGGCGTGAACGCCGATCGCTTTTGGAAAGCGCTCGGCGGTATCGTCAGGGATCTGGGGCCGAAGAACCGCGCGCTGTTGCAAAAGCGCGATCGCTTGCAGGAACAGATCGACCATTGGCACCTGGCGCGCAGGGGGCGGTCTTTCAACCGGGAAGAATATAAGGCCTTTCTTCAAGAGATCGGCTACCTGGTCCCCGAAGGCAAAAAATTTAAAGTTGCGACGGCCAATGTCGATCCCGAAATCACGGCGATCGCCGGTGCGCAGTTGGTGGTGCCGCTGGATAACGCCCGCTACGCGTTGAACGCCGCTAACGCGCGCTGGGGCAGCCTCTACGACGCGCTCTACGGCACCAACGTAATTGCGGAGGAAGGCGGCGCGGAAAAGGGCGAGTCGTATAATCCCCGGCGCGGGGTGAAGGTGATCGCTTACACGGAAGAATTCTTGGACAAGGTCATCGGCTTGAAGCGCGGCAGTTTCTCGGAGGTCAGCCGATTTTTTCTCCGGCGCGTCGGTGGGAAAAAACAACTGGCGGCGACGCTCAAGGACGGCAGCACGGTGGGGCTGGCGGATGGGCGGAAGTTTTTCGGCTATCGCGAAAACAACGGCGAGCTGAGCAGCATCCTGCTCGTCAACAACGGCTCGCGCATCGAGATCCAGATCGACCGCAGCCATCCCATCGGCAAGGCGCATCCGGCGGGCGTGAAGGATGTAGTGCTGGAGGCGGCGATCACAACCATCGAGGACTGCGAGGATGCCGTCGCCGCGGTCGATGCCGCCGACAAGGTCGGGGTCTACCGCAACTGGTGCGGCATCATGAAAGGGACGCTCGAAACGACCTTTGACAAAAACGGCCGTCCGCTCGCTCGCAGTCTGAACCCGGATAAGGCCTTTATCACGCCGACCGGTAGGAAGCTCACCCTGCCGGGGAGAAGTTTGCTTCTGGTGCGCAACGTGGGCATTCACATGTACACCAATGCCGTGACCACAACGGACGGGCAAGAAATTCCCGAGGGTTTTCTCGACGCGATGGTCACGGCGCTGGCCGCGATCCACGATCTCAAGGGAAAAGGGCGGTTCACCAACAGCAAAAAAGGGAGCATCTATATCGTCAAGCCCAAACAACATGGGCCCGAAGAGGTCGCGGCCACCATCGCGCTGTTCCAACGGATAGAAAAGGCTCTCGGCTTGAAGCGCAATACGCTCAAGATCGGCATCATGGACGAAGAGCGCCGCACCACCATCAATTTGAAAGAATGCATCCGGGCGGCGAAGGAGCGGGTGGTCTTTATCAACACAGGATTTTTGGATCGCACCGGCGACGAGATTCATACCAGCATGGAGTTGGGCGCGATGCTGCCGAAAGAGGAGATCAAAGCCCAGCCGTGGATCAAGGCTTACGAAGATTGGAACGTCGACATCGGCATCGAGACCGGGCTGCGGGGCAAAGCCCAGATCGGCAAGGGGATGTGGACGATGCCGGATGAGATGCGCGAGATGGTGCGAACCAAGATCGCTCATCCCCAGGCGGGCGCGAACACCGCCTGGGTGCCGTCGCCCACCGCCGCCACGCTGCATGCCCTTCACTATCACTATGTCAATGTCGCCAAGCGGCAAGCAGAACTGGCCAAGAGGGGGCGCGCGAACCTGGATTACATCTTGACTCCGCCGCTATTGGACCGCGAGCTGAAAGCTGAAGAGATTCAGCGTGAGTTGGACAACAACGCGCAGGGCATTCTGGGATACGTCGTGCGCTGGGTGGATCAAGGGATAGGTTGTTCCAAGGTGCCCAATATCCATGACGTTGCCCTCATGGAAGATCGCGCTACGCTGCGGATCTCCAGCCAACATATCGCCAACTGGCTCAAGTATGGAATCGTGACCCGGGAGCAGGTGGTGGAAACCTTCAAGCGCATGGCGACGGTCGTCGACCGCCAGAACCGCGGCGACCGCAATTATTGCGACATGGCGCCCGAGTACGACAAAAGCATCGCTTTTCAGGCGGCTTTGGATTTGGTCTTCAAAGGACGGGAGGCGCCGAACGGTTACACCGAGCCGGTCCTCCACGGTCGCCGGCGGCAAGTGAAGAAAACCCGATAAGTTTGCTGCTCCCGCCCGCTCTGCCTTGATCTATTGCTACGCGTAAGCGTCGTAGATGCCGCCGCAACCTTTAGGGCGGTTCAATACGCGGGCCGGAAATGGGAGTTTTTTGCTATTCCTGAAAAACCGACCGGGCCATTTTCCCACTCCCAAGAAGCATTCGGCGCCGGTTGCCTCAAAAACAGGCCGCTTTTGTCGTGGCATCCGCCTTGCTCCACTCCACCGAACAGCTTGGATGGCGTATTGATTTTAAAACTCCCAATGGGATAGGGTGCCCCTGCGTCCAAAGATATAAAGGCTCGAAGAGTCCCAGCACGGTCCAACAAGAGGAGGAAAGGCTATGTTTACAAGGCTTCTCGGAATCGCCGTTGGCTTTGTTTTTTTTGTCGCGATGTCCGTCGGGGCGCAGGAATATCCCAGCAAAGTGATCACCATGATCGTGCCGTTCGCCGCCGGCGGGCCGACCGATACGGTAGCGCGTTTGCTCGGCGCGCCGATGAGTAAAACGCTCGGCCAGCAGGTGATCGTGGAAAACGTCGGCGGCGCCGGCGGAACCGTAGCCGCCAACCGGGTGGCTAAATCATCTCCCGACGGTTATACGATCTTTATCCATCACATCGGCCACTCCACCGCGCCCGCCCTCTACCGCAAGCTTCCTTACGACGCGATCAACGACTTCGAGCCCATCGGACTGATCAACGAAGTGCCGATGACCCTGGTGGCGAAGAAGGATTTTCCGGCCAAGGACCTCAAGGATCTGATTGCCTACGTAAAGACCCATAAAGAAAAGATCAACCTGGCCAACGCAGGGCTCGGCGCCGCCTCGCATCTGTGCGGCATGCTCTTCATGAACGCGATTCAAACCGATCTGACCACGATACCCTATAGCGGTACCGCACCCGCCATGAACGATTTATTGGGCGGCCAGGTGGACCTCATGTGCGACCAGACGACCAACACGACGAGCCAAATCAAAGCCGAAAAAATCAAAGTCTACGGCGTAACTACATCGAAGCGTTTGGCGTCGATGCCCAATGTTCCAACGATGGCGGAAGCCGGACTCAAAGGCTTCGAGGTAACTGTCTGGCATGGCCTCTACGCGCCGAAGCATACCCCGAAACCGGTTATCGATAAGCTCACGAAAGCGCTGCAAGTGGCGTTGAAAGATTCCAATGTGAAGCTGCGCTTCGCCGAGTTGGGGACCGAACCGGTCGTCGAAAGCCGTGCCACGCCCGAGGCGCTGCGCAAGCACTTGCGGGCGGAGATCGACAAGTGGTCGCCGATCATCAAAAAGGCCGGCGTTTATGCCGACTAATCGGAGTTCGACAAAAAAGTAGTTATTACGAAGGCCGGGAGGAAGCCCCGGCCTTTTATTTTCGGGGGGGTTGTTGTACAAAGCGCGGTAAAGGGGAGCCGCCCAAAACGATACGAAACAGGGTGCAGGTTACAAACATGATCCGCGGCAGCAAAGATTTTTGGACCGGACTGATCTATATTTTCATCGGCGTCAGCGCGATTCTTATCGCCCGCGACTATGGCATGGGCACGGGAGTCAAGATGGGCCCTGCCTATTTCCCGACGATTTTGGGCGGCCTGCTCTTGGTCATCGGCGCTATTGCCGTGATCCGATCTTTCATCGTGCGTGGCACGCCGATTAGCGCGTTCGCGTTCAAAGGGCTGATACTCGTCATCGTCTCTACTCTCGTGTTCGGTTTTGTTGTGCGTGGCGCGGGATTGACGGTTGCCTTACCCTTGCTGATTATCATCAGCGCCCTTGCGAGCGAGCGCTTTCGTTGGCGCTCGACGCTCATCATGGCGGTCGTACTGACGATCTTTTGCACCGTTGTGTTTCTCAAAGGCTTGGGCATTCCCTTGCCGATCATCGGTCCGTGGTTCGGGGGTTGAGAACGAAACGCTTTTAAGAGGGGCAGTGCCATGGAGTTGCTCAGTCATCTTTTGCTAGGGCTGCAAACCGCCGCTACTCCAGTCAACTTGTTCTACTGTTTCATCGGCGTTTTTCTCGGCACTGCAATCGGCGTTTTGCCCGGGCTGGGGCCGACGGCAACCATCGCGATGCTCTTGCCCGTAACGTTCGTTTTGCCGCCGGTAACTGCGCTGATCATGCTTGCCGGCATCTATTACGGCTCCCAGTACGGCGGCTCGACGACATCGATTCTTGTCAATCTCCCCGGAGAAGCTGCGTCCGTTGTCACGACTCTCGATGGCTATCAAATGGCGAAGCAAGGAAGGGCGGGTGCAGCCCTCGCCGCCTCGGCCATCGGTTCGTTTTTCGCCGGCACCGTCGCGACATTTTTGATCGCCGGATTCGGTCCGCCGCTTGCCGCGATGGCGCTTAAGTTCGGACCGGCGGAATTTTTCTCGCTGATGGTTCTTGGCCTGGTGGCGTCTGTGGTTCTCGCGCAGGGCTCGCTGCTCCATGCCATTGGCATGGTCGTCCTCGGCCTACTCTTAGGACTCATCGGCACCGACGTGAATTCTGGCACGCAGCGCTTCACCTTTGGGATTTATGAACTCGCCGACGGCATCGGCTTTGTGACCGTCGCGATGGGCATGTTCGGTTTGGGCGAGATCATTCGCAACCTGGAAAACGAAGAAGAGCGCTCGGTGATGATCACCAAGATCACCGGACTCTGGCCCACTCGCGAAGACTTCAAACGCATGGTCGCGCCGATCCTGCGCGGCACCGCCATCGGCTCGGTGTTAGGTATTCTTCCCGGCAGCGGTTCAATCTTGGGTTCGTTCGCCGCTTACTCCATCGAAAAGAAGGTGTCGAAAAATCGCTCTGAGTTCGGCAAGGGGGCCATCGAAGGGGTCGCCGCGCCGGAGTCGGCCAACAACGCCGGTGCGCAGACATCCTTTATTCCGTTGCTCACCTTGGGGATTCCGTCCAACCCGGTCAGCGCGCTGATGGTTGGCGCCATGATCGTCCACGGCATTCAACCCGGACCGTCGGTGATCAACGAGCAGCCGGCGCTTTTTTGGGGCATGATCGTGTCGATGTGGATCGGCAATCTTTTTCTGGTCATTCTCAACTATCCGTTGATCGGTATGTGGGTGCGGATGATCATGATCCCATACCAATATTTGTATCCGGGAATTCTGGTTTTCACCGGCATCGGTGTTTTCAGCCTTAAGAACACCGAATTCGACGTTTACTTCATGGCCCTCTTCGGCGTGATCGGCTATGTCTTTTCCAAGCTCGGCTGCGAGCCGGCGCCGATGCTTCTGGCGTTTATCTTAGGTCCTTTGATGGAAGAGTATCTGCGCCGCGCCATGTTGCTCTCGCGCGGCAATCCTTGGGTTTTTATCCAGCGGCCGATCAGCGCGACCCTGCTGGCGCTGGCCGCGCTCGCGCTCTGCTCGGTGCTGATCCCGGCCTTCAGTAAAACCCGCGAAGAAGCCTTCGTCGAAGGCTCAGGATAGAACCGAGGAGCCTCTCACTGATTCGCCAGCCGGGCTTTCTCTTCGAGACCGGAAAGCTGAATGCTAGATATAATCTGGAGCGTTCCATGCCTCGAACTCAATCTGTTCAAATTTCTCTTCTATTGTTACCGCTGATCTTTTGTGAGGCGACTCAGGCGCAGAGCCTGCCCAAGATTCGCGCCGCCTACACTTCGATCGCCATTCAAATGGACCCGATCTATATTATGAAAGAACTGAACTTGACGCGGAAGCAGGGCCTCGATGCTGAACTGCTTTACGTGCCGGTGAGTTCCAGAGCGATCCAGGCCGCGCTGGCGGGCGAGATCCATTTCTTGACCAGCGGCGGCGTCGCCAACGTCAACGCCAACATGGCGGGGGCCGACTTCGTCGGTCTGACCGCGACGCTGAACACGTTCGTCTTCAAGATCATCTCGCGCCCCGAGATCAAAGAGCCCGCGGCGCTCAAAGGCAAGAAAGTTGGCATTTCCCGTCTCGGCGGGGTGAGTGACGCCGCGATTCGGTTTGCTCTGGACCGTTGGGGATTGGTGCCCGATAAAGACGTGGCGATCATCCAGGTGGGCGGCGAGATCGAAGAGATGATGGCGCTGCAGAACAAGGCGGTGGATGCCGCGGTGTTATCCGAACCCATCGCCTCGGTCGCTCTCAAATCGGGCTCTGCGCTGCTCTTCGACTTGAGCCGGCTCGACGTGCAATACACGATGCACGGCTTCGGCACCAAAAAGAGCTATATCCGCGACAACCGCGATGTCGTGATCCGGTTCATGAAAGCCTATCTCGAGGGCATTTATGTTTTTAAGACCAACAAAGAACTGGCGCTCAACGTGCTGAAAAAATACACCCGTGTCGACGACGTATCTCTCATGCAGACCGCCTACCAAGAGATGTCTCAACGGCTGATTCGCAGCGTTCCTCACCCGAGCCCCGAGGGAATTCAGACCATCCTGGATCAGCTCGGCAAAAGCCGCCCGGAGATCGGGAAATTCAGGCCCGGCGATCTGATCGATACGAGTGTCTTGAAGGAGATCGAAGACAGCGGCTTTGTGAAACGTCTCTACGGACAATAGATTTACCCAAGCGCCGGCGGTATTTACCTGCCACCGCTTAAAGGGCCGGATGATAAAACCTCAGCGCGTTCCCGCCGAGCACCGTCCATCTGATGCCGGTTTTGTCTAGGAATGCATTCCAATCCGCTGGCGACGGATTCCCCGTGGCGCGGCGATTTTGTTTCAAGTAGCGGAAGTGCAGATGGGCAAACTCCAGAAAGAGCTTCGCCCTCTCCTTACTGGGTTCTTCGCTCAACGGTTGATACCGCGCGGGAAACACCGCCAGGAGTTCGGTTTTCTCGAAGCGTCTTGACTGCTGTCCGCACCATGTTAACCTACGGACCCATCGAGCATCGGTCAGGAGGTGTTATGCATCGAGAGATTTGCGCACGCTTTGTAATTTTTGCCATAGTCGTAGCTTCAAGCTTGGGCCGGACGGCAGCCACATGGGCGCAGGCGGATTTCTACAAAGGCAAAACCATCACGGTTTACGTCGGCACGACGCCCGGGGCGCTTTACGACCAGTGGTCGCGCCTGCTGGCCCAATATATGGTCAAGCATATCCCCGGCAAGCCGGATGCGATCGTGCAAAACATGCCGGGGGCCGGTCACAAGATTGCCGCCAACTATGTCTACTCAAAAACCAAACCGGACGGCTTGAGCCTGATCGGCTCGATCGTGCCGACGCTTTACTTCGACCAATTGGTCGGGCGGCCGGAGGTGCAATACGATTGGGGCAAGTTCGTCTGGATCGGCGCGCCCGTGCAGGGAGAATCGCAGATGTATATGCGCGCGGACACGCCCTACAAAACGATGGACGACGTGCGCAATGCCAAAGAACCGCCGCGCTGCGGTGCGCAGGGAACTTCGGACACGGCTTATTATATGCCGAAACTTTTCGAGGAGACTCTCGGAACCAAATTCAATCTAGTGCAAGGTTATCCCGGCGGGCCGGAAATCGACCTCGCCGTCGAGCGCGGAGAAATCCATTGCCGCACCTTTACCATCGAGGCGTTTCTTTCGCGTGAACCCTATCACAGCTGGCGCAAGAAGGGTTTTGTGCGCAATATCATTCAAACCGGCAAAAAGCGCGACAGCAAGCTGCCTGAGACTCCGACCATCTGGGAACTCATGGATCGATACAAAACCCCGGAGTCGGCGCGGCGTCTGGCAACCGTGATGCTGGCGTCGGGCGCTTTGGGCAGGCCGATGCTAGGGTCGCCGGGCATTCCGCCGGATCGCGTCAAAATTCTGCGCGACGCTTTCAATGCGACGATGAAGGACCCGGAATTCCTCGCTGACCTCGACAAGCGGCAGTTCGACCTTGACCCGGTGCCAGGCCAGGAGCTCGAGAAAATCGTCAAGGACGCGTTGAATCAGACGCCGGAAACCATCGCGAAGATGAAGAAACTGCTGGGCGAGTAAAGGTTAGAATTTAAAAAACTCGGAACGGCCGCTGCGCGGATACGCGTGGCGGCCTTTTTTTTGACTTCGGTGCTTTCATGGGCGGCAATTTCCTTCCCCATGGCGCTTGTGCTAGGTTAGCCACACCGACCACCGCATAAGGAGCCGTTATGTTCGATAGCTCGAAGATTCAGCCGCATATCCCTTTCACCGACCTGCGCGGATGGCTAAGCGAGGCCGAGAAATTGGCTGAAGTGAAGACCGTTCTCGGCGCCTCATGGCAGGAAGAGATCGGTCTGGCGGCCGACGTGGTGATACCGCCGGATGACGGGCCGGCGGTGCTTTTCGACGAAGTGCCCGGCTGCAAGAAGGGTTTTCGCGTTCTGGTCAACGTTTTCGCCGGCAAGCGGCGCGCCATGACGCTCGGTTTCCCCCAGGGCCTGACCAAGCAGGATCTTAGCCAGGCCTATTTCGATCACTACCAGCAAAAGCAAAATCATCTCCCTTCGGTGATCGTCGACGACGGGCCGATTTTTGAAAATATCCTCACCGGCGACCAAATCGACGTTGAGATGTTTCCCACGCCCATCTGGCATGTGAATGACGGCGGGCGCTACATCGGCACCGGCTGCTACTCGGTGACCATGGACCCGGACGAAAAATGGATCAACGCCGGCTGCTACCGCGGCATGATCCAGGACAAGAAAAGCGTCAGCCTGCTGATGGTGCCGGGCAAGCATGGCTACATGCACCGGCAGAAATATTTCAGCCGGGGCCAGAAAATGCCCCTGGCGCTGGTGATCGGCGGCGACCCGCTGTTTTTCTTCATGGCTGGAACCGAGCATCCTTACGGCCTGTGCGAGTACGATATTGTCGGCGGCATGCGCGGCAAGCCGGTGGAGTTGGTGCGGGGCAAAGTCACCGGGTTGCCTTTCCCGGCCAACGCCGAGATCGTCCTGGAAGGATTCTTGAGCAACGACAACCGCAAGAACGAAGGGCCCTTCGGCGAATGGACCGGCTACTACGCCTCCGATGAAAGCGCGCAGCCGGTGCTGGAAATCGCGGCGATCCACCACCGCAACGATCCGATCATACTCGGCGTCCCGCCCATCGGCGGCGGCTCCGACGAAATGGCGCGCTATCGCGCGATCATGCGCTCGGCGATGATCAAACACGAACTGCAAAAAGCGGGAATCCCCGACGTGACCCAGGTCTGGTGCCACGAGATCGGCGCGTCGCGGATGATCAACGGCCTCGCCCTCAAACAGCGCTACCCCGGCCACGCCAAACAGGTGGGCGTGATGGCCGCGAGCTGCGGCTCGGGCATTTACGGCTGCAAGATGGTGATCGTCGTCGACGACGACATCGATGTGTCGAATTTCGAGCAGCTCATGTGGGCGATGGCGACGCGCTGCGATCCCGAAACCTCCATCGATATTCTGCGCCGCATGCGCAGCACTCCCGCCGATCCGCGGCTGACTCCGGAGCAGCGCAAGGCGCGCGACTTTACCAACTCGCGCATGGTCGTCGACGCCACGCGCCCCTACGACTGGAAGGATAAATTTCCCAAGGTCAACGCCCCGAGCCAAGAGATCACGCGCAAGGCGCGGGAAAAGTTCGGCTACCTGCTCAAGTAACCCACGCCCGGCGCGCCGGTCGAATCCAGGGCTTTGCGTTGCGCGCGCCTGCCGTAACACTGGCTCATCAATCCGTTGTCGCGGCGAACTCAAGGAACTCAAGTGCGAAGCCCCTGGACTTTCAGAACCCTCCGATCCCTCAGGCATCGCAATTTCCGCCTGCTCCTTGTCGGGGCGCTGATCTCGAGTGCGGGAGACTTCATGCAGAACGTCGCCCAGAGCTGGCTCGTCTGGGATCTCACGCGCTCCCCGCTCGCCATCGGCCTGGTCGCTTTTTTTGACAGCCTGCCGCGTCTGTTGATCGGCGCTCTGGGCGGGGCGATCGCCGATCGTTTCGACCGGCGGCGGGTACTAATGGTCACCCAGACGCTGGCGATGATCCAAGCGATCCTCTATTGGCTGGCGGTATGGTACCAGGTGATCGAATTCTGGCATATCGCCGTCTTGGCTTTTTTTCTGGGCGTGGTCAACACGATCAACCAGACCGCACGCCAGTCTCTGGTCAATAGCCTGGTTCCCCGCGAGGAACTGCTCAACGCCATCGGGCTTCAGTCATCGGTGTTCAACTTCTCGAAGATTCTCGGACCCACCGCCGGCGGGATCATCATCGCGTACCTCGGCATCGCCGACTGCTTTCTGGTCAACGCTCTGAGCTTTCTCGCGCTCATCGCCAACCTTCAACTGATGGAGCTGCCGCCCTGGGAAGCGCGCGCCGGCCGGCAAAGCATCCGGGCGGACATTAAAGAAGGCTTCCTTTATGTTCGTGGCAACCGGCGCATTCTTCACATCATCGCCATCTCGTACGTGATGGCCCTGTTCGGCGCGCCCTACAACCGGTTTGTGCCGATCTTCGCGACCAATATATTGCATGTCGGTCCGACCGGTTTCGGGATTTTAATGTCCGCGCCCGGTCTCGGCGCGACCGTGGCGGCGCTCACTCTGGCGTCGGTGAAAAATATGCGCGTGGGGATTCGCTGGATCTGCATCGCCGTCTTGGGCTTTGCGTTTTCGCTGGCGTTGTTCGCGTTTTCACACTCTTTCATCCTGTCCTTGATATTTCTCGCCGGCGTCGGGTTTGGCCAGATCGCCGAGCGCGCTTTGTCCAACGCCGCGATTCAACTGGAGGCGCCGTCCAATCTCTTGGGGCGGGTTTTGAGTCTGTTTTTTATGGACCGCGGGTTATGGTCCCTGGGAAGCGTCTTGATGGGCACCGCGGCGGCCGCGGTCGGCATCAGCTGGACCTTCGCGATCTGCGCCGCAGTTTGTACTCTGGCGGCGGGCAGCCTGCTCGCGGCAAACGCCCGACGGCGGGCGCAACGGGCGGCGCAACGGGTCCCGCCGGTTTGAGCGGCGTCACACGACGATGGGTTCCCTGTTGATCGGGGAGCCAACCCTTTTATCATTTAATCAAAGCCGTACAAGACCGCCGGGTTGTCGACGAGAATTTTCTTTCGCACCTGCTCATCGGGCGCGAAGGCCGCCAGCAAATCCACCAGGTCCCCGTCGTTGGGCGTGCGGCCGGGGGCGAAGTTGTTCGAGTGGGGCCAGTCCGTTCCCCAGATGACGCGGTCGGGCGCGGCGGCGATCATCGCTTGGGCATAAGGAATCACTTCGACGAAAGGCAGCCCGAAGTAAGCATGCACCGGCGTGTTGCAGATCTTGTCCGCGCCGCTGACCTTGACCCAGACATGTTTCAGCTTGATGAGATCGAGCAGCAATTGAAAGGCCGGCTGTTCCAACCCCGCTGTAGGTTTGATGCGCGCGATGTGGTCGATGACCACCGGCACCGTCATGTGCCGAATGCGCCGTTCCTGCTCTAAGAGATTTTTGGTGTCGATATGCAGATCCACCGACCAGCCGAGCTCGACAATGTTTTCGACGCAGCGGTCGAGGACATCGAGCTTGACGTTGCCGCGGGGCCGGTCGAGGAGATTGAAGCGCACGCCGCGCACGCCGCCGCCATGCAGGCGTTGCAATTCGCCCTTCGGCGTGGTGTCGTCGATCCGCGCGACGCCGCGAAAGTGGCCGTCGGAATTTTTTATCGCGTCGAGCGTCGCCGAGTTGTCGAGGCCGTGAACGCTCGGCTGGACCACGACGGCGCGTTCGACGCCGATGACCGCGAGCATTTTTAAGTAATGCTCCAGCGGCGCCGCCGGCGGCGTGTACTCGTGCGTTGAGACGAAAGGGAATTGCTCGGGCGGCCCGAAGACGTGAAAGTGGGTGTCGCAGGAATTCGGCGGCAGCGCGCATTTGGGCTGGCGCGTGTTGGGATCGGGCGGATAACAGTAAGGCATGGGTGCCGGTTTCCAAGCGCGTTGGCGAAGCTATTTTGCGCTTTGCCGCTTGATCCAATCCAAAATCACTCCGTTGGTCTCCTCCGGAGCCTGCCAGAAGAAACCATGCGATTGCCCCTTCAGCACCTGCAGCTCGGCGCCGGGAATCCGCCGGGTTAGGATCTCGGCCTGCGCCAGATGATTGCTGCGGCCGTCGTCGCCGTCGCCGATGACCACGAGCGTCGGACATCGCACGTCGCCGAGGCGATGGGTCGCCTCCCAGTTGTGGCGCGCGATGATCAAATGAATGTACTCCGGCAGCTTGGAGTGGGTCGCCCAGGCGAGCTGGAAGAACTCCTCCACCTTGTCGGGATGCCGCTCGCGAAAATCCCTGGTGAAAAAGGCGCTGGTCTCGCAGAACTCTTCGCGCAGCGCTTTCTCGAAACCCTTTTCGACCAAACGAACGACCAGCCAGTGGGGCAGGCCTGGTATGCAATCGGGTCCGGGGCGCGCCGCCTGTCCCGAACCGCTGGCGGCCATGATGAGACTTTTCACCCGCCTGGGAAAATTGAGCGCCATCTCCAGAGCGATGCGCCCGCCCATGGAATGGCCGAGCAGGTGCGCCGCGGGAATTTGCAGATGATCCAGCAGTGCGACGACATCGTTGGCCATCTGGTCGATGGTGTAGACCTGCTGGAGCGACCGGGAGCGGCCGGTGCCGCGCGGATCGTGGATGATAAGCTTCACCGACTGCGACAGCCCCGGTACCTGGTAGGGCTTCCACACATCCGCGGAAAACGCCGTCGAGGGGATCAAAACTAAAGGTTCCCCATCGCCGCAGGTTTCGTAGTAAAGATTGACGCCCGTGGGCAGGTTGATCGTCGGCATGGCGCGTTTCCTTACGGCCTGGTTCAGCTGCGATGCTGGTTTCTCATGATAGTCCCATTTGCTTCAACGCCGCCAGCGTCAGCGGGCTGCTGGCGTCTAAAAAACGTTCCGGCAGAGTGAAATGGTTGGCGCCGGGGACGACGAGATATTCGACGTTCATGCCGCCGGCTTTGCAGTAAGCGAAATAGTCCTCCGACATCCGCCGCCAACCTTTGGGCTCGGCGCCGCCGACGGCGACCAGAAGGGGACAGCGCGCCAGCGGTGGATGAAGCAAGGGACTATTTTCCCGCGCCATCTCGGGCGTCATCCGCACCTCTTCCTGTACGCCGATGCGCATCACCATGTCGAGATCGAAGACGCCCGACAGGGCGAGGGCCCCTTTGATGATATCGCGCGGCAGATCTTGCTTGGCCCAGTCATGGGCCAGCGCCATGGCCGTCAGGTGGCCGCCCGCCGAGGTGCCGGCGAGAAAAATTTTCTCCGGATCGCCGCTGTGGCGCGCGATGTTGCGGTAAATCCAGGCGACGGCGGAAAGGGTCTGGCGCACGATGGCGCTCACCGTGACCTGCGGGCAGAGATCGTACTCCACCAGCGCCACGGTCGCGCCGCGCGCGGTAAAGGTCGGCGCAAAACCGCAACTGTCCTCCTTGCTGCCGCCGTGCCAATAGCCGCCGTGAAAGTAAACGAACACCGGCCCGCCGGGCTTGTCGGTGGCGAAGATGTCCAGTTTCTCCCGCGGCGAGCTGCCGTAGGGCACGTCGAGCCAGGCTTTGGCGTTCTCACGCACCTTGCGCGCTAGCGCGGCCCGCGCTTTGGACAGCTCGGGATACTCCGGTACGGAAACCCGCGGGTTGAATTGATACTCCAGCTCGTCTTGGCGAAAGCCTTTGTAGGTATCCTCTACCATCATCATTTTGATCCTCGGCGCTTTGGATGAGAGGACTCTCTGTCCCAGTGACGTTAAGCTAAAACGCGTCCTTGAGTTTTCGGATGCGGGCGAAGATGGCGACCGGATCGCTGTTAAGATCGGGCGCGCCGGCTTTCAAGTTCGCCTGGATTTCGCCGCTCCCCCAGCGCAGAAACGGATTGGTATGCTTTTCTTCCTCCAGCGTCGAAGGCACGGTCGGCAGGCCGCGTGCCCTGAGCCCCTGCACCCGCTCGAATCTGGCAACCAGCTTGTAGTTCTTAGGCTCCAGCGTCATGGCGAAGCGCAAATTGGTTTCCGTATATTCGTGGCCGCAGTATACTTTGGTATCGTCCGGCAGGGCCATGAGTTTTTTGAGCGATCCTTGCATCTGCTCGGGCGTCCCCTCGAACAACCGGCCGCAGCCGGCGGTAAAAAGCGTATCGCCGCAAAAGAGATTATTGCCGAATAGATAAGCGACGTGACCGGTGGTATGGCCGGGGATGAACAGCACTTTGCCCTTCAATTCGCCGACTTCGACCTCATCGCCCTCGTCGACGCCGCGGGTAAGACCGAGGATGCGGCCTTGATCGCTCTTGTGGCCGACCACCTCTATGGGATGGCGCTTCAATATCCCTTCGTTGCCGCCGGTATGGTCGCGGTGGTGGTGGGTGTTGAGAATCGCTTTGAGAGCGATCTTTTCCTGCTCGAGCCGCGCGAGCACCGGCTCGGCCTCCGAAGGATCGACGACCGCCGCGTAATTGGTTTTTTCACAGACGATTAAATAACCGTAGTTGTCGCGGAGCAAAGGAATTTGAATGGTCTTCATTTCGGACTCTTATAAACCGCCACGGCGGGGGAAAGCTCTCCAATCCAATATAAGAATTTGTTTGCTTGTTCAATCGGCAGGAGAAGACGCGATGGCCGAGTGCTATTGACGCCGACCGCCGATATCAACTATGAAAGGGAAGTGGCATGAGTTTCACGCGCCGTTGCCAACAAGACAAATACTAAGGAGTCATTCATGATCATCGATGCAGACGCCCATGTGGTCGAGACCGAGCATACCTGGGACTACCTGGACGCGTCGGAAAAAAAATTTCGCCCCCAACTTTTTCAATCCGCCGACAACCCCAACATGCAATACTGGTTCGTCGAGGGTAAATCGGTCGGCTTTCGCCCCCCGACCCTCACCGAGCAGGAGCTGATCGCCCTCTCCAAGGAAACCGGACGCGAGCTGAACACCGCGCCCGAGGCCCGCGAGCTGCGCGACGTCGAGCTGCGGCTCAAGCACATGGATAAACTCGACATCGACATCCAGATACTGTTCAACACAATGTGGATCGCCCGGGTCGCCGACAAGGCGGAAGCGGAAATCGCCCTGTGCAAGTCGTGGAACCGCTGGATGGCCGACATGTGGAGGCAGGGCAAGAACCGGCTGCGCTGGTCCTGCGTCGTTCGCGCCATGACGATCAGCGAAGCCGTCCAACAAATGCGCTACGCGAAAGAGCACGGCGCGGTGGCGGTGAGTCTGCGACCCTTTGAAAACGACAGGCATCTCGTCGATCCCTATTTCTACCCGATTTACGAGGAGGCGACTCGCCTCGACCTAGCCGTTGCCGTCCATATCGCCAACGGCAGCCCGCAGCTGCTCGACCAATTCAAACCCCGCTACGACAGGATGGGCGGGTTCGCTCAATTTCGCATTCCCACCGTGATCAGCTGCCTCTCGCTGATGATGAGCGAGGTGCCGAGGGAATTTCCCAAGCTGCGCTGGGGGTTCGTCGAAGCGTCGGCGCAGTGGGTGCCCTGGGTGGTGAAGGAGGCGACCCGCCGGTCCGGGGCCAAGGGCTTTCCGGAGCTGCCGTTCAAGGAATTCAAAATCTACGTCACTACGGAAACCAACGACGACTTCGACTTCGTCTTGCGTTACGCCGGCGAAGACAACGTCGTCATCGGCACCGACTACGGCCATACCGACGCTTCCAGCGAAGTCGACGCCATCGACATTTTCCGCGCCAACGCGTTGCTCGCCGACCCGATCAAAAAGAAAATTTTGGACGACAACCCGCGCCGGCTTTACGGGCTATAGTCGCGCGCATGGCTAAAGATCTCCGCGGCTTCATCGCCGAACTAGAATCCCAGCATCCCGAAGAGGTCGCGCGCGTCAAGAAACCGATTTCGCCGCGCTACGAGATCACCGCGCTGCTCACCCGGCTGGAAAAAAAGAAACAATTTCCGTTGCTGCTCTGCGAAAAGGTCGAGGGAAGCGACGCCCCCGTGGTCATCAACGCCCAGGCGAGCCGGCGTTTGATGGCGGCGGCGCTTCAATGCGCGCCGGCGGAGCTGGCGCGAACGTTCAGCGAGCGCCAAGCGAAACCGCTTGCTCCGGTGGAAGTCGCCGATGCGCCGGTGCATGAAGTGGTGCAAACCGGCGACCAGGTGGATCTGGGCCAAGTGCCTCTGCTCACCCATTACGACGTCAACGCCGCGCCTTACGTCACAGCCGGCATCGTCGTCGCTGCCGATCCGGACACTGGCGTGAGAAATACCAGTTACAATCGGCTGATGATGGCGGGGAAACGGGAACTGCGCATCTTCATGGCCATCGGTCGGCATCTCTGGACGTTGCACAATAAACTGGAGCGGCGCGGCGAGCCGCTCCCGATCGCCATCGTCGTCGGCGTGCATCCGCTTTTTTCTCTGGGTGCGCAGGCGTTCACGCCGGCGACGGACGACGAGTACGCGGTCATCGGCGGCATGATGAATGAGCCGCTGCGCGTGGTCCAAGCGAAAACGGTCCCCATCCTCGTTCCCGCCGACGCCGAGATGATCATCGAAGGCCGGATTCTTCCCCATGTCCGGCGCACCGAAGGGCCTTTCGGCGAGTTTACCGGCCACGCGGTTTCCCAGGACGAGCGCCCGGTGATCGAAGTCAGCGCGATCACGCACCGCCGGAACTATATTTTTCAAGACGTCCACGCCGGCTATACGGAGCATAAACTAATGGGCGCGGTGCCGCGCGAAGCGGCGCTGTTGAAGGCCGTGCGCCAGACGGTGCCGACGGTGAAAAACGTCTGCATGCCGGTGTCGGGCAACTGCCGTTTCCACGCCTATATCTCGATCAGCAAGCGGACGCCGGGCCAGGCTAAAAACGCCGTCTGCGCGGCCTTCGCCGCAGACATGCTGCTCAAACATGTCGTGATCGTGGACGACGACATCGATGTCTTTGACGAGGAGCAGGTGCTCTGGGCGGTGTCGAATCGCTTCCAGGCGGACAAAGACCTCGTCGTCATCGCCAACGCTCAAGGCAGCGAGCTCGATCCCTCCGCCGGTCCCGGCGGCGTCAACGCCAAGATGGGTCTCGATGCGACCAAGCCGCTCGACGGCTTTCCGCCCGAGCTGCGCGTTCCCGACGAGGTGATGAAAAAAATTCGTCTGGAAGATTTTCTGCCGCAGCGGACGAAATAAGCGCGCTGCGGGGCTCCCAGCGCCGATCCATGAATTTGACATGGCCTGCCGCAAATGAGAAAAGGTCGGCGGAGGTAAAAGCTTATGAAACTTACGGAGGTCATGGCGGCGGCTGTTTTCGCGCTGCTGCCGGCAACGGTTATGGCTCAAGATCTCATTCGTATAGGACTGTTCAACAAGGAAGCGCCGATCATCGCCGCGGAAGGCAAGGGCTTTCTCAAGCAGGAAAATATCCGCGTCGAAATCAACTCGGTCACCGATTCGCCGACGCTGCTGCGCAATCTCATCAGCGGCAAATATGATCTGATTCTCAACAACGCCGACAACGTCATCGCCTGGGCCGAAGGCCAGGGCGAGGACCCGCAGAAAAACGACTTCATTATCTTTATCGGCGGCGCTCAGGGGGTCGACCAAAAACTGATCGCCGCCCCCGGCATCAACGATTTTAAAGATCTCAAGGGAAAAATTTTCGCCGTCGATGCGCCGACCACCGGCTACGCGGTTGTCGGCGTATCGATCATGAAAAAGCATGGTCTTGAATGGAATCGTGATTACACCTTTAAATCCTTCGGCAACACCGCAGCGCGCGCCGAGGCCCTGAGCCGGGGCGACGCCTCGGGCGCGATGATGAGCCTGCCGGACGATGAGATTCAAAAACGGGGCTTTAAGGTGCTCGCCCGCGCCGAAGACTACGTCAAGCATTACGCCCGCGGACTCGGCGCGGCGCGGCGCGATTGGGCCAACGCCAACGAGGATTTGGTCGTGCGTTTCACCCGGGCGATAATTCGCGCCACCGATTGGTTCCAAGAGCCGAAGAACAAGGACGAGTTTATGCAGTTGCTGTTGGCTGAGAGCAAAAACAACAAGGCGCGGGCCGAAGCGCTCTATCGCC